>JAABUQ010001471.1_pt1 | contig 50424 bp, 43 predicted proteins | sample 5560001 | NCBI WGS metagenome assembly JAABUQ01 (sample SAMN10711888, study PRJNA513371) | rock metagenome | isolation source: Antarctica rocks | place: Antarctica: Victoria Land, Finger Mt nord | collected 2015-12-18
CGGTTGTGGCACACTTGCTCCTGCGGGTTCATGCGGTTCCTCCTTGGTGGTGTCAGCTACCAACAAGAGTGCTGCAGAACCCGTTTCCTTTCAACTCCGCTGTCCACGCTTCATTGGGGTGCTACCACACATCGGCGATTTGTTCTTTAACGACCCATATAATGGAGAGTACGACGAAAAAGTATACTTGTACATCGCAAACTACATTGCTAGTAGCTGGCACAGAATACTTCGGGAGCAATTCCCCGAAAAAGAATTCGATGTAGGCGTTGATGAGGCTCACGGCGACATCCAAGTTTATGTGGTCACTGTACACAGTGACATTTGACTCACGCTTTGTGATGCCCCACCGTGCGGTATTGCAGTTCGTGAGTTCAGGTCAGGCGCTCATGGTGTGTGAAAGGATAGTGCGATGGTTCAGGGCCGTGATTACACATCGCATGGCAGGCAAAAGGTACGGCTTACTGTAAGTGAGAAAACACGTCCCGATGCCGTGGCTCCTGACCCGTTTGCATCCGTACGCGCGGCTTGAGGTACTTTCTGCTCTGCAGGCTGGCTGGGACACGTATGATGCACAACCCATTTCTCATGTCGCGATTGCGCAATCATTTACCTTCCTTGACGAACTCGAAGCGCGGCTCGGCGATGCCGCTCATTCCGTGGCGCCGTATTTTGTCGCACCGTTGCCATATGGCGGGGTACAACTGGAATGGCGCGAACCGGGGCGCGAGATCGAAATCGAGATCGCGCTGGACGGTACGCTCGCGTATTTGCTAATCGAAGGTGAAGGGGCAACCCGCGTCTTTACCGAGCGAGACGATGTTTCTCTCGATGATGTCGTCAGAACAGCAAACTCTTGGCAGCGTGTATGAGAGTGGGTGTGTATCCGCTTCGCCAAGAAGCATGACAGATGCCGCGTACCAATCGGTAGTACGCGGCGTGATGTTGGAAATCAGGTGGGAAAGAGGGGGTTGTCGGCGTAGGAGGCTTCGGCGAGGGAGGCATCTACGGCCTCTTGCCAGTCGGCATCGGGGCTGTCGCCCCGGTGCTCACGCAAGGCGGTCATGGCGGCACGGCTGCCAATCTGGCCGAGGGCGACCACGGCGGCGAAGCGCACGGCGCGGTCGGGGTCGGTGAGGCGGTCTTCCACATCGGGCGTGCTTTCGCCCAGGGCAAGCTCGCCGAGCGCGCGGGTCGCCTCGAAGCGCACCTCGCGCTCGCGGGCCGTGCTTTCCGCCCGCAGCGTGGGCAGGTAGTCGCTGTTGCAGGAGCGGCCCATCGCTTCCAGCGCCGCCGCGCGGTCGTCTATCGTGTCGCGGTCATAGGTCGCGGCGATTAGCGCGTTCGTGTCCGCGTCATCGAAAACACCGAGGGCTGCGACTGCGCGCCGCACAACTTCGACCGGCTCCCCACGGATGCGCGCCAGCGTCAGCAGGGCATCGCGCAGGCGGTCATCGGTGCCGGGTAGCAACTCCCCGGCGGCGGCGCGGGCCGCGAAGGGCGCGAGGGCGTTGGTTGCTGCCAGCCGCACGCGCGGGGCATCGTCACGCAAGGCCGTCGTTAGTGTGGCAAGCACGTCGGGCGTATCTGCTTCCCAGAGGGCGTCAATCGCGGCGGCGCGCACGGTGGCTTCGGTATCGCGTGCCGCCACGAGCAGGGCGCGGGTGAAGTCGAGCGTGAGGTCGTCTTCGGCGCGCAGGGCCATCGCGCGCACGAGGCGACGGCGGCGGTCGGGGGCGACGGTGGGCCAGACGCCCGTGAGCCTTTTCATCTCCGCGCGCGTCAGTCCGGACAGAAAGGCGAGGTTGTCGTAATCGAGGTCGGGGGCACGCAGCACCGCTGCTGGGTCGGCCCGCCGCTCCTCTTGCGCCTTTGCCGCCGCGATCTCCGCAAGGAGGTCTTCCGTGGCGAGCGAGGGCAATTCAATCAGGCCCACCTCTTCTTCGGCCTCGAATGCCTCCAGGTCTTCCATAAACTTGAGGTCGGCATCTATCCGCGCCTCACGGTCGGGGTCATGGATCGCCTCGCGGGGGAGGCGATCCGTGATGTCATCTGCCATATGTCCCTCCGGGGAGTGGCTGGTAATTGGTAGTCAGTAGCAGCGATAAAACATTCCGTTCGCTGCCTACTGCCTACCGCCTACTGCCTACTGATTCGGTGTGTAATAGTACAATTCGTCCTCCTCCATAAAGCCGTTCGCGTCGCTGGTGAGTATCGAACGCAGGGCGGCGGGAGAGACAGGACGCTCGATATTTGCCACGGCGTACAGGTCGTCGAACTCCGCGAGGTAGCGCGGCGCGGTCTGCCCGTCGCCGACGTTTTCGCCCACGCGCTCGAACGCGGCGGCAACCACGCGCGGCAAGGAGCGGCGCTCTTTGGTATCGAGGGGCTTCAACTGCGCCATGCGCGGCAACCGGTTGTCCGAGAGCAGCATGGATTCGCGTGTGGCGCAGTAAAAGGTGGCGGGCTTAAAGGCAAAGCGGCCCTTTTTCTCATCGAGCGAGAGCAGCTTGCGCTCCTGCCCACTGACTTGCAGATACTGAATGCGGAAGGTGCCCGCCGTGTCGCCCCGTTCAATCGTGAACAGCGCGCCCGGTACGAGCGTCTCGTGAAAGAAGGCGCTGAAGCCGGACAGAAAGCCGCCACGGTTGCCGGTGGGAAAGCGAATTTCGACGTTAAAGGTCTGGTAGTGCTGCGGGGCCTCGAACGTCACCACCGCCGCGCGCTGGCCGGGCAGGTACGGGGTGGGGAAGAACTGGGCAAGTTCACCATCGAGAGGCAGCACGCCGTACTCGTACTCGTAGTACGTCAGCGTGTGCTCCACGTAATCGAGTTCGCCGGCAACCTCATCGGCGGGGGTCTCGGCCTCGGTGGGGTATTCGAGCAGGACGCGGTAATCGGTGCCGAGATCGGCTGGTTTGCGGCGGTCCGTGCCCAGGGTGGGCAGTCCTTCCACGCTCCACAGGCGGCGCTCGGCGGTGCCCACAAAGGCGAAATCCGATTCCCCGATCAGGTGGGCGTTGAGCGAAAAGCGCGCGGTCTCGAAGTCGGGGTCGCTGCGGCGCATGTTGCGCACATCGAGGAGGATATCCACATCGGACAACGGCTCGCCGCGCTCCACGAGGTATTCACGGATGCGGCGGCTGTCGTTGCGCCCGAACGAGGTGAGCAGATCGCGCAGGTAGTATTCCGGCCCGAAGGAGACGAAACGCCCGTCGGCGGCGAGCGCGGCGGCGAGGTTGCCCGCCGGGGTCGTGGGATCCGCCGCAGCCTCAACGACCTCCGCTTCCTCGGCGGCGATCTCGGCGGCCTCTTCGAGCGGGGAAACGGCGGAATCGAGCGGGCCGTCCACGACCGCGCTCTGGTGTGCGGCGGCAAGGGCGGCGATCTCGGCAAAAGGCGCGGCGGCTTCCTCGCCGGTCTCGTCTTCCTCGTCGGTCTCGCCCTCGGTCGCGCCTTCCGGCACGATGATTTCCTTGTACCAGTTCTCATTGATCTGCTCGCGCTCGGCGCGCACATGGGGGGTCTCGATGGCGGCGCGCGTCGGCTCCGGCTCGGTGAGGCGGGTGCGGAACTGGTGGCTCATGCCTTCCGCTACGAGATGAGGCGTCGTGCCGTCTTTCGTGGTGACGACGTAGGTCACGCCCTCCTCGATTTCTACCGCGAAAATCGCCGGGTTCGCGTGTACGGCAGTTTCCACGATGGCGGCGGCGTCACTGCCGGTTGCAAATCCCCGCGACACCGCGTACTCCACGAGCGCGGCCAGGGGCTGGCGAATGGCGATATTCGTGCCGTACATCCGTCCGGCAAAGCGCATCACTTGCGTCAGTTCGCGCGCGAGCGTTTGCTCTGCCGCGCTACCGGTAAACGCCGGTTCCGTCACCGTTTGTACCATGTATGCCTCCTGTGGAGCGGGTAGTATGCAGAATGCAGTATGCGGTGAAATGCGGGTCCCCACTGTGTACTGCGTACTGCTTACTCCCCAATGAGTTCCAGTAGTTCCGCGAGGGTCATCGGGCGACGACGTGCCGCGAGTTCCGCCGCGATGCGGTCCAGGGCGGCACGCGGCACCGTGTTCTCCGCGCCCTTGCTGTTCGATGTTCTGGCAGCCATGTGCAAAAACCTCCCCGAATGCTGCGGAGATCGTCAACACCGTAGTGTACCCCCATGGGAAGAAAGGGACAATGGTGTACGGAACCCATTTACGGCGATACAGGGCGCGCGAACGGCGCGGCATTGCGGCCTGACGGCGTTCGTCGGATACTGCGGGCATCGCGGCACACGGGCGGATGGCAGGGAAGGAACAGGATGATGGCGACGGCACGGACGGCGCAACCTGAGCAGGCGGCGAAGGTGAGCGGCTTTCACACCCTGACACGGCAGCAACTGATCGGCACGATGACGGGCCTGATGCTGACGCTGCTGCTCGCCGCGCTCGACCAGACGATTGTCGGTACGGCGATGCCGCGCATCATCGCGCAACTGAACGGCTTCGACCGCTATGCATGGGTAACGACCGCGTACCTGCTCACGTCTACGGCGGCGGTGCCGGTGTTCGGCAAGCTCTCCGACATTTACGGACGCAAGTGGTTCTACCTGGGCGGCGCGGTAGGGTTCGTGCTGGCGTCCGCGCTCTGCGGGGCGGCGGGCAGCATGAACCAGTTGATCGTGTTCCGGGGGCTACAGGGCCTCGCGGGCGGGGTCATCACGGGGATCACCTTTATCATCATCGGCGACATCTTTCCGCCCGCCGAGCGCGGCAAATACCAGGGGCTGACGAGCGCGGTGTGGGGAATGAGCAGCGTGTTCGGGCCGACGCTCGGTGGCTGGATCACCGATCACGCCTCGTGGCGCTGGATTTTCTACATCAACCTGCCTGTGGGCATCCTCGCCGTGACGGCGCTGTTTTTCGCCTTTCCGTATTTCCGGCCCGAAGGCGTCCGCCGCGCGATTGACTACGCGGGCGTGGTCACGCTCGTGGCGGGCCTCGTGCCGCTCCTGCTCGCCCTGACGTGGGTGACAGATAGCGGCTGGGGGTCGCCGCGCGTGGTAGGCGCGCTCCTGCTCGCAGTGGTGATGACCGGCGCGTTTCTCTGGTGTGAGACGCGCGCCGTGGAGCCGCTGCTGCCGCTGTCGCTCTTCCGTAACCGCATCATCGCGCTGGCGAGCGTGTCCGTGTTCTTGACGGGCATGGCGAACTACGCGGCGATCCTGTTTATCCCGCTCTTTATGCAAACGGTGATCGGCGTTTCCGCCACGCAGTCGGGGTCGCTGCTGACGCCGATGCTCGTCACCTGGTCGCTTGGCAGCATCATGGGCGGGCAACTGGTGGCGCGCATGGGGCGGTACAAAGCCGTGGTGCTGGCGGGCCTCGCCGCGCTGGCGCTTGGGCTGGGGTTGCTCGTCACGATGGGGCCGGAGACTACACAGGGGCGCGTGATCCTCTACATGCTGCCAATCGGTCTCGGCCTCGGCTTCACGATGCCGATCTACACGCTGATCACCCAGAATGCCGCCGGCCCGACACGCATTGGCGTGGCAACGAGCGCGACGCAGTTCTTCCGGCAGGTGGGCGGCACGGTGGGCGCGGCGGTCTTTGGTTCCGTGATGTTGAGCCGCTACCACGCCTCGTTGACGCCGCCGTGCCGGCCAACCTGCCCGAAGCGGCGCGCGCGCCCTTTGCCAACCCCCTGCAACTGGCGCAGCAACTGCCGCAGTTGCAGGCACAGTTCGCTACCTTGCCGGGTGGCGGGCCTCTGCTCACGATGCTGCTGACCGATGTGCGCACCGCCCTCGTGGGCGCATTGCATCTCGTGTTCCTGATGGGCGCGGTGCTTACGGCGGTCGCGCTCGTGGGGAACCTGTTCCTGGAAGAAATCCCGCTCTCAAAACGGCAGGCGCGCGCCGAACTCGTCGAGGCCGCCGCTGGCCCCGAAGCCGCCCTCGCTACAGGCCGCGCCGCCAGCGAGGGCGCGGACGGTTAAGCACGTAGCGAGGTTTGCATGGTAGGAATGGGCGACGGGCACGATGCCGTCGCCCCTTTCGTTCCCATTTGTGAGGGCTACCCGATGCCCATTGCGGCTTTGGCGGCGGTGAGGGTGGCATGTGCGGTGGGGCGCACGCGGTCGGCGCCATCGCGCAGCACGCGCTCCACTTCGCCGGGGTCGGCGGTGAGGCGGGCGTACTCCTCACGCAGGGGGCGCAAGCCCTCGATCACCACTTCCGCGAGGTCTGCCTTGAACACGCCGTAGCCCTGTCCGACGTACTTCGCCTGCAACGCCTCCGGCGTTTCGCCCGTGAACAGTTGGTAGATCGTTAGCAGGTTCGTGATGCCAGGGCGGTTCGGGTCGTACTCAATCGTGCCGATGCTGTCCGTGGTGGCGCGCTTGATCTTGGTGCGGATGATGTCCGGCGAGTCGGTGAGGAACACGGCGTGGTAGCGGCCCTCGGCGCTCTTGCTCATTTTTTTCGTCGGGTCGTCCAGCCCCATGATGCGCGCGCCCGCCTCGCCGATCATCGGCTCCGGCACGGTGAAGACCTCGGCGTAGAGGCGGTTGAACCGCTCCGCGATGTCGCGCGTCAGCTCCACATGCTGCTTCTGGTCTTCGCCCACGGGCACGCCGTTCGCGTGGTAGAGCAGGATGTCCGCTGCCATCAGGGTCGGGTAGGCGAGCAGGCCGAGGGAACTGCGCTCCCGCTGCGCCCCGGCCTTGTCCTTGTACTGCGTCATGCGCTCCATCCAGCCGAGGGGCGTGACGCAGTTAAAGAGCCACCCCAGTTCGGCGTGCGCCGACACATGGCTCTGCACAAAGATCGCACACTTGCGTGGGTCCAGCCCCGCCGCGAGGTAGATCGCGGCAAGCTCGCGCGTCGCGGCGTGCAAGGCTTTCGGGTCTTGCGGCTGGGTGATCGCATGCAAGTCCACGATGCAGAAAATGTTGTCGTACTGATCCTGCGTCTGCACCCAGCGTGCAATCGCGCCCAGGTAGTTGCCGATGTGCAGGCTGCCCGAAGGTTGGATGCCGCTGAACACGCGCGGCTTCGTGCCGCTCATCCCGGTGATCGTCGGTGCTTGCTGTGTCGTGACCATCTGCTGCTCCCTCCATGCTTTGTGAGGATTTAAGAAACGCGAAGGACGCGAAGGACGCGAAGACGCAAAGAAATGCATGATTCTTTTTTTGCCTTCCCTATGTTCTTTGCGTTCTTTGCGTCCTTCGCGTTCTTTGCGTTTCCCATCGCCCGTCAATCGAGAATGCTATACCTGCACCAGTTCGCCGCGTTTGGCGCGGGCTTCCATCTCGCGTGTGAGGCGGACGAAGGTTTCCATCGCGGCTTGTGCGCGTCCGCTGTCAATGCTTGCCGCCGCGCGCGTGATGCCATCCGCGAAGCCCGTGGCAACGTCTGCCGCGACAAGGGCGGCGGCGGCGTTCAGTAGCACGATGTCGCGGTGCGGGCCGCGCTCCCCCGCGAGGACGCGGCGGGTGATGGCGACATTTTCCTCCACCGTGCCGCCCGCGAGCGCCGCCGGGAGCACGCGCGTCAGCCCGAACTGCTCCGGCGTGATCGTATAGGTCGTCACGTCTTCCCCGGCGCGCACCTCATGCACCGTGGTCGGCCCGACGAGGCTGATCTCGTCTAGCCCTTCCTGCCCATGCACCACGAGGGCGTGGCGCGTGCCGAGCAGGGCGAGCACGCGGGCGAGCTTGCCTGCCAGCAGGGGATCGCCGACGCCCATCACCTGCCGCGTCGCTCCGGCGGGGTTGGTCAGCGGGCCGAGCAGGTTAAAGGCGGTGCGCACGCCGATGTCGCGGCGCACGGGACCGGCATAGCGCATTGCGGGGTGAAAGGCGGGGGCGTACATGAAGCCGAAATGGGCTTCGCGCACGCACCGCGCCACGTCCTCCGGGGCGCGCTCGATGTACGCGCCTAACCCTTCCAGTACATCCGCGCTGCCGCACCGGCTCGTCATCGCGCGGTTGCCGTGTTTCGCCACCGGCACGCCCGCGCCCGCGACGGCGAAGGCGGCAGTGGTGCTGATATTGAAGCTTCCCGAACCATCGCCGCCCGTGCCACAGGTATCTACCACCGGCAGGGTCGGGTCGAGGGTGACGCGGCGCGCGTGGCGGCGCATCGTTTGCGCGAAACCGGCAAGTTCCGCCTCCGTTTCGCCGCGCATCCGCAGCGCCGTGACAAAGGCCGCGATCTGGCTTTCCGTGGCCTCGCCGATCATGATCGCGTCCATCGCCGCCGCCGCTTCCTCCTGCGTCAGGTGATGCCCCGCGACCACGCGGGCAATCGCGGCTTTGATGTCGGCGGGCAACGCCGGGAAGCTGCCTCCCTGCGCCGACGGTTCGTGAACGGTCTTTCCCCCACCCGTCTCGGTGCCGTTTGAAGGGCGCGCGTGCCCGTTTACCGGCGACGGTGCGTGAGCTGCGGCGACAGTATCGAGGAAGTTCGCCAGAAGCTCCTTGCCGTGTTCGGTGAGGATGCTTTCGGGGTGAAACTGCACGCCTTGCAGGGTGGGGTAATCGCGGTGGCGCATTCCCATCACGAGGCCGTCCGCCGTTTCCGCCGTGATCTCCAGTTCAGGTGGCAGGCTGTCGCGGGTGACGATCAGCGAGTGGTAGCGAATGGCGGTGAAGGGCGAGGGCAGCCCCGCGAACACGCCCGCGCCCGCATGATGTACCGCGCTCACCTTGCCGTGCATCAGGCTGGGGGCGCGCACGACCTCGCCGCCAAACGCCACGCCCATTGCCTGATGCCCCAGGCAGACGCCCAAGATCGGGGTTTCCCCCGCGAACCGCCGCACAAGCGAGATGCATATCCCCGCGTCTTCCGGTGTCCCCGGCCCCGGTGAGAGCACGATGCCCTCCGGGGCCATCGCCGCCACTTCGTCCACCGTGATCGCGTCGTTGCGCGCCACCGTCACCGTCGCGCCCAGTTCGCACAGGTACTGGTAGAGGTTGTACGTGAAGGAATCGTAGTTGTCTATCAGCAGGATCATCGGTCGCTCCCCGTGATATTTTCTTCCGTGGTCTCCATCTCGGACGCCGTTTCGATGGCCCGCAGGAGCGCGCCCATCTTCTGGAAACACTCGCGGTGCTCGGCTTCGGGGTCACTGTCCGCGACGACGCCCGCCCCGGCTTGGGGGTAGGCGATGCCGTTTTTTACGGGCATCGTGCGTAGGGCGAGGGCGAAGTCCATGCCACCATCGTAGCCAACATAGCCCAATGCGCCCGCGTAGACCCCGCGCCGCTCACCTTCCAGTTCCGCGATGATCTGCATGGCGCGAATCTTCGGCGCACCCGTGGCGGTGCCCATCGGAAAGCAGGCGCGCAGGGCATCGAGGCTCGTATACTCCGGCTTCAACCGCCCCGCGACTTCGCTTTCCAGGTGCATCACATGGCTGTACCGCTCGACCTTCATCAGGATGGGCACGGTGACGGTGCCTGGCTTGGCGATGCGCCCGATGTCGTTGCGTCCGAGGTCCACGAGCATGATGTGCTCGGCGCGCTCCTTTTCATCTGTCGCCATCTCGCGTTCGAGATCGGCGTCCTCGGCGGCGGTCGCGCCACGGGGCCGCGTGCCCGCGATGGGGTGCGTGGTGACGACGCCATCATGGCAGGCGACGAGCGATTCGGGCGAGGAGGCGACGACCTGCATATCGCCGAGATCGAAGTAGACCATGTACGGCGAAGGGTTGACCGCCCGTAGCGCGCGGTACACCGTGAAGGGCGCGGTGGCGAGGGGCACTGCGAGCCGCTGCGAGGGCACGACCTGGATCGCGTCTCCGGCAGCGATGTACTCCTTCGCGGTGCGCACCGCCGCCTCGTACGCCGCTTGCGTCATATTGGCGCGCGTCGGGCCGCCCGCACGGTTGGCGACGGGCTGCGGCGGCACAGGGGAATGGAGCTTCGCCGCGAGCGCATTCAGCCGCGCGGTCGCGTCCGCATATGCCGCATCGAGGTCGCCCGTATCGGTGGGAACGTAGGTCACGGCGAGCAGCTTGCGGCGGAAGTGGTCGAAGATCAGCACCGTGTCCGTGAGCATGAACACGGCGTCCGGCAGGCCGAGGGGATCAGTCGCGGCGCGGGGCACGGTCGGCTCGAAGTAGCGCACGCTCTCGTAGCCGAGGTAGCCGACCGCGCCGCCGAGGAACTTCGGTAGCTCCACGCCGGGGAGCGCCACGGGCCGATACGCTGCGAGGTATCGTCCCAGTGCAGTCAGGGGGTCGTCGAAGTGTTCCGTGGTCACGGTGCCGTCCGCGTATGTCGCGGTCAGGGCGTGGTCATGGAGCCGGAGCACGACGCGGGGCTGGGTGCCGAGAAAGCTGTAGCGCCCGACGCGCTCGCCGCCCTCGACGCTTTCGAGCAGAAAGCCGTGGTCGCCACCGGCGGCGAGTTTGAGGTACGCCGTGACGGGTGTTTCCAGATCGCCCACGAGTTCGCGGTACACGGGCACGCAGTTGCCCCCGCCCGCCATTGCGAGCGGGCGCACCGCGTCGCGGGAGGGCAGGACACGCGTGGCATGGTGATGGTCAGTGGGGGAATGGGATAGCATCGGTGCCGTCATTGCCGGTGTCTCCTTTCGGGGCCGCGCGGGTCGGCGGGCACAAAAAACGCGCCCACGTCCTCGCCGCAACCCAATGGTCGCTGGCGGGGACGAAGGCGCGGAAAGCGCGCTCCGTGGTGCCACCCCGGTTCGGCCCTTCCTATATCACATGAAGGACCACACTCGTCGGTACGGGGCATTGCGCCGCGTCCGGCCCGCAGGCAGGGAGGCACACCACCCGATACTCCGCGCCCTGGTAACGGTGGCGCACTCCGGCCCCGGCTACCAGGCATCGCTGCCGTTCGCGGGGCGACTCCCCGGTCCATTCACCTGCCCATACCGGCTCCCGACTTGCACCCACGCGGCCTGCCGCGCGGTCGGGATCGCTGTGCCGGAATCGGGGCGGCTACTCGCCCGGTTCCTCGTCATTACGGATAGTACGGGCAGGAGGCGGGCATGTCAAGCGCAAATCACAGTCGTGGGTGGGGAGGGTTGAACCGCGAAGGCGCGAAGGAAATACTAAAGAGAAAAACATTTTGTGTTTTCCTCTGATCCCCTTCGTGACTTTGCGCCTTCGCGGTTCAATCGTCTTCGCCACGTAACACGTAAGAAGGGTCAGCCTTTCACCGCGCCTGCTGTTAGGCCCGCGACGAGGAACCGCTGCGCGAAGAAGTACAGCAGCAGGATCGGTACGCTCATCAGCACGCCACCCGCCATAATCATCCCCCAGAGAAAAACGTCGCCGAAGATGAGCTTGGTCATGCCGGGGGCGAGCGTGAACTTATCGCTATCGCTCAGGAGTGTGAAGGCGTACAGGTACTCGTTCCACGACAGCGTGAAGCAGTACACACTGGCGGCAGCGATCCCCGGCGCCGCCAGTGGCAGGACGATGCGCGTCATGCTCTGCCAGCGCGTCGCGCCGTCTACCACGGCGGCGTCTTCCAGCTCCATTGGGATATTGAGGAAGTACGCTTTGAGCAGCCAGACGCTGAACGGGATCGAGAACGTCAGGTAGACCGCGATCAGCGCGGGCAACTGATTGAGCATGTGGAGGTCACTGAGCAGGATGAAGATGGGAATGAAGAGCAGGGTGCTGGGAAACAGATAGACGAGAAAAACCGCGCTGCTGGCAAACCCGCGCCCCGGAAAGCGCAACCGCGACAGGCTATACGCCGCGAAGGTGGCGAACATCACGGACAACACGGTGCTGAAGGCGGAGACGACCAATGTATTGCGCATCCAGATCAGGAAGGGATATTGCCGCAGCAGATCGCGGAACGCTTTCAGGGTCAGGCTAGTGGAAAAAAGGGTAGGCGTGCGCGAAAAGGAAAGCGTCGGCGGGTGGAATGCCGTGATCCCCATGAAGTACACGGGAAACAGGGCCGCGACGAGCACGACGACCAGCAGCGCGATGCCGACGCCGCGAAGCAGGAGCCGTTGGGCGCGGTATGGCACAATCGTGCGCCTGGCAGCAACTGCCGGGGTAGCGCGGCGCGCGAGGGGGAGGGGAGCGGTCATACAAGTTCCTCCCGGCGGTTGATGAAGCGGTTGAGCAGCACGATCAGCACCACGAGGATCGGGAGCATCAGCACCGATACCGCGACACCCTTGCCTAGTTCGAGGCCGGGAATGGCGATCCGGTAGGTGAGGGTTGCGAGCACATCGGTCGCGTTGCCGGGTCCACCCTTCGTGAGCACCCAGATGATCGAGAAGTCGTTGAAGGTCAGGATGGTGGAAAAGAGCGTGACCACTGCCATCACGGGCAGGATGCCGGGAAGCGTCACCTTGCGGAAACGTGCCCAGATGCCCGCGCCATCCACCTTCGCCGCGTCGTACAGGTCTTGCGGTACCGCCTGCAACCCGGCGAGCAACGTGATGACGAAAAACGGAAACCCTCGCCAGACATTCACGGCGATCACGGCGCCCATCGCCGAGCCGGGGTCGGAGAGCCAGAGCAGTGGCGACTCGCGGATGTGTGTCTGTTGCAGCAGGTAGTTGAGCACGCCCGCCGTGTCGTTGTACATCCACTTCCAGATCAGCACGGAGACGAGCGTCGGCATCGCGTAGGGCAGGAGCACGATGGAGCGCCACAGCCCCCGCCAGGGCAACGCCTCGTTGAGGATCAGCGCCACCGTCGTGCCGATCACGAGTTTGGCCACGATGGAACCACCCGTAAACACAAAGACGTTTTTTACCGCGCCCCAGAACATGACATCGTGGATCAGGGAACCGTAGTTTCCGAGACCGATCCACGGGGCATCCTGCGCGCCGAGCAGTTTCTTATGGAAACTGAGCCACAGGGCACGGACGAAGGGGTAGCCGACGAGCAAGAGGATCAGAAACGTCGTCGGCGCGAGCAAGGTGTACGCGAAGCGGATTTCGCCCGCCTTGCGCGAGCGCGTTGCGGTTTGGGGCACAACGCTCCCCTTCGGTGCCACTGCGGATCGGATCGCCATTACGGCCCCCTTCAACAAACAACCTTTGACAAACAATAAAGGGTGGAGGGAACGGACGCAAGGCGAGGGGCAACGCCCTCATTCCTGCTCATGCTCCCCCACCCGCACTGCTACTTTTTGAACTTCGCCTTCGCCTTGTCGGCGGCATCCGCCCAGCCCTTGAGCGCTTCCTGCGGTGTTTTGCCGCCAACGGAGACCGCCTGGAGCATGTCTTTGTTCGCACTGATCGTGATGTCGGAGTAGATCGGGCTTTGCCCGCCGTCCGCGAAGCCGGGGAGCATCCACGGGACGATGTTCTCCGAGACCTGCTTGTTGTAAATGTCGTTCGTGAAGAAGGGAATGGTCGTGTAGGTCTTCATGATCGAGAACCAATACGACCCGGCCTTCTCCAACTGCGTGGGATACCGCTCAGGCGACATGATCATCTTGGCAATCTGCATGGACTCATCAATGGCCTGGCTCTTTTTGTTGATGACCAGGGTCGCGCTGCCACCGGTCTGCACGTACTTGCCGGGGTTTGCCTGCGATGGGTAGGCTTGGAGGTACGTTTTGGAGAGCAAATCTTTGTCGTCTTTGCGCATCGCGAGTACGATACTCCCAGGGTTGGATACGGCGGCGGTCTGCCTCGAAAGCCATGCCTCGTTGTTGCCGGAGGACCCCTGCTGCACCACGCTCGGCGGCACCAGCTTGTTTTTGAACATATCCGCGTACGCAGTGAGGCCCGCGAGGTTCTGAGGCGTGTTGATCGTCGGGTTGCCTTCCTTGTCAAAGACTTTGCCGCCAAACGCCCACATGAACTGGAGGCAGTTGCCGTCGAAGTCCGCCTCGGTGAACTGCCCGTCAAAGGCGTAAAAGTTTTTGTCCGGCTTGTTGACCTTTTTGAAGGCCTCCATCATCTGGTCCCATGACGTGAGCGGCATCTTGTAGCCGGCGTCCTCGAACACGTCACGCCGCAAGTGGAGAAACCACGGCTCGCTATTCATTGGTACGGCGATGCGCTTGCCGTCCGCTTTGGAGTTGCCGTCCGCGAGGTCAATCCAGCCGCCGCCCGTTTTGCCGATGTCGTCGTAGAGTGGCTGCACGTCCATCGCGTAGCCGTTCTGGTTCCACAAAGCGGGCGAGTACGTATAGGTGATGTCCGGCACGATGCCGGACTCCATCGCGACCACTTCCTTCTGCGCGTGCTCGTCGTTGCTGAAAAGCTCGACTTTCGTGTCGAACCCCCCCTTCATGCCCGCCAGCTTCACGGACTCGGTCAGGTAGTCGTTCGACTCCGGGAGGAACTGCTGCCGCCCCCAGAACAGCACAGTCTTCTTTTTGCCCCCGGCGGCTTGCGCGGGCGCGCTTGTTGCCATCGCTGCGCCCGTCGTTGCCGGTGCGGGCGCGGTCGTTGCCATCGTCGCAGGTGCGGGTGCGGTCGTGCTGGCCGCACCACTCGTGGGTTTCGGCGCAGTGGCCGCGCCCGTGCCGCTGTCACTGCCACCACATGCAGCGAGAATGGCGGCGCTGACGGAGGCGGCAATCCCACCGAGGAATTGACGGCGATCCAGACCACGCGGAAGATTCCGTGCCATGTGCACACTCCTTGTGAAAAGATGAAGAGGCGTGGCAATGCTTTTCGGGACAGACATATCCGCCCGTTTCACACTACCGAAAACGCGAAGGGAAACACAAAGGCCCCATGATCCCGTCTATTGAGTTATCGGCATGTGCGGAGACTATCATGCCGTGTCATTTCACGTCAAGAGCGTTTCTGATATTCGCAGGGCGTATACGGCAAGCCTGCTCTTGTCGCGGGGCGCACTGCCGACTACACTACCGTTCGCGCAGGGAATGGCGCCGATAGCACGTCACAGACGCGATACGTCGTCGCATAGTAGGGGGATGGTGATGGGCAAAACGAGTGCCGGGGGCAGCCACAAAACGCCGTACTTCGTGGCGCGGGACACCGTTGCAAACACGCACGCGCGGCAACAGATGTACACGCCCGGCACGCGCGTGGTCGTGCATTCGATGGGTGAAGTGCCCAACCCGTATGATGGCCGCCTGGGCGAGGTCGTTGGGAGCAACGAACTGGATGGGCAGACCGCCTACACCGTGCTGCTCGATGTGTACCTGCCACGGGAGCCGGAGGGTACGCCAATGGAGTTTTTTGCGGACGAGTTGCGCCCTGTGCGATAATCTCTATCAGGACTGGCGCACATGAGAACGTGTTGTGCCCTGTGCGATGGCTCAGGGAATCGCGTGGTCTGTATCAGGAAATGGGAGGGATGAGGCGATGTATAAGCGGTGTGTTCAGTATCACTGTTGTAGACATTCCGGCAGTGGCAACGCTCGATGACATCGCGACAGCGGTAGTGCAGCAGGTTTCCTCACTGACCAGTTACCAGTCGCTCGGTAATATCAAGCAGGCAACCGTGGGTAGCAACCCCGCACGGCAAATTGTGTTTCAGGCAGTGAATGATAGTGGCTCGTTGTACACGCAAAACACCTTCATCACCACGTACCAGGGGCGCACGTACCTGTTGAGCTTTGCCACCACGCCGGACGCCGAGGATGCCTTCCTTGCCGCCGCGCAGCCCGTGCTCGACTCTTTCATGTTCATGTAGGCTACACAGTACCGCTCGCATCTTGCAACGTTGGGGCATCCCGGTATGGGGTGCCTCTTTCCATTTGTCCGCCGATCATCGCGCCCCGGACGATTTGCACGATCCCGCCCTATTTGCGAAAGTACGTACGGCGTGGCAATGTGGGTGGAACGGATCACCGATGGATAGAGGAGGCACACACGCAATGACGAGACTCAGCATGATGACACGACGGGCAGTGATGCCGCTCCTGCTGGCGCTCTGCGCGCTCGTAATTGGGAGCAGTGCGGCGAATGCGGCGAGTACGCCCTTCGCTGATCCCCTGTCCCGGTTTTCCTTCACGTTGCCGGACGGTTGGCAGGCGCAAAGCGATGTGAGCGACAACGCGACGTTCGTGTTCACGGATGTGCCGGACAATGCGACCTTTGTGATCACTATGCAGCCAAAGCCGGAGAGTGGCACGCTCGCGGATGTGACGCAAGCCTTTGTCAGCATCGCCTCGCTCTCGCCGCAGTATCAGGCGGACGCGGCGGGCGTGCGGGACACGACCATCGGGGGCGTGCCCGCGAAAACGTTCGTGTACACGGCGCAAGGGAACAGCGACGCAAACGCGACCACGACCACGCAAGTGTACACGCTGATCCACAAAGACCTTTCGCTGTATCAATTCACGCTGGCCGCGCCCCCGGACAAAGCGCCCGCCGCGATGGCGGCAGCGAAAAGCCTGCTCGATTCCTGGATGTTCGCATAGGCTTCCGGCCTCAGACCACAGGGCGGATGCGTGCGTGGGAACCTCACCCCCGGCCCCTCTCCGTCAAGCGGAGAGGGGTGACTTACTGCAATACCCTGACCTATCCCCCGACGCAGCAAGCCTTATCGAAGCTCACTCCCCCTCTCCACTTAATGGAGAGGGGGTTGGGGGTGAGGTTCCCACGCACGCATCTGCCCTGCCTCAAGACCCAGACTGTGAAGACCGCGTTTATGCGCCGCGCCTCAGGCGGCGCAGCACGCCGTCGCGCGCGCGCGTGACCTCCGGGACGCCGAGCAGCGTGGCGACGCCGAGGTAGACCGCCGCGCCGATGCCGAGCGTGACGAGAAAAAACGCCAGTTGGGGTAGGCTCTTCCCGTTGTCACTATGTAGGCGAGTCAGGAGCCAGACGCACGGCGCGAGCGCGACGCACATCGCGGCGGCTGCCCAGAAGACCGGCACGAGCGCGCCCAGGAGATCGGGTGTCGCGTCCCGCACTTTGGTGCGGAAGACCATGAGCAGGATGATCATTTCCAGCCACGTCGTCAGCGATAGTCCTAACGCCAGCCCGCCGAGGTCGAACACACGGCTCAGGCCGTAGCTCAGGGGTGCGTTGAGGGCAATCGTGACTACGCCCGCGATCACGGGCGTGCGCGTGTCGTGCAGGGCGTAAAAGGCACGCGTGACGATCTCCACCACGCCGTAGGCGATCAGCCCCGTGCTGAGGGCGCCGAGCGCCACGGCGGTTAACTCGGTGCTATGGCCGCCGAACGCGCCAAGCTGAAAGATCGCTTCGGGAATGGCGACGCGCAGGGCGACAAGCGCGGCGCTCGCAGGCACCATGTAAAAGCAGACGGTGCGCAAGGTAGCGGCGTACTGCTCTCGGAAACCGCCCCAGTCGCGCGCCTCGGCGAGTCGCGAGAGTGTGGGAAAGAGCACGGTGGCGGCGGAGAGCGCGAACACACCGTGTGGCAGCAAAAAGAGCGTGTAGCCAAACTGAAAGGCGGCGATGCGTCCCTCACCGAGCCGTGAGGCAAAGTCCGTCACGATCACGAAGTTCAGGGCAAACACCGCCTGTCCGAACATCCGGGGCAGCAGGAGCGCGCCCACGCGCTTCATGCCGGGCGCCTTGAGCGACACGATGGGCACGTAGCGCATGACGCGCAACAGGCTGGGCAGTTGCGTCAGCACATGGCCGAGCGCACCTAGCAATACGCCGTACGCGAGTCCCTTAATGCCAAAGCGGGGCGTGAGCGCCAGCGCGCCGAAGACGATGCCGAGGTTGTACGTCACGGGGGCGAGCGCGGGCACGGTGAAGCGTTGTTGCGCGTTCAGAATGCCCATTGCCGCCCCGCCGACGCCGAGCAGGATCGGTTGCACGAGCAGGATGCGCGTTAGCGTCACGGCAAGCGCGAGCTGGTCGGGGTGCGCCACGAGGCCCGGTGCAATCGCGTAGCGCATCAGCGGTTCCGCGAGCAGAAAGCCCAGCCCCGCAAGCGCCGTCAGCGCGACCACGGCGGTGTTGAGCACGCTGTTCGCCAGCCGCCAGGCGTCGCGTTCCTCGCCGCGTTCGAGAAAGCCCACGAACACGGGGATAAACGCCGCCCCGAACGCGCCCGACGCAATCACGAGAAACAGGAAATCCGGCAGGCGAAAGGCGGCATAGTAGGCGTCCAGATCGGGGCTGGTGCCAAACTTCCCCGCGATTATTACGTCGCGCAGCAGTCCCAGCCCGCGGTTCGCCACGAACAGCAGGCCCACACTCGCCGCCGCGCGCCCTACCGTCGCCGTACGCGCGGCGGGTGTTGTCGGTATCGTCGGTACCGTCAGTTGCATGGTACTCTCCCCAGCTGGGTCGGCTACCGAGGGGTAGTCTGCCGGTTGGTACGGGGTGTCGTACTCCCACTGCCCGTTATCGGCGGGGGGTGCATACGATGTCCAGCCAGGATACGCATTCGATACGGGGGGCGACGGCGGTGACGGCAGCGTCGGTGATTCCACGGACAGCAACAAACCCACACTGCTGAAGACGCCGAACCGCCGTTCCCACTCCGTTGCCGGGATGCCGGGAGGAGCGGATGGGTCGCCTGCCGCGCCGTTCATTGTGGTAGGTGCGGCGGGCATAGCGGGCGTTGCGTCGGGGTAGCGCAGGCGCGCTTTCGTCGGGCGCGGCACCCACGGCAACCGCGCAGTCGCGGTCGCGGGGTTTTGACGCGCCTCCGAGGGGGTGGGAGCGGCGGGCGGCGGGCGGGTTTGCATGGGCGGATCGGTGCTCCTCAATACGCGCCGGGGGGTCACGTCACGTACATTACCATAACTGCAGACGGCAGTGGGCGCGTCATTGCGTTGCGGTCTCGTGCCGCACCCTGCTGCATTTCGCGAATGGCTGCCGCAAATGGCCTACGACCTGAACCAATCACGCGCGATTCCCTCGGCGAGGTTCAGAAAGGCGGCATACGTGCGGGCGGGCCACCATGTCGGCCCCAGACGGTTGAGAAAGAGCACGCCAACGGCGGGAATGTTTGCGTTCGGTGACTTGATGGGCGCGATCATGACCTGATCGCCCATTGCCTGATAGGACGCGGGATTACCGTAGGCGCTCCGGGGGTTCCGGTGGGCGTCGTGGTGGAGGTTGGGCGCCCCCGTGATCGCCGCCATGCCCGTCAACCCCTGTCCGATCACGAGCGTCCACCGCTCCGGTTCCGCCACGCCGTCACGCAGCACTGTCGTGCTCAGGAGTGTCGCGCCGTCCGCCAGGAGCGCGTAGAGCCGTGCCTCGTGGTAGGGGCGAAACGGGTCGAAGTCCGCGCGGTACTTGCGCAGCAGCAGCGCGGCGCGCTCTTCGGGCATCAGAGTGGACTGCTCAGGCGAGCCGCGCACGAACGCCCTCCGCATGATCCACGTCGCTCACATCGCCCATGTCGCTCACATCGCCGTAGTACGTTTCCACGAGTAGTGCGGGGATCGCCGCGCGCACGGCGTCCGCAATTGCGTCCACCTCCGCCGGGATGAGGCTAGACACGAACCGCTCGGCGGGTGGGCGCGACACGGTGTACACCTGCACGCGCGTCAGGTGCGCCCCTACTGCCCGGAGGTCGCGCAATCGCCCGACGTACGCGCCGATCTCCGCGTCGTCCGGCCCGACGCCAAAGACACGCATGAAGCAGGACTGAATCACGAGCGGAAAGCGCCGCCCCGCGAGCGCGAGGTTATCGAGGATGCGACTGAACGGCACATGCGTGGCATTGATCGCGCGGTAATACGCCTCAGTGCCGGCGTCGAGCTTCGCCCAGACCGCGCCGCCATCGGCGATGATGCGTGCGAGGGCCACCTGCGTGCGGACCGTATGGAAGCGCGAGGCGTTCGTGATCAGCACGAGCGGCAGGTTCGGCAGCCCCGCCGCGCGTTTGGTGGCGATGATGCGCGCGATCACCGTGGGGAAATTCGTGTACGTGGTTGGCTCGCCATCCCCCGCGATGCCGATGTCCGCGATGTGGCGTTGCGCCGGGGGCAGAGCCGCGAACGCCGGGGCATCGAGCAGCGCGCCGCTCGCCGCGTCCGCCAGCGCCGCCGTCAGTTCGGTCGTCAGGCCGTCGAGGTCAATAAACTTCCCCCCACCGGGCGCGGTGCGGTTCACTTCGCAGTAGATGCAGCCGAAGTTGCACACTTTGTCCGGGTTCAGGTTCACGCCAATGCTCACGCCCCCTGAGCGGCGCGAGGCGACGGGGTAGACGTAGCGGTAGCCCGCGCGGTGACGGTCGTGATCCGCGAACACGGGCAGGGCCGTCCAATGGGGCGACGGGGCATTGTTTTCCGGCGACAGCGGCGCGGTCATAGCGTTGCGCTTCTCCCGTGGATGCGGTATCAACAGGGGCATCGGTGATCAGTGTACCGCACTCACCGCGCGCACGCGACGCGACGCACGGCGATGATGTGACGGTGAAAGGGAGCATGGGCGTGGCTTTCACGCTAGCGGAATGCGCGCCATACGAGCACGAACGCTTCACCCTCCCCCTGCCGACGGGCGAGGGCTGGGTATCGTCGCACTATCGCCGCTCGTACAGCGCGGGAAATGCCGTGCGCACGCAGGGGGGCGCTACGGTCACGGCGACGGTGTACCCGAAAACGGGCGAGGGCGGCGAGTACCGCGACGCTGCGCACTTCCTGAAAGCGACCGAGCGTGTCCCGCCCGTCCTGCATTGGGAACCGGTGCCCGCCCCATTGCATGGCGCGGCCCGCTGCGTGCAATACACGGACGGCGTGCGCGACCGCTACTACGCGCTGCTGGATGCCCCCGGCGCGCTGCTGGAACTGGACATCACGCAGGCAATGGGCGTCGCCGCGCCGCCCTTCGCCGCGATGATCGCCGCCGCGCGGGTATTGCCCGCTGCCTATCCCCCGCCACCCATCTGGGAAACGCTGATTCTGTCGCATTTCCGTGTCGAAGTGCCACGCGAATGGCCCCGCAAGGATGAGCATAACCGCCCGTTAGCGGCGGATTTCGTGGCGGACGCGCACGGCCTCTCGATCAATCGGGAAGAGGAACGGTACACGACGCGGCAGATGTCCCGCCCGCAGTACCGCATCGAGGAATTGGCCCCCGGCAAGAACCTGAAAACGTACCTCGTGGGGCTGAAAACCGAGCGGCACCGCAGCAGCATTGATGGCGCGACCTACCGCTTTCTCGGTGAGGATGGCCTGCGCACCCGCCATGCGCGCGGCAACCGCCTGCGCTATCAGGGGTACTCGCCGCGGGGGATGCGCGGCCCCTTTGAGTGGTACCACGAACTGCTCCTGATGGAGGCCGGGCCTGCTCCGTTGCTCATCACCGCCTACTGCGACTGGGTGGAGCGGCACTACTACGCGCCCATCTTCGCGCGCGTCACGAAGTCCCTCGCCGCGTCAACGAGCCGCTGAACGACGCGGATAACGGGGGGAAACACTAAAGGGCGCGAATACTGCCCAGAGGGCACCCGAAAGAACGCAAAGGTAAATGCATAATTACATAAAATTATTTGTTTCCTCCGCGTTCTTTGCGCCCTTCGCGTTTCCTCTTATCTCCGTGAGGCAGACGCGGGCATTTCACCGAGGGCAATGAGGAAGCCGCGCACGGTGGTGGGGTGGAACTGGGTGCCACTCCCGTGGCGCAGTTCGGCGAGGGCGCCGTGCCAGGTGCGGGCGGGGCGGTATGGCTGCTCGGTAATCATCGTGGCAAAGGATTCCGCCATTGCCAGCACCGCCGCCCCGAAGGGCAGGCCGCTTCCCTTCAGCCCGTCGGGGTAGCCCGCGCCGTCGTACCGCTCGTGGTGGTGGCGGATCAGGGGCGCGTATGGCTCCAGCACGGGGTGTACGCTCGTCATCGCCTCACCGATCTCCGGGTGCGTGCGCATGTTCAGCCGCTCGTAGTCGGTCAGGTCACCGGGGTGGATGCGCTCGGTGACGGGAATCGCGACCTTGCCGATATCGTGTAGCATCCCCGCCGTCACGACCTGGCGCATCAGGGCGGCGGGCACATCGAGCGTTTCGCAGATCATCATCGCGTAGAAGGACACATCGGAGGCGTGCTTGCGCTCGGTGGCGTCGAGACGGGCGAGCAACTCCCGCACCGCCTTCGAGACGGCGCGCGGCAGGGGCGGGGTGTGCCGCACGCCGCCAAATGCCTCGAATACCTCGCTGTCGCTTCGCCCCTCGTCGCGCACGCCGCGTCATCCTCCGTGTTCATCGTTGTCGTTGTAGGTAGCAAGAAATATGCGCCACTTACGGCGTTTTCTGACGCCCTGTATCTTCTCTCCAGTGTTCGATACCAGACATTTGAACGATGATCGTAGTATACTGCGGCACAAGGTGCAATGGCGGAAACGAGGACATGGGCGATGCAGATAGGGCAACGGTTGCGCGATGCACGACAGCAGCGCGGCATGACGATTCAGGAACTGGCGCGAATCACGGACCTCTCGAAGGGGTTTCTCAGCCAGATCGAGAACGATAAGGCATCTCCCTCGCTTGATACGCTCGAACGCATCGCGCAGGCGGTGGATGTGCCACTCGCGTATATCCTGCTGCCGGAGGAGCGCCGGATGCGCGTGGTGCGGGCCGCCGACCGGCCTACGTACCGCTATGGTGCAGCGGGCCTCAGTATCGAGGTGCTTTCCCCCCTGCCACAGCGGGGCATCGCTATGCAGCTCGTGGAGTTGCCGCGCGGCGCGGCGAGCGGGGACGCGGATCACTACCACCCCGGTGAGGAATGCCACGTCGTGCTCGATGGCACGGTGCGCGCCGAGCAGGGAGACGAAGCGGTGATCCTGCACGCGGGCGACGCCTTTTACTGGGATGGCAGCATCCCGCATCGCGTGGTCAATGTCGGCGAGGAACCGGCGCGGCTGATGATCGCTCTCGCCGCGCCCGCGCACTTCGCACCGTCCGCCGATGAAACCACCGATGATCTCCCGGCTCCTCCCGCCGGGGAATAGGGAATAGATGGAGGCATACCGCATGTCGTTTCTCAACCGGCTCCGCCCGCAAAGCGCCGGCAACCGCTACCCGAATGGCGAAGCGTTCAAGCAGGCGGTGATGGACGCATATGGCTTCACCGAATCCGCCCGACGCATCCTTACCCCCACACGCTTCGATGTACGCAACCTGAACGCGCCGGACGGCGGCGGCTTCTGGTATGGCCCGGACGAAAACCGCGTGGAACTGTTCGGCATTCAGGCCGAGGCGGCGATTCACGAACTCGCCCACGCCTGGGCCGATCTCACGGGCTTCTACGACGAGCACAGCGCCGACTGGTCCGCGTGGCCCACACTGAACCGGGCGTTTCGCGCCGATGTGCATCATGCCGCGCAGGAGCAAGACCCGCAGTACCCGCGTATCTCGTTTATCTGTGGCGAGTACGAGTTTGGCAACCCCGAAACGGGCTTTCCCGGCATGTTCGAGAATGACGCGGAGCGTTTCGCCGGTCTCGCCTCCGGCTCGATGGGCCACCTAAACGCCATGCCCCCCTCCATTCGCCGCTGGTACACCCAGCTCTTCACCGGCGATGTGCGCGGCCTGCCCGGCTCCTGATCAAGAAGGGGTTGTAAGTACCCCTCCCCCGTGCCGCCCAAAGGGCACCCGTCCCCCTGGCCCCAAAGGGCGGCGGGAGAGGGGAGGGGAACCTCACGGAGATCGAGATGTTGCCCATACGCCCCGGCCCCGCCCTAATCCCCTCCCCTCTCCCGCCGCCCTTTGGGGCCAAGGGGAGGGGCCGGGGGAGGGGTTCCCCGATCACGAGCCGAGAAGCCGGAAGCGGGCCGAGGTCAGCAGTATCACGGGGGGCGTTCCCGCGTCCATGCGCACGCCGTGCATGTCCCAGTAGACGACGCGGCATTCGCGGGCATACCGGGGCGCGTCGGCGGCGGTGCAAAGGATCGCCAGAAACACCCGGTCCCCCCGAAAGGCGAGGCTGGCGAACACCGCATCGAGCCACGCCGGGGCGGGCGGTTGTGCCGTCGCATCAACCGCTACTGCATCGAAGCGGCGGCGGGGCGGTACGACGATGCCTGTGCCCCAGATGAGCGGCACGGTTGGCACGGGGCGTACGGGTGGCTCCGCACCGTAGGCCACAGTGGCATAACCCGCGAGCGCCGCCGCGACCGCCACGACGGGCGCGCCGATGGCGGCAACCCGGGCGTCCTCCTCCTGGCAGACCGCGCCGACGAGCGCCGCCGTGGCCCCGATCCCCGCGCCCCATCCGGTCTGTGCCGCGACCGCGCGCAAAGTGGCGATGCCCATGCCGGGAGAGCCAACACCGGGGCGCGGCAGGGTCGGCGTCGCAGCCGGGAACGAGGAATGAACGCGGCGAAAGAATCCCGTCACAAAACTGCCTCCTCCATCGTTCAAACTTGGGTGGGGATCGCAATGTCTCTCACTATATGGGACCACCGGGGCAAGGAGACAACGGATGTGGCGCACGCTTCGGAGCAGACTACTCGCGTGTATCGTGGTCTTTCTGTTGCTCTCCGTGGTGGCGACCGCCCTGCAAAGCATGCAATATAGCCGCCTGCGTCGTTCCACCGACACCCTCCAGTATACGTATGAAGTGACGAATCAGGACATCGCCCGGATGCGCGAAAATGTCCTGCGTCTGACAACCCGTGAGAAAACTCTCTGGTTGCGCGGCGGGAAAACGGACGCGATAGACGACGACGTTGCCTCATTTGAAGAGACGTGGCGCGATCTGCAAGCGGAGCGGGCATAACTTTCGACCCGTCCACTCGATGATGATCTCCAAAATGCCCTGAGTCTCTACGATGGCTCACTCGCGGGCTACCGTGCGTCGTTCGATACGGCCCTTGCCGCTTTCCGTACTGATGTCACCGGCCCGGATGGCGCGAGCGCCGATTTCCGGGCCGATGCCCTGATGCGCGGCAAGGGGTTGAACATGTCGAATCTGCTTGGCAATGTGCAGATGCTCATCCAGGCCCATACGGACGCGACTCGCCGTGTGCAACGCGCGGCAATTACGGTGTCAGAGGAGGCGACGTACGGGGCGCGCGCCGTCTCCCTCGTGTTCGTGCTGTGCATCGGGCTGTGGTTTGCCACGTACATTGGCAACCGGTTGCGCGAGATGCGTCGTGCGACAGGCGCGGTGCAACGTGGGCGGCGCGACGTGATGGCGCCGGTACGCGGCCATGACGAGTTTGCCGAACTGGGGAGCGCGCTCAATGCAATGATCGTCGCCCTCACGCTGCACGAGCGGCAACTGGAGGAGTTACGCCACCTCGCGCTGGCCCTCACGAAAGCGACCGTTGCCACCGAGGTCTGTGAGATCGCCGTGGCCGGTCTCGCGGAAACGTTTGGCTATCAGTATGTCTCAATTTACCTGCTGCGCCCGAACGACCCTGACAACCTCCATCTCGCCAGCCAGCGTGGCTATCGCACGGTCGTAGACCCGATACCTCTCGCCACCGCCGTCACCGGCCGCGCCGTGCGCGAGCGTACGCCCCTGCTGATTGCGGATGCGGCGGCGGAAGCGGGTTTTGTGCGTGCCGAAGCGCAGATATCGGGCGAAGCCGTGGCGCCGATTCTTGCCGCCGACACGGCGCTCGGCGCGCTGCTGCTCGAAGACGACCGGCCCGGCGTGCTCACGGCGGACGACCTTGCCCTGATTACCACCGTGGCAAACAATGTGAGCGTGGCGCTGGAGAATGTGCGGTTGAAGAGCGAGGCCCGTGAGCGCATCCGGCAGCTTTCGAGCGCGAACCGCGACCTCGCCGCCGTCACCGCCACGGGCGCCCGCCTCGCCGCCACCCTCGATCCCGATGCCGTGGTCGAGCATGTCGCGGTTGAACTCGGCACGATCCTCGATGCTCCCACGCTCTACATCTCGCTCTATGATGCGGCAACGGAGACGATTCGCCTCTGTGTGGCGTGGGAGGAGCGCACGCGCGTCGCGCCTTTTCCCATCGCCCTCGATGATTCGGTGTCCGGTTGGCTGGTGCGCCACCGCACACCCCTGTTGTTCACTACTCAGGAGGAAGTGGATGCCTTTGCCGCCAAGGAACACGCGATCACGCTCCCGCGCTACCCCGCCTCGCTGATGGGCATTCCCATGCACGCGGGTACGGAGGTGATCGGCGCGATCATGATTGGCAACCCCGAACCGGGGATGTTTTCGCCGCAGCAGTTTTCTGTGGCCCAGACGATCGCGGGGCAGGCGGCAACGGCGATTCATAACGCCCAGCTGTACGATCAGGTGCAGCGGCAGGTCGAGACGATGCGCCATCTCAACCGCGAACTCGCGCACGCCGACCGCCTCAAAAGCGAGTTTCTCGCCACGATGTCGCATGAACTGCGCACGCCGCTCAATGCGGTGATCGGCTTCTCGGAACTGCTGATGGATGACTCGGTGGATGATGCCGCGATGCGTCAGTCCTGCATTGCGGATATTTACCACAGCGGCCAGCATCTTCTCGCTCTGATCAACGCCATTCTCGATATCTCCAAGATCGAGGCGGGGCAGATGGGCTTGAAGCGTGAGCGGTTAGACCTGCGGGACGAGATCGCCGCCACCGGCCGTCTCATGCTCCCGGCGGTCACGGGGCGGGCGCAAACGCTGGCCGTGGACGCCGTTGCTGACCCCGTGTGGGTGGATGCGGACCGTCAGCGCATCCGGCAAATCCTGCTCAACCTGCTCTCGAACGCCACGAAGTTCACGCCGGACGGCGGTACGGTGCGTGTGGAACTCGTGCCGCGTTGCGCTGGGCCAAACGGCCCGGTGGCGGAGGTGCGCGTCCACGATACGGGCATCGGCATCCGGGAGGAAGACTTTGCCATCCTCTTTGAGAAGTTCCGCCAGGTGGATAGCCGCTTTAATCGTCGGTACGAGGGCACAGGCCTCGGCCTTGCCCTCACGCGGCAACTCGTGGAGTTGCATGGCGGTACGATTCGCGTCACCAGCGTCTACGGAGTGGGCAGCACGTTTGCCTTTACCTTGCCCCTTGCCCCCGCGCCGGATGTTCCCCCGCTCCTATCGGTGGTTGAGGGTCAGACCGTTTTTGATGACGAGTTACCGGCAACGCTCGCGGCCCGCCCGTAGACGGACGCCACCGTCACCGACTCGCTCGCCGATCTCGTGCGATGCCCCCGCTATGGCATTATTGCGGCGTGCGCGATCATGCCTGTTTGCCCCTTGCGCTTGTTTGCCTCTGGCGATGGGGGTACACTTACCGCATGGTCGCGCAACGCCGCACGGCCTTTGCGCGACATCCGTGCCGCGCAGCGCACCTGTACGAGGAGGTACACCGCGCCATGCTCGGCAACTGGCTTTTTGTCGCCCTCGCCTTCGCGGTCGGCTCCGCGCTGGGAATCGGCCTGATTGCGATGGGATCACTGCTGCGTCCCTCGCGCCCGAACGCCACCAAGCTCGCCCCGTTTGAAAGCGGCGTGCCCGGTGTGAGTAGCCCCGTCACGCGCATTACCCCCCGGTACTACATCATCGCCATGTTGTTCGTGGTCTTCGATATCGAGGCCATCTTTATCTATCCCTGGGCGGTGATCTTTCGCCAGCTTGGCCTCTATGGCCTCGTAGAGATGGTGCTCTTTATCGCGTTGCTGCTGCTCGGCTGGTTTTATGCATGGAGAAAGGGCGCACTGGAATGGGTATAGAAGATCGTTTCGATAAGAATGTCATCATCACCTCGCTGGATTTCCTTGTCAACTGGGCGCGGCGTTCTTCCCTGTGGCCGATGACCTTCGGCCTCGCCTGCTGCGCCATCGAGATGATCTCGGCGTCTATGCCCCGGTGGGACGTGGCCGAGCGCTTCGGGATGCTTTTTCGCGCCAGCCCGCGCCAGAGCGACCTGATGATCGTTTCCGGCACGGTGACGAAAAAGATGGCCCCGATCATCCGCACGCTCTACGACCAGATGCCCGAACCGAAGTGGGTAATCTCGATGGGCAGTTGTGCCAACGTCGGTGGCCCCTTCGATACCTATTCCGTGGTGCAGGGCGTGGACGCGGTGATACCGGTGGATGTATATATTCCCGGTTGCCCCCCGACGCCGGAAGCGCTCGCGTACGGTATCCTGACGCTGCAAAATAAGATCATCAAGAACGAGACGTTCGCCAAGAAGCCGCGCTCGCGCCAGCAGCGCGAACTGACCACGGTGAGCTAGGGAGGGCGCAATGGCAGACGTACCGACCGCTTCCACGACTGCGGCTCCCACCACGACGCCAATCACTGCCCCTGCCGCCGTGCCCTTCGTGACCGACCGGCCCGAAGAAGCCGCCGTGCGTGAGCGGTTCGGGGGCGCGCTCGAAGAAGTCGTGTCGTTTCGCGGCGAGTTGACGTTACGCGTGCACAAAGATGTCGTGCATGACGTGCTCGTGTTTCTTAAGAGCGACGCGACGCTGGCGTACGACCTGTTCATTGACCTGACGGCGGTGGACTGGCGCGTGCGTGTGCCGCGCTTTGATGTGGTGTACCAGTTGTACAGCATCGCAAATCGCACGCAGTTGCGCGTCAAGAGCGGCGTGAACGCCATCGAGCGCGGCGACAGCATCGCCACGGCCTCCGACCTCTGGGCGGCGGCGAACTGGCTGGAGCGCGAGTGCTTCGATATGTTCGGCATCAACTTCGCGGGACACCCCGACCTGCGCCGCATCCTGCTTCCGGAAGACTGGGGCGAGGGCTATCCGTTGCGGAAAGACTACCCGCTGCGTGGCTACAAGCAGTGGGGGCAGTATCACTGAGCGGGCGTTACTGGTGACTGAATGGAGTGAAGCGATGGCGGATACCCTGACCCCGAAAACGACCTTTACGAACCAGGGACCCCAGGGGGCGCAATCCACCCTCCCGCCCCTGCCCCCATTACCGGAAACGCCGGTGATGCCGGACTTCGACGAGACCAGCATCGAGAGCGTGCGCGAGCTTGAGGGCGGCGGCAAAGAGATGGTGCTCAACCTCGGCCCGCAGCACCCCTCCACGCACGGCGTGCTGCGCGTGGTGCTGCAACTCGACGGCGAAGTCATCAAGGACTGCGACCTCGTGATCGGCTACCTGCACCGGGGCACGGAAAAGCTGGGCGAGAACGCGCGCTACGTGCAGTTCACCCCCTGGACAGACCGCACGGACTACGTTTCCTCCCCGGCGAACAACCTCGGCTACATCATGGCCGTGGAAAAGCTGCTCGGTATCACCGACCGCATCCCCGAACGGGCGCAGTACTTCCGCGTCATTCTCGCGGAACTGACGCGCATCGCCAGCCATCTCGTCGGTATCGGCACACACGCGCTCGACATTGGCGCGCTCTCGATGTCGCTCTACACCTTCCGTGACCGCGAGATGATCCTCGATCTGTACGAGAACTACGCCGGTGCGCGCCTGACGACGAACATTATGGAGATCGGCGGCTTTCAGCGGCCCATCCCGGACACCTTCTGGGAGCAGTTGCGCGACTTCCTCAGCATCATGCCGCAGCGCATCAATGAGTACGGCAAGCTGCTGGACGCGAACCCGATCTGGCTCGCGCGCACGAAGGGCGTCGGTTACATCTCACGCGAGGACGCGCTTTCCTTCGGCCTCACCGGGCCGCTCCTGCGTGCGGCGGGTGTGGCGTACGACATCCGCAAGGCGATGCCGTACCTCATCTACGACCGGCTGAACTTCGAGATTCCCGTTGGTTCGCAGTCCGACACCTACGACCGCTACCTGATCCGCATGGAAGAGATGCGCCAGAGCCTGAGCATCATCGAGCAGTGCATGGAGCAGATGCCGAGCGACGGCCCGCTGATGGCGAACGAACCGAAGTACGTCTTCCCACCACATGACGCCGTGATGTTCGAGGCGGAGGCGATGCAGCGTCACTTCAAGCTCGTGATCGAGGGCTTTTCCCCGCCCCCTGGCGAAGTGTACGTCGGCATCGAAGGCTCAAAGGGCGAACTCGGCTACTACATCGTTTCGGACGGCACGCCGCACGCCTATCGGCTACGCATCCGCCCGCCGTCCATGATTAACCTGCAAATCGTCAACAAGATCTCCATCGGCGCGATGATCGCGGACCTCGTCGCCATTATTGGCACCACGGACATCGTGCTGGGCGAAGTGGACCGCTAGAACCGCGCACCGTACGCTGTAGAACTGGCTGCACCGGTAGAACTGCGCGATAGGCTTACACTCTCGGAGAGGGAGACACTTCAATGGCGAAGGACGTCACCTGCATCATTAATGGCAAATCGGTTACGGTGCCTGCCGGGACAACGATCATCAACGCCGCGAAAAAGATCGGCGTCACGATCACCAGCTTTTGCTACCAGCCGGACTTGCGGGCCTGGGGTTCGTGCCAGATGTGCGTGGTAAACGTGCTCGGCAAGCGGGGCGGCAGCATCATTTCCTGCGCCACCCCCGTGCGCGACGGTATGGAAGTCGCCACGCACGACGAGCTTTCGTACCGCAACCGGCAAGACCTGCTCAAGCTCTTTCTCGTGGATCACGCGCTTGATTGCCCGACCTGCGACGCCTCCGGTGAATGCCAGTTGCAGGACTCGACCTATGAGTACGGCGTAGCGGCGAACCCCTTTCACCGCCCGAAGCGCGTGCGCGAGATCGAGCACTTCTCCGACCTGATTGACTTCAAGCACGACCGCTGCGTGACCTGTTCGCAGTGCATCCGCACCTGTGAGGAAGTGATCGGCGCGTCCGCGATCACGATGGCGAACCGGGGCATCGAAAGCACGATCATCCCCGCCTTCGGGAACTCGCTCTATGACACGGACTGCACCCACTGCGGTATGTGCATTCAGGTCTGCCCCGTGGGCGCGCTCACCGACCGGCAGTACGGCGAGCACCCCTGGGAGATGCAGACCACGCGCTCGATCTGCGGCTTCTGCCCTGTCGGGTGCAGTCTCGATGTGCAGACGCGCGAGGGCGATGTGAAGCGCGTGCAGGGCAGCGCCCGCGAGTACGGCGTGAATCGTGCGTATACCTGCGTGAAGGGCCGCTGGGGGTACGATTACATCCTTGATCCCCGCCGCCTCGAAACGCCGCTCATCCGCGAGGCGGACGGCTTCCGGGAGGCGACGTGGGAGGAAGCCCTGACGCTGGTCGCGGAGCGGCTCGCATCCTATAAGGGCGGGGAATTTGCCGCCCTGGGTGCGCCGACGCTGACGAATGAAGACCTCTTCACGCTCGCGCAATTCACGCGCGAGACGATGGGCAGCGCACATGTAGACGTCGGCGGGCGGCGGGCGAACATGGCGGGCGACAACGCGATGCGCAAAACGCTCGGCGCGCTCGGCACAACGAACAGCAAGGCCGAACTGATAGACGCGGGCATGTTCCTCGTGGTCGGCACGAACATGCCGGAGACGCACCCCGTGCTTTCGTACGACTTGCACATCGCCCTGCGCACGCGCGCCGCGCGGATGGTGATGATTTCCCCCACCTGGAACAACCTCGCGGAGGTCGCCACGGTCTGGTTGCAGGTGCGGCCCGGCACGGAGACCGCCGCCCTGATGGCGATGGGCAACGTGATCGCCCGCGAGAAGCTGTTCGCCACGGACTTCATTGCCGCCCGGACCGAGGGGCTGGCGGCGTGGGACGACAGCGTGCGCGAAATGACGCCGGAGCGCGCCGCCGAAATTTGCGGCGTGCGGGCGCGGGACATTGAGCAGGCCGCGCAGTTGTACGCCAAGGGCGGCTTTGTCCGCAACAAGACGCCGGGCAAGGATGGCCTGTACCCGCCGTCCGTCGCCTTTTTCGGTACGGAAATCACGGACGCACCAGGCGGTGAGGCCGCCGCGACCGCGCTGATCAACCTCGCCCTGCTCACCGGCAACGTCGGGCGCGTCGGCGCGGGTGTCTGGCCCCTGCGAGACGGCACGAACCATCAAGGCGCGTACGACGTGAACTGCGTGCCGCTCACGAGTGGAGCGACCGGTGCGCCGGAGACGGAGATCCGCGCGATGCTCCTTTCCGGTGAAGACCCGATTGGCAACCCGGATACGCATGTCGCAGCGGAACTCGCGCAGTCGCTCGATGAACTGGACTTCCTCGTGGTGCATGACATCTATCTCACCGAAACGGCGAAGCGGGCGGATGTCGTGCTTCCCGCCGTGACGTGGATGGAGATGAGCGGCACACTGACGAACATGGACCGCCATGTGCAGCTGCTGCGTCGCGCGCTTCTGCCCCTCGGCGTGAGCCGCCCGCTGTGGGAACTGCTCACCGACCTCGCGGGTTTGATGGGTACGGAGATGCCGTACACCGACGCGGCGGATGTGTTCGACGCTATCGCCGCAAGCGTGCCCGCGTACGCCGGTCTCTCGCACACGCGGCTCGACTGGGACGCGGGGATGCAGTGGCCCGTGCCCGACGCGGACAGCACCGGCACGCCGATCCTGTTCACCGACGCCTTTGCCACGCCGGACGGGCGTGCACAACTCGTGCCCGTGGCGCAAGTGATGACGCCTGCGCCCCTGACGGCGGAAACGGTCGGCTCGTACGAACTGATCCTGACCACGAACCGTGGCCCGGAAGCGCACATGGCGGAAACGCACCCGGTGCCCGATGTGGATCTCACGCGGATCACGCCGACCTCCGACCTGATCATTCACCCCAAAGACGCGACGCGGCGAAACATCGTCACGGGCGACCGCGTGCGTCTCGTCTCGCACTACGGCACGGCGGCAGACGTGATCGCGCTGGTGAGTGAGACGACGCAGCCCGGCCTCGTACACTTGGACTTCGATATCGTGCCGCAGTTGCACGAGAACCCGACGCAGCCGACGCTCGACGCCCCCTGGCCAATCGGGGAATTGCGAGTCTGTGCGGTGGATGTGCGGCCCCTGGAAAGCGCGCGGCGACCGGAGATGGTCGCGGCGGGAGGGGATTAGGGATGGAAGCGATAGGAGCGTTGAAATTGACGGCGACGCCGACGTTTGCCGAAGTGGACATCCTCAAGAGCCAGCCCGGCTGGGTTTCGCTCATCACGATCGTGGTGCTGCTCTTCCTCGCGCTCACGGCAATGGCGTACATGACGTACTACGAGCGCAAGCTGATCGCCTACATGCAAGACCGCCTCGGCCCGACGCGCACCGGTTTCCGTGGCCTGCTGCAACCGGCGGCGGACGGCGTGAAGCTGCTCTTTAAGGAAGACATCATCCCGCGCGGCGCGGACCGCTGGGTGTTTTTCTTCGCGCCCATCGTGGTGTTCGTCTGCGCATTGACGAGCTTTATGCTCATCCCGCTCGGCGGTGTGTGGCGCCTGCCGTTTTCGCCGGGGTGGCATGTCAACCTCTTTCTCACCGACCTCAATGTCGGCATCCTCGTGATTCTCGCGCTCGGCGGCATCGGCGTGTACGGCATTGTGCTGGGCGGCTATGCGTCCGGCAACCGCTACTCACTGATCGGTGGCCTCCGCTCGGCGGCGCAGGTAATCTCGTACGAGATCATTCTCGGCCTCTCGCTGGTCGGCGTGATGCTGATTACCGGCACGCTCTCGCTCAACGGCATCGTCGGGTGGCAGCACGACAATGTCTGGCTCGTGCTGCTTCAGCCGGTCGCCTTTGTGCTCTATCTGGTGGCGGCCATCGCGGAGACGAACCGCGCGCCCTTTGACCTGCCGGAAGCGGAAAACGAACTGACGGCGGGCTTTCACACCGAGTACTCCGGCTTCCGCTTCAGCATGTTCTTTCTCGGTGAGTACATCAACATGCTTGTCGTTTCCGGTCTCGCGGCGACGGTGTTCCTGGGGGGCTACGACTTCCCGATCTTTCCCGGCCCGTGGTGGATCTTCATCAAGATGCTGCTCTTCATCTTTATCTACGTCTGGCTGCGGGCGACGCTGCCCCGGTTCCGCTTCGACCAGTTGATGGGTATGGCATGGAAAGTGATGCTGCCCCTGTGTCTGCTAAATATCCTCGTTACGGCAACGATTACGTTGCTCGTCAGCCGTTAAAGGAGACAATCTCATGCCGATGCTCGATGAAGTTAAAGGCTTTGGCGTGACGCTGAAGCGCATGTTCCACAAAGACCTGACGGTGCAGTACCCCGATGAGCGCCGCCCACTCGCCGCACGCTTCCGTGGCCTGCCCGTGCTGCGCACCGACCCGGAAACGCACGAGGCGATCTGCGTTGGTTGCTCGATGTGCGCGCGCATCTGTCCGACGCAGTGCATCTCGATGGAGTTTTTCGCCTCCGAAGAGGGCGAGCGCGATGTGGTGCAGTACACACTGGACGCGGGTCGCTGCATGTACTGCGGCCTGTGCGCCAAGAGTTGCCCCGTGGACGCGATCACGATGAGCAACGCCTTTGAACTGTCCGTGACCACGCGCGACGGCCTGATCTACCAGAAGAGCCAGCTTGCGGAAATTGGCGACACAGCGCGGGAGTATTTCGCCCAATGACAGCGAGCGGCGCATCAATTGCCTTCATCATCTTCGGTGGTCTCGCCGTGCTGTGCAGCGTGCTCGTGGTGGCGCAGCGCAACCCGATGCATTCGGCGTTGTTCCTGATCCTGAGCTTCGTCAATGTCGCGGCGATCTACGTGCTACTCGGCGCGGAGTTCGTCGCCATGACGCAGATCATCGTCTATACCGGTGCGATCCTCGTGCTGTTCCTGTTCGCGGTGATGCTCGTGCGCCTCGAAGACCTGCCGGAGATGTACGGCGGGCATCCCGTGCAGGGGTTCGTCGGGCCGGTGCTCGGCATCGCGCTCCTGCTGGAGATCATCGCGGTCATTGTCACGAACGTGCCGCTCGGCCCGTCCGGCACCTTCACGCCGGACGCGGTCGCGGCGGTGGGCGGCAACATTCAGGGGGTCGGGCGCGCGCTGTACAGCGACTACCTCGTGCCCTTCGAGATTTCTTCGCTCGTACTGCTCGTGGGGGCCATCGGCGCGATTACCCTGGCGCGGCCCGATGAAACCGCATACCGCGCCCGGGAAGTGAATGACCTGTTCACGATTTCGCTGGGACATACCGCCGAAGACCCGGAAACGGCACGGAAGCGGCTGGGCCTGGGGCGCAACCGCCCGGTATTGCAGGAAGAGCGGCAAACGGAGCGCGCGGGCGAAACGCTGCGCCGGTAACGGCTGAACGGGTGGTAACGGCACGGGGCGGATTGCGCCCTGTCGCTGTCGCGTACGGGGGGTGGCAACAACGATGGAACCGGCGCTGTCGTATTATCTCGGTCTCAGTGCGATCCTGTTCGTGATCGGGTTGATGGGCGTGCTGACGCGCCGCAACGTGCTCGTGATCTTTATGAGCGTGGAAATGATGCTCAATGCCGTGAATATCTCACTGATCGCCTTTGGGCGGGCGCTGAACAGTGCGGCGGGGCAGGTGTTCGCGCTGTTCGTGATTACGATTGCGGCGGCGGAGGCGGCGGTCGGCCTCGCCATTCTGATCGCCCTCTCACGGCGGCAGGACACGGTAGACGTGGGCCAACTGGAAACGCTGCGGGAATGATCTATTTCTCGATAGGCGTAGACCACCGGTAATGGCACACGGAAACTAGCGGCGGTACACGTCCCCTCCGTATGGAAGGGCACATGGGGTAAGGTGCGTTGGAGGGTGCAATGGAGGGTGCAATGGAGGGTGCGATGATGCACATGCTTGCGGCAACGACTGCCGCTACCGCGCCAAGCGGCGACTTCATCATGCAAAACTTTCTCTGGGTGATTCCGGCGGCCCCGCTCGCCGCGTTCATTATCACGATCCTGTTTGGGCGCAGCGTGCTCAAGGAGCGGGCGCACTGGGTCGGCATCACGGGCGTGGGCATCGCCTTCGTGCTCAGCATCCTGACGTTTTTCGATGTGCTCAATCTCGCCCCCGGCCAGGCGATGCAAAACTCGCTGTTTACCTGGATGAACACGGGCCAGTACGCCTTTGACCCGCTGCAACTCAATGTCGGTGTCAACCTGCGCGCCGACCACCTGACGGGCATGATGCTGCTCGTCGTGACGAGCGTCGGCCTGCTCGTACATATCTACTCGATTGGCTACATGCATGGTGACGGCGGGTACTACCGGTTTTTCTCGTATCTGCCGCTGTTCGTGTTCTCGATGCTCATGCTCGTGCTCGCGGACTCGTACATCCTGTTGTTCGTGTTCTGGGAAGCGGTGGGCGTCTGCTCGTACTTCCTGATCGGCTTCTGGTTTCACCGCGATACCGCGAACAATGCCGCGATGAAGGCCTTTATCACGAACCGCGTCGGTGACGTGGGCTTTGGCCTCGGCACGATGCTGGTCTTCACGACCTTTGGCACGTTTCAGTACAGCAGTGTCTTTCCGCAGATTCAGGAGCGCCTCGCCGCCGGCACGCTGACGGTACCGACGATCACGGCGATCTGCCTGTTGCTGTTCTGCGGCGCGGTCGGCAAGAGCGCGCAGATGCCGCTCCATGTCTGGCTGCCGGACGCGATGGAAGGCCCGACGCCGGTCTCCGCCCTGATCCACGCCGCGACGATGGTCACGGCGGGCATCTACCTCGTGGCGCGCTCGTGGCCACTCTTTGATATGGCGCCGATTGCCCGCAACGTGGTCGCCGTGGTCGGTATCGCCACCGCGATCTTCGGCGCGTCTATTGGCCTCGTACAGCGCGACATCAAGCGCGTACTCGCGTACTCCACGGTGTCGCAGCTTGGTTACATGTGCTTCGCCCTCGGCGTCGGCGCGTACATCCCGGCCCTCTTTCACCTGATGACGCACGCGATGTTCAAGGGGTTGATGTTTCTCGGTTCCGGCTCGGTGATCCACGGGATGCATGAGGAACAGGACCTCTTCAAGATGGGTGGCCTGCGCAAGCAGATGCCGATCACGGCGTACACCTTTCTCATCGGTGCGCTCGCCATCTCCGGTGTCACTGGCCTCGCGGGCTTCTGGTCGAAAGACGAGATCATCGTCGGTGCGTGGCATGGCGGCTATCAGGTGATCGCCGTGCTTGGCCTGCTCACGGCGGCGTTGACGGCCTTCTACATGTTCCGGCTGTACTTCCTCGCTTTTGAAGGTGAGGGGCGGTACGACCACGAACACGTTCACCCGCACGAGTCGCCGCGCACGATGACGTGGCCGCTCATCATTCTCGCGGTGCCGTCCATCGCCCTGGGCGCGCTCGTCGGCTTCCCGCCGGACAATGGCCTGATTCACGGCTTTCTTGGTAAAACGATCATGAGCGATCTGGCGGAGGCCAACGGCGCCGTGCCCGCGAACCTCACGCTGACGTTCGGCGTGCTTTCGTCGCTCGCGGCCTTTGGCGGCATTGGCCTCGCCTACCTGATGTACATGCGCCTCTCGCCCAACCCATACAAGCTTGGCGACCGGCTGCATGGGCTTTGGACGTTCCTCTGGAAGAAGTGGTACTTCGACGAGGTGTACAACGTCCTGTTTGTTTCTGGCACGCGCGGCACATCGAAACTCATGTGGTGGATTGACGCGAACGTGGTGGACGGCGCGGTGAACGGCCTCGCGCGCTCGGTGAACCGCTCGTCGGGCCAGTTGCGGCGCGTGCAGACCGGGTTCGTGGCAAACTACGCCCTCGTGATCGCGCTCGGCACGGTGCTCATCATCGGCATCTTTCTGATCGCGCGGGGCAACATCTTCGGGCAGTTCTTTGGCTAAGTGGCCAGTTGTCGGTAGCCGGTCGTTCGTGGCGAATGCGTATTCGCACCCATTGACGACGCATGACCAACCGCTTCGGGGGGTAAGGTGACACATTTTCCGCTGCTCACGGTCATCCTGTTCTTGCCAATGGTGGTCGCGTTCGCGTTGTTGTTCATGCCACGCATCGCCGACACCACCGCGAAGTACATCGCCCTCGGCACGGTGCTGATTGACTTCGCCCTGTCGCTGGTCGTGGTGTTCAGCGCGCGGCAGGAAACGGCGCTTCAGTGGGAAGAAAACTACAACTGGCTGCCGGGCATCGGTGTGCGCTACCACCTGGGCACCGATGGCCTGAGCACGGTGTTCCTGCTGCTGACGACGATTTCCAGCGTGATCGCGCTCGTCGCCTCATGGGAAAGCATCCGCACCAATATCAAGGCGTACTACATCACCTACCTCCTGCTGGTGACGGGCATGGTCGGCGTGTTCACGACCTTTGACCTCGTGCTGTTTTACAGCTTCTGGGAACTCGTGCTCATCCCAATGGCGCTCATCATTGGCGTCTGGGGCAGCGCGAACCGCGTCTATAGCGCGATGAAGTTCTTTCTGTTCACGCTCGCCGGTAGCCTGCTGATGCTCGTCGGCATTGTCGCGTTGTACACGCAGTACTTCAACGTCACGGGCGAGCGCACGACCGACCTGCTGCTGCTCGCGCAACGCACGCCGGAGTTCTCGAACGCCTTTCAACTCTGGACGTTCGCATCCTTCTTTATCGCCTTTGCGATCAAGGTGCCGATGTTTCCCGTGCATACGTGGTTGCCCGATGCGCATGTGGAGTCGCCAACTGCCGGGAGCGTGATCCTCGCGGCGGTGTTGCTGAAGATGGGCGGCTACGGCATGATCCGCTTCAACCTGACGATGTTTCCCTATGCCTCGCGGCAGTACGCGGGGGTGATTCTCACGCTCTCCGTGATCGCGATTGTCTATGGCGCGCTCGTCGCCATCGTGCAGCCGGACATGAAGAAGCTGGTCGCGTACTCCTCCGTGACGCACATGGGCTTCGTGACGCTCGGCATCTTCAGCTTCAACCCGCAGGGTTTTCAGGGCGCGGTAATCACCATGTTCAGCCACGGCCTCGTGACCGGCGGGTTGTTCCTTTGCGTTGGCGTACTCTACGAGCGGGCGCACACGCGGCAGATCTCCGCCTTTGGCGGCATTGCCAACCAGATGCCGACGTACGCCAGCGTGTTCATGGTCTTCATGCTCGCCGCGCTCGGCTTGCCGGGGTTGAGCGGCTTTATCGGTGAGTATCTCAGCACGCTCGGCGCGTTCCGGCTGGAAAACAAGTGGTACGCTTCGATCACGATGTTCGTCGTGATCTTCGCCGCCGTGTACATGATGTGGATGTACAAGCGGGTGATCTTCGGCGGGCCACGGGAGGACATCGAACATCACGGCTTTCCCGACGTGACCCGCCTCGAACTGAGTACGCTCGTGCCGCTGATGCTTGGCGCGTTCTTTATCGGGGTCTATCCGACGCCCCTGATGAAACTCGTGGTGCCGGTGATCTCGGCGCTGCTCGGGCCAATCGTCGGCACGCATGGGGTACAGGCGTCCATCGGGCCGTAACTGCGACGGGGCAGCGGTCAGGGAACAGGGAATCCGGCGCAATGTCGCGCCCCAAACTCATAGAGACTCACAGGGGAGGATCGGCATCATGTCCACGCCCGCGATCACGTTTCCCGCGATCAACTACATCGTTCTGATCCCGCATCTGATCGTGATCGCGCTGGCGGTCGCGCTGCTGTTTCTCGATGCCCTGACAAAGCGCGGGCAGAGTGCGGCGGCAGGTGCGACGGGGGCGATCCTTTCGATGATCGGCTACGGGGCGGCGTTGCTCTCGCTCCTGTTCATCTCCGGCGACCGGCAGGTAACGGGGGGCGGCACGATCCGCTTCGATTATCTGGCAATCTTTTTTCTCATCGTGATGCTCGCCACGGCCCTGCTGACGGTGCTCGTCTCCGCGAACTTCGTGCAGTTGCAGGGGATGTCGCTGATCGAGTACCTGCTGATCCTCTCGTTTTCGGTGCTCGGCATGATGACCGTGGCAATCGCGGGCGATCTGCTGATGGTCTTTATCGGCATCGAACTGAGTTCCATCGCGGTGTACATCCTGGCGGGCTTCTCCCGGCAAAGCCGCGCGAGCCATGAGGGTGCGCTGAAGTACTTTCTGCTCGGCTCCTTTGCGACGGGCATCCTGATTTACGGCATGGCGTGGACCTTTGGCATCACCGGCTCGACAAACCTCGACGTGATCGGGCACAACATCGCGGGCATCACGCGCGGCAACCCGTCGCTGCTGCTCGCGCTGCTGCTGCTCGTCGTCGGCCTGGGCTTCAAGATCGCCGCTGTCCCCTTCCATATGTGGACGCCGGACGCTTATCAGGGTGCGCCGACGCCCGTGACGGCATTCATGTCGGTGGGGCCGAAAGCGGCAGGATTTGCCGCGATCCTGCGCATCCTCGTCAACGGCATGACGCCCGCCGCCACCGAGTGGGTGCCGCTCGTGATCGTACTCGCGGTGATCACGATGAGCTTCGGGAACATCGTCGCCATCGCGCAGAACAACGTGAAGCGGATGCTCGCGTATTCGTCCATTGCGCATACGGGGTACATTCTCGTCGGCCTCGCCTCGTTCCAGCTTGCGGGCCGGTGCTTCACGAATTCGTCCGTGGCAAGCGCGGGTGGGCAGGGGGGGCGTTGCCTCACGGGCGATGCGCTGGCGAACGCGCTCTCGAACGCGAACGGGCAGGCAATCGGTAGCGTGTTGTTCTACACCTTCGCCTATGTCTTCACAAACATCGGCGCGTTCGCGGTACTGGTCTGGATGCAGGCGCATAACCGGGGCACGACGATTGAGTCTTTCCGTGGCCTGTTCGTGTCCTCACCGGCGACGGCGATTGCCATGACACTCTTTATGGTTTCGCTGATGGGTGTGCCGCCGTTCCTGGGCTTCTTCGCCAAGTACTACATCATCGTCGCGGCGATCAATGCGAACCTGACGTGGCTTGCCGTGGTCGTCGTTATCAACTCGGCGGTCTCGGCATACTTCTACCTGCGCGTGGTCGCGGTGATGTACTTCCAGGAACCGGAACGCCCAATGACGCCGCAGCGCACCCGCTGGCTCACAACCGGCCTCGCGGTGGCATCGGTCGCCACCGTGTTCTTCGGCATCTTTTCCGGCCCCGTGTTCGACCTCGCACAGAAAGTGCTTTTCGGATAATATCCACTTCGCCTGATCGGTCGAAGAAACGCGGAGGACGCAAAGAACGCAAAGCAAATATGATGTTGGGGAGAGCCAACCCACCGCCAATACGTCCCTTATCCCCCCATTTGCCTTCTCCGCTTCGTGTCTTTGCGTTCTCCGCGTCCTGCGCGTTTCCCTCAGTGTCCAACAGGATTCCGTATGATACGGTAGCACGAACGCAAAGGAGCGCCCCATGCAAGACACACACGATAACCTGCGCCAGAAGATCGCCACGACCGCACAGACGTTAATTGCCCGTGCGGCGATTTCCCCCGCGCATCTCGCCAATATCTCGACGCGCCTGCCCGACGACGCGATGCTGCTCACGACCCCCGGCCAACTCACCGATCTCAAGCCGGAAGAAACTGCCGTGGTCGGGTTCGATGGCAACGTGCGTGAGGGCCGGGTGCCGGGCGGTACGATGGAGATCGCGGCGATGCACACAGAAGTCTACAAACTGCGCCCGGACATCGGCGCGATTATTCACACGCACTCGCCGTACGCGACCGCATGGGCCATCGCCAACCGGCCCCTGCCCTGCATTTACGAGGCGATGGCGCGCTTCGATATGCACGAGGGCGTCCCCGTCGCTCCGTATGCGCCGCGCGGTTCGCGTGAGTCCGTGGCGAACATTCTCAGCGTGATCGGCCCGAAGACGCGCTGCGTGCTCCTGCAAAACCACGGCATCCTCGCATTCGGCGAAAACATCGAGGATGCCCTGCGGATGGCGCTGATTCTCGAAGAGGCGGCGCACATGGCGACCATCGCGGAAAGCCTGGGAGGCGCAACGGTGATCCCCGAAGATCAGGCATACTACGCCCGCCAACGCGCCACCGAGTTTGCCAACCAGGAATTCGTCGGTTCCCGCAAGGACTGAACTGCGTGTGGGCTTCGCCACATGATGCTGCAGGTATGTCGGCACTGATCGCTGTCACACGCCGATTGCTTGCGCCAACAGAACGTATGTGCGATTATCTCGTATCACCGGGTGTACCTCGCCACCCATTGTGATCGGTTGTGCTTGCTACTCGGTGGCACATGATGAGACGCAAGGAGCAGACGCGATGACGGAACAAGCGCTCCCGCTGACCACGTTCTACGCCGGTTGGGATGGTTTTCAGCAAAACCTGGTCGAAATCATCGCCCCACTGACATCCGAGCAGCTTGCGTTACCCACTGCGCCGCATCACTGGTCAATCGGCATGGTGGTGCAGCATATCCTTGCAAACCGTGTCTTCTGGTTCCAGACGTGGATGGGCGAAGGGAATGCCGACCTTGCCCCCATCGCGAACTGGGATTGGGGTCAGGAGGACCGGCCCGTCGGCTCGGCAGCGGAACTGGTGGTCAAGCTTGAGGCTACCGGGCAAATGATTGCGGCGGCGCTTGCGCGCTGGACTGCTGCCGATCTCGAAGACCTCGTCCCCGTTCCACCCTTGCTCAGCGAAGAGGAGCAGCAAAGGTTCTCCGCACGCACGCGGCAGTGGATTATCTGGCATGTGCTCGAACACGAGATTTTTCATGGCGGCGAGCTTTCCCTGGCCCTCGGCAGCTATGGTCTGGCGGGTATCTATGGCAATTGGTAAACGGTTGAAATAACGTTGCTGATCCCACGGGATGCGCAGGATTCATCCCAAGAAGACGGCACGAAGCGCGCTACCAATGCCCCCGTTCTCTCCCCCACTGAATAGGGTGGGAGGGAACGGGGGCATCGCTTGTCAGACCGGGGAGATCAGAGAGATCAGTGCAGTGCGGGCGCGATTTCGGTTTGTGCGTCATGGGTTATCGTGCCTTGCGGTGCGCCCTGTCCCGGCGTGCCGGACGGCGGGCCACCACGCTGTGTGCGCATATCCGCGCGGCGGATAAAGAGGAGCGAGACGAGCAAGCCGATGGCGACAACGCCGACGACTACATGGAGCATGTCCGCGAAGCCACGCTCAAAGGCGTCGCGCGTGCCGAGTTGAATCGCCGCTGCGACCTGGGGCGGCACATTCAGCGGGATGCGTCCGGCGTAGCTTGCGCTGTTGCCTGCGCCACCGAGCAATTGGGCCTGTGCCTGGGCCGGGACATGTGCGTTTGCCAGCGCGCCCGGCAGATATGACGCATAGCGGCTGGCAAAGATCGCGCCAAGCAGGGCGATACCAACGCTCGACCCTACCTGCCGCATCGTGGCGGAGATGCCCGTCGCCTGCCCGCCGCGCTCCCGTGGCGCGCTCGATACCGCGCCGTTCGTCAGTTGCGCCTGTAACGCCGCGCCACCAAAGCCCGCGACGAGCAGGCCGGGGATCAGCACCGTCCAGTCGTCCGTCGGTGTGATGCCACCGATTAACAGCAGGCCGACGCCAAACACCGCGAGCGCGACGGCGAACAGCACGCGCGGGTCTACCCTGTTGACGATCTTGCCGACAATCGGGGAGATGAAAATGCTGCCGATCACGAAGGGAATGTACCGCAACCCTGTGCCGAGCGCGTCATAACCGAGCACATTCTGAAAGAGCAGGGCGAGCGTGAGCAGCAACCCCGCATAGGTGAAGCTGATCACGAACGTCACGAACGCCACGGCGTCGAACGTGCGCACCCGAAACAGCGAGAGATAGACCATCGGGTCGCGCCCCGACCGCAACGTCCACGCTTCCACCACGAGAAACAGGGCGAAGCCGACCGCCGAGAGGGCAAACAGACCGAGCGTGCGCCCGCTCGTCCAGCCCCATTCGTCGCCCCGGATCAGCGCGAGCGTGAGCGGAAAGAGCATCACGATGCTCAGGGCGACGCCGGGCACGTCTATGTATCGCTTCGCGCCCCGGTTCGCGCTTTCCCGGATCACGACCGCGCCGACGATCAGGCCAACGATGCCGATGGGCACATTGAGAAAGAACACCGATTGCCAGTTGACGTAGCGCACGAGAAAGCCGCCGATGATCGGCCCCAGCGCGAGCGCGATGCCGGACACCCCGCCGTAAATGCCGAACGCCGTGCCCAGTTCCGGCCCCGCAAAGGTGGCGGAGATAATCGCAGCGGCGAGTGGCGAGAGAAAGGCCGCCGCCGTGCCTTGCACCGCCCGTGCGGCCTGCAACTGCGTCACACTTTGGGATAGCCCGCAGGCCAGCGACGACGCGGCAAACAGCGCGAGACCGGCGAGAAAGAGCCGCTTGCGCCCGAACAGGTCGCCGAGCTTGCTCGCCGTGAGGATAAAGGTGGCGAACGTCAGTGTATACGTGGCGATCACCCATTGCAGGTTCGCAAAGGAGGTGTTGAAGTCACGCGCGATGTTCGGCAGCGCGACATTCACCACGGTGACATCGAGCAGCGTCATAAACAGGGCGAAGTTGACAGCGGCGAGCGTCAGCCAACGGCGCGGGTCCGGTGCGGGAAGCGCACCGCCGGGGGCGTACGGGGAGGCCGCCGATGGTGCCGGGCGTGCGGTGGTCGTCTCAGACACGAATGCAGTCCTTTCAATAGGGGACAATATCAATGCGCAAACCGGGACGCGAGGCTCAGGCAGGGGATGCATTTCCTTTCGTGCGGGCGAGAAGCCCGCGCTCGATCTCCGCACAGGCACGGTCAAAGTCGGGCTTGTCGGAGCAGGTGAAGTACCGGCCACGGATAAAGGACGTAATCACATGTGTTGCGGCGTCCGGGTCGAGGTTGGCGCGGAACACATGATCCCGCACCCCGTCCCGCAAGATCGCTGCAATGCCCGCGTGCCAGTGACGCCCCAGGTCGTCAAGCACCGCCCGTACCGTGGGGTCGCGGTGGCCCCGGAGATACAACTCCTGGAGCACGGCGACCAGCTCCGGTTGCTCGTGCTCGTAGTACGCCGCGTCCGCGAACTCCATCCGTAGCCGTTCGCGGGGCGTGCCCTCCCGCCGATAACCCGGCGCGTGGAGCGCCATATACTGCGCCTCGATGTAGTCGCGCACACCCCAGATCAGCGCCTCCTTGGTGGCGAAGTAGTAGTGCAGCGTGGCGATATTGACGCCCACCCGCGCCGCCACTTCGCGGGTGCGCAACCCCTCGAAGCCCCGCTCCGCAATGAGGTGGAAGGCGGCGAGTACGAGCGCCTGCTGCCGTTGCGAGTTTCCGGGATGAGCACGCACGGTGATGCCCGCATCACTGCTGTCTGCTCCCTCGACATGAAGCGCCGTGATCTTTGCCATGACCCTCCTCCTGCATCAATCACTTGATTGACCACTTGATGCGAAGAATATCACACGAACTGCTCCCAATCAAGTGATTGATTGATGAGTATCGCTTGACCACTTCCCGCCTTTGTCTGTAACGGTACTGGCCCTGTGACTGCCCTACGCCTGCGCCAGAATGGACGTGAGAGCGAAGCGGTGCGGGTCGCGTAACTCCCGTGGAAGGCTTCTTGCGAAACCGCCCCTGGTTGGGGCAGGTCTTGCTCCTGTCCGCCGCTCACCGTGAATTACGGACACATCAACAGGAGCGACAACGCATGGGTCAGGTCGCGCTCGGCCTCGTTTTTCACAACCACCAGCCTATCGGCAACTTCGGCTGGGTGAACGAGGAACACTATCAGCACGCCTATCTCCCGCTCGTGGAGTGCCTCGAACGGCACCCCGGCGCGCGCGTCGGGCTGCATTATACGGGGTCATTGCTCGACTGGCTCTGGGACATCCATCCCGATCTCATTGACCGCGTGCGTGCCCTCGTGGCGCGGGGGCAGGTCGAGGTCGTGGGCGGCGGCTACTTCGAGCCGGTGCTTGCCGTGTTGCCGGAAGCGGACCGCGTCGGGCAGATTCGTGCCCTCGCGGACGCGGTGCGGGAACGGTTCGGCACGACGCCCACCGGCATGTGGCTCGCGGAGCGTGTCTGGGAACCGGGGTTGCCACACTCACTGCTCGATGGCGGTATGCGGTACTCCATCGTGGACGACACGCACCTGTACGCCTCCGGCCTGTCGGCGGACGACCGTTATGGCTACTACCTCACGGAAGACGATGGGCGCCCCCTCGCGCTGTTCGCCTCGCTCTACGAACTGCGCTACACCATGCTCTGGCGACCGCTGGAAGAAACGATGGCGGTGCTGCGCGAGATCGCGGACCGCGCCGCGCCGGGCACTTTGCCCCTCGCCTTCATGGGCGACGACGGTGAGAAGTTCGGCGGTTGGCCCGGCACGTACAGCCCCTGCTGGACGGAGAGGTACATGGACCGCTTCTTTGAAGCGGTCGAAGCGAGCGCGGACTGGCTGACGCCCGTGCTTCCGAACGAGTACCGCACCACACAACGCCCACTGGGGCGCGTCTACCTGCCCACGGCCTCGTATGTGGAGATGAGCGAATGGGTGTTGCCCGCCGGGGCCGGTTCCGGCTTTGAGCGGTTGCGGCACGAGATGGAAGAGTCGCGCCCGGAAATTGCCCGCTGGATGCGCGGCGGTTTCTGGCGCAGTTTCATGATGAAGTACCCGGAGATCAACCGCCTGCACAAGCGGATGCTCCGCGCCCACGCGAAAGTCCATGCTGCCCGTGCCCTGCCCCACAATACCGATGCGACAGGCGATGGCGGACTGATGGACCTGTACCGTGGGCAGAACAACGATGTCTACTGGCATGGCGTGTTCGGCGGTGTTTACATGAACCACATGCGCGCCGAGACCACGCATCGCCTGATCCTCGCCGAGAACGCGGCGGACGCGGCCCTGCACGCGCACGAGCCGGACTGGCTGACGTACGCACTGACCGACGCGGACGCGGACGGCACGCCCGAACTGCTCATCACAGGAGAGCATCAGTCGCTGCTCATTGACCCCGGTGAAGGCGGCGCGGTACAGGCATGGGACGTACGCCGCCCGGCGCTGAATGCCTTTGACACGCTCGCGCGCCGCCCGGAAGCGTACCACGCGACGGTCCGCGAAGCCGCCGCGACGGGCCAGGTGGTTATCAACAGTGAGCCGGAGGGCGGCGAGCCAAAGGCTGAGATCGAGAGCGAGGCGGGTGAGGGAGCGACGGGCGACCCGAACGTGGCGCGCTTCCGCGAGGCGGGGCTGGAAGACTACCTCTCGTACGATGCCTACGACCGCGTGGGCGGCATCGAACACCTCTTTGACACCGACACCAGCGCGGACGACTTTCGCTTTGTTCGATACACCGAGTGTGGCGATTTCGTGTGTGGCATCTGGACGCTCGACCCGATAAACCCCGCGACTGCCGCCTTCCCTCCCGGCGCGCCCGACGGTAAGGCGGAAACGTGGCAGTTTACCCTGCGGCGCGCAGGGCAGATCACTTGGCCGGACGGCGGCACGTCGCCTCTGACGGTGGAAAAGACGTACACCGTGCAAACGCTCGGCGCGGCCTTCGCCTGCCACTACCGCGTCACGAATGGCGGGCCGTGGCCAATTGCAATTACCTTTGCGTCTGAGTGGAACGTCAATGTGCAGGGGGGCGGGCACAATGACCAGTGTTACACCTGGCTTCCCGACCGCACTGCCCTGACGCCGTACCATGACCTGCCGGAAGCATTCGCGGCGGCGAGCGAGATCCATCTCGGCAATGTCTACCTCGACACCGATCTGTACCTTATCATCAGCCCTGCCGCCGACCTGTGGAAGCTGCCCATTGAAACGGTTTCCAATTCCGAGGGCGGGTTCGAGCGTGTCTATCAGGGCACGAGCCTGATCGCTCGCTGGCCCCTCGATCTCACCCCCGGTACGACATGGGAGGGCAGCGTCTACTGGACGGCAGGCGTGGCACAATCATCGCCGGACACTTTGGGATAAACACCGCTAAGCGAGACCTGCGAACACGAAAACCGGGGGCAGAAAGCTGCCCCCGGTGTCGTGCCCGTGTTCCGTGCCTTACGTGAACTGGAAGGAGTTCAGGATGTTCCCCAGGGAGTTGAAGTACGCGTCTGCTCGCTGTGGGGAAGCAGTAAACTCGAGAGCATATCCTGATCCGTTGTGTACCGTCATATACCATCGAATGTTCACTCGCGATCCCTTGTCATCGATGGTTTTCGTGTACGCAAACGTTTGTGCCGGAGAGCCACCAAGTGTGCCGGACACAACCGGCGCAAGTAATTTGTATCCTGCGTCGGTGGATGCGGCGTCCATCTCTCCCTGAACGAAGTCATTGAGTGACTCGTTACTGCTGTCCAACGTATCCGCAAAGATCGTGAGATCACCGCTTGGACTTGTATACAATGGCGCTATATTGTCCTCCGGGAACGTAATAACATAGAGCGTGTACAAATTCGGCAAAACGAATGTGCAGCCATTGTTCGGACATGCCTGCCGTGCTCCTGCCACGATTGGCACTACCCTTGTCACTGTGTTGTCCTGCGCCGCTACCCTCGCCGCACTTCCCATTGTCAGCACCGCAAACATCATGACCGCGACCACGGCACCACCCAAGCGCTTTGCCATTATGAAACCCCCCACCGCTTCCGCTATTACCGATGTGCCGCACTATAGCAAACTTGTCAAATTCGCACCAGGAGTGCATTTTCGTTTCCTTTGTTACGCCTTCATTTCGCATGCTGTCGCGTGGGGCAACTTTTTTCTGTCTCACCGCAGCAGTCGGGCGCGCGGACGTCAGTAAGCGTGCCGGAACCGCGTGGTATACTTTGGGTTGTACGTTGGGTGCATTGTGCGACGCGGTCACGGATTGCGCCTCGTCGCGCTTTTCGCATGATTCTCCCATGATTCTCTACGGAACGGATACGGCCACAGATAATGACCGACCAGCAGCACATTCGCAATTTCTCTATCATTGCGCATATTGACCACGGCAAGAGCACTCTCGCGGACCGCCTGCTCGAAGTGACGCATACCATCGAGAAGCGGGACATGGTGGCGCAGGTGCTGGACTCGATGGACCTCGAACGCGAGAAGGGCATCACAATCAAGGCCCGCTCCGTGCGGATGCGGTACATCGCGAACGATGGCGACGAATACGAACTGAACCTGATTGACACGCCGGGGCACGTAGACTTCGCGTACGAAGTCAGCCGGTCGCTCGCCGCGTGCGAGGGCGCGCTGCTCGTGGTGGACGCTTCGCAGGGCATCGAGGCGCAGACGATGGCGAACGTCTACCTCGCCCTCGAACACGACCTGACGATTGTGGGCGTCATCAACAAGATTGACCTGCCCGCCGCGCAACCGGACAAGGTGGCGCTGGACGTGCAGAACTTCATCGGCCTCACCGACGATGAAATCGTCAAGGCGTCCGCGAAGTCGGGCTTGGGCGTGCCCGAAATCCTGGAAGCAATCGTCAAGCATATCCCGCCACCGGGCGGCGACCGCGCGTTGCCCGTGCGCGCCCTCGTGTTCGACTCGCACTATGATGCGTACAAAGGCGTGATTGCTTACGTGAAGATCGTGGATGGCACGCTCAAGAGCGGCACGCGTATCCGCATCATGAGCACGGGTGTCGAGAGCGAGATGATCGAGATCGGCGTCTTTCGCCCGGACATGACCGCCGTGTCCGAACTCGCGGCGGGCGAAGTGGGCTACGTCGCCACCGGGCTGAAGGTCGTGCGCGATTGCCAGGTCGGGGACACGATCACCGCTGCCGCGAACCCGACGCACGAGGCCCTGCCCGACTACCGCCCCGCGAAGCCGATGGTGTTCGCCGGTCTCTACCCGGTAGCGTCCGATGAATACCCGCTGCTGCGGGACGCGCTGGAGCGGTTGCGGCTCAACGACGCCTCGCTCGTCTACGAACCGGAATCGTCCGCCGCCCTGGGGTTCGGGTTCCGTTGCGGCTTTCTCGGCCTGTTGCACATGGAGATCATTCAGGAGCGGCTGGAGCGCGAGTACAGCATTGACCTGCTCGCTACCGCGCCGAGTGTGGAGTACGAGGTAGAAACCACGAACGGGCAGAAGCTCCTCGTGGATAACCCGTCCGAACTGCCGCCCGTGGAAAAGATTGTCGAGATCCGCGAGCCGGTGATGACGATTACGGTGATCGTACCGAAGACGTACATCGGCGCGATCATGGACCTCGTGACCACCCGGCGCGGCACGTTTGAAAAAATGGAGTACCTCGACGAGATGCGCGTGATGCTCGTCTACCGAATGCCGCTCGGCGAGCTGATCGTGGACTTTTACGACCAGTTGAAGTCACGCACGCAGGGGTATGCCTCGCTCGATTACCAGTTCGCGGAGTATGCCCCGGCGGAACTCGTGAAGCTGGACGTACTCGTAAACGGCCAGCCGGTGGATGCCCTGAGCATGATTACTCACCGCGAGTTCGCGCAGGGCAAGGGCCGCGCCCTCGTGGACAGCCTGCGCAAGCTCATCCCGCGACAAATGTTCGACGTGCCGATTCAGGCGAGCATCGGTAGCCGGATCGTCGCGCGCGAGACAATCAAGGCGATGCGCAAGAACGTGATCGCCAAATGCTACGGCGGTGACATCACGCGCAAGCGCAAGCTCCTCGAAAAGCAGAAAGAGGGCAAGTCGCGCATGAAGATGGTCGGCAGCGTGGAGATTCCGCAAGAAGCCTTTATGGCGGTGCTCTCGCTCGGCGACTCCGAAACCGCGCATCGCTAACGATGCGCCGCGTCCAGACTACCAACTACACTATCTGCTCCCGACTCCTGATGTACCGTTCCCGGTGGATGCGGGAAACCCCTCCCCCCGGCCCCTCCCCCTGGCCTGCGGCGACGGGAGAGGGGAGCCAGCCACGGCAAGGCTGCGGTGTACACATCACATCTCGATCTTGCCCCAATCCCCTCC
>JAABUQ010001472.1_pt1 | contig 50386 bp, 45 predicted proteins | sample 5560001 | NCBI WGS metagenome assembly JAABUQ01 (sample SAMN10711888, study PRJNA513371) | rock metagenome | isolation source: Antarctica rocks | place: Antarctica: Victoria Land, Finger Mt nord | collected 2015-12-18
TTTTCGGAACGGCTATCGATTGGACCTTCAACACGCCAATGATTGATGAGCGGGTACTCTCACCAGATGAGATCACCGACCAGGTTTTTCTGGTCCTCACTGAAGGAATAGCGCGGCTCGTCCCAGGCCTGGTACCCTGAGAGCTGTTTGCTGTGCTTGCGCTGCTGCAAAGATGTTTTGTGGTCGTTGTCCTCCTAGGGGTCAGGTATTGGTAGCACAATGACTTCTTGAGCAGTCTCCTCCCAATCTTGGGGTGTGAGTATCATCGGAACAGAAATGTACAGTAAGCTAGGGGACTGCCTCTGAAGCCAATGATGTATGCAAAGCTCATCCCACTGTGGAGATGCAATGAAGTAGTTGCCGCGAAGCTCTACTAGCATAGCCAGAAATAATACTTGCATTATCGCTTATTTGCTAAGAGAGGCAACAACGACATGTTGGTCGCATTGCCTCTTGAATTAAGATTTTCAGTTGTTGTAAAAACGGCCGTTTAATAAAACTTCTTAACCTCTTTTCGCTCCCGGACCGTGTTCACAGAGAAGTCACTGTTCCTTCCAGGGTGGAACGCGGCCCTGTGCAGCAAGCATCGAGTCATATCCGGGTTGGGCAAATAGCTCATGGAGTTGACGTCGACGCACGCCCATGTTGCCTCCATCGTACAGGGGGAAGACGAGGGCGTCGCGCAACAGACGTTCGAGTGGGGTCTTCTTTGTATAACTTTCCACACCAACCAAGCGCATGGCATCGTAGACGACCTGCACGGCAAGCTCCGAGCAATAGACCTTGGTCATGACTGCCAGCTCTTGCCCACGCCCCCCTGTTTGCTCAAGGTAATGGCAGGACTTCCACGTCAGGTAGCGTGCCGCCTCAATCCGCATCTTGATGTCGGCCAGCATGTAGCCGACGTTCTGGTGTTCGATGATCGGTCCCGAACCCAGGCGTCGCTCGGATTTCGCAAAGTCCAAGGCATATTCAAAGGCACGACGCATCACGCCAACACAGGCCGCCCCGATGAGTGCTGCTGTCCAGGAGAACGCGCCCGCTACGATCTCACGTCCCTGACCCTGGCGACCAATGAGATGGTTGGCAGGGACGCGCACGTCCTCAAAGTGAACGCGAGGGGTCATGACCCCACGATGCCCCAGTTTGTCGTACGCCTCGATGACCCGTACGCCAGCAGTGTCGCCCGGCACCATGATCACCGCCAGTGACTCGCGTGCCCCCTTGGTCGGGTCGGTACGGCACACGACCGAGTAGACATGGGCTCCCTTGCCCTCCCAACCGGTCCCGTTGGTGGTGTAGTGTTTTTGCCCTGTGATGACCCAGTTGTCTCCATCGCGGCGGGCGAAGGTCTGCACCCCCGCTTCAGCATCGTTGGAGTCGAAGTTGGCCCCGCCAGCCACCTCGGTAAAGGCGAATGAAGCAAGCAATGCCCCATCCTCGTCATCAACGAAGGGCTGGAGGAAAAGCTTGCGTTGGGCCGCATCACCGAATTGAAGGACGGGCTGCAATCCCAGTCCACTCCCCAGTAGCGTCGTGGGAACATTGACATCTATGCGTGTCAACTCCTCGGCGGCAATGGCAAAATCCACGAGTCCGAAGCCAAGTCCGCCATCGGTCACGGGAATGAACGCCTTCGTGAACCCGGCCTTCGCCATCTCGCGGAAAGCGGCTCGCGTGGAATAAAACGCCTCGGCTGGATCAGCAATCGCATCGAGTTGCGCTGCGATGGGAGCCAGCACTCCCTCTGCAAAAGCACGAGCATTGGTCTGGAGTTGGAGTTGTTCTGGACTGAGGGTGAAGTCAATAGCCATGGTTGATCCCCTTTCTCGTCGTGTTCTCAACAACTATGCAGTGACAAAGGAAGCTACAAAAGGTACTTCTAGGAACTCAACAGCCCATATTCGTGAGGAGAGAGAGCATTATGAAACCCACAGAAAAATAGAGAGGGAGACTCCTCCAAGTATACATAGCAGCACATAGTAAGTCAAGCACATAGTCCCTCATCATTCATGCTTCTACCCTTGACTCTCTTCCATTTATCTCTTATACTCATGATATGAATAATCATCTAGTGATAACTATTCCTGTTGCTCAGTATATGCGCTTCATCGTCTCGACAGGCATAGTAATACGGCTCAAGTGCAGCGAGCTTCACTAGATGATACTCTTTCCTCTTTCTATAGTTCTTTGTTGATCTGTATGCTAGATAGAAGCACAGTAGGATGTATGGGCACTAACAGATACAATGAAGGAGGAGGTAGTTCAGTTGTTCTTCGTACACATCGTAGTTGTTCGTAGTTGATGCGTAGCTAGACAATGTAGTCACTCATTCAAGCACACAGCAGAAAGGTACGAAACATGGCAGTTTCTGCAGAGCAAGTTCAAATCTCACCAGAAGTAAACAAGTTTGTCACTCGCCGTTGCTCGTGCCGCAGATATTCCTCTTGCCATTGACCTGTTCCACTACATGGCGGGTTGGGCCACAAAGATCGAAGGCAACACCATCCCCTTCAACGCTCCAGGCAAGAACTTTGCCTATACCTTACGCGAACCTGTTGGCGTTGTCGGGCAAATCATTCCGTGGAACTTCCCACTGTTAATGGCGGCCTGGAAATTGGGACCAGCACTTACAGCAGGATGTACTGTTGTACTAAAACCTGCCGAACAAACGCCACTTACTGCACTACGACTTGGCGAACTCATTATCGAGGCTGGTTTCCCTGCAGGTGTCATCAATATCGTTCCTGGCTATGGTGAGACCGCAGGAGCTGCACTTGCTGCACACTTAGATGTGGATAAGGTCGCATTTACAGGCTCTACCGAAGTTGGCAAGCTGATTGCACAAGCAGCAACAGGCAACCTTAAAAAAGTCTCGCTTGAACTTGGGGGCAAATCGCCGAACGTGGTGTTGAAAGGGGACCCCGCCGCACGTACTAACCCACCCCACCACCAGAAAATGGACACAGTACGACACGGAAAAGGCGTTTGTCGTGTGGGGAAAAGGCCGGATATGTACCCTACCCCGATGGGATCACCCAACCATCCCGACTCGCAAACTCTACTCTCTCTAATTCTTTTTCCACATCCAGGTGAAAACAGGAACGTCTCTGTCCTCTTTTCGTAGTAAACTGAGAAGAAGAGTGCAAGAAGCATTTCTCAGGACGAAGAAGGAGAACTATTGATGATTGTACGAATGTGGCATGGAGTAACCGTTGAGTCAAAAGCAGATGCGTACCTCGACTACTTAAAGGCAACTGGTGTAAAAGAGTATCGCGCTACTGAAGGGAATCAAGGAGTACAAATTCTCAGAAGCATTCATAACGGACATGCAGAGTTTCTTACTGTCTCATACTGGCAGTCCTACGAAGCCATTCGCACGTTCGCTGGAGATGAGATCGACAAAGCGGTTTACTATCCCCAGGACAAAGAGTACCTCTTGGAATTTGAGCCAAAGGTTGTCCACTACGAAGCTCTTGTCAATGAGCTTGAAGCGACCCTCTTTACTGCTTAGGACTGAGTTGACAGTGATATGTGAGAAGCCATACATCACTCACTTCCCCAAGCGTTCCATCTTGAAGGCGTGCCCAGCCCTCTTGTACCGTTAGCCCATGATACAAACACAAGAAATCGAAGAGATCACCACCACGCGCCCAGCTATAGCAGTACCAGCACTGGTCACTGTCTGGAAACACCCGAAAGCTTGGACGCACATCGCCCCGATGCTGATGCTCTTTGAAGGGACAGTAGACGACTAGACAGAGGTAGAAAAAGCTAGATACCATTAGACAAATCTAAGGGAAGAAACCTCTTGAGAAGCCTTTGGAGCAAGTTCGAAGCCTATAATGACCACACTCCTTCCTGGTTCCAATATTTCCTCGGTGCTACAATTCTAGCATACAAGGCACAGAGAAGCCGAAGCTGTACTGGAACATGGCGATCAACTGGTGGCAACCGCACGTGCTTCACAGCGGCTCGCTGATCTTGCTGAACGTTATAGCGAAATATGCGCACCGTCGCGCTCAATGTGAAAGATCGTGAGCAGGGCTTCAATACCATCAAGGCAGCGGTCGAGCCATTTGGTCGTCTAGTCTTTGCAGGGCTGTTGCGTCCATCATAGAGGAGTGACAGGGACAAGCCCTGTCACTCCTCTATGATGGACGCAACAGCCCTGCTAGTCGTTGTGGTGAACAATGCTGGCTGGCTACGCCAACCTCGTAGCCATTGAAGAATCGACGGAAGAGGAGCATAACTGTCAGAAATAGCATAATTTCGCAATTTTCTGACGCATAACTTGGTTCATACATATCAGCGAGGAGCGTATGAGCCGTCTAAAGTTTACATTTACATCGAAGGAGGATCATCCACTATGCAAGAGGCTGCGGTATCACCGCTTACCACTTGGAATAACTTTTACGTCATCATCGGTTCCGCCTCCGCGGCATTGACTGGATTGATGTTCGTCGTGATCACATTGATCGCAGGGGTTCAGGTGCGAAGGTCAAGTAGGACGATTGCAGCATTCGGCACACCAACCGTCGTGCATTTTTGCAGCGCGCTCCTCATCACTGCGATTCTCAGCGCGCCATGGCAGGTGCTCTGGAATGCTAGTCTTCTGCTCGGCCTCTCCGGTCTAGGAGGGGTGACATACGTCGTCATCGTTGTACGGCGGGCACGCCATCAAACTGACTATAAACTGGTACTGGAAGACTGGCTGTGGCACACGATGCTGCCGTTCGTCTCGTACACAGCACTCGTCGTCGCTGCGATTATGCTACCCAGCAATCCAGTGCCGACACTGTTCGTCATTAGTGCGGTTTCGGTTCTGCTGCTGTTCATCGGTATCCACAACGCGTGGGATACCGTGACCTACGTTGCCATCGAGATCGCCCAGCAGCCGGAGAACAAGAGCCAGGACTAGCATAATTCTTGCGCAGGTTCACTTTAAAGAATAGTTGAGCGATCACGCTCAACTATTTTCTCCTAAGCTCAGCAAGAACTTTTTCAAAAGGAGAAAACTCATGTTTTAAAAACAACACGTCGTTGCGTCTTATTAGTGATGTTGCATAGTCGAATGCTTCATTTCACATCATGGAGTAGTTACCCTTGCAAGAAGACTTGCAGCGGAGGCTTCGGGAGGGCCTAAATCTCTGTCTGTATGATGTGATGAGGGAAAGAGGTTCCCACGGTTGGTTCGTCAGTTGTTGTACTACCTATTCAACTGTTCCAAAGGAGGAAATTTCATGCGGCAAATACTATTGTTCCTTTTCGCAACCTTCCTACTGGTCACTCTGCTTGGGGTGACGGTCTTTACGGCATCACGTCCAGCCTTTGCAAGTACGACACAGGTGAAACAGAGCGATCATGTGGCCTCTGTGAGTACGACGCGCCGTGTTCAAGTGAGCTGCTCAGGCAATGGATGTAATGGGCAAAATCCTCTAACATCAGGGTGTGATGCTGGTGCCTACACCGTGCAAACGGCAGTCTTCAGCAACTCTTTCGTCGAACTGCGCTATTCTCCCACCTGTGGAACCAACTGGGGGCGGGTGACGAGTAAGGTCGGCCCAACTCACCTGATCATCAGGACACAGCGGATCGATGGCCTCACCTACACATTTGCTGGGGGCAACTTCAAATACGTATTCTCCGCAATGGTCTATGCTCCAACAGTAAAGGCGCGGGCATGTGGAGGCGTCAAGAGCATCAGCGGCTGTACAGCCTATGTCTAGCACCAGGAGTTGCAAAGACCTGCGTCTCCTTCCAGTGTTTTTTATCCTCTTCTCGTAGAGGAGTGGTTTCAAGCCAGGATAGCCCTGGCTTGAAACCGCGATGTACTCGGGCAATGAAAGTATATAATGGCCCTTGAGTACTAATGGTACGAGATACAACGATTAGCGCATGAGATGGCTTCCCAAGAGGCTTGAGAAAATGCGTTCCTTACCCTATCTCTTGTTTCTGGCTGTGTTGAGCTTTCTCCTATTTCTAGCCCCACCAGCCTGCAGAGCCAAATGAGCTAGAAAAGGAAAAGAACAAATTCTCTTATCGCTGTATCTTGTACCATTAGTACTCAAGGCCTGTTCTGAAGCAGGTAGATCATGAACGCAACTAGGACGAGGGCGATGATAAGGATGACAAAGCTAAGTGGAGATAAGAGACCGAGCAGGATAAAGTGCATGCGTTCTTCTCCTAGCGACTTGGATGAACACGAATAGGTGTAGTTCTCAGTATAGCAGAATCTGTCTTCCCTGCGCGTCAGAATAGTATTTCAGCGCGATGGTGGTGAGACAGTATCTTTATGAGAAGGAAAAGAGTTACTTGCGCCGATTAAAGAGCGTAAGAATGACCCAGATGACAATGATGATGACCAAGTAGGATACCTGAATGTTCAGTGTCAGCACATTATTGACTACCGTTAAACTCATGTGGCCTTCCTTTTCTCTATTCGTGTGGTGTTCATCTCCTTTTGCAAGTATAGCATGCTTTCTCTGCTGATGTCAGGTTTTCTTCCCAGAAAGCAAGAGGCTTTTCTCATATCCTCCCGAAAAGCCTCTTGCTATGTAATAGAGGGAGAAGAGAGGAATTACACCACATCTTGCTGTATACAGACCTCAAAAGCAAGAGGCTTTTTTCGCTTGCACATTTGTTGACTCATCCTTATATACTACGAGGGCAAGATGTCTCTGTATTTTCAGTGTTTGTTCTCATAGGGATGGTTCAGCCGGAATCGCATCTTGCTTTTTGGGGTGCCCTTCTACTCTTACAGGATGAGTTATGTCTTAGAATAAGAGAAAGCGTTGTTAAGAAAGCGTGAGAGGAAGAGAAATTATGGATCAAGTGACTATTGTACTGATGCTCCTTCTTTTCGTCTGTGTGATTGTTGGTGTGTCTGCTTGGAGAGTGACATCGAGATATCCTCAAGGTGAAACGCGTATGCTTACTCGTATTGGAGCAATTGGTATACTTGGTGGTGCAGTAGCTTTTGCAGTTGCTCTTGCTATCAAGTTAATGTAGGTTTTGCTTGGGAAACGTCTGCATGTGCAGATGAGCATTTTAAGGGGGTCTGCATGTCTCTTCAGCATCATTCTTCGCGCTCGCTGTGGCGTGATCGGTCGTTTGTGTTCTTTTGGGTAGGGCGTGCTATTTCACTGCTGGGGACAGCGATCACCTCGGTCGTGTTACCCATCCTGGTGTATCGTCTGACTACCTCTGCCTTGCTCACCTCGCTGCTGGCGACAGTGGAAGTGCTCCCCTACTTGCTTTTTGGCTTGTTTGCTGGAGAAGTCGCTGACCGCGTCGATCGGCGGCGGCTGATGGTCGGCTGTGACCTGCTCAACACCTTCCTCCTCGGGAGCATTCCCATGGCAGGATGGTTCCATGTCCTCACGGTACCCCACATTTTTGCGGTGGCGCTGCTCTCCGCGTCAGCCTTTGTCTGGTTTGATGCTGCCGATTTTGGTGCCATCCCCACGCTGGTTGGGCGCGATCACCTGGTTGCTGCCACGAGCGCCATCGCGTCGATGAGCTCCGTCGTTGGTATTGGTGGCCTTGCCCTTGGCGGCGTGCTCATTGCCACCATTGGCGCGGCATCGGCACTCGGCTTTGATGCCATGAGCTACCTGCTTTCGGCTATCGCACTGCTCCTGATCCCGCGAGCCTTGAGCCCCGTGCAGATCAAGGAGCAACTCACACATCCACCAGTTCATCGTCCATTGGTGGGCATTCGTGAGGGGATGGGCTTTCTGTGGCACCATCGATTGGTCCGCGTATTGACCTTGCTTAGTTTTGGCCTGAGCTTCACGGGAGGAGCAGTGAGCGGCTTACTTGTCGTCTATGCGGTGCAGGCGTTGCACCTCTCGACTAACGATGCTCGTATTGGATTGCTCTTCACCGCAGGAGCGGCAGGCTCCTTCGTCGCAGGCTTGCTGCTTCCCCAACTCACGAAACATTCTCCAGTGGGGTGGATTACGCTGGTCGCCATGAGCCTCAATCTCGTCTTGCTCCTGCTCCTAGCTTGGATTTCTGCCTGGAGCGTGGCCCTTGTCCTGTACGCCTGTTGGGAACTCTCGTACACGTTAACCACGACCAATGGGAGAGTCTTGCGTCAACTGGTAATCCCCGATCATCTGCAGAGCCGGGTGAATGCCTACGCGAGGATGATCGCCTGGGGAGGAGCTCCATTTGGCGCAGCGGTAGGCGGACTCCTTGCCCAGGCGACCACGATTCGCACGACCTACCTTATTTTGGCAGCAGGCATCGCGCTAAGTACCTTGGTAGGATGGTTCTCACCCCTACGCGAACAGACGAAAATCCATGATCTTACGGGGTCACTGGCTCCAAGCGAAACCTATTGACCCTTTAATGGGGAGGTGCAGCAGGTGTAGTGGGTGTAGCGGGTGTAGCGGCATTATTTTCTCCTCTCGACGAGAATAAAGCACTTTTACATCTTCGATTGCCTCCATGGTACCAAATATTTCCCTCTCTACCCTAGCAAGTTCAGCTAGAAACAACACACTTGGTAGATGTACTACGTGACGCAAAGTTGCACGAGCGTCCTATTCCCAGGGTTCCTAGTCGCACACTGCTCAACCCATTGTACAAGGAGCTTGTTGGCAACTATGTTCACCTACCTTTAGATCCTCATTCACATTGGGATACTTTCTGAAAAGCAGAGCTAAGGGACCCACAAAGGGGTATCTAACAAGTATATCTGTAGTTAGGGTCCTTCTTATGATGAGAAATGTGGAAAGGTACCTCTTTATAGACAAAGTGTGTCTATAGTACTTTTTGTAAAAGTACTTCAAAAGACTTAATAACTCATAAGGCGTATGTTACAATTTGCTTCGTAACACAAGATTATCCATCATAGGCGTGCCATATGAAGCGCGGTTGCAGAGTGTACGCAATTGTCGAATAAGGAATGAGAGTCTATGGAGCAACAAAGCACATCTCATACCGATACGGGAACTTATATTCCGAACGCACCTAAGCCGATTTTTACAGCAGGAGCAACTCCTCAGGAGCAAGTCCCAAAGGCAGCGTTTTCTTACTCGACGAGCCAGGAAAGCGCACCATACCTCTCCGTCTATCCAGCAGCTCCTCTTTTTGCTATGGAGCAGGTGGTAGCAGAAAGTAAAGTACCTGTCATGACGCTACGGGCGTGGGAACGGCATTATGGCGTGCCAGCACCGGAACGCAATAGTATGAACCAGTTACTGTACTCACGGCGTGATATTGTCGTGGCAAGGTGGATACGTCAACGCATCATCGCCGGCAAAGGAGTGCGACAGGTGATAGCGGAACTTGCGCAGATGGAACCGCGCTATTTCACAAGTCGGGGAGTAGATCCACAAAGCATCGCTCTACCTATACGGCAAAGTCTAGAGGATTTGCAAGAGGCACTTATGCGTGCATTAGCACTCTCAAGTGATGTCGATGCAAATACTGTTCTCTCTGATGCATTTGCTGCATATCCTGTGGGAGTTGTCTGTCAACAATTGCTCTATCCCGTACTACAACAGATACTTACGTTATGCAAAAATGGCAGATTGCCGCACTCGGTAGAGGCATTGGCTGCAAACGCAACACGTGCGCAAACGCAGCATCTCATTGAAGCAGGTCTCGCCCCTAAGGATGCTTTGAGCTATCTCTCAGGTCTAGTGACGAGAGCTTTAACAGGGACTGACACACCGGCTCAGATAGGACACGATGCAACAACTGATCCTTCCCAACTAGAGCAACCATTGCTTGATGCCATGTATGCAATGGATAGTACGGCAGCACAGCGTATTCTTGATGAAGCCTTCCGCCACTTCTCTGTAGAAGATGTGTGTCTAAATCTCCTGCAAGGGATACTCTTTCATATCGGGACGTTATGGGCAGAAAAGCGTTTATCCGTTGCGGTTGAACACTTTGCCACACATATCATTCGTACTCGCGTAGCGCATATTTTTGACACAACGCCGAATCAGCAGCAGGGTGCCATGATCTTTATTAGCTGTGCGCCACAGGAGCCACATGAAATTGGCGCGTTGATGCTGGCCCTCTTCTGGCGTCGTATTGGCTTGAATATCGTCTATCTGGGTCAGATGGTCGAGATACCTGGCTTGCTGCAAGAGGTTATGCAAAGGCGTCCGTGGGTTGTATGCGTTTCCGCCATGACACGCCCTAGAGTAAAGGATGTGGCTCGTTTTGCACGTAAAATAGCGAAGCTTGCTTCGCCCAGACCAATCTTCTGCTTTGGCGGTGGTGCATTTGGTCGAGATACAAAACTGATCAACAGTGTCAAGGGAATTTATTTAGGCACAAATGCGCAGGAGGCGACAAAGAGGATTCAAGAGCTAGCAGGTATGCACACAATATTATAGAGGGGAAATTGGGCTCTCCATCCTTTGGTGAACATGCAGGGAGACCGCAAGGGTCTCCCTGCATGTTCATGAACCTCTCCATGTAGGGGAGACCCTTGCGGTCTCCCAGTTTCCCCCCAAAGGATGGAGAGCCGGAAATTGATGTAGAGAGAGGAACATTTTTGTATGTTACGGATTGTGTATATGGGAACACCGTATTTCGCGGTGCCGGCATTAGAGGCACTTATAGAGGGAGCGGCGGCTGGAAAAATTTTGCCAGAAGGTTATGAGATTGTGACGGTTATCACGCGCCCAGATAAGCCTGCGGGCCGTGGACGTGAAATCGTCTATTCACCAGTGAAGCAGGTTGCTCTTGCTCATACTCTACCAGTATGGCAATCAGGGTCGTTTAAAAAGGCGGAAAATAGTGCGGCTCTGGCAGCGTATGGTGCTGATCTGTACATTGTCGCTGCGTTTGGACAGATTTTGCCGCAAGGAGTGCTCGATCAACCAAAATATGGAACACTAAACATTCATGCTTCGCTGCTACCTAAACATCGTGGGGCAGATCCTATTGCAGAAGCCATTCTACAAGGCGAAACTGAGTCAGGCGTCACGATTATGGTTCTCGATGCTGGTATTGATACTGGCCCAACATTGCTCAGCCGTTCTACGCCTTTAGCCGACGACGAAACGACAGAGAGCCTTACAATAAAGCTTGCCGAGCTAGGAGCGCAAACACTGCTTGAGGTGTTGCCGCAGTGGGTTACAGGGAGCGTTACACCAAGACCGCAAGACGAGCTACGCGCGACCCATACACGTATGCTGCAGAAGGAAGACGGGCTTTTGCGTTGGGACAAACCTGCGGCTGTGCTTGCACGACAGGTACGCGCCTATATACCATGGCCTGGTAGTTACACACATTGGCGCGGCAAACGGCTCAAAGTTCTTGAAGCGCACCCACTTGCAGTCGAGATTGATACATTAGAGCAACAGGTACAACCTGGCTTGGTCAGCACACGCGAGGAAGCAGGCCATCAGGTACTGGCGGTGGTCACAGGGTCAGGTTTCTTGATTGTGACACGAGTGCAACTAGAGGGAAAAAAGGCGATGAGTGCGGAGGAGTTTCTGCGCGGCTACGCTCATATCGCAGGCGAGGTGTTGGAATAACAGATCGAGACCCACGATGCGGATGCGCTGCCTGGCAGCGCATCCGCATCGTGGGTCTCGATCTGTTGGAAACTTAGTAGCGTGTTGCGGCTGAACGTGGGCGGTTGATAACCGCGGCAAGGGCAGCAACAACTGCAACGGCTGCAAATGCGGCTGCATGCTTGTAGTGTGCTCTCATAGGATCACTTGCGAGCACATGGTAGACGCCAGGAACAACGTAGTAGATGGCTATAAGGAGAGCGACGACTGCGACTGCGATACCAGCATAAAAGATTGTGGTTTTGCTCATGAGCGATTGAACCTTTCTTTTTCACATGCATATATTGAGACGAATACAAAACGGTTCGATATACTACATACAACGACAGACGTTTTGGTTGTTCTGTAATGGGCATATAGTTCTATGAGTAATCAACGATGTACAGACTGAAGATGTAACAAAACGAAATTTGTACATACTCACAACTGCGCCTCTACAAAGATGCAAGGAATTGAACTCTTACTTAGCGGCCGAGGGCTTCATAACGAACATACCGGCGACACCAGCGACGAGAGCGACAATACCGATAGCGATAACTGCATACGCTTTACCGTGGAAGTGCATGCCTGCGAACATATAGATACCGGCGATGAGAGCGACAACACCAATGGCAATAACTGCATAATAAACTGCTGGATTCTTCATGATGACCTACCTCTTCTTTAAGAAACAAATATATGTGGATACTTCAGTTCTTCCAAAGCTCCTCTGTCATATTAAACGAGCAGTGTGCTTTATGCCAAGCAAATGAAGACATTCTAGCACTTTTGGGTATTTTTCTGTTTATGCTCTGCCACGAAAGACGGTAAAGAACAAAATCAGCGCAACGATACCTGCTATCCAACAATAGTAGGCGAAAGGATCGAGGCGGCCTACCTCAAAATACTTCATGAGAAACTTTGTGCTAAAGTATGCTGCAATCCCTGACACAATCATACCAATGACAATAAACAGAAGTTGTGAAGCTGGTTGAGTAAAAAGCAGTGGCACTTCAATCAGTGCGGCGGCGAGAATAATTGGTGTCCCGAGCAAGAACGAGTAGCGCGCGGCATCCTCGTGTGTCAGGCGCACGCCCAAACCTGCGACAATCGTCATGCCTGACCGCGAAAAGCCAGGGATTAATGCTAATGCCTGTGCAGAGCCTACAATAAGCGCCTCTTTCCACGACAGAGATGCCAGGCGGCGAAATCGTGCCTCACGCTCTTTTGCATTCATAACCGCAAGTTGCGCCTCACTACGTCGTCGTAGTAGCTCTCCCACGAAGAGTACAGAGCCATTGATAAGTAGAAAGGCGGCCGCGATAAGAGGTGATGCAAAGAGTTGTTCAAGTGGCTTCTGTAGAAATACTCCGATCAAGCCTGCTGGTATGCATCCAATGATGATAAGCCAGCTTACCCAACTCTCAGTGCCTGGCTTCACCTCACCATCTTTGACACTCGTAACAATGGTCTGACCAACTTGTAACCAATCACGCCAGAAAAAGATGAGGAGGGCAATACTGGTACCCAGGTGTAGTGCCACGATCAGGGGCAGAAAACAACTGCCACCATCACATTGTGTACCTGCCTGAATATCTCCCCAGCCGAACAAGCCTGGAAGAATCACAGTATGACCTAGACTGCTAATTGGAAAGAGCTCTGTTACTCCCTGTAACAGTGCCAGGAAAAGGATTTGTATGATATTTGGGCTATTCGGGTTAGGTGTGCTTATAATGCTTGCGATATGTAACAAACTCATGAATAGAATGCTCACTTACTGTAGGTATTTTTTCTCAGCTTGCTGAAATTCAGCATTTGTTTTTGCGAACACAGCATGACCATCCTTCTTTGTAAGAAAGAAGTAGTAATCAGTATTTGGTGGGGATGCCGCGGCCTGCAAACTTGCAAGACCTGGGCTACATATAGGGGTGGGGGGAAACCCTTTAGTGACATATGTATTCCATTGACTATTTGCGGCTATGTTTCCACCTGAATCCGCGAGGGGTTGCCAGTATGTTGTTGGAGGGGTTTGCGTATCGCGTGCATACTGCACGGTTGGGTCTGCCTGTAAGAGCCCCACCGTTTCGTCGTTTTGCTTGTAGATACGGTTCCAATAGACACTTGCAATACCACCGCGTTCAGTAACATCGTTTTTGATGCCCGCTTCACGTTCAACGATTGAGGCAAGGGTAAGCATTTTGTAAAGCGAGAGATTATGCTGCTGCGCCAATGTGTCAAGATGGTGCGTTTTGATGGTGTCGGTCATGGTTTGTAGCAGCAAGCCCACAACATCGTTCGCGGTAGCATCAACAGGCACAGCGTAACTAGCAGGAAAGAGCAGACCCTCCATACTACTTCCTGGCGGCACATTTTGCAGGATGGGATACTTGGCGGCATCAGGAAACGTGTTGATATGCTTGGTGTAGTTCAAAAAGTCGCTAGCCTTAAACTTCGTTAGTCCAGCCGCGGCAAACTGTCGCGCGAGTTGTTCCAAACGCCAGCCTTCAAGGATGACCACACGTACGGCATCAGGTTGAGCATTGAGCAATTGGTCGATGATATCACTAATCGTCATGCCGGTGTTCAGCTTTTTATAGATACCTGCCTCTAAGTGCGTATCCAGCCCCTTCACACGTGCCCAGACACGGAACGCAAGAGCATTGCGTATCAGCCCCTTCGCTTGCAATTCTGACGCGATTTGCCCTGTACTTTCGCCCTTGGAAATCTCAAAGGAGACAGCTTTACTGGAACCAGCAGGGCTTACCGGCTTAAAAATGTCGGTTGTCGTATTCCAGGCATAATATGTTACACCGAAAATAGCTGCACCAATCAGCAGTATTGCGATAATAGCGAAACGGGGTCCTCTTTTCATGTTGCTCCCTCTGTTTTCCTGCTCAGAGTATCCAGATAATCCTGGAGGATGACCGCGGCGGCATAGGCATCAATCTCCTGGCCTCGCTGTCGTCGCTTCTTCTGAGTCCGTCGTCGAGTCACGCGTCTTTGTCGCCCACGGCCTTCATTGGCTTCATCCTCCCAGGGTTGATTCAGGAGACGTTGCGCCTCAACAGTTGAGAGGCGCTCGTCCCAGAATGTGATTGGAACAGCAATATGCGGTTTCAACCGTTCCACAAACCCCTGCACCCATTGCCCTTGTCCGTGAATTTGTCCATCCATACTAATCGGGAGTCCTACCACAAGCCCTTCGGCCTCGGTCTCCTCAATGAGGTGCTGAATAGCTGTCCACAACTGCTCTTCGTCGCGTGTGGCATGCAGCGTTGTATATGGCGAAGCAAGAAAGCCTGTTGTATCACAAACCGCGACACCAATTCGAGCCTCACCAACATCAAGCGCCATTAATCGCGCCATATTTTTTGCTCAGTTCCCTCACTAGATGTTACTTACTCTTATACGTAAAACGTATCAGCGTGTTACTTTCTCACCAAATAGGCTATATTGGATAGCGATAGTGTAGAGTGTGCCAAACGTTGTTTGGCACACTCTACACTATCGCTATCCAATACGCAGGAATGCTACTTCTTTTTAGGAGGCGCAACGGCATCCTCTGGCACAAGATGAACGGCGATATGTGCTGACCAGAAGGGAACCCAGGTTGGTGCCCAACTTCCAATATGTGGTTCAGTACTGATCTCTACCTGTCGCACTCCTGGAAGATTCAACAGAAGCTTTTGTCCATCTTTCACGCTTTTTCCGTTAATCGAGCTTTGCACATCCTGTGTGTTGATAGCAGGTACAACTTTGCCAGCAGCAGTAAACGCCAACGTGAGGATCGATTTGTTGTCACTTGTCATTTTTAGCTGCTGCACCTGCACAGGATGTTTCACATCATCCACCACCGTATATTGTGCAAAGGCTTTGTCTTTTTTTGCAAACTGGTTAAGCTGTGCGATTGATACACGTTGAAGTGTCGCAGCACGTACAATGAGTACAACAACACTGAGTTTGAGTTTGGCAGTAAATGTGCCGTCTGCAGCAGGCTGACCAACGGTAGGAGCATTCTCCAGCGTCTCAGTTGTTGTCAAAGTACCTGCTTGATCACCAGGAGAGGACTTGGTTGCGAGCCATGCCTTAAATGTGTTGTTTAACGTAGTGTGCAAACTTGCTTTTGCTGCATCTATGTCCTGTTGCGAGACAGCAGACGCATTACCTGCACCACCACTGGTTGTGGCATCTTTGTTTGTCACCGTAAGTTTTAGCTCTGATCCATTTATCTTGTTCACCAGAGCAATTGCGTTTAAACTATCGGGAGGAATAGCATTGATACTTCCCGGCGCAACGTTACCGCCTGTACCTGACTTTTGAGCTTGAATAGGTACGTCAACTGTTCCTCCAGTATTACTATTTGCCGTATCAACGACGGCCTCTGCCTGTGTTGAGAAAGCAGTACCGTTACTCGTGGTAACAACAGTCCCTGATGGAATAGTCACAAGAGTTTTACCATTGTTTGTAAATGTCACAGTTCCTGTTGCAGGAGCAGTACCAACCTGCGCACTACTAGTCGCCTTTCCTGTTCCTGTTGCCACGAAGTCATTCGTGAGCTGATCGGCGGGGACCGTGTTAGTTACACCTCCTTTCTGATCGCTAGCGACAGCGTTGAGAGTAACAGCATGTGCGTAGTCCTTTGAAGGCAATTTGAGAGTGACATCCGCGGTTGGTAAGAAAAACGCTGGGATACCAATGAGGAGCAGCAGGAGAATAGCAAGCAGTAAGAGAATAGCACCTGACCTTCTGGATGATTGCGCTGATAACTTTTTTGTTGCCGCTGCTCGTCCTGTGCCTGCTCCAGCACGTCGTAAGCCAGCATTTGTCGCGGCACGTACAGGTATATTTGCGTTTGGACGTGCAGTAGTTGTGCTTCGTGGAGTCGTGCCAAGTATTTGCTGCGAGGCGCGTTTTCCTGTTGGTTTTTTATTTACAGCAGGAGTCTCTGGCACATCAAGGGCAGCAGAATTTCTGGGACGTGCTGCGCTCTGTGGCGATACACGAGAAAGCTCTTCTGGTGTCATGATTACCGTTGGCCGCTCTTCGATAGGTGGGAGATCGACGGAATCATCGAGGTCTTGACGCCGAGAGGATGAAGGAATATTTTCTCTATTTTCGTGCCGACTACTACGCGGGCCATTCGCTTTATAAATACGTGATGGTCCTGCACTTTCCTGCTGTTCTTGCCCTAATGGTTCACTCCAAGAATGACGTGGCGTGTCCTCAGGAAGCAGTGGCGCATCAAACATATTCACGTTCGTTCCGGGGTCCTCGCCCAGGTCTTCTACGTCTATTCCACTTTCTATCGCATCTACAGGTTCCTCAAGAATGCTTCCATGAATAGGCTGTTCGCCAGTTTCGAGGCCATTGACGACAGCAGAACCACGTTGTTCGCTTAACGATAATGCAGGAGTGTGGTCGTCCATGACTGGATAAAAATCGTTGTTCGGTTCTAGTGTTTTCTCTGATGGTTGCGGTAGTGGATTTGTTCTATATATTCCACCTCGAATAGTATCATTGACCTGCGGTTGCTCATCGGAGCTTGGAGTTTCTTGTGGTGTTTTTAGCAGTTCAGGAAACGCGGAGGACGAGGAGGGACTCTCAGTGTACTGTGCTGAGTTCCGAATGTCTTCTGCCTTTTTGTAATCAACGGCATCAGCCCAAAAGGATGTTGACTCTTCCTGCTGCAGGTCCTGATCCGAAGTGGACGTGGTGTCGGCGTGAATATCATAAATTTGACCCGGTTCCGGCTTTGGTTCATCAAAAGAAGGCGAGAAGGTGCTTCTGCCTTTCAAGTTCCCTGTTGTCGTAGCATTAAACGGGTGTTCGGTATCATGCAGTGGAGGAGAGCTTTTAGGAACTGGACCATACCACTGGTTCAGTGGGTCTTCACTACGAGAAGCATCGCCTCCAGTACGTTTGCTAAGCATGCTTGCATCTGTAGTATCGGGAGGAAGTTGTACAGATGGTTTTTTCGCCGCCTGCATGCGGGCTTGTGACGATGTAAGTTTGCTTCTTCCTGCGCCTCCAGTACGTCCTGGACGCGTGGATGGACGCGATTTGCCTGTTATTGATGATGCCTGAGAATGTGCTACGCGAAATTTGCCAGCTTGTGCCAGTGAGCGAATTTGTGGATCAGTGCTAATAACCAGGACATCTTTGCCCATTCTACGTGCATCAGCGTGGAGCACCCGCCACGCAACAAGACTACGGAGTTGCGTTTGCGCAGGAATAACCATAGTGACTTGTCGATTTGGTGCCTTTTCCAGACGCTCACGTACACTCGTTACATCGTCTTCTGGACTAACATAGATTGGTATTTCATCAGTCATGAGAAGCTCTTCTACCCCCTACAGCGCATGTACGTCTTTTTTATTCACAATAATTGCACGTTCCAGGATGGCATATAGTTTAGATGTGCATGGTGTCAATGACGCGATTGAGCGCCCTTTCCAGAACGTTGTTTTCGTTTTGTAGCTCAATGGCCTGATATGCAAGTGCCATCGGTGTGATATCTTGTGCATTGATCAGGAAGCCTTCCTGATCTGCGATGGAACCTACCATTTCGGGCTGCACGGTACGAATAATTGGTGGGCGCGAAAATGGCAGTCGCTCGGTCCAAGGAAAACTCTCCATACGCTCAAGCAGATCAGGCAGAGCGGAACCGCCACCTACCATGTAGATGGCAGGGGGTAATAGTTCTCCTTTAGCGAGTTCTTCGATCAGTAATTCGACGCTATCCATCCATGTCTGACATTCAGGCGCGAGAATAGACTGTATTTCGTCGTAACTAGTGCCCTTGATTTCTCCGTTACTATAACCTACTTTGAGTCGCTCTGCATCTTTTATCGAGACACCCTTACTTGTGGCGATACGACGTGTAAACGTGCGCCCGCCCAACGCGAACATACGAGTTTCTTCAATGCCACCCTGCCGCACTAACGCGATATCTGTTGTGCCACCGCCAATATCGATGAAAATCGCGCCACTATCCGCACTGGCATTTGTACTCAGGCAGCGTGCTAGTGCATAGGGTTCCGCGACAATTGTAACCAATGTCAAGTCCAAACCCTGCGCGACGGTCTCTAATGCGCCCAATTGCATTAATGGTGCAAAGGCACTAAAGAGCGTGAGTGTGAAGTGACGGCCGCGAAAGCCTATCGGGTTTGATACGATTTGTCCATCAATGCGTGCAGTGATAACAGCCGCATTTGTCAGGCGCACCTCAATATTCTGATAGCCTGTTTCGGCAGCGATACGCTCTTTTGCATTTTTGAGAAGTTTCTGCTGTGCATTGGTAATCAGCGTTTCCAGTTCTTCAGCCGTGATCGGCTTAGAAGGCTGCTGCCTCTGCCTGCTTACCGTGGTAGAACTTCCTTTGACCAGTTCACCAGCGATACCAATTACGGCTTGAGGTGCGATAACCCCGCCAGCCGATTGTTCTGCTTTGATAAGCGCCTCATTGCAGTTTGAGATGACACCTGGAATATCGGTGACGATGCCATCGGACATGTGAGCGTAGCTTTGTGGGTGACGGCCCACGCCTAATACCTGAGCATGTTCTCCATGCACTTCGACGATAATAGCCTTTGCATAAGCCGTTCCGATGTCAAGCGCAGTAAAAAGTTGACGTTCCCCATTGCCTCCCGCTAGCGGCAGGTGGGGGTCTTCGTCGTACTCTTCCTCTTCATATTGCTGGTCATCGTAGTATTCTAGTTCCTCTTGTCTTCTCGATAAGAGGCCTAAGAGACGTTGAAGAAGATTAGCCATATAAGTTCCTCTATGGGTTGGTTTCCTTACTTATCCAAAAGGTGTTAAGTTATAACCATTTGCCCGATTTCCATGAATATTTTCGCATCTAACATAGAACATGTCTTTATGGGTACATCTATACAAGAATATGTAAGGAAGCCTTATCACTACATTTTGTGCACATCAGGTATGTTATAACACAGACCTGCTACTTGTCTCAATGCTTTGTCACAATTTCAGTCATTCATTCTGCACAGCGGGCGACCCCTGCCTTCATCATTCCCGAATGCGGCTCGGGTCGCCCCATACGCATCAAGATAAGAGCGCATGCATGACAGGGGCAAGCCCTGTCACTACGATAGACGGACTCGCGTGGCACAGCCACGCCGTTGCGGTCAGTATAGTAGTGACAGGGTTTACCCCTGTCATGTTCCCACCGACCTGTTTTTCACTCATAGTAAGCTCAACAATTCTTCACTTGATGCATATGGGCGACCACAAGGGTCACCCCTACTATACTTCTTGAACAGCGACAACCAATCTTATCTATGGTAGGGGCGGCCTTGCCTTTGTGGTTCGCCCGTCCATTCTATGGGATGGAAGCTTATGCGTTAAGATTGTCTTTGACAAACTTTGGTACAAGATCAAGTGCTGCTCCTAGAGCAGCCTTGTTTTTGCCACCGCCCTGCGCCACTTCGGGGCGTCCACCACCTTTACCACCGAGCAGTTCACCGACGGAGCCAGCGAGCTTACCCGCGTGTAGACCACGTTTTGTTAATACACTATCAATGCTGACCTGGATACCGATGCGCTCACCAGCATTGCTGCTTGCCAGCACAACAACAGCAGGTCGCTGCAATTTACTGCGCACCATATCAGCCATTTCGCGCAATACTTTGTCGTCAGATACATCTACTGCTGTTGCGACAACTGGCATCCCTGCAACCTCCTGCGCACGCCCGACAATAGCATCCACTTGCCGTAGAGCGGCATCGCGTTGGAATTGCGTCACCTGGCGACGCGCTGTCGATAGTTCTTGTAGCAGTTGCTCTACACGCACCTCCAGAACGTCCGTCTGCGTTTGTAGCTTTGCAGCAATATTCTCGACTGTTGCTGAACGTCCGCGTAGATATGCCTCAGCGGCACGACCCGTTAGCGCTTCGATACGACGAATACCTGCCGCAACACTCGTTTCCTGCGCAGTGATGTAGATACCGATTTGTCCTGTTGTGGCGCAGTGTGTACCACCACAGAGTTCTGTACTACTACCCATAGTGACAACACGCACAAGGTCCTCGTACTTTTCGCCAAAGAGGGCCATAGCGCCCGTTTCCATTGCGTCTTGTAAAGGCATGATGGTCGTCTGAACAGGGAAGTCGGCCCGAATCCACCGGTTGATCTGCTCGTCTACCTGTGCTAATTCCGCATCGCTCAAGGCATGAGGACAGGTGAAGTCGAAGCGGAGACGCTCTGGCTCAACCAATGATCCGCGTTGCTCTACCTGCGGACCAAGCAAATTCCGTAACGCTTTATGCAGTAGATGTGTTGCACTGTGGTTACGCATTGTGTCTTCGCGGCGCTGCTCGACTACGTCAGCCTGAACAGTATCACCTACACGTAGGTATCCCTCGTTTAAAGAGCCGTAATGGACAATCAAGCCTTTCAGAGGGCGACGTGTATCCTGAACCGTAAACACACCTGTTGCACTAATAATATTACCTCTATCACCAATTTGACCACCACTCTCAGCGTAAAAGGGTGTCGCATCAAGTAGGACAAGTGCCTGTTGAGGTGCACTTATACTTGCAACCTCTGCACCATTTACGACAAGGCCCACAACACTTGCGCTACCAGTGATGCCCTGATACCCTGTAAAGTTTGTAGGGCCAAGGCGCTTGAGCAATTCTGCCAACGTGGTATCGTCCTGCGCTTGTACAAAAGCACTCGCCGAGCGGCTACGTTCTTGCTGCCGTTGCATGGCCTGCTCAAAGCCAGAGGTATCGACGGTGAAGCCTTGTTCAGAGGCGATCTCTTGTGTCAGCTCTACGGGAAAGCCATGCGTGTCATAGAGCTTGAAGACCTCTTCACCAGGAATAACCGTATGAGCTTTCTGTTTTAGGCTATCCAGCAGTTCGTTGAGCAAGATAAGTCCTGTAGTAAGCGTTTGCCCAAACTTCTGCTCTTCCAGATTGAGTATGTCGAGAACGCGGTCATGCTGTGTACGCAGTTCAGTATAGTGGTCGCCCATCAGCATAATCACGATATCAGCGGCTTCAGCTAAGAATGGCTTATCCAAGCCTAGTAGCTTTCCGTGACGCACCGCACGCCGCAGAATACGACGGAAGATGTAGCCACGTCCCTCGTTACTTGGTAGCACACCGTCCGCGGCAAGAAAGACTAGTGCGCGTGCGTGATCCGCAATGACACGGAGGGAGCTATCCGTCTTTGCATCACGGCCATAAGTTGTGTGAGCGAGTTTCGCGAAATGGTCGATGATGGTACGAAACATGTCGGTATCGAAGACCGACTCTTTCCCTTGAATGACCAAAGAGAGGCGCTCAAGACCCATACCAGTATCAATGTTGCGGCGTGGGAGTGGAGTGCGTTTCCCCTCAAGGTCCTGGTAATACTGCATGAAGACAAGATTCCAGATTTCCAGGAAACGCTCACAGTCACAGCCAGGCTTGCAATCGGGCAGGCCACAACCATGCTCAACGCCACGATCATAATAGATTTCTGAGTCGGGACCGCAGGGGCCAGAGGCTCCTGGTGGTCCCCACCAGTTGTCTTCCAGGCGTACAATGGCTTCGTCGGGGAAGCCCGCAATCTCACGCCAATAGAGAGGGGCTTCGTCATCTTCTGGATGCACAGTTGGATACAGCCGATCGGCAGGCAGCTCGACAACCTTTGTGAGAAACTCCCAGGCAAAACCGATGGCTTCACGTTTGAAGTAGTCGCCCACCGAAAAGTTTCCCAACATCTCAAAGAAGGTTAGAGTGCGCTCATTACCCACCTTGTCGATGTCCGTTGTACGAAAACATTTTTGTGACGAGGTAAGCCGAGATGCTGGTGGTGTTTCACGCCCCAGAAAAAAAGGAATCATCTGCTGCATACCAGCAGTAGTCAACAGCACAGTTGGGTCGTTATGCGGCACCAGCGATGAGCTTGACATGATACGATGCCCTTTGCTGGCAAAATACTCAAGATATCGCGCACGCACCTGGGCGCTCGTAATAATAACATCTACAGACACAGCAGCCTCCTCGATGTGAGCATCAACCGTCTTGGCTCTGGTGCGCGCCTGCTTGCTTTGGATATCGCGCACAGCCATTTATGTTTTTATATAAGAGTACACCGCGTCGGTGTACTCAGGTGTGTTGTAATATATGTACAACGATGTCTTCTATTATACGCTATATGTCTATACGATATCCTTACCGAAATGCAGCCAGAAACGCCGCTTCGTCACGGCTGGACTTCCTCATTTAGCTGAAAGGCAACGGCAGCATATACACGCATGTGCATTATAACAAACGAAAGAGAGCACTGCAATGGACAAACCTCTTGTTGTGCCGCAACGTACACTACTCGTTTTATGTGGGGTGGCAGGAGCGGGGAAAAGTACGTTTGCGCGTAGCTTTGTAGAAGAGCACAACGCACAAGGCGTACGAGAAACCTCGATTGTCTCTTCTGATTATTGTCGCGCACTCGTGTGCGACGATGACAACAATCAGCAAGTGAGCCGTGATGCCTTTGATTTGCTCTACTATATTGTGCATAAACGTCTGTTTCAAGGGCGTTTCACGCTCGTAGACAGTACCGCTTTGCAAGTTGATACACGGCAGAGACTTCTTGAAATTGCGCGACGGCACCACTATAACACGTGCTTACTGATTTTCGACACATCACCTGCAATCTGCATACAACGTGACCGTATACGCCCTCGTATAGTAGGTGAAGAGGTCATTCGCTATCACGAGGAATTGCTCCGTCAGACATTGCTGAATGTTCCTCACGAGGGTTGGCAACAAGTATGTATTTTTGAGGAACAACATCCTCCATGTCATATACTAATTGAAGGAATATAGAGAGATATTACGCAAAAACGAGGTAGGAGAACGTTTTTTGAAAGGGAGTATCCTGCCTTGTTAACAGAGAGTGAGCTAAAAGACATGAAGCAACATCAAGGATATAGGAACGATGATAACACCATACATGGCATGTATAACCAGGCAACAGATCCAGCGATGAGAAGCGTCACGACACCAATGTCAACACCCTACATTCTCAAGGAAACACGAGGTCAACGCATTCAACGCGTTACGCGAAGCTTTTTTGCCGCCGTTTTTCGGAAGCTCAATCAGCTTATCGGCCTGGCATTAGCAGTTTTGCTCCTGCTCTTATTCACGCGCTTCATCCTGAATTTCTTTGAAATCACAACCAGTGTGTTTACAGGTTGGATTCACATGCTGACCGCTCCTCTTGTCTACCCCTTCGAGAACCTGGTACCCGCACTTCCCTATAATGGGTTTAGCATCGACGTTACAACGCTCATTGCCATTGTCGCCTGGACAATTGTAGTCATGATTGTGCGTCAATTTATTCGCGTGCTGGCAAGTAAATGGTAGCGTTCTGATAAATAACACGCCAGTTCTCTGGCAAGACCTATAGTCAGTGGAAGACCTGCTTGCATGTTTACCAGAGCAGACGAAAACGTATTGATATTTTTTGTTGACAGTGTATTTGTTGTAGAATACACTAATCATAAAATTAGAAATACGAAAGGAGCTACCGCGATGAGAACGCAATCAGTAGATACCAGCCCCGAAGCCGAACGTGTGCTGATTGAGCTTATTCGGAAGGCTTCTATTGCCAAGCGCTTTGAGCTTGTATGCTCATGGACAAAGAGTGTTTTGCAACTTAATCAACAAGGTATACTCGAACAGCATCCAAACGCGAGTGCACAAGAACTTACGCGGCTCCTCTTAGCAGAGCACTATGGTCAGATGCTAGCAGATGCAGCACAGAAGAAATTGACCACTGTTAGTAAACTTCCTGTACCAGATTTACTTATTACACTTGCTTCGTTAGCAGAAATCTTTGAGCAGTTGAAAATTTCTTACTATATCGGCGGCTCTATAGCAAGCTCAACGCATGGAATGAGGCAAGCGGCAAGGGATATAGATATTGTCGCTGATATAAAACCAGAACATACATCCTCACTGATAGCTCTGTTACAAACAGAATACTATAGCGATGAAAAGGCAATTTACGAAGCTGTTCAAAAACACACCTGCTTTAGCATAATTCACTTAAATACGTTGTTTAAGGTTGACGTAATTATTCCTATGCGGGATGATTTCAACAAACAGGAATTCAAGAGAGCACACTACTGCTCCGTGGAGAAGGACAACCATACCTTCTGTCTTTCATCACCCGAAGATATTATTCTTTTTAAGCTGAAACAGTACAAGCTTAACGGAGAGAGTGCCGACGATCAATGGAACGATATTCTCGGAGTTCTCAAAGTACAAGCATCATCACTTGACCTTGCCTATCTTGAAAAATGGGCTACTACATTCAATATCAAAGACCTGCTTAAAAGTGCAAGCATCGATGCTGGTCTTGCAGAATAAGGAAAGCAATGAAACAAGGTGCGGATGAGTCGGAAATAGTAGAAGTATTATCGCCATTGGTAGAGACTCTTGAAGATTTTGGCATTTCTTATTATGTTGGGGGATCAGTAGCAAGTTCGGCTTATGGAGAGAGTAGGGTCACGGCAGATGTCGATGTCGTTGCAGACATACCGCTGGCGCAGGCGCAGCGCTTAGCAAAGCAACTCGAACAAGAGTATTATACAAGTGCAGATATGATAAAAGACGCTATTCGCTATCGCTCGTCATTCAATATTATTTACCTCAGTACCATGACTAAAGTTGATATCTTCATTCCTAAAACTCGTAGTTTCGCGCAGCAAGAACGTCTTCGATCACGTCCCGTCATATTAATTACGGGTACACGTCCATTTTTGCTTTCCTCACCAGAAGATATTATTCTTAACAAATTGGAATGGTATAAGATGGGTGGCGAGGTCTCGACGCGTCAATGGAATGATCTCATGGGTGTGATTAACAGGCAAAAAGCTTCGCTCGATTTTGGATATTTGCAACAATGGGCAAGGGAATTGCATGTCGAAAGCCTTCTTGCACGTGCGTTAGCAGAGGCAGGGGTATAGGTTGTACTCTATCCCTTCAAACTCAATAGTTCCTTCAAAGATTTCGTTAGTTAATAGAAAGGATCGTTCATAAGATGATAGAGAAAATAGTATCTATTTCGGAAATACAAAGAGAACTCACAGAACTACCTACATATTTTGAGCAAGGATTAAAGGTCGTCACTGTCACACGTGATGAGAAGCCGATAATGACTATTCTTCCATTTGAAACCCACAGAAGACTCAAAGAAATCATTAAAGCTCTTCAAGAGAAGGTTGATTTCCCTGAAGAAACCTTAGAAACTTCACAAGATGAGAAATGACGGTAGGAATTGACGTAACACGTCAATTCCTACCGTCATTTCTCATTATCCTTGTTCTTTTTCCCGTTTCTGCGCGTCTTCGATCAGTCTGGTTAGGAATTGGAGTTTTTTGATGGTGTGTTCGGCGTTACGTTTGTTGCGCTCGTAGCCATCGGGGGCGAGCAGTTGTGCCCACGCGCGAATGTCTTCTTCGGAAACGTCGTACCACTTGGCATCGGCTTGCAGGCGGAGATAGACACGCATCTGCGGGTCTTGCTTCTTTTTCGCGGGGCCAGTTGTCTTGCTATCACCTGCACTCTCGGCTTCATCGGCGGCTACCGCTTCGGCAAGTTCGCTGGCAGGATGAAGTTCGTTATACAGTGCCTCCACGTCGCCGGAACGGAAAAAGGCGTCTCGGCCTACGCCTCTGTGCGTCTTGATACGGCCCTCTTTAATCCATTGGTCCAACGTCACTCGATCTATACCGAGGCGTCGTGCAGTTTCGCCAGCGTCAACAAAGGCGAAGCGACCGCCTCCGGGTTTACTTACCATGTGTATTTTCCTCGTTCTCTAGTATTCTTCTGTAGAACATCAGTAGCGTACTTCCATAGCGGCGTTCGTCGGTGAGTACAAGTTGTGTGCATGGCACAGCAACAACACTTGTCCGCTCTTTTGGATGAATTTGAATGATTACAAGACCATCCTTTGCTACAAGCGGAGATGTGTCGAGGAGCGGCAATGCACGGGCTGCCATCTCCTGATACTGTGGCGGCGCGACATAGATAATGTCGTACTTGCGTGTCGTACTTGTTGCCTGATTTGAAAGAAACTTAAATGCGTCAGCCTGAATTGTTTCAGCACGATCCGCAAGTTTTGTGATCTGTAGATTTTCACGCACAAGCTTGAGTATTTTGTAGTCCATCTCAATAAAAGTCGCATGAGCCGCGCCACGGCTCAATGCCTCGATGCCAACACTGCCTGTTCCCGCGAAGAGGTCCAGAAAGCGCGACTCGACAACCGCGTCGGAGAGGATATCAAAGAGGGCTGTTTTGACGCGATCCATAATTGGACGTGTGCCGGTCATTGTGTTGAGCGTTTTGAGCTTGCGGCCCTTCGCCTCACCTGTTACCACGCGCAAAGGCTTCTTCCTCCAATAATAATAGGACGACCTCTACGTCGCTCATAAAATCGTCTTCTTTCGCCCATGAGATCAGCGACTCGACCTGATCGACCTTCAACTTCTTGAACGAAGAGACACTCCAAATGCCCTCAATCAAGTCCTGTAACTGCTCTTCGCTCACTTGCCCATCGGTGACATTGTTTAACACTTTGAGACGTGCGGGATTAGCGACGGCAGCTCCCTGTGATTCACGGAATCTGCTCACTAAATCTTTTGCGTGCATACGTTCATGTGGCGTGAGTTCGCGTTGCTGACCCAATGCTTCAAGTTCGCTTTCGTCGAGTTCATTGTCAGCCTCAATGCTTGCCAGCACATCTTCAAAGTCATCTTCCTCATCAAAGTATGGCGCACGTCCATTGTTTGTCGCAGGTGGGCGAGACGCTTGTGGTGAACGTGCATTGACCTCTGCCGCGGGGGCGTTTGGGCGGATAGGAGTTGGTTGTTTGGAAGACGTTGGATTTGACGTATTTGACAGCTTACCAGAAGGCGTTTCACCTCTTGCGCCAGGTTTGGCTGATTTCTCCTCATCAGCAGAGCTACTACTCTTGCTGTCTTCATCATCTCCACCATTTTTTTCTGTTGCGCCATTTGCCTCTGAGCCCAGCATGCGTTGTAACAGGTCTAGTTTATCACGAAGATTGACGCCACTGAGCGATTTGAGTTTGAGCATTTCCATCGCCTGTGTAGGATTCAGATCAAAGCGGTCTTTTACAACGCGAATGAACTGTGGAATAGAAAGGTTGCCACTGATATCGCCCGTTGTTGGCATACTGACACCCATCGTTGGTCGTTGCGGAGGAGGTGGTGTTTGCTGGACTGCCTCTTCATTTTGGGTGGGTGATGAAGCAGATACTAACTCTGGACGTTCCTCGCGTATCTCACGTGGTTGCTGAGATGGTGTTGCTGGTGGAGTAGCCGCACGTGCATTGGTATTGGAGGTATTGGTATTGCTCGTCATTGGTGCGTTTTGTTGCGGTGCCGACTGCTGTGGTCCAGGGGCAGAAGAGGGCCTGGACATGGCGCGTGGAGGCGGTGCCACAGAAGGTTTAGCGGTTGGAGTCGGCGCAGGAATATTTCCCTGTGTTGGCTGAACGCGCTGCAACATCTGTGCAATCCGGTTTTCAACATGGCTTGTGAGCTGATTCATACCTTCATCGGCCTCACGAAGCAGTTGCTCGCGCTCCTCTTCGTCGGCTCCAAGCGGCATGGGGACACCTATGTCTATTGTGCGCGTTCTACCTGCAAGGGTAATACTCGTCGAGTAGCGCAACCAGATATAATCTCCTGCTCCTTCCGACGCATTTTTTCTGCTATCCATAAATTTGTCGTCCTACCTTCCTGCACATTAGCGATACACGTAACTTCATTATTATATCAAATATTGGCACAAGCTTATAGAGGGAAACATATTCTCAAAAAATTAGAATGTAGTAAGCACAATGCTTTATAGCCTCTAAAATGACACTCTTTTTTTAGATTGTACGTGTTAAGGACAGAGCAACGAAACCCTCGAAATTTTTAAGTCATCTATTATTCTGTTCAGAAAGCACAAGTAGGAAGTAGTCATCATGGCAACGAACGCTCAACAACGAGGAAACACAGAAGAGACGGGGTCTCCAAGCGCTATGGAAGCCTTAAGTAAGGATGCCAAACCATTAGAAGGGTTTCTGGTCAAGCTGAATAACGATTGGGTGCTGAACCTCGCGTGTATTATCGCATACAATATGCTTATGGCAATGCTTCCAATTTCACTTGCACTCGTTGCAATTTTAAGCGTGTTTTTAGCAAACTCAAATATCCGTACAACAGTTATTCAACAAATTACAGCACTATTTCCAGGGCTTGCGGGTCAGCAAAACGCGCTGGACCTGGCATCGCAGCAGTTGAGTCAAGCATCAGGTATACTGGGCATTGTAGCGATCATTTTGGGTATTTTCTTTGGCTCGTTCCTCTTTGTCGTTACTGAGGGATGTCTGGACATTGTATACCGTGTGCGTCAGCGTCCACCAGTGCGTCAGTTCGCTGTTGCTATTGCAATGCTTGTTGTGTTTGTTATTCTTATTCCAATCATGGTGTTCGCATCTGCGGCACCAGCGATTGTATTTTCCAGCTTGACAAGGCTTCCTATACTGAGTAGCATTCCAGGAAGTAGCTTCATTCTTATCGGTTTTGGTGGTATTCTTAGTGGCTTCCTTACGGCGTTTATCTTATTCGAGATCATCTATATTGTCGTTCCCAACCAACGTATCAGTTGGAAGCATAGCTGGCGTGGAGCAGCATTCGCAGCACTTGCAACTGAGATATTCCTGGCCGTGTTTCCATTTATCATTTCACACTTCTTCAGTGGTTACGCAGGTCCGTTGGGCTTCGCGGTTATTCTGCTTCTTTTCTTTTACTACTTTGCGATTATTCTTATAGGGGGCGCGGAGATCAATGCCTTCTTCTTTGAAGGAGTACTTCCTATCCCCAATGACATTGTGACCTTCGTGAGCACGATGGCAGGCAAACTAAATAAGGATATGTCGCCTGTGGAGTCATCCTCCCACGTAGATACAGAGCCGACAGAGAAAGCTGACCAGCAACATATTGAAGAGGCTCACGACCCAAAGAGGACTACTTAACAAGCTTTGGTCTAACAAAGAGAAGTCAAATAGCCTATATTCCTTGTGTATGTATGAAGGAATATAGGTTATTTGACTTTTCTCAATGCTTTTCTCTTGTCAAATTCCCTAAGGTAGTGTATGGTACTATATAAGAATATCAACACTACATCGTGACATACATAAAGGGAGAACATTTCCCCGTATTTGTACAGATGTACTGTCTACTGTAACACTTTATACATTCGGTACACATCGCACACCCTGAGAAAGTTGAGATGAGAGATTCATGCTAAGCCCTTCACCCACTCAACAACCACCTGTTCAAACCGTGCCCGAACAGAAGAAATCTGTTCGTTCTACTCCTGCAAGACCAGGACAAACACCCACTGCTCGCTTTTTTAAGGCTATTTTCCGTCCTATTTTAAAGGTTCTCTACTATGTCTTGCGTTGGATAGCAACGCATTTTCCACTTGCCGTTCTCGTCGTATTTCTCCTTTTAACAAGTATTTTCGCCACGACCTACTTTGCCACAGGTCAACTTCCCTATGGTATTGGAGGCGATCAATTCAACTTCCATATCAAAGGTACTGATGGAGGAGGGACGGCTGTAAAGAATTGGATGTATGCTTTACGTGATGGCAACGAAGTTGCCCTCAATCTGCTTGACAAAAACATATCACAGCCTCCTGACGCAGCTCAACTCTCAACGCAATTTAGTCAGCCAAAAGCGCATCTTACATGGAAAGACATCACGGTGCTAAGCGCGTCTGGCCAGGCTGATAGCACAGTAGATAGTTTTGTACAAGTGAATCTTTCAGCTACTGGGCCAGGTGGTGATACAAGTGGAATGGTGATCTGGCATTTCACGACAATTGCTCAGGGAGGAAAGGAGTTTATTTTGAAGGTCAATACTGTAGATTTTCGTGCGCCTCTAGGTTAGCACAGCAGAATTGTCGCGAGAGCAGAAGGATACAACACAGTGTCAAAAGAGTTTACCAAAAAGAAGTCCAGCGATCTGGACAAATCTATCGATCTAGGCATGGACCAGTTTGGGCGATTTCTAAAATTGCGCTGGTTCTGGCTTCTCCTCGTAGCACTTGTCGTATGGTTCTTTGCCGCGGGCCGTCCAATAGGTTCGCTGAATCCAGCCGTTCTTTTGGCAGGTGCGCTGCAAATTGGCTTCGCGGTCTGTTATATTGTGATCCAGTTCGTTGCGCTGTTCTGGTTCCTGGGTCGCCCAAGACTCTATTGGGTTATGCCGGGCGAGACAGGCGTAACATTTGACGATTATAAGGGCAATCCAGAGGTGCTAGAGGCTGCACGGCGTATTGTGACGCTGGTGCAGGGCGTCAAGGAGTTCCGTGAGATCGGTGGACATCCAGTACGCGGTCTGCTGCTTTCGGGCGATCCAGGTACTGGCAAAAGCTATCTGGCTCAGTGCATGAGTACAGAAGCAGGTGTGCCTTTCGCCTATGCTAGCGCGGCCAGTTTTAAAGCGATGTTCCTGGGCATGGATGTGTTGATGATTAAACGATTGTACGGCAAAGCTCGTCGCCTTGCACGCGAGTATGGTGGCTGTATTGTTTTCCTCGACGAAATTGATGCCATTGGTGGGTCTCGTAATGGGCAAGGTGGTGGCATGGGTGCTGGTGGCGGCATGATGGGTATGATGGGTGGTTCAGGAACTGGTGGACTCAACGAACTGCTAATGCAGATGGACCCGCCAAATATCGAGACTGGCTGGTTCAAAAAGGTCTTACGCACGCTTGGTCTTTATCATAGTCGTGTACAGAATGATCCAGTCTTGACGGTTGGCGCAACCAATATTCCAGAATCACTCGATGCTGCGCTGTTACGTCCAGGTCGTTTTGATCGTAAGATCAACGTTGCGGCACCAACCGACAAGTATCGTCCAGAAGTTATTGAATACTATCTGAGGAAAGTACAAGCTGACCCGAAAATCTCGGTTGCAGCACTTTCACAACGCCTGGTCAATTATACTCCTGTCGCCATTAAGCACGTCGTCAACGAAGCGGTGATCATCGCACACTTTGAGGGACGCGACAAAATCAACTACAAAGACTTGATCGAGGCACAGGACGTGCACGAATATGGCCTGCGTCAGTTAAGCGAGTTGACACCGATTGAGCGTCGTCGTCTTGCGTATCACGAAGCTGGACATACTGTTGCCTGTTACTACCTGATGGATCGCTTCTTCCCAGCCTTTGTCACACTGCATATGCACGGTGATCTTGAGGGAGCAGCAGCATTCGCGGCATGGCGTCAAAAAGAAACCATTATTACCATGAGCAAGGAAGATGTGCTTGCGCGTATTCAGGTCTCAGTAGCATCACGCGCGGCGGAAGAACTCTTCCTCAATGTGAACCTGAACGGCGTCACTGCTGATTTTGCGGGCGCGACACAACTTGCAGCAAACTACATTGGTGCCTATGGTATGGATGGCACAATTAGTTCGTATTACGCATTTGGTGGTGGTCTTACTGGCACAAATCCGCTCAGTCTTCCCGGCCTTGCGGAGCGTACCGAGGCATTGCTGCAATCACAGTTTAAAGCTGTAAAGAAGCTCTTCCAGGAGCATAGCGAAGCGGTGATGGCAGTTGCGGAAGCACTTATCGAGCGAGAGGAATTGATTGCCGACGAGATCAAGCAACTCATCGACGAGGCAGATGCACGTCGTGTGGTCAAAACAGTATTCAGCGACTTCGAGCCACTGCTAGGTACCGGTAGCAACGGTAATGGTCATAATGGGAATGGCTATGTTCTCGCAAATGGTCATAGCAGCAACGGCAATGGTTCGCTCCCTGCACCGCGCGTTGAGTCGGCTCCGCTCAATTTTGAGGGCGTGAATACACAGTTGCCTTCTGATGAGCATGGAGGCAGTCCCTACGCGATTGGGGATGAACCTCACGGAGTATAGCGTATAGGGGAACGGGCGACCACAAGGGTGCGCCCCTACTATAGACGATTGCTATATCATATCCGTTAAGTATAGTAGGGGCGCACCCTTGTGGTCGCCCGTTTAAATTGAACATTTCAATAATAGCAGGAATAATAAAAAGAAATAAATTTTATGCCAGCAAGCACAATCACAACAGAAAATTTGAAAGGAGAAAAGGCTGGATACAAACGTACAGGCGTAGTACTACAAAACGTTCTGGTGCTGTTTATGGCACTATTCTTCTTTGGTGTTGGTGTGTGGATGCGCTTGCGTGACCTCGGATTGCCTTTTGATCGTGATGGGTATGACGAGGGAGTCTACTGGCAATCGCTCCGCGCGATGAGTAACGGCTACCATCTGTATCAACAAATATTTTATTCACAACCTCCTTTCTTCTTGCTCTCTATCTTCCCTACCTACATGCTTTTTGGGCAAACACTTTGGTCCGCTCGTTTAGGCATCGCGCTTGTCTCACTGCTTGGTTTGGTAGGGGCATTTCTTCTAGGCAATGCATTGAGTGGGCGCATGGGAGGACTTGCTGCCCTCCTACTACTTGTCATAAACCCACTCTATTTGCAGCAATCGCAAACCCTTGAGGCAGAGGCACCGTTTGTCGCCTTCGCGCTACTTGCGGTTGGTGCCACATATCTTTGGTGGAAGCACCCGAATGGCGTTGTGGGCCTTTGCTATGCCGCGCTTGCTGGAACCGCACTCTCGCTGAACATCTTTTGCAAACTCTTTGGCGTTGCAACACTCGTACCTATTGGTCTGCTTTTTCTTGCACACATTTGGCGTATCACTCGGCAAGAACCGAAAATGCGTTTTACAGCCTCACGTTCTCTACTGGTCGGCGTTCTGTGTTCTCTGCTTGTAAGTTTTGCACTCGTCGTACCCTTTCTGTCCTCACTTCACCAAATGATACAAGGCGTTATCACCTTTCATACTCAGGCAGGCACCGTTTATCAAGATACTAAGTCAGGTAATCTCTTACAAATAGAACATGTACTCACTTCTCTTCTCGCATTTGCAGCCCTTTACGGGACTGTCGTGGCGATATTACGGCGGGATTGGCTTGTTCTTCCGTTGCTTGCGTGGTTTGCAGCAATGACGCTTCTCCTATGGTTACAAGTACCGCTTTTCACACACCATCTCGTCGCTCTTACACCACCACTTATCGCGCTCACTGTTATGGGTATTAGTCCTCTCAGAACTAAGACGCAAGGAATTTCACGCCTCTATGTGGGTGCAACAATTGTCACTCTACTGACTATCGTACTGTTAACGATTGTCCAGGGAACAACAATTCAACAGTATTATAGAAGTGAACTACAAAAAAGCAGAGATGTTTCTGTTACTCAATGGGACGTAAATGTAGAGCGAGACCTGCAAAGCGTAACCCAACCAAATCAACTAGTGATTACAGATGCACCATTTCTTACAGGACGTGCGAATCGTAGCACAGACCCTTTTTTGGTTGATACCTCAAATGTACGTGTCAACACAGGCTATCTTACCGCGCAACAAGTTATTGTAGAGGCATCGCAGCCCCAGGTGCATGCAGTGCTCTTCTATACGGGCCGCTTATTACACATGAAGCATATTGGTCTTTTTTATTCGTGGCTTACGAAGCACTATCATCGTGTCCAAAACTACTACCCTGGTAAAGAGTTGTGGATTAAGTTATGATAGGGGCAAGGCGTAATACAGTAGGCCCGTACAGAAAACATTTGTTTGTGAATTGGTTATATATCCTAGAAGGAGCACTATAATGGAAAAGAAAAAGCGAACGTTTAGCACAATGGAAATTGTCCTGCTTGGCACACTGGTTGGATCTCTGATTCTTTCATTTATCCAGGCACGACAAGAAGAAAAGAAATAAAAGATGTAGTGGCATCGTGCGTATGCTTTGCACACGCACGATGCCACTACATCTTTTATTTCAAAATGAAATTTAAGCAGCGACTAGTGGGCGTGATGTGTCTACAACCTCTTTATAGCCACGCACAAGACACTCCATTGCCTCGTACCATGAGCGGCGCTGTGCTTCAAGCAGGGCAGCATGGCTCATCTCCTGACGTTTTTGTGCATTCTGAACAAGGCTTTCCAGACGTGTACGATAGCTGATAATCTGCTCGTCTTCTTGTATGTGATGGTCTTGGACGAGAAGACCAGTTCGCTCATGCTCAACGAGATCGCACACGCCTTCCGCGACCAGTCCCACGATAGGAAGGCCAGAGGCCATTGCTTCCAGCACCACCTGCCCAAAGGTTTCGGTGCGCGAAGGGAAGGCGAATATGTCTGATGAGGCATAGGCGGTTGCGAGTGCTTCTCCTGAAAGATAGCCTGTGAAGGTAACAGGCAATCCTGCTAGTTCTTGCTGCATCTCAAGCGATGCTGGCCCTTCCCCAACAACGACAAGGTGACAGTTGCTGTGATTCATACCGCGATACGCCTGTACTAACAAGCGCAGGTTTTTCTCCCAGGACACACGCCCAACATAGAGCAGAACAGTTTTATTGCTCGTCTCTTCTCCAAGCCAGGAAGTTCTTAGAGCTAGACTTCTCCGTTCTAGCTTGAAGATGCTTGTATCAACACCACGAGGCCAGATGCGCAGATGCTCAAAGCCTTCTAGTCGTAACATAGCCGCGGTAGATGGAGAAGGACAGAAGGTCATTGAACATTGATTGTGCACAAAGCGATTATATGACCACATAGGACGTGTGAGCAGCGAAAATCCAAAGTGTTCACAATAAGCCGCGAGGTTGGTATGATACGATGAAACGAGTGGAACATTCAAGAAACGTGCGGCTGCTAATCCGGTTGCACCGAGAATGACAGGATCAACAAGGTGAATAATATCTGGTCGAAATTCGCCGAGCCGTCGCATAAATAACGGGCGAAAGAAGTTGAACTTTAATTCGGGATAGAACGGAAAAGGAAGACCAGCTGTGCCAACGATCTCTGCTCCGGCATACTCTTCCATTCCACTGTCGGGCCCAAGTAACATTACAGTATGTCCAGTCAGTTGAAGATGTTCCAGCAGTTTTGCCAGTGTGCGTGTGACGCCATCCAGCTTAGGCAGAAAGTTTTCAGTAATAATAGCTATACGCATACGAGTGGTGCCTTTGTTTCTCTCGTCCATGAGGGATATTTTGTACGCTATGTCCCATTACGAGGGTAGCACACAGTGATTAGTACATGGTTAAGGGAAGTTTAGAGTTATGTAAAGTATGTGCTAACTAACGGTTAAATAATTCTTCAATCTAAGTATCAAAGTATCTCTTCTTCGATGGTGTAAAATAAGAAGGTTAGATAGTTTTGGAAAAAACAAGAGGAAATATGTTATGACGCAGCAACGGCGAATCTCTTCTCTATGGTATCTCTTGCTGCTCCTCCTGGCCTTTAGTTTACAGGGCTGTCTTGGCTTTGGAGGGGGGGGGGGAAGCGGTAGTACAGGCAATTTCAAGACGCTGCATACCGATCCTAAGGGTCATACGCTTGGTATTAACCAGAACTCTTTTCTCTTTAATGGAACATTGTATTTCACGCAAGGACGCGCTATCTTCGCACTGAATGGCAAGCGTGATGTGCATCAGGTCGCGACCAACAAGGATTTCCGTGATCCCGCTGTTTCGCCAAATGGCAAATGGATAGCCGCCGTTATACGTTACAAAAACTATTCCGACCTCGTGTATATACCGGTGCAGGGAGGTACCTGGACGGTACTTCGTACTGGGCAAGGAAAATTTTATCAGAATGGTACGTTTATTAAAAATACATACTACTGGTATGCTCAACCGATGTGGTCGGCAGATAGCTCAAAGATACTTTTTTTGAGTGACCTTGAAAAAGAAGACTGGTACAGCGCGACAAAACAGGATGCACCACTGCTTGACCTACAAGTATTTGCGATATCTTTAAGCAATCCAGCAGGCAAACCACAAGATGTGGCCTATGCAGATTATGGCGATGGTGGCAATCGTGATGCAATGTATCGCCCAGGTCATCCAGATCAGATTGCGTACACGCATTACACGTATGACAAGACAGGAACAAAACAGGTGATTCAGGTCTACCTGGAAAATGCTAACGCCATTGCAAACAACCCTGGGAAATACCGTCCTGGCGTCGAGAGCTCGGGCTTTGACCCGTCAGTTGCGCTTACGCCAAACGATACGACGGTTCAGAACATACAGCCAGCGTTCTCGCCTGACGGCAACTCTCTGGCGTATGTGCGTCGCGAAAGTAACGGCCAGATGAGTTTGTATGTTATGCCGCTCCCTACGCAGGATGTGACAAGTGACCCGAACAACTCAACGGTTGTACAGGAAGCACTAGCACCATATAAGCAGTCGTCGCGCTTACTGATGCAACAGTTTGTCAGCCAGCCGGTCTGGTCGCCAGATGGGAAGCAAATAGCCTATCTAAGCTATACGAATAATGAATATAATATCTGGCTTGCTTCATTAACAACTGATAGGAAGACAGGCGCATACAGGATACAGGGCAATCCTGTACAGTTGACTGCTGGTGGTATCGATGGAGACTCACGTCCGTTCTGGACGCCATAATACATTGATGGTATACTAACGTCTGACACAAAATGTCTTTTTTGCTACAGCCCATTACCCAGGTTGTTTGAGGTGGAACGTTGAATCAATTTGGAGAAAAACCTATTGCAGGCAGGTACGAGATACGTGAGCATATCGCGACAGGCGGTATGGCAAGCGTCTACAAAACCTGGGATAACCGTGTGGAGCGGATCGTGGCAATCAAAGTATTGCGCTCCCTGGACAAAAACGATACGCGAGCAGTCGAGCGATTCCGCCGTGAGGCTCGCGCCGCCGCAGCACTCGCCCATCCAAATGCCGTCACCATCTATGATTTTGTAGAGGAGGTTGGGCAGTATTTTCTGGTTATGGAATACATTCCCGGCCCGACCTTGAAGCAGCTTGTCGGGCAGAGGCGATACCTTCAGGCACGCGAGGCGATACAGATTGCGGAACAAGTTTGCTCAGTATTGCAGGTTGCGCATGCACGCGGCTTTATTCACCGCGATATCAAGCCGCAGAACATCATGCTTGTATTAAATGGTGGGCCATCCAGTGGTATCATTGACCGTGGTGTGCTGGTGAAGCTTACAGACTTTGGTATCGTGCGTGTCGCGGAAGATGCAGGTCTCACCAATAGTGGCATTGTGCTCGGTACCGCCGATTATCTTTCACCAGAACAAGCACGCGGCGAGACATTAACGGCATCTTCTGATCTGTATTCACTAGGCGTGGTGATGTTTGAAATGTTGACTGGACAGCCACCTTTTGCTGGTCCAACCGCAGTTTCTATCGCAATGCAGCACGCATCAGCCAACCCACCATCGCTACGTGCCCGTAATCCTGCCATTCCTCCCGTTCTTGAACAACTCGTGCTTCGCGTATTAGAGAAAGAGCCGGAAGACCGCTTCGACTCAGCCGCCGAGATGCAGCAGGCGCTACGCAATTGTGCGCGTGAACTTGCGCGTGGAAATCAGTTGATCCAGCCAGCAAAACCATATTCCAGAGGCTACACAATGAATGCAGATGGTAAAGGACCAGTACCACCTCTGGGACGCCGCCCATACTCGTCATAAGTGACCTTGCTATCCTTTTTTATTGTTGACAAGGCTTTTTTGCCTTCTGTAAATCGTGTTATGGAAATGCTTTATGGAACACAATTCAGACCCATCGATTACGGCAGTGAATACGCCCCAAGCACCAGCCGCAATCGGCCCTTACAACCAGGCTATCCGCTATGGCAACTTCGTGTACACATCTGGTCAGGCTGCCCTCGAACCAGCATCTGGAAATCTTGTTGGAGAGGATGTAGCGGCACAAACACATCGCACGCTCCAAAATCTTCAAGCTGTACTGGCTGCCGCAGGAACCTCATTTGACCACGTTGTAAAAACGACAGTTTTTCTCGTCAAGATGAGTGATTTTCAAGCAATGAATGCTGTGTATGCAACATACTTTCAAGGTACAAAGCCTGCCCGTTCAACCGTAGCGGTTGCCGAGTTACCACGTCAAGCGCTCGTCGAAATTGAGTGCGTTGCAGTTGTTGCTCTCGACGAAGCTTAACTGCGGGAGAAATGCTCGTGAATACTGCTACTATTTGGCGCGATACGCTCGAACGCCTGGAACAAACATCCGTTGATGCTACTTCAAGGGCATGGCTGAAAGATGCTCATCTCTCTACCATGCAAAATGCGACAACCGATGATATTGACGCCGACTCACAAGAGCCGGGAGCGTACTTTGTGCTTCAAGTCCCCAACGATCTCGCGCGCGATGTCATCAATACACGTTGGCGCCGTTCGCTTGAAGATATCTTAATGGATGTCACCGGACAGCATGTCACGATTATGACGGTGACAGTAGCACAACACGAAGAAATTCATTCCAACGAGCAGGAATTCGCAACAGACGAGTTTGAGCACAATGCACCCCCGGTGAACTACCAGCAGAGCAATTACGCCTACTATGATGCGAAACCAAATGCGGCAGCACCAATTCAACCAGAACTTCGTTACATGCGCACAAATTCAACGGATTCATTAGAAGAATGGGATAACGAGCAAAGGGCGAATATTCTGATGCATAACCGCCTGAATCCGCGTTATACCTTCGATGCTTTTATCGTTGGCAACAGTAACCGCCTGGCTCATGCGGCATCTCTTGCGGTAGCCGAGGCTCCAGGGGAGTCGTATAACCCGCTCTTCCTCTACGGAGGCGTTGGATTGGGCAAGACACATCTATTGCACGCAATTGGTCATCAAGGCGTTCATACTGGCCTAGCGGTACTGTATGTCTCCTCCGAACAATTCACGAACGAGATTGTCAATGCCATTCGCTATCGAACCACCGAAGAGTTTCGCGCCAAGTATCGCTCAGTCGATATTTTGCTTGTAGACGACATCCAGTTTATCGCAGGTAAAGAATCGACGGAGGAAGAGTTTTTCCATACGTTCAACAGCCTGCATGAGATGAGCAAGCAGATTGTGATCTGTAGTGATCGACCACCCAAGGCAATTGTGAGCCTGGAAGAGCGCCTGCGTTCGCGCTTCGAGTGGGGCCTGATCGCAGACATTCAGCCACCAGACCTGGAAACACGCATGGCGATTCTGCGTGTCAAGGCCGATTTATTGCGTTATCGTGTACCAGACGACATCATTGCCTATATCGCAGGTCGTGTACAGACAAACATTCGTGAACTGGAAGGGTGCCTTAACCGCCTTATGGCCTATCAGCAACTGCATCGTACCGATTTGACAATGGATGTTGCCCGTGCCGCTATGTCCTCGTTGGGCAACGATACACGCGAGTCACGCTTGACAAGTAAGCAGATTGCAGAAGCAGTTGCGGAATACTACCATATCTCGCAGGATGCGATGTGTGGCAAGCAACGCGATAAGCATATTGTGATGCCTCGCCAAATTGCGATGTATCTCATTCGTCAAGAGACACAGGCTTCCTTGCTTGAAATCGGTCAACTCTTTGGTGGACGCGATCACAGCACGGTGCTACACGCCTGTGAGAAGATAGAGCGCGACGTCAATCTCAATCCAGCCCTACGACGCGAGATTGTTGCTATTCGCGAACAACTACTGAGAGATTAATACATGCTACCATCATACACGACCTACCTGATTGACCTCGATGGCGTTGTCTATCGAGGTGAAGTTTTGCTACCCGGTGCAAAAGAATTTATTGCCTGGCTTGATCGTACTCACAAAAAATATCTTTTTCTCACGAACAACTCGTTTGCCAGCGAAGTACAGGTAATCGCCAAATTAGCTCGTCTCGACATCACGACGAATGCCTCCCACGTGCTTGGTGCAGGTCAGGCGGCGGTTAAAAACATTGCACGCCGCTTCCCCAATGGAACGGTCTATGTCGTAGGCGAGCAACCTCTATTAGAGATGGTCAGATCGTATGACCTGCACATCTTCGAGCAAGAGCAACAACCTGCAAAGGTACCTGCAAATCCCGATGCTCCCGCAAGCCACCTCGCCGAGGCCGTACTCGTTGGTCTTGATCGCACTTTCGACTATAAGAAGCTCACAGGAGCTGTGACCGCGATACGTGGCGGTGCAGCTTTTGTTGCTATCAATCGCGACCCTCTGCTGCCTATTGAAGGCGATGTTATTCCTGGTTGTGGTGCGATGGTTGCCGCCATCGAAGCAGCCAGCAGTACCAAGCCTGAGGTGATTGGCAAACCTCAACCTACTCTCCTCCAAGAAGCCATGCGAACCCTCGGTAGTCAGCCTGAAGAAACGCTCATGATCGGTGATGGTCTCGATACCGATATCGCTGGTGGGCTAGCTGCAAAGACGCATACTCTACTCGTACTCTCTGGCAAAGATAGCCGCAAAGAAGTGGAAACGACGCCATTCAAGCCTGAATATATCTATGAAAATTTGGCTGCGGTTGTAAAAGACTTGCAGTAAATACATTGAATGTTGAGCATTGACATGATATGATTGGGTCAAAAGAGGATGGCGGGGGACTGAATATGGCAAATGAAAAAGCTCAGCAATCGCAGACGTATGATTCGACTCTCAAAGAGTGGATGTTGCAGCAACCAAAAGCGATCATAGCCGTATTCTTACCAGGAGCTATCTATCAAGAAACGTTAAACGTTGAAGTTATCAGACCAACAGTGCGTGCGGATAAAGTATTCAAAGTCTTGTATGAGGAAGAGGAGCACATACTTCATATTGAGTTTGAGTCTGGTGCGAACAATACTATGTCTGCACGGTTGTTAGCGTATAACGCTATATTGTATCATGAACATAATTTGCCCGTTATCTCAATTGTTGTCTATCCTTTTCGTACTAAGTTAGCTGAATCGCCTTTGTACATTAGAACTAGACGCGGTGAAATTCTCACGTTCCACTTTCAAATATTACCATTATTTACGTTAGAGGCTGAACAGTTCATACAAAACCACGTTGCATGCATGTATCCACTACTACCAACAATGTGTGGCGCAGACTACCGTTTAGTACAGCAAGCACTAGATGAGTTGACAGAGTTATATCGAGAAGATGAAGTTGCGTTGTCACAGCAGATCATATGGATGCAGATATTTCTGGAACGAACTGACACTGTACCACAACCCGAAAAGTATAAGATACAGGAGAAGTTGAATATGTACGATCAGTTATGGGAAGAGAATTCTAAAATAAAAAAAATCCGTGCAGAAAGCAAAGCGGAAGGCATCGCAGAAGGTGAAGCCAGAGGTGAAGCTAGAGGTGAAGCTAGAGGCAGAGTTGAAGCATTACAGGATGTTTTAGTTACAACGGTAGAGTTGCGTTTCCCTGCTCTTTCAGAGTTGGCCGAGAAGCAGGTGAAGCAAATTCAAAAGCCTGATGTGCTTGATGTACTTTTCCCTCAGATAACTACTGCCTCCGATGAGAATATTGTGCGTCATGTGCTTAATTCCTCGGCTGCTTAAACAACACACACAATAGGCAAGGAGGCGATCTATGTCTCCTTGCCTATTGTAATTCGATTTCCTCCACTCATCCGAAGTTCTCCGCAGGCTTCGCAAGGGGATTGCCGTTGCCGGGGGGACGGTCTACGATGGCAACGGTGCAGCGCGAGATGCAGACAAGTTTGTCTTGCTCATCGGTAATCCTGATGTCCCAGACATGCGTTGTACGTCCACGCGTGATGGGAACAGCTACTCCGGTTACAGTACCCTCACGTTTTGGGCGCAGGTGATTGGCGTTGATTTCCAGCCCAAATGCCATTTGCTTATTTGCATCAATGTTTAGCGCACTGCCAAGCGAAGCAAGTGATTCAGCGAGCACAACAGAGACACCACCGTGTAAATAGCCTAGCTGCTGCCGATGATTGGGTCCGATTGGCATTGTTGCTACCACGCGGTCTTGTTGCGCCTCCACCAGCTTAATATCCAACACATTCCAGATAGATTCAACATGGTTACTGTTCATATTCGTGATAAACTCTTCTTGTGAATACTCCACGACTTCAGACTCCTCTTTCTGCGTTGAAAATATGTGTCCTACTAGTCTATCAGACGGAGGCGTGAGTTCACAAATTATTTTTGAGTATACTTCTATCCTGTTGTGATGGTACCGTCGCCATTTACCCGAATGGGAACACTCTGAAGTGGGCTCTGAACGGGGCCTTGTACAGGACTTCCACCGTTAGCAGGATCGAAAACGGCACCGTGAGCTGGACATTTCAGTTGTTGTGAGCCACTATCGTAATATACAGCCACACCTTCATGAGTACAGGCTTTGTTATAGGCAACAAAGTTTCCGTTAGGGAGGTGTACGAGAATACTGTCCGTACCATTTGTGGGATTAGTAAATTTTTTTGATGCGTTAATGCTCATGCCAGTAGAGCCAATCACCGTTCCAGTGTGTTGTGGTGGTTGTGTAGGAGTAGGTACTGGTGGCTGTGTTGGTTGCGCTGTAGGCTGGGTAGTTGGTGTTGGTTGCGCTGTAGGCTGGGTAGTTGGTGTTGATTGCACAGTAGGGTGAGGCTGCGTCGGTTTAACGGGTGGAGTAGGCTTCACTTGTGTTCCACCAGTTATAGGTTGGGTAGGTGCTGTCGTTGGCGCTGTTGTTGAAATAGGCTGCTGCAAAGTGCTTGTTGTGGCAGTTTGTTTGTTTTGCAAAACATGAGCAAGGGTCATGCCACCAAAACCAAGAGCACCCAGCGCAACGACACCTCCACCAGCAAGCATAGCAACCACCCGTCTGCGGTCCTGTTTTCGTGCCGCAACACGTTTCTTTGATGTAGGGAGACGCTGGGTTGTCTTTGTAAATGTGCCTGGGGCTTGCGCCGCGACCTGGGCAGCTGTCATGCTCGCCCACCAGACAAAGGGGTCGATAGATGCATCATCAGTTGATGTAGTATTGTTGCTCAAAGTTGTCTCAGTATGAAACGTATTTTGTGCGCTTGTAGGGCGTATCGCTACTGTCTGCGCTGTGACTGGCGGAACGAGTTGCCATTTTGCTGTAGAGGCTTCCTCTTTGGTAAACCATTCGATAGTGCCTGGTAAGGTAACTTGTGGGTTAGAGGATGCATTTTGTGTTGTCGTAGGGTGGAAGGCGGTGCCCTGTTTGTTAGTAAGCGCTTGCAGAAATGAGGTCGCCAATGCTCCAGCCGACTGAATGCGCTGTGCTGGATCAGGTTCCAACGCATGTTGAATAACGGCATCCAAGCTTGCAGGAAGATCAGGACAAAGAACAGAAAGGCGCGGAGCTTGCACATATTGTGTTGCTGCAATATTCGCACCATTAAAAGGAGATGAGCCGCTTAAAAGTTCCAGTAAAAGTATGCCAAGAGCGTAGACATCTATCCGCCCATCGAACGATTTCCCTTGTACGACCTCTGGCGCGATATATCCAAGAGTACCAAGTGTTGTTCCCGCAATACTACGCGAAGCAGTTTGCTGTATACCGTTCTCAATACCACGCATTGTCAGCATATGCATAATTCCAAAGCCAGCTATCTGGAGAGTGTTGCTAAGCAAAATATTGACAGGGCTCAAGGTGCCATGCACAACACCATTGCTATGCGCGTAGTCAATACTGTCAGCTAGCCGCTTGAGCAGTTCCAATGTCTGTTCAGGTGTGAAGCGCCCTTTCTGCTTGAGCAGCTTTGTCAGCGAACTGCCTTTTACTATGGGATTGACAAGGTAGGGATTTCCCACATACTCGCCAACAGCCTGCACAGGCAGTATATAGGGGTGACTCAGCCTCATGAGTACAGCACTTTCACGTGCGAAACGCGAAAGAAAGTGTTGACGTGCTTGTGGTGAGAATGTTTCAGGGATTATAAACGTTGTAAGGATGAACGTTTGCATCGTGCTGTCTTGACGCACTTCATAGACCGCACTCAACGTACTGCGTCCAAGAGGACGTAGTATCTGATATGGTCCGACATTCTTCTCTACAAACTGATCTATCACTGATGGCATGAGTACCCCCTATCTATATCATGATGTGTTTATTTTTACTCTATTTTCAAGCGCAATAAAACGCATCTTTATATTTTTCGCTTAACCTATAGTGTAGAGAACATGCCATGGTGCGTCAAATTCTTCATGTATGAGGTAGGACTAGTGGGAGAGTTTGAGTGTTGCATCTTAACCTGCATAGAGTATTCAATAGCAAGAATGTCCCAATTTCATGCATTTCTCATTGAGAATAGATAGACTTGTGCACATACTGTAAGAAGTTTCAAATGCGGAGAGGCAAGCGTAAGGAGTGTTTCATTGAGCAAGCAGTCGGATTACTTAATTATTGGGAATGGTATTGCTGGCGTGACCGCTGCCGAAATCCTCCGTGCTGAAGATGCTACATGCTCGATTACTATCATTGCAGACGAACCGTTTCCGGTCTATTATCGTCCCGCCCTAAAGGATTATCTAGGGGGGCATGTAACAGAAGATAAACTGTGGGCACGTCCTTCAGTTTTTTACAAGCAACAGCATATTCGCTTTCTAGCAGGACGCATTGTAGCGATACATTCTAGACAGCATAAAGTCCAACTTAGTAACGACCAGTACGTTGGCTATGGGAAACTACTACTTGCTCACGGTGCTCAGCCACGTCAACTTAGCTGTCCGGGGCTGGCACTAGCAGGAGTAAGCACGCTGCGCACAGTTGCTGACTATCAGCGCATTGTACAACGTTTATGTGATGCCAAGCGTATTGTTGTGTGCGGTAGTGCTACACTTGCCCTGGAAAGTGCTGAGACGCTTATCCATCAAGGGTATGAGGTGACGCACCTCTTGCGTCACAACACGCTATGGTCGGAAGTGCTGGACACAACGGCATCTGACATGGTGCTACAGGAAGAGCGTCGTCTTGGTATTGATGTCCGAACTCAAGAAGAGATTGCAGAAATTGTGGGCGATAACGGACACGTCCACGCGGTTGTCACCACGAGCGGAAAGCGTCTCCCATGCGACATGGTGTTGATCGCGATTGGTATTGCGCCAAACATCGGCGTCGTGCGCCAGAGTGGTATCGCATGTGGACACGGCATTCAGGTTGACGCGACCATGCATACGAGTGCGCCCGATGTGTATGCTGCTGGCGATGTCATTGAGACAACTGATGGGCTAACAGGAAGAACGCGCGTTATCGGTCAATGGTTTCCTGCTATTCAGCAAGCACAAACCGCTGCATATGCCATGCTGAACCGAGAGTCTAGCTGCCAGGTAACACCTACAAGCACGTTTTATAATGCAACCTTTCTCTGCGGACTTGATTTTGTCTCAGTCGGTATCACCACGCAACCACCACACGCTCCTCTGCTCCAAGAAATTGTTGCTCTACCCAAGCCACGTAATTATCGCAAAGTGCTTTTGCACAACGGTATTCCTGTAGGTATGCTTTTTCTTGGTGAGCGCAAGAATGCGTTGGCATTTAAGCGTGCGATTGAGCAACACGTCAACTTCGCGCCTATTGTGCATCGCCTTTTCGCTGATGACTTCTCACTTGATGACTATCTCGATGCCCAGCAAGAAGTATATGCCTCGCTAGTGCCTATTCCACATCCTGATATAACGATTGACGTAAGTGAAACGCGCTTTACTGATGGGGGATTTGAAAGTATTACAATAGGTCGTAGCCCCGAAACAACAGTGAGTATTCCTCACCGTTCCGTGTCACGTCGGCATGCTGAAATGATACGCGTGCAACGTGGGGAGTACGAGTTGTATGATACAGGTAGCTCTAATGGCACGTTTCTCAACAATGTGAGGCTTCCAAATGGTACAGTTCGTAGATTGCAGCCGGAAGACACATTGCGCTTCGGAGATATTCAATTTCGCTTCGAGATGCATGGAAACTCTACAACCATAGGCGGCGATGTGAACATGCCGCTTGTCGGAGGAATGACGCATCGCACACAAATTCAGGCGCTGGCAATGCAGCAGGTGCGGTTCGAGATAGATATGTGTATTGGCTGTGACCGCTGCATGCGTGCCTGCCCTGTACCACTCTCATCGCAGGTGAGTATCGCGGACCTTAATTCCGCCACAACCACGTCTGAAGTTGCGCCCCATGTTGCTCGCTTCACTCATGAATGTGTCATGTGCGGTTCGTGTGTGCCTGTGTGTCCAGTTGATAATCACCGTGATCTACTTATGTTGTCGCTCAAACAGCGTCTTGGTCCATCATGGGCAGAACGCATTGACCCGCATACTCTTACACATGTTGTACCGATGGGTTGGACACTTCCCTTGCTGCTTGCACGCCTCCGTGAACAGCGTGTATTCTCTGCTGATTCTGTAGTACCGGACAACTATCTTTTGCATCTGCTCGCGTCTTCGCACCTGCGCTCACTCGCGCCAGGGGAATACGTGTTTCGTGAAGGAGAGTATGGGCGTGACCTCTATTGTATTCTTGCGGGTCAGCTTGCGCTTTCTATGACGGATGATGCAGGACAAGAACTGCCTATCGCAATTCATCGACAGGGCGAATGTGTTGGAGAATACGGTATGCTTACAGGACAGCAATACACGACAACAGCAAAGGCTCAGTCGCCAACCTACCTGTTATGCGTACCTGAGCAGGTTGTACAACACCTGATGGAATTGGTACCAGGTGTTCGTACACGCTTTGAGCAGAGAAATTGTGGGCATTCTACCCTCGCTATCTTAAGGCAGATGGCACTCTTTCAGGATATCTCCAACAGCGATGTGCAGTATCTCATTGGGCAAGCACAAATACAGCAATATGAACGTAACGCGCAGTTTTTCACAGAGGAGCGGAGCGGGCGTCCAGCACGCGAGACGCTACATATTCTGCTCGAAGGCTTTGTTAAAGTGGCACGACAGGTTCCGTCTGAACATAGAAATAACGCTACAGATGAGCGCATTATCGCGTATCGGCAGGAGGGCGATTATTTCGCAGGTGGCCTTGATTTGTTGGGCGATGGACGGGCTGTAACCGTTACGTCAATCAATCGCACACGAGTAGCGAAGGTGCCGCATCAGGCAGTGCAAGCAATTTTTCAGCGTTACCCAGAAGTAAAACAGCGTTTCGCATCGCGGTTACGTGAGTATATTGCGAGTACGGTTGCATTGCAAGCAGATATACTTTCTCAAAGTTCACTTCAGCATCTCGTCCCTGCACCGTCGCTTCCCGATACTTCGCGTGCCAAGGGGTTACATGCTCTTGTTAGCGATGGCGTGGTTGAGGGAACCGAGGTTTTGCTGATCGACCTGGATAAGTGTATTCACTGTAGTGAATGCGAAGAGGCATGTAAGCGGCGGCATGGACACTCACGCATGAACCGCAAAGGCATGGTGATTGGCAATATCAGTATTGCTACCGCATGTCGTCAGTGTCAGGACCCAGTATGTTTACTATGCAGTCGAGCAGGTATTGCTCGGCTTCCTGATGGAGAGGTCTATATTACCGAAAGCTGTATTGGCTGCGGCATCTGTGTGGAACGCTGCCCCTATGGTGCAATCTCGATTGTGGACGCGAATGAGGGTGGTACGCGAGAAGAACAATCTTCGTGGCAGCGCTTTAGCGCTATTTTTACGCAGGGGATTGTTAAGGAACGCAAACGTTCTGTGCTGCCTGTTCTGAATGGATTTGCGGCACCAGCGACAGGAGTAAGTGTGGCCTCTGGTCCACTTGCAGTGCCACGCGATGCCGTCGAAGAAATACGGAAGAAGATAGCGATTAAATGCGACTTGTGCGCAGGCTATAAGGATCAAGCGTGCGTAGAGGCATGTCCAACAGGAGCAGCGATTCGGGTGCAACCAACAGCATTTTTTGGCTCAACCGAAGAGATCGTATTACAACGTTAATGGGTATGGAGAAAGATAGGATGGTACTGGCAAGCAAACCACCGTTACAGCAACAACGACCTGCAATGCAAAGAATATGGAAAACGCCGTTGACACGAACCGCCTGGTTCTGGCTTGTGCTCTCGATTTTGCTCTATGGCGGTGTCTATCTCTGGTATCTTGCTGGACTCAAGACAGTGCCGTATCCTGGACCCGCTAGCGATCCCTTTCGCTTGTTTGGAATTATTGCCTTTGCGTTAGTACTTGTCGTTGCGGCATATTCGTTAAGGCGGCGCTTTGTGCGTGTGCTTCCTGGTAGTGTTCAGGGGTGGTTATGGTTGCATACATGGTTTGGTGTTCTCAGTATCCTCATTGCGTTTTTGCATGAAAATTACCAAAACGTACTCAACAGCTACTCATTTACGCTCTCCACCTTCACCGTTGCGCACTGTGGTATGTCGGCTCTATATGCACTTATGTTGCTTGTTGTGAGTGGTATTGTAGGTCGTCTGCTCGATACATGGCTTGCCCGCGTCATTGCATCCGAGGCAAGTAGCAATGGTGCTGGCATCATCCAAGCAGTTGAGGCGCGGGTACACGAGTTAGACTTGCTGCTTGAGCGCTTGTACGCTGGCAAATCAACCGTATTCAAGCAATCTTGTATACAAGTAAGCAGAGGCGTGTTGCCCCGTTCTCAGCCTCAGATGAGGCTGGAAGAGCATGGCGATTTTCAGCAAGCCTACGAGGTACTTGCTAAGAAGGTTGCGTTACAACATTCGCTTCATCGTCAAAGATTAGCACGTCGCGTCATTCGGTGGTGGAGGTATGTGCATATTTCATTAGCATGCTGTGCGCTAGGTGTGATTGGCTTTCACAGTATGCTAGAATTATGGAGTTTGGTACTACAGCTTTTGGGCAGGGGATAACAGCGAAGAAAGGGAAACATATATGTCCGATGAAGTTACGCTTTTTCGTGAGCAGGTTGCTACGATTATGACACATACCTTTGCTTTGGTTAAAGCATGTCCTGCAGGTCATGTTACAACATATAGTTGGCTTGGAAAGGCGCTCGGCTATCCTCGTGGGGCGCGTATGATTGGTTGGATTATGAATGAAGCACCGCAGGGCGTGCCAGCGCAGCGCGTTGTGAGCAGCAAAGGCGAGCTAACAGGAAGTTGGGCTTTTGGACAGCGAGGCAAGATGCGTCAATTGTTAGAAACTGAGGGCATTGTCTTTTCTTCGGATGGGCATGTAGACCTCAAACGCTATGGTTGGGACCCACTACACGACCTGAGTGAAGAAGAGCGCACGCGCGTGCTAAGCGACGCAACTGATATCTCCATTACGCCTGGTACACGGCTGATACATCTTCTACAAAATGACCCTGCTTCACCACTTCGTGAAACACCACCAGTCGAATAATTTTTTTTGTAACAATTTGGGTCTCTATCCTTCCAGATACTCCCATGAAAAAGGATGAAGGAAAGAACAAGCATGGGAAAGAGGTGTAAAAGGCAAAAAAGGGACAAAAGAGAAGCCAATACCATCAAGCAGTTATTGGATGAGCTTGCTCTCCTAGTTAGGAGGAAAGACAAGGGGATGCCAAGCGTGGGTCAAATTCTCCCATACGTGCTTCGCCGATGTCGGCGAGCGACAGACAGTGGTGCTTGAGAGGCATCCGGATCATACTGTTGGACAGGCTCGTAGCACTAGCATCAAACCGATCTCTGGCATTATCTTCCTCGAGAGAAGTGTACCACTTTTTCATGGGCAGTGGTGCGCCAGTGGCGCATGAATTACTGCTGGCGAAATCGAAAACCATGCACATTTTGAGCGTGAAGCCATTGGGTATTGAGCGTGAAAATTGCATTCGCCAGCAGTATCCTTCCAGGGGAAAGTGTATGAGGTACTCACATCGTCAGTCGGAGAGAGTTCCCACATCGTGAACAGACTGACGGTGAATGAGCCACTCGCTTATCCTCTCCGTTTTCTCCTCTCTTGTAAGGAACGCAGTCGA
>JAABUQ010001473.1_pt1 | contig 50351 bp, 43 predicted proteins | sample 5560001 | NCBI WGS metagenome assembly JAABUQ01 (sample SAMN10711888, study PRJNA513371) | rock metagenome | isolation source: Antarctica rocks | place: Antarctica: Victoria Land, Finger Mt nord | collected 2015-12-18
GCCGAGGCCAGCGAAGCCTTTTTCGGCACCAACGACTTCTACCCGTTCGTCCGCGCCGAGCTGCGGCGGCATGACCCGGAGATGTACGCGCTCTTGAAGAAGCTCTGGCACTCGCGTTAAAAAATTGCGCTTATGCCTATATCACAAAACTCTAATGAGATGGGACGCGGATCGTCAGGGGAACCTTTACACGAGGGGCTGTCGGATGATTCGTCTTGAAGGCGAGTGTCGAGGTGATTGTTGCTTCAGGCAGTTTGCGAGAGGCGATATCAAACGCGACGCGACCATTGCTCATGGGTGCCCGCCGAACATCAATCCCGTCCGGAACAGCGCCTTCGACCTCGGCTTCGAGGGAGAATTCGGTGTCGTCGCAGAGCAGTAACAGCGAGAACTTTGGAGGACCATCCCCTGGTTTGCAACTGGCGAAGAGGGCCGCTGGCGAAGCGAACGCTGCCGGTCGGACAATGCCGGACACGGGCAGCCGGAGGATCGGGTCGGCCTCGGCCCCTCGAAAGATCACCTCGGCACAGACCTCTCCGAGGGCGGGCATCCGCGAGAGGCGGGCCTCATATTTGTAACTACGGATGACCGCGCCTCGAGAATACGGACGCTCTTTAACGAGTCCCCCATCCACGTCGAGAAGCGGGGAGGGGCTGGAGGCGGCTCGAATCCAGGGCTTTTCCCCGGAGTTTTCGACCGTCTCGATCCAAACTTTCTCCGGTTCCTGGGCCGGACGGATGAATCCCAGCCTGATCGATCCGGACGATTGCCTGACGTAGGGGATTTTGGTCGACCCCACCATCGTAAGCTGGAATTCCACGGGCTTTTGGGTTATTGCGTTTGTGGTAATGCTGATCGTTACGGTCTTCTCGCCGACATTTGGGGCGGTACCTTCAACCCTAATGAGCCCCTGCTCGCCGGATTTGAGGACTTTGGGTTGGATCGATGCGACGCTGCAACCGCAGGTCGTCGACGCCTCACCGAGCACCAAGTCCCGTCCCCCCGCGTTCGTGATACGGTAAAGCGCCGTGACCCGACTTGAATGGGGCTTGGTGACGACTTTCTGGCTCATGGGACTGACGATCGCGATCGGCGAGCGATTGAGGAGGAAGTGCTGATAGCCTAGAAGGCCGATGGCGATCCCGCACGTCGCGAGGATCGCAAGGCCGAGCAACCATCGACGGGGCAGCTTTCGCGCCGTAAGAGCGCAGGTGTTCATCGTCAGTGAGGTTTCCAAGGGACCCCGAACACGATCGGACTATCTCGAACGGAGCATCAAAATGCGTCGTTCGCAAGGACTTCATGGCCCGCATTCGTTCCGATGGCCATCCAGACTTCGCGACGGATGGAATTGACGACGAATCGCACGGAACCATCCGCCATCGCGGCCTGGACGCCTCCGGGGTGATTGCTCCGCGCCCCGAATAATCCGAGTGCGGAGCTCGGTTGGTAGCCCACGAGGCAATCGGGGATGACGCTATTTGGCTCGATGACGTGATTGTAGGCGGTGTGAGCGTGACCGCCGATGAACCAGGTCAAGCCCGTGTCCGAGTAGAAGTTGCCTGGCCTCCCGTCCGGGGACGAGCAACCGGCATACGTTTCCTCGATGGTGTAGGGGAGGCCGAGCCCGCCATCGACCATGTCGGTGCGCGGATTCAGCGTCGTCCCGCCGACGCGGCCACGCAGTTTCTCGCTGAGGATCACGGTATTGCTGAGGCCGTCGGTCGTCGCCGCGGCCGACGAATAGCCGAAACTCAGCAGAGGGCCACTGCTCGAATCGACGGACCAGGTTGCCCACCGCTCCGCGCCGAGATTGAAGCGATAATTCGTGCCACCCGTCGACCCCGGTGTACCCGATCCGCCGTCGGAGGGGCAGAGGAAGAGATCGACGACCGTGCCCATTACCGTCGTATTGGACTCCGCGCCGCTGGAACCCCATCGGGTGGGGACCGGGAAATACGGATCTCGGGTCGCGACCTCGAAATTGACGGCGTCGTAAAGGGGTTGTTGGTCGAGATAGGGAAGGAGGCGGCTGAAACCAGAGAAATTGCACATGTGATAGTACCCCGAATAATGAGGGACTCCCGGCTGCCAGAAGGGCAATCCGTTGGCGGCGGGGAAGACGTTGTTGGCCCCGTGATAGCCGTGGAGGGCGAGCCCGATCTGGCGGAGATTGGCGCCACACCGGGCCCGGCGGGCCGCCTCCCTCGCCTGCTGGACGGCCGGCAGGAGCAATGCGGCCAGGAGGCCGACGATGCCGATGATGACCAGCAACTCGACGAGGGTGAAGCCGGATTTCCGGCCGCTCGGTTCGGAAGTCCACATGGGATCGTCGCCCCAATCCGCCGGGATCGGTGTCGGAAGATATTGGTCGAGCCGCGGACAACGTGTCGCCCGCGGCCACCCCTGGTTCCACGGCGGGCCCTAGAAGGTGCTCTGACACGCGTTGGCGTTCTCAACGCATTGGGTGGGAGGTACCGTTGTCGCCGCACCCGAACAATAATATTGGACGCCGCAGGTAATGACGCCGAAATCGGCGCACTTGACTGCCCACTCGTCCCTACACACCCCTTCGTCAGGGCTACCATTGGAAGCGTCGCAGACGATCGCCCTTGGGTTGAATCCGGTGCAGATCTTCTGTCTCGTCGGGCAGGTCGGTTCGGCCACCAAATCGCAGAATTGGTGGTCAGTGATGGTCGGATTGCTGGCGAGCAAATCATGCGTAGGGATCAAGGCGTTCGCGGAGAGGACGAGGAGAGCGAAGACCGCCCACAGAACCTTAGCCGTTCGGCGTGTCATGGACATTTCTCCTGATCTGTCCGTCCGGAAGGGTGGGGACGGCCCAGCCCGGGCCGAACGGATTGCCTTACTGAGGGGACTTCCTGCCGCGTCGTGCGAGGGCGCCGGCGCTCATGAGGACAACGGCCGCGACTCCGCCCAGAATCCAGGGCCAAGGCGACGACGCGGGCTCTCGCGATGCGGAATTGAGTCGCGGCGCGGTGGTCTTGGTGGCGCGGTCCGCGTTCTCCTTTTCGAGCTTTTTCTTGGCGGCGAGGCCGCCCACGAATTGTGACTTATGCGCCGTCTTATCGATAACGAATGCACCGGGTATCGGCGTGGGCATGGCGAAAGTATCGGCAGGTAAGGGACGATTGATCCCCAGTTCATCGACCCGGAAGGCTACCCGGGTCGTTTTACCCAGGACTGTCGTCGCTTCCACCCCGAAATGGGGGAACCAACGGCCTTGGTCTCGCGTAAACTCTTCCACCACGATGATCTTGAAATCCTCGCCGATCGTAATCATGGCGGGGAGCCAGTCATGGTCGGGATCGAGTTCACAACGGAACCCGCTCTCAGCGGAACCTACGGTCAAGGTGATCCGATCCGGATGTGCGGAATCGGCCGTTGGCGTGACCTTGGCGTCGCCATCCAGGTAGGAGTAAAGGGGTTTCCCGCCGGGCGTCAAAATCCACATCGGCAAGCACATCGGCCCCGTGTAGTTCTCGGCGGTGTTTTCTTGATTCGAAATTCCGAGCCGGTCAACCTTGCCGTTCGCCCCGGGGCTTGGGGTGAAGCCATACTGGCGACGCCCATCTTCTCGCCAGCGGTCCATGATCTCCTCGCCCCCCGGCCGGACCGCTGTTAGCGTCCTGGCACGTCGACCGCCGGAGGCGAGGACGATGTCCCAGCGGCTGTACCCGAGGTCGTCGCGCCGCTTCCCCTTGTCGTCGAGGGTCTGCTCCTCACAGCGGTATGCGACGGATTCCAGGCTGTCCCACATCTGCTTGAGCGTGTCGCGGAGGGCTTTCCGATCGAGGGGGGCGGCACCAGCGATCGCCGGCATCACCGCCAGCAGGATCAGCGCCGCCATCAAGGACGTTTTCGCGAGCGCGGAGCCGGAGCGATCTTCCCCTTGTTGGAGACGCATGTGAGGTGCCCCGTTGAAATTTATCCCGGCCGATAAGCGACTTAGAAATGATGACGAAAGCTCCTTGCATCAATTGTATTTGATCTTAAAGGGGGGGCGCGAAAAGTCAATGGAATTTCCTTATTCTGAGAATTTGGTGTGACGAGTGACAGACGCGGCGATCCTCACGTCAGGATCGCGTTGACGACCTTGCCGTGGACGTCGGTCAGGCGGAAGCGGCGGCCCTGATGCTTGAAGGTCAAGAGGGTGTGGTCGATCCCCAGCAGGTGCAGGATCGTCGCCTGGAAGTCGTGGATGTGGACGGGGTCCTTGGCGACGTTGTAGCAGAAGTCGTCCGTCTCGCCGTGGGTGATTCCCGGCTTGATCCCGCCGCCGGCCATCCAGACGGTGAAGCAGCGTGGGTGGTGGTCGCGGCCGTACTGCTTCGCGTTCGGGTCGCCCTGGGAGAAGACCGTCCGGCCGAACTCACCGCCCCAGATCACCAAGGTGTCGTCGAGCAGCCCGCGCTGCTTCAGGTCCTTCACCAGGGCGGCGGACGGCTGGTCGGTGTCCTGGCACTGGATTTTGAGCTGGGTGGGCAGATTCTGGTGCTGATCCCAGCCCGCGTGGAAGAGCTGGATGAACCGCACCCCGCGCTCGGCGAACCGGCGGGCGAGCAGGCAATTTCTGGCGAACGAGCCGGGCCGCAACACGTCCGGCCCGTACAGGTCGAGGACGTGCTTCGGCTCCGTCGTGATGTCGGCCAGCTCCGGCACCGAGGTCTGCATCCGGAAGGCCATCTCGCCCTGCGCGATCCTCGTGGCGATCTCCGGGTCGCCCGTCTCCTCCAGCTTGCGCCGGTTCAGCTCGGCCAGGTCGTCGAGCATCCCCCGTCGCACCGTTGCGTCCATCCCGGCGGGGTTGGAAAGGTAGAGGACGGGGTCGCCCTCGGAGCGCAGCTTCACCCCTTGATATTTCGAGGGCAGGAAGCCGCTGCCCCAGTAGTGCTCGAAGAAGAGCTGGCCGCACGACGCCTCCTTGTCGCGCGAGGTCATGACGACGAATGTGGGCAAGTTCTGGTTCAGGCTCCCCAGGCCGTAGGAGAGCCAGGCGCCGAGGCTCGGGCGGCCGGGCTGCTCGGCGCCGGTCAGGGTGAAGGTCACGGCTGGGGCGTGGTTGATCGCCTCGGTGTGCATTGACTTGACGAAGCACACGTCATCGGCGATCGACGCGGTGTGCGGCAGGAAGTCGCAGACCCACGCCCCGGCCTGCCCGTGCTGCTGGAACCCGGCGATCCCCGGCAGGACCGGTCGGTTCTTCTGCCCGGCGGTCATCGTCGTGAGCCGCTGCCCCTTGTGGACCGACTCCGGCAGCTCCTCCCCCCGGCGCTTCGCCAGCCCGGGCTTGTAGTCGAACAGGTCGACGTGCGACGGAGCGCCCCCCTGCATCAGGTAGATGACCCGCTTCGCCTTGGGCGCGAAATGCGGCAAGCCGGGGACGCCGCCCGGTCCGTCCTCGGCCCCCGTTGAGCCTTCGCCCAGCAAGGTGGCCAGGGCCGCGGTCCCCAGCCCGAGCCCGAGCCCGAGCCCGGCCGAACCGAAGAACTGACGACGGGTCCGCGCCTTCCAGTACTCAACGACGGGTTGCGGGGCGATGTCCATGTTCCCTCCATTCCAGTCCGAACCCAGGTTCTGAGATCAGGATCAAACGACCGACTCCCGAAGGCGGTGAACGCCCCCGACCCCGGCGGCAATCAACCGCCCGAGCAACGCGTCCGAGCCGTCGCGGACGGCCAGTTCGCGTTCCTCGGGGGTGATCGGGATCATCCACAACAGGAGGATCGGGTCGCCCCAGACGGCTGGTAGATCAATCCTGGGCGCCCCCGCGGGATGCGCGGTCAAGAGGACGGCTCCGAACGCGGGCCCCCCCAGCGCCGGCGGAACGGAGTCGCAGGGGAGGCTGTGGCCCTCGCCCAGCCATGTCCCTTGAACCCAGGGGTAGCCCGATTGGGCACTCAGATAGCGGCCGAAGGCCAGAACCTCGTCGGAAGGGCACTCGGGGTCGAAGGCGGCGGCCAGCTCGATGCGACGTAGGGCAATGGGATCCTCCGCGACGAGTTCGACGCCCGGCTGCGGGCGGACCGACACGCCGAGGGTGATGAGCAGGCTCCGGTCGTCGAGGTCGAATCGCAGGATCGCCTTGGGGGGCCATTGGCCCTGATCGATGGCGAAATACTGCGCGTGGGGCCGCCCGAGGGCCGCCTCGATCGGCGCCAGCAGGGCGTCGCGGTACTCCTCCCAGAACGAGTCGTCGTCCCACAGGCCCCAGTACTCGCGGGCGAGGCGAATGCGCTCGGCGAGGGAGGGGCCCACCGGCAAGGGCCAGCAAAGCGGGTTCTCGGCGATGCAATCCCGGGCGTATCCCGGGAAGTTGCCAAGGCCGGCCCACGAGGGCAGGACGGCGAGGATTTCCGCCCCTTCCAGAAGCGCCGCGGCGTCGCCCTCCTCGAACCAGACGACGGTCAGGTCACCAGGAGAAGGGGGCGGCAAGCCCTCGGGGTGGCGGCAAGGCGGGGCGGGCAGCATCGGTGGGTTTCCGTCCCGCATGGCATCAACGTCCAGTTCCGCGGGGGCCGTCGCGAGGTTGCGGACCCAGCAAGCCTTGACCCGTCCCGGCCCCGGTTCGGCGTCGTGAAAGTTCAGGTAGAAATAGGCGGAGCGCCCATCCTCCTCCACGACCGCGGTGACGTTGCCGTTGGGCGAAACCTCTTCCAGCAGGATCATGGGAGGCGGTCACTCATTGTTGATGGTCTCGTCGAGGTTGAGGATCAAGCTCGCAATCGCCGTGTAGGCCGCCAGTTCCGGCACGTCGAGGTTCGGGTCACGAGGCGCCTCGCCGACGCTCACCAGCTTGAGCGCCGCCCCGGGATCGGCGCGGTAGTGGTCGCGGAGCAGGCCCAGGCGGCGCAGCAGGATCGCGCGCTCGTCGGCGTCGGGACCCCTCGCGGTGGCGAGGCGGAAGGCCAGGACGATGCGGGCTTCGGGCGTGTCTTCGCTTCGGGACATGAGGCGCTGGGCGAGGGCGCGGGCGGCCTCGACGTAGGCGACGTCGTTCAGCAGGATCAGGGATTGCAGCGGTGTGTTCGTCCGCACCTGGCGGACGGTGCAAGCCTGGCGGGCGGGGGTGTCGAAGAGGTCGGGAGGGCCGAGGGTGCGCCGCCAGAAGGTGTAGAGGCTGCGGCGGTGGAGGTCGTCGCCGTGCCCCTGCTCGTAGCGGATCTGACCGAAGCTCATCTCCTCCCAGAGACCCGGGGGCTGATACGGGCGGACGGAAGGGCCGCCGATCTTCTCGACAAGCAGGCCGCCGATCGCCAAAGCCTGGTCGCGCAGCACCAGCGACGAGAGCCGCCGGCGCGGGCCGCGGGCGAGGAGCCGGTTCTCCGGGTCGCGCTCCAGGATCGCGGGAAGCACGCGGGACGCCTGGCGGTAGGTCGCGCTGGTGACGATCCGCCGGTGCATCGCCTTAACGTTCCAGCCGTCGCGCACGAACTCGGTGGCGAGCCAGTCGAGCAGCGCGGGATGTGAGGGGGGCTCGCCCTGCACGCCGAAGTCCTCGGCGGTCTTGACCAGTCCGGTGCCGAGGAAGAGCTGCCAGGCGCGATTGACCGCGACGCGCGCCGTCAGGGGATTGGCCGGATCGACGAGCCAGCGCGCCAGGCCGAGCCGGTTCGCGGGCACGCCCTCGGGCAGGGGCGAGAGGCTGGCGGGCACACCCGGGGAGACCTTCTCGCCGTACTGGTTGTACGCCCCACGCACCAGCACGAACGATTCGCGGGGTGTCGGCTGGTCCTCCATGACCATCACCTCGGGCAGGGTGCCCTCAAAGTCGGCGACGGCCTTGCGCGCCGCGGCGAGGCCCGCGTCCCGCTCGCGGAACCGGGGCGAGAGGCGGCGGTGGTGGTCGCGCACCTGCGCCTTTCGGGCCTCGTCGCGCGTCCCGGCGGGCACGGCCAGGGCGGCGGCGACCGGGGGCGGAAGGATCGCGCCGGCGGTCAGGGCCAGGCGGAATCGGCCCATGACGTGCTCAAGATGGACCGATTCGTAACGCAGCCTGAGGCGCAGCTCCGTGCCGCCGGGGAAGCCCAGGGGCTCGGCGAACGTGAAGGTCGCGACGATCGCGTCGCGATCAGGCGCGTTCGCGACCGCCCAGCCGGTCTTCGCGTCGGCGTCGATCGCCCCGCCGACGTCCCATCCCGGCTGCGAATACTCGGCCTGCGCCGCGTTGAAGGCGACCGGCTGGACGCGCGAGGGGTCGGCGACCGAGACGGCCTCCCCTTCGAGCTTGGTCAGGACGAAATTGCCGTTCTCGGGCGCCCGGCCCGGCCCGCGCGACGGCAAGGTGTCGTGCGTCAGCGCCTCCAATCGCAGCCCGGTCAGGCCGACCTGATCGGTCCGGATGACGACCTCGTGCACGTCGTTCTGAGGGCTCTGGCCGCCGAGCAGGATCGATTTGTCGTCGAGCTTCGACGTTGAGGCGCCGGCCTTCGAGACGACTGCGGCCGGGTCGGCGACGGCCCAGGTCGCCGGGGTCGAAACCGTCTGCTCCCAGTCGGCCTGCGCGGCGTCGATCTCGGACAGGGCCGCGTTCAGGACGCCTTCGGCGTCCTTGGCGGCTTGGCGCAGGGCCGCCAGGCGGTTCTCGGACTCGGGCGTCGCGACGCGCAGCACCGGCGCGGCGTTGCCGCCGCGATCCACGGAGCCGGATTCGGGGACGCTGTTGAAGTAGGCGTAGAGCTGGTAATACTCCTTCTGAGCGAAGGGGTCGTACTTGTGGTCGTGGCAGCGGGCGCAGGCCAGGGTCAGGCCCATCCATACGGTCGAGGTCGTGTCGACCCGGTCAACCACGTAGTCGACGCGCGACTCCTCGGGGATGCGGCCCCCCTCGCCATTGAGCATATGGTTGCGGTTGAAGCCCGTGGCCACCTTCTGGTCGATCGTCGCGTTTGGCAGGAGGTCCCCGGCGATCTGCTCGACCGTGAACCGATCGAAGGGCAGATTCTCATTGAGGGACCGCACGACCCAGTCGCGCCAGGGCCACATCGTCCGGGTGTTGTCGCCCTGGTATCCGTTGGTGTCGGCGTAACGGGCGGCGTCGAGCCACTCCAGGGCCATCCGCTCGCCGTAGCGTGGCGACCGGAGGAGCCGGTCAACGGTCTGCTCGTAGGCCTCCGGGGCCTTGTCGGCAAGGAAGGCGTCGACCTCTTCCGGGGTGGGGGGCAGGCCGGTCAGGTCGAGCGTCACGCGGCGCAGGAGCGTCGCCCTCGGGGCCTCCGGCGACGGGGCGAGCCCCTCGCGCGCCAGGCGGTCGAGGATGAAGGCGTCGATCGGGTTGCGGACGACGGCCGACGGCTGTACCTCTGGAACGGGGGGGCGGGCCGGGGCGATGAGCGACCAGTGCTTCTGCCAGGGCGCACCCTGCTCGATCCAGCGGCGGATCAGCTCGATCTGGCGGGCGTCGAGCACCCGGCCCGAATCGGGCGGCGGCATCTTCTCCGAGTCCTCGTCGGAAGTGATCCGGGCGAACGCCTCGCTCTCCTCGACCTGGCCGGGCGCGATCGCGCGACGGCCGCCGAGGTCCGCGAAAGCGCCCTCTTCCAGGTCCAGGCGGAGCTTCGCCTTGCGCTTGGCTCGGTCGGGTCCGTGGCAGTGGAAGCAGGTGTCCGAGAGAATCGGTCGGATGTCGCGGTTGAACTCGACCCGCTCCGGCCGCGGAGCCTCAACGCCCTCCGCGACGCCCGCCCACAGCAGGGCGATGCCAGCCAGAGACCCCAACGCGGACGCCCTTCCGGCCATCGTTCTCATCGTGTCGGTGCCCCCGTGACGGCCTGGCGTCCTCGCGACGTGGCCGAGGTTCCAGGCTACCACGACCGCGCCGGCTTGTCGCGGGGCGTTGCGGGCTTCAAGATGGGCCGTCGGTTCGCAACCCGAAGGAACGTCCACGAGGCCGCCCGATGCCCATCACCTTGCGCTGGTCGTCCGCGACGACGCTCCCGGTGGACGCCCAGGGACTTCTGCCCGAGACGCTCGCGGGGCTTTCGGCGGCGGAGGTCGCGCGGCGGCCGATCCGATTGGGCAACGGACTGGCGGAAGTCGGCGACCTTTTCGAGGTGGCGGGCGACCTGGCCGAGGGCCACCTCACGCTGGAGGGCGACCTCCGCCGCGTCCGCCGGATCGGCGCCGGGATGGAGTCGGGCTTGCTGACGATCCGGGGCGACGCGGGGATGCACCTCGGGGCCGGGATGGCCGGCGGGACGATCGAGGTCGAGGGCTCCGTCGCCGCCGGCGCGGCCGTCGGGATGCGCGGGGGCACCCTGCGGATTCGAGGAGCGGCGGGTGACGACCTCGGCGGGGCCGAGCCGGGGGCCCGCGTCGGGATGCGCGAGGGGGTGATCCTGGTCGACGGCTCGATCGGCGACGGCGCGGGCCTGGCGATGCGCCGTGGCGTCATTGCCGTCGCGGGCCGCGCGGGGGCCGACCTGGGCCGGGACATGATCGCCGGCTCAATCTTCGCGTTCGGCCCCATCGGCCCCCGCGCCGGCGCCGGCATGAAGCGCGGAACGCTGGCTTTCTTCGGCCTCGAAAGCGATGGCGATGGCCCTGGCCACTGGCCTCCCACGTTCCGACCCAGCGGGCGGTATCGGCCGCCGATCGCGACGGTGTATCTCCGGCAACTGCGTGACTGGGGCTTCCCCGTCCCGGCCCACGCTTTCGCCGGCACCTTCCGGCGGTACAATGGCGACCTGAACGAGCGGGGCCGGGCCGAGATCTGGGCCTGGACCGCCGTGGAGGACGACGGCCGATGATCTCCAACCTCAACCTCAACACGCGCGCCCTGCTCCTTGTCGAGGCGCTCCTGGCCCGCGCCGAGGAACGCCGGGTGGCCGTCGAGAACGTCGAGGGAGGCGGACGGGTCGTCGATTGCGGAATCGAGGCGCGGGGCGGCTTGCTGGCGGGGCTCGACCTGGCGCGGATCTGCCTGGCGGGGCTGGCCGAAGTCGCGATCGTCCCGGGCGAGGTCGGCGGGCGCCCTTGCCCGACGGTGCAGGTCGTCACGGACCACCCCGTCGCCTCCTGCCTGGCCAGCCAGTACGCAGGCTGGCACCTGAGCGTCGACGAGCCCAGGTTCTTCGCGATGGGCTCCGGGCCGATGCGGGCGGCCTACGCCCACGAGGCGATCTTCAAGGCGATTGGGCCCGCGGAGGACGCCCCGGCGGTCGTGGGCGTGCTGGAAGGCCGCAAGCGTCCCGGCCCCGCCGTCTTCTCGAAGGTGGCCGAGGCCTGCCGCGTCCCGGCCTCGGCGGTGACGCTGCTCATTGCCCCCACGGCGAGCCTGGCCGGCGGGGTGCAGGTGGTGGCGCGGTCGGTCGAAACGGCCTTGCACAAGCTGGCCGGACACGGATTCGACCTGGGCCGGGTCGTCTCGGCGTTCGGTTCGGCCCCCTTGCCGCCGGTCGCCAAGGACGACATGGCCGCGATCGGCCGGACCAACGATGCGATCCTCTACGGCGCCCGCGTCGTCCTGAACGTCAAGGGCGACGACGCGAGCCTGGCGGAACTGGGGCCGAAGGTGCCGTCGCTATCCTCGCACGACCACGGCGAGCCGTTCGCGGCGATCTTCGCCCGCTACAACCACGACTTCTACGCGGTCGATCCGCACCTGTTCAGCCCCGCGGAGGTCGTCTTCCAGAACCTCGACACCGGCCGCGCCCAGGTCTTCGGCCGGATCGCCGCCGACGTCCTGGTCCGATCGTTCTACGCGTGAGGACGGCCCCGCCCCTCGTCGTCGCCCTGGTGTCGGGCCTGGGCTGGCACGTCCAGGACCTGGCCCGCGCCGCGGTCGCGAGCCACGTCGAGTTCCGTCCCGTCCCGTTCCCGAAGGTCGTGGGGCGCGTCGCCGACGGCCCGGTGCGCATCGAGGCGGCCGGGAACGACCTGGCGGTTGCCGACGGCGTCCTGGTGCGGATGATGCCGCCGGGGACGCTGGAGCAGGTCGTTTTTCGCATGGACGCCCTGCAACGGTTGGCCGCCTCGGGCGTGCCGGTCCTGAACCCGCCGGGGGCGGTGGAAGCGGCGGTGGACAAGTACCTCGCCCTGGCGAAGCTCGACGCCGCCGGCCTGGGCGTCCCGCCGACGTGGGCGGGGGAGTTGGCGGCCGAGGCCCTCGATGCGTTTGACCGCCTGGGCGGCGACGTGGTCGTGAAGCCGCTCTTCGGGGCCGAAGGGCGGGGCCTGGTCCGCGTCTCGGACCGCGAGGTCGCCCGCCGGGTCTTCCACGCGATCGAGCGGATCGGTTCGGTCCTGTATCTCCAGCGGTTCATCGACCACCCTGGCCACGACCTGCGGGCCTTCGTCCTGGGCGATCGGGTCGTCGGCGCCATCCGCCGCCACGCGCCCGACGGCGACTGGCGGACCAACGTCGCCGTGGGCGGGAAGGCCGAGGCCGTCGCGCTCGAGCCCGAGGCCGACCGGCTCGCCCGCCGCGCCGCCGGGGCCGTCGGGGCGCGCATGGCCGGTGTCGACCTGATCGCCGACCCGGTCCGCGGCCTGCTCGTTCTGGAGGTCAACGCCGTCCCCGGCTGGCGTGCGCTGGCCGCGGCGACCGGGGTCGATGTCGCCGCCGAGGTGCTGTCGGAGTTGCTCGTGCGAGCCTGACGGGGGGCGGTCGCATGCCGGAACCTTCGGAGTCGGGACGGCCGCCGTCGCCGGGGCAACTCGCGCAGCTCGCCTGCCTCCTGGAAGTCACGGCGCGGAAGCCGGGCAACATCCACCGCTTCGCGGACTTCGACGACGCCCACTATCTCGACTTCCTCGTGAGCGCCTCGGCCATCGCCGCCCCGCTCGACCTGGCGCGGGCGCTCGGGGTGGGCGCGGCCATCCTGCGCGCGGTCGAGGCGACGCGGCGGGTGGTCGCGACAAACACGAACCTCGGCATGATTCTGCTCCTCGCCCCACTGGCCGCCGTGCCGGTGGGCGCGGACCTGGCCCGAGGGGTCGCCCGCGTCCTGGACGCGACGACCGTCGCCGACGCCGAGTGGACTTACCGGGCGATCCGCCTGGCCCGGCCGGGGGGGCTCGGCGAGGCCGCCGCTCAAGACGTCCGCGAGCGCCCGACCGTCACCCTGCGCGACGCGATGCGCCTGGCCGCCGATCGCGACCTGGTGGCGAGGCAATATGCCAACGGGTTCGCCGAGGTCTTCGGGGTGGCCCTCCCCGCCCTCCAATCGTGCCTCGCGGCGGGCCGACCGCTGGAAACCGCGATCGTCCGTGCCCATCTCTCGCTGCTCGCGCACGGGCGTGACACCCTGATTGCGCGCAAGCGCGGGGAGGGCGTCGCGGACGAAGGGTCAAGCCGCGCCAGGTCGGTGCTGGCCGCGGGCTGGCCCGATTCGGGGGGGAACAGTTTCGCCGCCCTTGATGCGTGGATGCGCGACGACGGGCACGCGCGGAACCCCGGCGCCACGGCCGACCTCGTCGCGGCCTGCTTGTTCGCCGCGCTCCGAGATGGGATAATTCAGCTCCCCCTACCCGCCGGACCTGCCCGTTGGTCGACCTCCGGCGGGTGACAGCCTCAGCCTGGCCGCCCCGCCCGCGATCGCCCCCGGAGGACGCCTTGCCCAGCCCGCGCTATACCGTCCGCGTCACGAAGGACACGCTCGTCTTCAGCTCCGGGCACTTCATCACCTTCGCGGGCGACCATTGCGAGCGGCTGCACGGCCACAATTACCGCGTGGCCGTCGAGGTGGAGGACGATCTCGACGAGAACCATTATGTCTTTGACTTCATCGCCCTGCGCGACATGACCCGGGCGATCGTCGAGGAACTCGACCACCGCATGCTGCTGCCGACCGAAAGCCGATGGATCACCCTCGAAGACGACGGGCCGAACTGGCGGGTGCGCTTCCGCGACCGCCACTGGAGCTTTCCCCGCGACGAATGCGTCCTGCTGCCGGTGGCCAACACGACCGCCGAGCTGCTCGCCGACTGGATCGCCCGCCGTCTCCGCGCGGAAGTCGCCGGCCGCGGCCTCCCCGCGCCGAGGCGGTTTCGGGTCGAGGTCGAGGAGTGCTTCGGCCAGTCCGCCGCGGCCGAATGGGGAACGATTGCGGACGACTGAGGCCCCTTGGGGGACGGTTTCATAAATAATCAGACATGACAACGGTCCTGGCTTGGCTGTCCGACCGCGGGCCGGGCGCCATATGACAAAGGTGATAAAGGTTTCGGTATCGGACCCAAGGTACGGGACCGATCGAGGGGGTAGGCCAGGTGGATGGTGAAACGGCTTGCCGCGACGAGGTTCGCCTCGTGTTCGCGGTCGATCAACCGGCGTTCGACGTCGGCACGAATCGGTTCTGCGTTCTGTATCCGTTGATGTCGATTGATGGCGACCGGGTCGGCGACCTCGGCGAGGCGTTCCCCTACCGGGGCCGGGTCTGGTGGCTGCTGCGCGCGAACCTTTCCAGCGAGCAGGTCGTGCAGGGGACGATCTGGAGCGGGACGGTCGAGCCGGCGCGGGCCGGGGAGAAGGATCAGTTCCAGGCCCGCTTCCACGAGATCCACCCCGGCGATCAGGACCTCCTGGAGATCCTCGACGTGCCGCAGGCCGACCCCGGCCTGGAGTGGGTCCACCGCCAGAAGGGGCTGCCCTGGCCGCGACCGACGACCGCTCGCGTCCTGCTTCGTGGCCGCTCCAGCACTCTCGGCCCGCTCAGCGCCTCGTGGGACCCGGTCGCGGGGCGCCTCAAGCTCTCCGCCCTGTCCGCGGACGACCCGGAAGTCTTGCGCGTGCCGATCGAGGCGTTTCAGCGGATCGCCCGCGTCGAGAACTTCGCCATCGAGCTGGGCGAGCACACCCGCAACCCCTCCGATCGCAAGGCGATGCAGATCTCGCTGACCAAGACGGCCTGGCTGAACCTCAAGAGGCTCCGTGAGGAGGGCGAGGCGCTGGACGCCTCGACCGACGCCCAGATCATCAACTGGGCGGTCCGCCACCTGTCGAGGAAGCAGAAGCAGACCATCACCGCGGCGCTGGCCGACCTGGCCGCCGTCGAATCGGCCCCCACCGAGGGGACGGCGGGTCGCAAGCGCGAGCGGCTCCGCCAGATCGTCGCCGATCGCGAGCGCGTCCTGGAACTGGGCGAGGAAGTCGCGCGCGGCCTGGCCGAGACGCCGGCCTTCGAGGACCTGATTCGCCGCCACGCCGACGCCCTGGTCGCCCAGCGCGTCGACGAGGCCGCGCGCCGCAAGGGAGAGGAGATCGAGGCGACACTGAAGGGCCGCCGCGAGGAGTTGAGGCAACTGGACTCCCGGCTCTCGGCCCTCTCCGAGGACATCCGCAATCGGGCCGAGGCCGCCGAGCAGGCCGAGCGTGAATCCTCCGCGGAGCGGGGTCGTGCCCTCCAGGAGCGTGAGGCCGACCTCGCCGCCCGCGAGGGGGCGCTGGACCGCCGCGGGCGGGATGCCGAGGCGACGCTTTCCCGCGCCGTCGAACGCTACCGGACCGAGACCGACCAGACGGTGGAAGCCCTGCTGATGGACCTGCCGCTCCTCCGCAGGCTCCTGCCCGACGCCATCGGCCACCGTGGCGGCGGCGGCGGCGGCGCGGCCCCCCCCGTCGCCGAACCGGCCGCGGCTCTGGCGGCGCTGGCGATGCCGGCGTTCCTCCGCTTTCCCAGGGGCAAGGCCGACGAGCCGACGCCGACGGAGGCCGATTTCCTCGCCCAGTTCCACACCGTCGTCAAGCGCCGAGGGTTCAGCTTCACGACCGACGACCTCGTCAATTTCCACGCCTGCGCCAAGATCGGCGGCCTGACGATCCTGGCCGGGCCCAGCGGCACGGGCAAGAGCAGCCTGCCCCGCCTGTATGCCGAGGCGCTGGGCTGCGACGAGGAATATCTGCACGTCCCGGTCCGCCCGGACTGGCTCGACGACCGCGACCTGATCGGGGCGTTCAACGCCATCGCCGGGCGGTTCGAGCCGGCCAGCGCCGGCCTGGTGGAGCGGCTGATCGCCGCCGCGGCGGACCGCGCGACGGGTCGGGGCGGCCTCTACTTCCTCTGCCTCGACGAGATGAACCTGGCGCGCGTCGAGCATTACTTCGCCCAGTTCCTCAGCGTCCTGGAGCTACCGCCCGAGGCCCGCGCCATCGCCCTTTTCGCGCCGGGGCTGGCCGGGTCGAACGACCCCTATCGCGCCTATCAGCGCGTGCCGATTGGCGACAACGTCCGGTTCCTGGGGACGGTCAACATCGACGAAACGACCCACTTCTTCAGCCCGAAGGTCCTGGATCGCTCGCAGGTCGTCGCCTTCGGCCCGCCCGACCTCTCCGCCCCCGGCCGTGCTGAGATCGCCGGCCGCCTGCCCGGCCTGCGCCCCGTCTCGCTGCCGACGTACCTCGGCTGGGCGCGGAGGGCCCCCCAGGAGGGCGAGGCTCGCGCCTTCCTGCTGCGGGTCAACGAGGCTTTGAAGGCGTCGAGGCTCGGCCTGGGCTTCCGCCAGCGCGACCGCGTTTTAGACTACATCGCCTCGGCCAAACCCTTCCTGGCCGAGGACCGCGCCCTGGACTTCCAGCTCATGCAGGTCGTCCTGCCGAGGCTGCGTCCCTCAGCGCCGAATTACAAGGAAACGCTCCGCTCCCTTCAGGAGCTGATCGCGCGCCCGCGGTTCCCGCGCGCCTCGGACATGCTCGCCCGCATCCTGGAGGCCCCCGCCGAGAACGACTTCTTCCAACTGCTCTGATGGGAACGGCCCCGAGTCCCGATGATTTCCCCCGACGGCTTCGAGATTCGCCTGCGTGCCGAGAACCGCGACCTGTTCCGGCGGGAATGGGATGCGCGCCAGCCGCCCCCGGCCGAGGCCGTCCCGCTGCCGATCCGGGCCGAGGAGACCTTTGCGATCCTGGTGCGCATCCCCGCCACGGGTTCGCAACCGGCTCTGCGCCTGCGGCTGGGCGAGGAGGTGATCGCCGAGGTGGCCGCGGGCACTCGGTACGTGGAGACGCCCGACCTGCCCTGGCTGCGCAACGAGTACGGCGAGAGCCGCGTGGTGCTGGAACTCGACGAGGGCGCGGGGGAGGGCTCCGGCACCGGCGAGCCGCTGTTCGCGCTGGAGATCGCCGTGGTGGCGAGGGAGGAGGTCGCGCGGGACTTCCGGGCGATGGTCCGCGACGTGGCGGCGATCCACGAGGGGCTCGCGCAGGACGTTACCGGCCGCAGCTTCTCACGGCGCCGGCTTGAGGGCGGCTCGGTCTCGCTGCTGCACCCCCGCGCGATGCTGAACCGGCTGCGAGAGGTCCACCGCCACCTGGAGGCGTCGATCGCCCTGATCGCCAAGCAGCCCTCGGTGACGCTCGCCCGCTCCGTCCGCCTGGCACGCTACCGGGGGGGAGACCGGATCGACGCCGCCGCCGCGGCCTCGGCGGCGCGCGACCCCGGCACGCGGCTCGGGGCGACCGGGCGGGTGGTCGCGCTGGGCAAGCTCCTGGTGCGCGGGCCGGTCCTCAGCGAAGACCTTCCCGAGCACCGCCACATCGCCGAAGGGCTCCGCCGGCTGTCGAACCGTGCCGAGGGGCTCGCCCGCCACTGCGGGCTGACCGCCGGCCGCCTGGAGGCCGACGCCCGCCGCTGGGCTCCGGCCAGGGCCGGCATCGGCTCCGTCCCGGTGGCGGCGTTGCTGCCGGTTTCCGGGGCTTCTCGGGCCGTGGCCCTGCGGCGGCTCGCCGCGGACGCCCGCCTCGTGGCGGAGGATTTCCAGGTGATCCTCCGCCGCCATCCCTTTCTCGCCGAGGCCGGCCAGCCCCGCACCGACTTTGGCCCGACGCCCGCCTTCCTCGGCCGCCCGGCCTATCGCGAGGTGTATCGCGCCCTGGTCCGCGCCCGGCAGGCCCTGGGCGTCGTCATCGACGGCGACGACGTGCGGATCGCCCACAGAAGCCTGCCGACCCTGTACGAGTACTGGTGCTTCCTCCGCGCGGTCGGCCACCTCCACCGCCGGCTCGGCCGCCCCGGCTCCAACCTGACGTTCTCCCTGATCGACGACATCTACCGCCCCGACCTCACCCCCGGCCAGCACTTCCGCTTCGAGGCCGCCGGCGCCCAGGTCGTCGCGACCTACGAACCCGAGATCCGCCCCTGGCGCGAGGCCCTGGAACGCGGCGACCGCCTCGGCTCGTCCCTGACCCGCGAGTCGCTCCGCCCCGACATCACCATCGAGGTCACGCGCGAGTCTCGGCCGCCGGCCATCCTCGTCCTGGACGCCAAGTCGACCGACGCCTTCAATCCGCGCAAATTCCGCGAGATGGCCGATTACTCCCGCCAGGTCTTCGAGCCCCGCACCGGCCGGCAGCCCGTCCGCCAGGTCTTCCTGCTCCACCGCGACCGCATGGCCTACCCCTGGGAGAACCTGCCCGGCTATCTCGCCAATGATCGCCCCGTCGCCCCGGATGCCGCCATCCTCGGCGCCGTGGCCTGCGTGCCCGACCGGATGAAGGAGACCCCCGGCCTGCTCGCGAGGGTCATCGACCGCTTCCTGGAGGTCCATGCCGCCCTGCCCATCTCCTGAGAGCCTCCGCCCCGATCCGGCCATCCAGCAAGGCCGACGCGACCAGGACCGCCGCGACCCCCGCATCGGCGAGGGCTTCCAGGTCGTCCGGCCCGGCCACGCCGCCGCCGACAGCGATCTCCACCTCGGGATGCGATTTCGCGAGCACCCCCACGAGCCCGGTCGTCCCGACCCCGCCCCCGCGTCCCACCCGCGCCACGTCCAGCAGCAGAACCCGGCTCAAGCCGAGCGCCAGGGCCGTTTCGAGGATCGCGCGCGGGTCGTCCGAGCCCCATTCCGCCTCGGGCGATTCCAGGGGGACGCCGCCGCGCAGGTCGAGGCTGAAGACGACCCGCCCGGCACCGGCGACCGCGAGGATCTCCGCCAGCCCCGAGGGGCCTCGCAGCGTTTCCAGGCCGGCGACCAGCGTCGAGGCCCCCGAATCGAGCAAGGGGCAGACGGAATCGCCGTCGCGCAGCCCGGCGTCGATCCAGGAGGCCATCCCGAGCGCGGCCACGGCTCGATAAACCGGCAGGGCGGGGGGGGCGCCGGCGATCGCGTCGAGGTCGGCCACATACAGCGCCCGCAGGCCGAGGGTGTCGCGATAAGCGCGGGCCAGGCCGATCGGGTCGGGGCCATCGTGCAGGAGGGACCGCAACGGGCGATAATGGGTGCGGTCGCCGCCGACGGCGTGGACGGCCTGGCCGCCTTTCAGGTCCAGGACGGGGATCACCCGCATGGCAACGTCTCCGAGGCGGACGGTCTTCGTGCACGAGTACGTCACCGGCGGCGGCCTGGCGGGCGAGGCCCTTCCCCCCTCCTGGGCCGCCGAGGGCGGAGCGATGCGCCGGGCGCTCGCCGAGGACTTCGCGGCCTTGCCGGGCGTGGGCGTCGTGATGACGCTCGACGACCGCCTGCCCGACGAGCCCGGTCCCTGGGAAACGATCCGCGTCGGGCCCGGGCGGGAGCGAGAAACCTTCGCCAGGCTCGCCGCCGGGTCGTCGGCGACGGCCCTGATCGCGCCAGAGACCGGGGGCATTCTGGCCGATCGGGCGCGGATCATCGAGGGGGTCGGGGGCCGTTCGCTGGGCTCGGCGCCGGCCGCGATCGACCTGGCCGGCGATAAGTTCGCGATGGCCGCGCATTGGCAATCGGCGGGGGTGCCGACGCCCGCGTGCCGTCGCGTCGTCCCCGCCCTCGGCCTCCCGCGCGACGCCCCCTATCCGGCCGTCTTGAAACCGGCGGACGGCGCGGGCGCCTGCGAAACCTTCTTCCTCCCCGGACCGGATTCGCTCCCGACCGAGGCCAGAGCAATGGCGTCCGCCTTGCTCCAACCGTTCGTCGCCGGCACACCGTTGAGCGCCTCGTTCCTCAACGGGGCCGAGGGAGTCGGGCTCGTCGGGGTGGCGCATCAGCGAATCGAGCGGGTCGACCAGTCCTTTCAGTACCGGGGGGGGACCGTGCCCGCCGGCCCGGACGTGCCGCTCGTTGAGGTCTTGAGGGCCCTCCGAATGGTGCAGGGCCTGCGTGGCTGGGTCGGCGTGGATCTGATCTGGGATGGGGAAACGCGGCGGCTGACGGTGCTTGAGATCAACCCGCGGCTCACCACGTCGTATGTCGGCTTCCGGGCCCTGCTGCCGGTCGGGTCGCTGGCGCGCTGGTGGCTCTCGGCGATGGACGGGGAGTTCCCGCGAGGGGAATCCCTTGTGCGTTGCATCCGGGCGATTACCCCCTTGACGTTCGCGGCGGATGGCCGAATCTTGTCAAAGGGCTGATGCTAGCGACATTGCATCCCTCAACGATCGCGCCCGGCCGCAAGGACCTCTCATGACCACTTCCCTCCCCTGGCTCGCCCTGGATATCGGCGGCGCGAACCTGAAGGCGGCCCACACGACCGGCGGCGCGCGGACCCTTCCGTTCGAGTTGTGGAAGCGCCCGGAAGAGCTGCCCAACAGCCTGGAACGGCTTGCCGCGACTCTCCCCCCGGCCGACCGCGTCGCGGTGACGATGACCGCGGAACTTTGCGACTGCTACCCCACCAAGGCGGCGGGCGTGCTCGACGTGCTGGCGGCGGTGGAAGTGGCCTTCTCCGGGCGATTGATCCGAATATGGGGGACCGACGGGCGGTTCCACACGGTCGCCGAGGTCGAGGCGGCGCCGGCCCTCGCCGCGGCGTCGAACTGGGTCGCGCTGGCGACCCTGGCCGCGCGATTGCTGCCAGAGGGGCCGGGGCTCCTGATCGACGTCGGCTCCACGACCGCCGACCTGATCCCCGTCCGCGACGGCAAGCCCGCGCCCAGGGGTCGCACGGACACGCAGCGGTTGCGGGCCGGCGAGCTCGTCTATGCCGGGGTCCGGCGCACACCCGTCTGCGCCCTGGCGACGGAACTCTTCTGGCGGGGAGCGGCCACCGGGCTGTCGGCCGAGCTGTTCGCCACGACGCTGGACGTGTACCTGACCCTGGGCGAACTCGCCCCCGACGTGGCGGACCTGTCCACCGCCGACGGCCGCCCGGCGACGGTCGAGGCGGCGCGCGACCGGCTGGCCCGGATGGTCGGCGCGGATCGCGACGGATTTCATGAGGCCGACGCGCTGGGGCTGGCGCAGGCCGCCGACGACGCCCTGATGGCCCGCCTGGAAGCGGCGTCGAATCGCGCCTGCCTCGCGGCGGTCGGTCGGCCCTCGGGGGCCGTCGTGGCCGGCTCCGGCGCCTTTCTCGCCCGCAGGCTCGCCGCCCGCGTCGTGGAGCCGGGCGGACCCATCGTCGAGCTGGACCAGGCCTGGGGCCCGGTCGCTTCCAGCGCAGGCTGCGCCCACGCCCTGATGGTCCTCGCTGGCGAGGAGGCGTGAGCGTTGAGCGCGGTCCGCCCGACGGTCGTCGTCAAGGTCGGCGGCAGCCTCCTGGGATGGCCGCGACTGCCCGAGCGGCTCGCGGGCGTTCTCGCCGGTCGCGCGGGGGATCGCTGCGTGCTCGTGGTCGGCGGTGGCCCCGCGGCCGATTGGGTCAGGTCGCTCGACCGCGACCACGGCCTCGGCCCCGACCGTGCGCATGCCCTGGCCCTGCGGGCGCTCGACCTGACCGCCCACGCCCTGGCCGGGCTGGTCACGGGCCTGCAAGTGCTCGACGACCCCGAGGCCCTAACCTTGTGCTGGGAGGCTGGGCGGATACCGGTCCTCGCTCCGCGGCGGTTCCTCGACCGCGAGGATCGCGATTCCCCCGACCCGCTTCCGCACACCTGGGACGTGACCACCGACGCGATCGCCGCCCGCCTGGCGGTGTCGCTGGGGACTTCGGAGCTGGTCTTGCTCAAGAGCGCACCCCTTCCCCCGGGTGCCGATCGCGCGGAAGCCGCCCGGCGGGGCCTCGTCGATCCGGCCTTCGTCGGGGCGTCGAGGGGCCTGGCCAGGGTGTCTTACGTCAACCTCCGCGACGATCCGCCCACGACCAGCGCCCTGCCCGGTTGAGGGGGATTCCCGAAGCTTCCACGTCCGACGAAGCTTCCGCCTCCGAGCGACCGGACGGCCCTCGCCAGGGCGGCGACGCGGGCCGGGTCGATCGTGCCTCGACGGCCCCCGGGCCCGCAGGCGGCGCCCCGGACGGCGACGATGTCCGGCACCAGGGGGGCGAGTCGCGCGATCGCCTCCACGTCCAGTCCCCCCGCGATCGCGAGGAAGAGGCCGCCGGCCCGGGCGCGGCGCAGCAGGGGGAGCCAGGACGGATCGAGCGGGTTGGCTCGCCCTTTGTGCCAGGTGTCGATCAGCAGGCCGGCGCAGTCGGTCGCGGCGAGGGCGGCGTCGACGACTGCCTCGGGCCCAGGGGCCTCGGCGAGCGACCAGTCGGCATAGGCAACGGCCACCCAGGGGGGGCCCCCGCTGCTGTCTTGCCGTGCAATCGCCCAGGCGGCGGCCCAGTTCCCGCGATGGCCCGCAAGGCCGAGCTTGCGGAGGGCGATCCCCTCGAAGTCGGCCGGTGAAACGTCGCCATCGTGCCAGTCGGCAAGTTCCCCCAGGGCCACGGTGACGGGGGTTGCTGGCGGAACGGCGCGGCGCACGGCGCTCCACACGGCGGGGTCGGCGCGACCCAGGGGGCCGCGATCGGGTTCCTTCACGTCGAGGATCGCCGCGCCCCCGTCCAGGGCGGCCACGGCTTCCTCGGCCGAGCGGACACTCACCAGCAGGTCCGCCATTCAGCCGGCCTCCGCGTCGAGGACCTCGAAGCGGCGGACGCGGTCGAGGCGGAACGCCTTTTCGTGGGCGTCGAGGTGGCAAAAAGCGACCACGTACGCGGTTCCGCCGCGGTGGAGGAACCGCCTCGGCGAGATCTCGCGAGGGGCCTCACCCCGGGTGCCGCCGGAATACTGCATGCGGACGCGGCGATTTCCGGCGATCGCCCCGGCGAGTCCTTCCCAGCCGGAGGGGGCGGGGGTCGCGCGCCTCGGGTCGAAGATCGGGTAGGCCACCAGCGCGGCATCGGGGCCGGGGTCGCCCTTCAGGGCCAGCCACAGGCCCATCACGCGCAGGCTGTCGCCCAGGGCGCGGTGCGTGCCGTCGCGGTCCAAACCCAGCCAGCGCGCCAGGGTGTCGAGCCGGTGGTCGGGGGCCTCGGGAAGGCGGTCGCGGGCCAGGGCCAGGGTGTCCACGACCCGGTGGCCCGGCAGGTCCACGCCGATGCGCGTCAGCTCCCGGCCGAGGAACCCGGCGTCGAAGGCGGCGTTGTGCGCCAGGAGAGTCGACCCGACCGGGTCGCCCAGGAACTCCAGGAACTCCGGCAGGACCACCTCCGGCCCGGGCGCCCCAGCCAGGTCGAGATCCCCGATCCCGTGGATCGCCTGCGCCGCGGGCGCCATCGGCCGGCCCGGCTGGACGAGCCTCGAAAAGCGGGCCAGCTCCGCGCCCAAGGCGTCGAACCGCACCGCCCCGACCTCGACGATCCGATCCGTTTCCGGGAACAGCCCGGTCGTTTCGAGGTCGATTGCCAGGAACACGCGGGCATCCCCCCCTTCTCGACCGCGGACGATCTCCGATCTTCATTATCGGAGATCCCCCACCGAGCGACTACCCTGTGGAGTCCTCGCGGAATGGTTCTTGAACCGGCGCGGCGACGGCCGAAGAATGGGGGCATGAACCACCCATCTCGTTGGATCGTGGCGTCGGCCGCCTTGGCCGTGGCATCCCTCATACTCGCGGCCTGCGCCTCGCCGCCGACCCCGGCGCGGGCCGCGGTCGCTCGGCGCGCCGAACCGGGCGCGAAGGACGAGGACGCTGGCGACCCCGTCCTCAAGGAGCTGGTCGACCTGCACAACCGGGAGCGAGCCAAGGCCGATCGTCCCCCCTTGAAGGTCAACAAGAAGCTGGAAGCCGCCGCGAAGGTGCAGGCCGACGACATGGCCCAACACCAGAAGATGGCGCACAAGGGGTCCGACGGTTCGACACCCGCCGAGCGGATCGAGCGCCAGAACTACAAGAATCTGCGCTCGGGGGAAAACGTCGCGTACGGCCAGAAATCGCCCGAGGAAGTGATCGGCACCTGGATGAACAGCCCCGGCCACAAGCAGAACATCCTCGGGGACTTCCGTGAGATCGGCGTGGCTCGCACGACCAGCAAGGACGGGACGATTTATTGGTGCGTCGACTTCGGCCAGCCCAGGCCCGAACTGGACGCGGAGACGGCCCCTTCCGAAGCGGTCGAGGGCCTCAACCGCGCCCGTAAGGAGGCCGAGGCACCCCCATTGAAAGCCGAGCCGAAGCTGGAAAAGGTGGCTCGCAACCTGGCTCGCTCGCTGGCCGACGCCCGGAAGCTCGACCCCAAGTTCCCCGCTGGCCAGACCCCCATCGCGCAGATCGACCGCTCGGGCTATCGCTACCGTTCCATCAACCTGGCCTTCGCCACCGGACAAGTCACGGCCGAGGACGTGGTCCGCACCTGGACGGAACGCCCCGAGCAGAAGAAGGCCGTCCTGGATCGCGACGCGACCGCCGTAGGCATCGGCTGCGCGGCCGACTCCGAGGGGGTCCCCTACTGGTGCCTGATCCTGGCGGAGCCGGCGCCGCGATAGCTCCGCAACCGACCCGGAGTCTTTACTCCACGAAGAATTTCGTTGAAGTCGCCGCCCCGCGCCGGTTAGGCTCGGAGGATCGGCCCTTGTGGACCCGGATGCCCCGGTGGGGGGCGTTCCACCGTCGCGGGGCCGGCCCTCTCGCCGAATCGGATTCCCATGTTCTCCACGCGACTGGCCACCTCAGCGATCCTCCTCGCGGCCCTGGGCTGCGCGGAAAACTCGTCGATGTCGTATAAGGCGATGGATGTCGCCGCCACCAGGGAGGCTGCCTCGACGCCTGCCCTCGCAGCCATGCACAATGACGGGGCGATCCAGCCGGCCGAAGCCACGAAGTCGGGGGCGAGTCCCACGCCCGTTCCCGTTCCCGAGGCCGCCCCGGCGCGAAAGATTATCTACAACGCCGCGGTGGACCTGGTCGTGGAAGACTTCGCGACGGTCGAGGACGCGGTTCCGAGGCTGGCCAAGGAGCACGAGGCGTATATCGCCGACATGGAGATCCAGGGGTCGTCGGGCAGCCAGCGGCGGGGGCAGTGGAAGGTCCGCGTCCCCGTCAATCAGTTCGAGCCCTTCCTCGCCGCGGTCCTGAAGCTGGGCCTCCCGACGAAGAACCATCGCGACTCGCAGGACGTGTCGGACCGCTTCTACGACGCCGAGGCGCGGATCAAGAACAAGAAGGTGGAGGAGGCCCGGCTCATCAAGCTTCTGGAGGAGGTCGGCGGCAAGCTGGAGGAGATCCTGACCGTCGAACGCGAGCTGAGCCGGGTCCGTGGCGAGATCGAGGGGCTGCAAGGCACCTTGCGCGTGCTCTCCAACCTCTCCGCGCTGACCACCGTGACGATCATGATCCAGGAGCGGAAGGACTACGTTCCGCCGGCCGCGCCGACGTTCGCCACGACGATCTCGCGGACCTTCCACGACTCGCTCGACGTTCTGGTCGGGTTCGGCAAGACGGTCGTCCTGTTCGCCGTGGCCCTGGCCCCCTGGCTCCCTCTGATTCTGGTTGTGGCGTGGGTTGTGTGGCTGTTCACGCGTCGGCGTCGCCGGCTCGCGCCCGTCCACACGATCCGGTGACCGCGGCCTGCTCGATCCTCCTCAATCGGCGACGACCTCGATCCGCCCCCAGTAGCCGAACTCCCAGGCCCAGTCGTTGGCGGCGTTGATGAGTTCGAGGTCGACCGTCTTGCCGGCGAATTTCGCGAGGTCGACCCGCACCTCGGCCCAGCCGTTTCTGGTCGTCATGGGGCCGATGATCGCGTCGTGGAGCGTCTTGCCGTCGGCCTTGACCAGGAGGCGCCAGTCTCCCCGGGGGTCGTGGGCCACGTCGAGGACGAGCTTTGGCGCCTTCGAGGCGGGGACGGCGACGGTGCCGCGGAGGACGCAGGGTTTGTCCCGGCTGACCGGGTGGGTGCGCAGGACGCTTGACCGGCCGAGGTGTTCCTTGACGATCCCCATGCCGTCGTCGAGGTCGGGGCCGCCGATGGCCGTCGCGGTGAAGCCGGGGGCGAAGTCGGCGAGGATGGCGTTGAACTCGGCCGGGTTGCGGGTCTCGCGCGGCTCCGGCTCGCGGGCGCCGGGGATCGGCCGGGCGGAGGGGTCGCCCGGGGGCTTGTCGAGGGTCAGGAAGGCGAAGAGGTGGGACCATTCCTCCGGGGTGAGCTGCTTCTCCAGGTCTTCGGGCATCAGGGAGATCTCGCTGATCTTCATCTCCTCGACATCAGCGCGGGGGATGACTTCCTGCTTGCCGCCCTGGATCTTCAGGACGACTTTTTGTGGGCTGTCCTCGGCCAGGAGGCCCGTCAGGACCCGGCCATCGGCGGTGGCGACGGTGGTGGCCTGGTACGAGGCGCCGATGACGAGGTTGGGGTCGAAGACGTTGGACAGCAGGCCCTCGAATGAACCGCGGCCGACGCCGGTGAGGTCGGGGCCGACCTCCTGGCCCTCGCCGTAGATCTTGTGGCACTGGGCGCACAGCTTCTGGAAGACCTTCGTCCCGGCTGTGGCGTCGCCGGGGTGCTTGCGGAGGTGGGTACGCATCCGCGCGACGACCTGCTCGCGGTCTGGGTTGCGGCCCTCGCGGACGGTGCCCCAGATCGCCCTCACGTCCTTGACGAGCTCGGGGTCCTTGTTCGCCAGCAGCTTGCGCACCTGATTGACGTTCAGCGCGTCGGGCGAGAGGTCCTTGCGGGCGATCGCCTTGAGAACCCGCCGGCTCCATTCCGGCCGCTGGGTCAGTAGCTCGACCGCCCTGGGCCGGAGTTCCGGCTCCATCCTGGGGTAGATCGAGAGCACCACGTCCGCGACCTTGGGGTCATCGAGGCGGCCGAGCGAGCCCAGGGCCTTGCCGCGGAAGTCGAGCGAACCGGCCGCGCGGTCGGCCAGGGTGGGGGCGACGGTCGCGAGCGCCGAGTCGTCGCCCGCGGCGATCAGGGCATCGAGCGCCTGGAGCCGCTTGGCGTCGGGCACCTTCGCGTTGGCGAGGGCCTTGCGGACCGCCTGGAACCCGGCGGGGTCTTTCCAGGAGGTCGCCAGCAAGGCGGCGTCGGCATAAAGCGGGCCGTCGGGGCCAGCGGCCAGCAGCGTGCGCACGGAGAGTTGCAGCTTCTCACGCAGAGCTTCCAGCGGGCCGCCCGCGATCTCGCCCGTCTGGACGCGGGCGGCGAGCCGCTCCAAACAGATGCCGGCGGCGGTGGGATCGGGTTCCGAGACCAGCAGCGCCAGCAACGAGGCCACCGGCGCCGGGTCGCCGCCCTTGCGAGCGAGGATGCGCTCCACGGCCCTCGGCAAGATCGCCCGCAGCGCCGGCGACACCTTCCCATCCACCTTCTCGACCGCCGCGACGAATCGGTCGGCGCGGGTCTCCAGCAGAGGGTGAAGGTTCCGCCAGACGATGTGCGGGATCAGGACGTCGTCGCCACAACGGGAAAGAACCTCGACCAGCACGGGGACCGCGTCGACCCCTTCGAGCTTGTTGCAGGCGATGGCGACCTGGAGCGGGACGGCGGGGTCGGAGTCGGCGGCGAGCTTGACGACGGCGTCGCGGATTGAGGGCTCGACCGCCTTGCGGTTGCCCGCCGCACGCACGCCCCAGGCGCGGAACGCGTGGTCATCGTGGGCGAGGAGGGCCTTGTGGAAGGCGGCGTCGAGCGGACCGGCGCTGACCAGGACCCAGAGGCCGTGCATGCGGGCCTTGCGAGGAACGCCCGGGTCCAGAACGAGCGACCGCAGGCTTGCCAGGGTCTTCGGGTTCCCGCGCTCCGTCAAGAGGCGCTGGGCCGTGTCGCGGAAGAAGACGTTGGGGCTACGGAGCCGTTCGATGAGCTGGATGTCGGACTCGTTCGCGAGGTCGAATTTCGGTGCCCTCGGCGTATCTCGGTAGCGTACGCGGTAGAGCCGGCCTTTCAGGCGGTCGATGCCGGCGGGGTCGCGGTTGGCGTCCTGGTAGCAGTGGTAGCGGTCGTACCAGTCGAGGACGTAGAGCGAGCCGTCGGGCCCGGTCTTCTGGACGACCGGCATGAACCAGGCGTCATTGGCCGCGAGGAAGTCCGGCGCGGATTCGCCGCGGTAGGTGGAGCCGTCACGCTTCAACGTATCGACGTTGATCCCGCCGCCGTGGATGTTCCCCATGTAGAGCCGGCCGCGGAACTTCTCGGGGTAGGCGTCGCTGTCGAAGTAGTGGATGCCGCAATACGCGGCCTTCTGGTGGTTGTGGTCGACGATCGACTCGGAGAACCAGGTGAAGGGGGGATACGGCCCGCCCTGGCGGCGGTAATAGCCGGTCTCGGTCAGGTGCCAGAGGTGGTCGATCACGCACGCGCTGGCGAACGCCTCGCCGTCCTCATTCCAGGCGATCCCCCAGGGGTTGCTGACCCCCTCGCAGAAGACCTCGAATTCGCGGGTCCGGGGGTGAATGCGGAAGATCGCGCAGGTGAACTGGAACTCCTGACCGCGATGTTGGATGTGAGCGGGGTTGAACACGCCGTTCCGGCCGTAGAGCCAGCCGTCGGGCCCCCACGTCAGGGAGTTCGGCAGCTCGTGGGTGTCGGATCGCCCGAAGCCGGTGACGACCACTTCCGTCCGATCCGCCACGCCGTCGCCATCGGTGTCCTGGAGGAACAGGATGTCCGGCGCGTTCGCGACCCAGACGCCCCCGTAACCCACCGCGATGCCCGAGGGGATGTTCAGCCCCTCGGCGAACACGGTGAACTTGTCGGCCACGCCGTCGCCGTCCGTATCTTCGAGGACCTTGATGCGGTCGCGCCCCTTGCCGGGCTCGCGGCGGGGATATTCCAGGCTCTCGGTGATCCAGGCGCGCCCGCGCTCGTCGAAGGTCATCGCCACCGGGTTGACGAGGTTCGGCTCGGCGGCGACGACCTCGACGGCAAATCCCTCCGGCACCGTCATCCTTCGGACGGCCTCCGCCGCGGAATACGGCTTGTTCGGCGGCCGGTCCTGCGCGTGGGGAATCACCGGGTCGAGCATCAGGGCGGCCAGCGTCAGCAGGGTCGGCGTCATCGCTCACTCCCGGAAAAATTGAATTAACCACGGAGTCACGGAGGACACGAAGTAGGAAACAATCAAATTCATATGCTTTTCTCCGTGCCTTCCGCGCCTCCGTGGTTAATTCCTCGTCGCCAGCAGGAAGGCCATCAAGTCCGCGAAGTCCGCATCCGAAACCTGGTCGCCGAAGTTGGCGGGCATCGGCGAGAGTTGCGAGGTCTTGCGATCCTCGACCCTCCCCTTGGGGACGCGGACTTCCTTACCCTGAGAGTCGGCCAGCACGAGAACGTCCCCTTCCTCCTTCAGCAGGAGGCCGGAAACGACCTGGCCGTCGTCGAGGGCGAGCATCGTCGATCGGAAGGCCTGGTCGACGTTGCGATTCGGGTCGAGAACGTCCTCGCTCAGCCGGTCGATCCCGCGCAGGCCGATGCCGTCGAGTTGCGGGCCGACCCGCGCCCCCTTGCCGCCGATCTGGTGGCACGCGGCGCAGTTCTTCTCGAAGATACCGGCCCCGCGCGAGGCGTCGGCCCGCGCCCCGGCGAACGCGGCGCGTCGGCGTTCGATCCGGGCATTCAGCGCCTGGTCGGCCGGCGGCAGGCCGTTGAGCAGGCCCGCGAGCCGCTCCTTCAGGTCGGGGACCTTCGCCTCCGCGAGCCGCAGGTCGACGGCCTTCTCCTGGAGGAGCCGCGCCGAGGCCTTGCCGTCGGCGATCGCCTTGAGCAACGCTTCGGCCCCCGGCGGGCTGCCGGCCAGCCCGGTGGCGATCGCCAGTTGCAGCCGCCCCGGCGCGGCCGGCAGAGCCTTCAAGAGGGCCGCACGCGAGGGCTCCTGATTGATCTTCGCCAGGGCCGACGCCGCCTGCTCGCGGATCGCGGGCGACTCGCCCGCTTCGGACAGCACCTCCGCAAGCGGGCCAACAGCCCGACCGGGATCGATCCCGGCTAAAGCCCCCAACACCGCGGTCCGCCGCGCCTCCGTGGCCTTGCGGTCGCGAGCCAGGGCGACCAGGGCTTCTTGCGCGGCGTCGACCTTCAAGGCCCCCGCCAGGGCAATCCCGGCCTTGGCATCGGCGTCGGATTCCGCGGCGATCAGCCTGCCGATCAGGCCGACGGCCCAGGCCCGCGCCGGCTCGTCCAGCGGCGCCCCGCGCTCCTGCATCCCCTGCTGGATCGCCTTGAGCAGTGCCGCCTGATGCCCGAGGTCGTCGGGCTTGTCCCCCTTGGCGAACGCCAGCAGGCCGGCGTTCGTCTCCTCGTCGCCGTAACGGGCGATGTGCCGCACGAACTTCGAGAGCCAGTCGAGCGGCTCCGGCCAGTTCTTGACGTGGCTGTGGAGATAGCGAGCCGACTCGACGCTCGGCACTCCCAGCGACACGTCGGCGATTGCGTGAGAGTCCTTCTCCGCGAGGTCGGCGACGTCGAGCCCCTTCCAGTTCTCGGGGGCGATGAGCTGGTTCCGCAGGGCCATGCGGACGGCATGGAGCAGGTGAGTATCCTCGGCAGGGACGGCGTGCCGCGCGTCGAGCAGCGGGGCGATGTTGGCCGCCGACGGATGCTGGCCGAGGGCGTCCGCGGCGGCCCGACGGACGACGGCGCTGTCTGCGTCTGCTTTGAGGCGTTTCTGGGCGAGCAATCGCAACGGCTCGGAAAGCTTCCCGGCATTCGCCACGATTCGGTACGCATGGACTCGGAGAGTGCTCTCGAAGTCCTTGTCGGCACCGGGGTCGGACGCTCTCGAATAGTCGCGCCTGGCCTCGGATTCCAGGACGGTCGCCCGCAGCTCTGAATCGTCCAGGGCCCCGACCCTGTGCAGGGCCCACAGGGCATGGACGATCCGTCGGGACCGCCTGGGTTGCTCGTGGAGCGAAGCTTGCAGGGCCTTGATGACCTCTTCGCCGCCGCGTCCCACCAGTTGGTTCGTCGCCTTCGTGCGGACGACGAGGTTGGGGTGATCGAGGTCCGCGATCAGATCCGCCACGGTGGCCTTCGTCCAGTCCGATCGGGGCGCGACCGCCTTGCCTTTCCCATCGGGGCCCTTGTAGGTGATGCGCCAGATGCGCCCGCGCTCGCGGTCGCGGCCGGGGTGGGTGAGCGGGACTTCGTAGTGGCCGATGATCCGGTTGTAGAAGTCGGCGACGTAGAGGGCGCCGTCCGGGCCGACCTGGATGTCGACGGGGCGGAACCAGGGGTCGTCGCTGGTGAGGAAGTCGGGCTGGATGAGGCCCCTGGGGCTCGAACCGTGCCACTCGATCGTGTCGTGGTTGATGCGATTGGTGACGACGTTGCCGACGAACAGGGTGTCGCGGTAGGGAGCGGGGAAGTGGTCGGCCGCGTAGAAACAGGCGCCGTCGATCGCGGTGGAGCCGTGGTCGTGCGCGACCATCTCGGGGCCGAAGCCCAGGCCGTCGTCGGGCTTGCCGAAGCTGGGGTAATGCGCCCCGCGCAACAGGCAATACAGCGGCTTGGTGTGGCAGTCGGCCGAGAAGAGGTCGCCGTCCGGGCTGAAGCTCAGGCCAAACGGGTTGACCTGGCCGTGGGTCCATTGTTCGACCTTCGAGCCGTCGGGCTTCATGCGGAAGGTGTTGCCCGACTGCAAGACGACCTTCGAGCCATCGCCGCCCTGGACCTCGGAGGTGTTGGCGAAGCCGTGGCAGGCGTAGAGCCAGCCGTCAAACCCCCAGCGGAAGCTGTTGGCCATGCCGTGCGTGTCTTGAGAGCCGATCCTCTGGTAGGCGACCTCCCGCTTGTCGGCCACGCCGTCGCCGTCGGTATCGGTCAGCCGCCAGATGGCCGGGATGCTGTGAACGAGAGCGCTGGCGCCTTCGCCCAGGGGCATGAGGCCGATGGGGATGTTCAGGCCGTCGGCGAAGGTCTCGACCTTGCGGGCGCGGGAATTTTCGGCGAAGTCGCTGAGGATTTTGACCGTGTCGCGCGGCTTCACGCCCTCCTTGGCCGGCCAGGGATATTCCACCGTGTCGGTGACCCAGAGCCGCCCGCGATCGTCGAAGGCCATGTTCATCGGCTTGTGGATATCCAACTCCGCCGCCACCAGCTCGATGGCGAACCCTTCAGGCAGGTGGAACCCCTGGCGCTCCTCCTCGGGGGTGCGGGCCTCGGTCGGGGCGACGCCCCCGACGGGCGGGTCCGGCCTCCCCCACGATTGCGAGACCCCCAGCGCGGCGAGAGCCATCGTCAGCCCACCCACGACGACGAACGCAAGTCGCATCAATCCCTCCGGGAGCTTCGGGCCAGGAGCACGCGAGCGCCCCCTTGCTTGGTGGAGTGGTCGCGTCGCGGCGGGCGGGGTCGGACTGTCCGTTGGGATCAGTCTATGCGCCCGCCCGGCTTCCCGCCACCAGGCAGCCCCGACGCCGCTGGCCCACTTCCTCGGCTCAGCGCAGGTGGGCCTTGAGGAACCCGTCCACCGCGGCGACGTACCGCCCGGGGTCGCGGTGGTAGGCCCCGACGTGTTCAACCCCCGGCAGCGTCACCGCGCGACAGGACGGCCCGGCGGCCCTTGCCAGGTCGCGAGCCTGCCCGACCGGGACGATCGAGTCGGCCTCGCCGTGGATCAGCAGCAGCGGGCGTGATCCCCACCGCCGCACCGAGCGGATCGGCTTGAGGTCGTCGGTCCGCACACCATACGCCCGGTGGGCGGCCAGCAGGATGCCCGGGTTGAAGACGCTCGGCAGGTGGCTGTGCCGCGCGAGCTGCGTGTTGAGCAGTGCCGGCAGGTCGCCGAACGGGCTATCCACCACCGCGACGCGGATGTCGAGGTTCTGCTCCCCCTCCATCAAGATCGTCGAGGCCCCCATCGACTGCCCGACCCACCCGATCCGATCGGGCCCGTACCCCTGCCCGCCGGCCCAGGCCATCACCGCGCGCAGGTCGGCGCGTTCGCGACGCCCCATCGACAGGCGGGCCGGGTCGCTCCCGCCGTGCCCGCGCAGGTCGAAGAGCAGCACGGCGTATCCGCGGCCGTGCAGATCTCTCCCCAGTTCGGCCATCGCCTCTAGCGAACCGCCCATCCCGTGCACGAGGATCACCAGCCGGTGCGGCCCCGACCTCGGGTAGAACCACCCACGCAGGGTCAGCCCGTCGGCCGTCCTCGTCGACCACGCGACGGCGTCGGGCCCGACGGCCCTGGGGTCGAGGTGCGAGGGCTGGTTGTTCGTCCGGGTCAGCAGGTGCGCCGACAGCAGCGAGACGGCCAGGTAAACCACCGGGATCGCCACCGCCGAGACCAGGCCGATCCGGCGGGCGATCCGCACCGCAAGCGTCCGACGGGGAGTCCGATCCACGGGAAATCCTCCAGGTCGCGAAGGGGTACGCATCCAGGGCCACTTGCTAGAGAGTTGCGACCTCGCCCTGGGTTTCGAGAGTTTGGCGTCCAGGTTTGAGCAATCCAGCGTCCGCCAACTGCTTTCTCACCATCATCAGATGGATTGGCTGGACGGCCTGCCCGCTCCGATACGCAGGGAGCAGAAACTCCGGTCGGCCGCTGGGGTGAGTGAAGACCACATGGCCGCCCTGCTTGACCGACTTGAAGCCAGGTGTTTTTAAGGTACGACTCAGATGACCGAAGGGGTTCCGGCTTCGCTTAGCCATGAAGATCAGCTCCTAGCAACCTCGTGAGCGTTTGTTGCTTCAGGCGGTGGGCGTGTATGAAAAAATCCGTTCTCACCCGGTTGAACTTCGGAATTTTGACCCGGATACCCCGTGCCCCCGTTTTCGGCTTCCGGGCGTCGGCGCTTTTCACGTATAGTTGAAAGTAAAGCGAATAAGCTCCGCGGGATGCCGCTTCATCCAAGATCAGGAACACGGGATTCGGCTCCCTGACCCACGGATTGTAATCTCGGACATCCAGGTCGAAGATGAATTTTTTTCCATCGGAGTGAGTTGTCAGGGTCTCGGACGCCTTGAGCTGGATTAAGATTGCTCCCGCTTCGATCAACCCGTCGCGATCAAACGTGTTCACAGTGAGGTCATAGCCGGTATCCTTGGTCGTCGCCTCACTGGTCGATCCGGCGTTCCCAATGAAGTATTGGACGTGGACCAGGCTGAAGTCCGCAATGATGTGCTCGCGGGTTCTCTTCTTCTCTTCCCCGTATCGAACTTCTTCGACGGCTTGGCGGACTTCTTGGACACGAGGAGGCGCCATCCTTGACCGCGACCGCACTGATCGTGCTCCAACGGCCCATCCTACCCCGGAATTTGGGATGGAAGAAGACCGAGAATGAGAATGTGAACGAGATTGGGATTCGAGTCCCCCTGTGGCGCGAATTTTCGTAAAGCGTTACCTTATTGGGACTTGAAAAAATGGTTGGCATCGGCATCGTGGGCATTGGCTTCATGGGGATGATCCACTACCTGGCCGCGCGGGGTCTGGCCGGGGGCAAGGTGGTCGCCCTTTGCAGCCGCGACGCGAAGAAGCGGGCGGGCGACTGGACGGAGATCCGGGGGAACTTCGGGCCGAAGGGGGGCCAGATGGACCTCTCCGGGCACGCCGTCCACGAGCGGTTCGACGACCTCCTGGCCGATCCCGCCGTCGACCTGGTCGACCTCTGCGTGCCGAATGACGGGCACGCGGCGATGGCCCTCCGCGCGCTGGAGGCGGGCAAGGACGTGCTGGTGGAGAAGCCGATCGCGCTGACGGTCGCCGATGCCGACGCGATGCTGGCCGCGGCGAAGGCGAGCGGCAAGTTGCTCATGGTGGCGCATGTCCTGCCGTTCTTCCCGGAATTCGCCTTCGCCCGCGAGGCCGTCGATTCCGGGCGGTATGGAGCCTTGAAGGCAGCGCACTTCACGCGCGTGATCGCCCGGCCCGACTGGTCGGCCGGGATCGCGGACGCCGACCGCAGCGGCGGGCCGGCCATCGACCTGCACATCCACGATGCGCACTTCGTCGGCCTGCTCTGCGGGACGCCCCCCGCGGTCCATTCGCGGGGGGTGAGGGAGGGGGGCGCGGTCGTCCACCTGGCGACGCAATACCTGTTCGATGAGCCGGGGCCGGTCGTGTCGGCCGTGTCGGGCGCCCTGAGCATGGCCGGCCGGCCGTTCGCTCACGGCTTCGACCTCTACCTGGAGCGGGCGACTCTTGCGTTCGGGTTCGCCAGCATCGGCGGCGAAGGCCAGCTCGTCCCGCCCCTCTCGGTCATCCTCCCCGACGGCTCGGTCGAGCGTCCCGAACTCGGCCCCGGCGACCCGGTCGACGCCTTCACGCGCGAGCTGGCCGTCGCCGTCGAGGCCGTCGCCACGGGCAGGCCCGCCCCCGCCCTGGCCGGGGAACTGGCTCGTCAAGCCCTCGCCCTCTGCCATGCCGAGGTGCAAAGCGCCCAGTCCCGCCAGATTGTCACCCTTTCTTGAAGCGTGGGCGTCGAGGTGTCCTCACGTCATGACCACGCATTTGTCGCCGACGACGTAAGATTGGCAAGTCGTGAGAAATAGGCGGATGTCGCCGTCGAATTCGCCGACGGTTCCTGAAATCCTCGTGACAAAATTGACGAAATGAGGGATTTTGCCGCGAAACCTTGGCGATGCTGCCGATGGTTGGGAATGGGGGACCGGAGGTCCGCCCAGGGATGCCAAGACAGGAGGAAATGGCCGATGACGTCGATCCTCTCCCCGACGATCCACCCGACGGCCGTGATTGGGCCGGACGCCGATCTCGCTCCGGATGTGGAGGTCGGCCCGTACGCCGTCATCGAGGGGCCGGTCCGCGTCGGGGAGGGCTGCGTCATCGAGGGGCACTCCTGCCTGTCGGGCCCGTTGACGATGGGCCGCAAGAACCTGGTCTCGCATGGCGCGGTGCTGGGCAAGAGCCCGCAGAGCAAGGGCCACGGCGGGGAGTCGACCCGCCTGGTCATTGGCGATCAGAACATCTTCCGCGAGCACGTCACCGTCCACCGCGGAACGGTCGAGGGCGGCGGCGAGACCCGCGTCGGCGACCGCAACTACTTCATGGTCGGCAGCCACCTGGGCCACGATTGCTGCATCGGCGATGGCTGCACGCTGGTCAACGGATCGCTCGCTGGCGGGCATGTCCAGCTCGGCGACGGCTGCATCCTTTCCGGGCACGCCGCCGTCCACCAGCGGGTGCGGATCGGCCGCCTGGCGATGATCGGCGGGCTCGGCTCGACGACCAAGGACATCCCGCCCTTCATCCTGATGCAGGGCTACAACTGCGTCTCGGGTCTGAATATCGTCGGCTTGCGTCGCGCGGGGATCGCAGCGGCGACCATCCACGCCCTTCGCGACGCGTTCCGCATCCTCTACAAGGAAGGCCGCACCCAGACCGCGGCCCTGGAACGCATCGACGCCGACCTGGGAGGCGTCCCAGAGATCCGCGAATTCACCACCTTCGTCCGCGAGTCGATCCAGGGTATCGCCCCGGCCCGCGAGCTGAACCGCCAGCGCCGCGTCTGCTGAACCGAGGGTGGCACACCGATTGCACAAATATTTCGGGTGGATTTCCCCCTGTTGTCGACCGGCGAGGGTCGGCACTGGGCCATTCCCTGGGACTCGACACCCATGACCGCCTCACGAACGCTGCTCCTCCCGGCACTGGCCTTGTTCCTGATCCTCCCCGACGCGGTGTCGGTCCGCGCCGGGGAAGCCCCCAAGCTGGCCGGGTCCTGGACCTGGGAATGGAAAGACGGGCAGGGGGCCGTCCACCGCCACGTCCTGGAGGTCGAGGGGGATGGCGCGACGCTGGCGGCCCGCGAACGGTTCGACGACCTGGAGCCCGTCAAGGTCGAGGGGTTGAAGGTCGCGGGCTCGAAGGTCAATTTCGCTGTCCGTCGTGGCGACCGCCTTGCCACCTATTCCGGCACCCTGGCCAACGCCGACACGATCAACGGCAAAGTCGTGGTCGCCGTCGAGAACCAGTCAAACGAACTCACCTGGACGGCCAAGCGCAAGCCCCTCAAGTCGGAATGATGGGGCACGCCGTCCGCCCGCGTCGATGTCTTGCGTTGTCAGCGCGGGGGCTCATCGGCCTGGACCTCTCGCGGCGGTGAATTCCCCGCCGAGGCCCCGGGAGCGTGAGTTTCACGGAGGTGTCGGGGCGCGGGCGGCGGCTCGCCCTTGACCGCGAGGACACGCTGAACACGGCGGAACTCCTCGTCGTCCATCTCCCCATCGTCACGGGCGTCCCGAAACTGTTCCAGCAACTCCGCGTCGCTCGGGACCCGGTCGTCCAGCGCCCGTCGCCAGACGGCAACGAGCCAGACGCCCAGCGCAAGAACCCCGGTCAGGGAAGCGACGGCAAGCGCGAGTCGAATCGCGCGGGGGTCAAAGCCGTGAGGGAACATGGCCGTCGGTTCCGGTTGACTTTGCGCGGAGGGGGGATCATGCCGGCGAGGGTACCGCCACGACTTCCGCACATTCCAGACGCCCCGAGGTCGCAGTTTGGGCGATTTTCGGCTCGCTTGCAACCTTATCGGCGCGTGCTATACTTGATTCTGGTCAATTAAGATCACGCGGGAATAGTGGAGGTTCGCGGATCATGCGGCGTCCCCTCATCGGTCTGGCGGTCGTCATCGGTTTCTCGGCCCTGGCCACGGGCGCGAGCGCCCAGGCGACCGGGGTGTTCTCTGACCCGTTCTCCTTATATTACGGGCTCTACCTGCCGCGTCAGCAGGCTCTGGCGAATCAAACGACTTCGCAAGACCTCATCAACAATCAGGCCGTCGCCCGTCAGCAGAGTGTGATGGCCTCCGAACGGGCCGGCCTTTATGAGGACGTGCCAGCGTTCGCCATCGACGAGCTGGACCCGTCCCGGTCTTTCGGTCGCCAGCGGAGCGGTGGGCGGAGCTACCAGAATCGGCGCCCGGCCACCTTCCAGAACGCTCGCGTGGGGACCGGACCGCCCAACTATTTCCTCACGGGAGGCGTGAAGTCGCTGGCCCAGTATCACCCGACAATCTCGTCCGGTCACGGACCGAACAGCAATCTCCCCCGTTCCCGCGGAGGGGTCGGCGGCAATCGCATAAATAACGCCTCGGCCACGAGTTCCAACCTCTCCAACGCCTCCTCCTACGGGGGATATCGCTGATCGGTTCGAGTCGGTTCGGTTCGGGCGGGTCATGAGCGGACGGGTCGCCTCCGCCAAGACCTGTCGCGATCCCGAGGTTCGAGGCATCGGGTCACGGGGGGGGCCTGACCATGATCCCGGACCCGTATTCCCCCGCCCCCTCAGACCCGGCTCAACTGGTCGCTTATCTCGATGGCGAGCTCCCCGAAGCCGAAGCCCGCGTTCTGGCCGCGAAGATTTCCCGGAGTCCATCCACCCGCCGCGAGGTCGAGGCTCTGCAAGGGACCTGGGACCTGCTCGACTTCCTGCATCGCCCGCAGGCGCCAGTCGATTTCAGCTCGCGGACCCTCCTTGCACTCCGTGGTGTTCCAGTCGCCGACGACGTTGCGGACGGAGATGTCGGTCCCCCTCCTGTCCGACCCTTCGCAAGACTCGGCGTCCCCGCCGCGGCGACCCTGCTGATGGCCGTCCTGGGCTTTGCCGCGACCCGATGGGCCACCCCAGAACCCGGAGCCCGGCTGGCCGATCAACTCTCACTGGCCAAGCACCTGGACGACTATCGCGATGTCGGCACCATCGAGTTCTTGCAGAGGCTGGACAAGTCACCGGAGTTCGACGACGAGGAGTGACCGCCGCCAGCCTCACCCTGACTCCCCCGCCCGATCGCCGAGGCCCCCGAATGTCGACCGCCGCCCGCGTTGCCTCCGCGCTCGTCGCGTCGATCCTGGTCGCGGCCATCGCCGCGATGTCGAGGGGGAATAAGGCCGCGGCCCGCGGTCGCCTGCGGGCGATGCCGATCGAGCGTCGCCGCGCCCTGGACGAGGCTCTCGGGCGATTCCACGCCCTGGGTCGGCCCGAACGCGACGCCCTGCTCCAGCTCGACGCGGACCTGGCCGTCCTCCCGGCCGAGGAGCGCGACCGCTACCTCGACCTGGCGCACCGCTACCACCTCTGGCTTCGCAGCCTGCCGGACGAGCGTCGCAAGGCCCTCGCCGAGGCCGCGCCCCAGCCTCGCATGGCGCTGGTCGAGCAGTACCGCGAAGAGGACCGCCAGGCGCGGGAGTCCGCGCGGTCGGACGACCCGATCTGGACCTATTCCGCCGTGTATAACCCCGCAACCTTTGGCGAGGAGGCGGTCCAAATCCGCTGCTGGCAGGAGTTGAGTTCCTTCCAACAGCGGGACGTGATGGACAGGACCAACCAGGGCGAGCGCATCCAACGGCTCATGAGGCTAACGCACGGCCGCCGCAACTATTCGCGCGACGAGTACCGCCATATCGCCCCGGAATTGAAGGCGTTCGGCAAACGGTTCGACGACGCCGCCGCCAAGAAGAACGCCGAGGCGAAGGGCAATCCTCCGGCGGTTCGGCCGCTGTTCGCCGACCTGGAGCCGGCGAGCAAGGCCGGGGCGATCCGCCCGCTGGAAGACCGCCATTTCCACGCCCACGAGCCGCCGCCGGTCGCGCCTCACGTGCTGGCCCACTTCGAGGCGGACCTGCCGCCCTGGATTCGCGACCGGATCGCGGCCTTTCCGCCCGTGGAAGCCCGCCGGAGGCTCACGATCCTCCATTTCCTGGTCAAGGCGACGGCCGCGGAGCCACCTTCCAAGGACTTCCCGAAGAAGCCCGCGGCCTCCTCGAAGCCGTTGCCCAAGCCCCCCGCGATCCCTTGAGCGACCAGGCCCGCTGGATGAATCTGGCCCTGGCGGCGGCCGAACGCGGCCGGGGCGCCGTCGAGCCGAATCCGATGGTCGGGGCGGTGGTCGTGCGCGACGGCCGGGCGGTCGGGGTCGGCCATCACGCCCGCTTTGGCGGGCCGCACGCCGAGGTCGCCGCCCTGTCCCGTGCCGGCGTCGCGGCCCGGGGGGCCACGCTCTACGTCACGCTTGAACCCTGCTGTCATCAGGGGAAGACCCCCCCTTGCACCGACGCCATCCTGCGGGCGGGAGTCGCGCGGGTCGTCGCCGCGATGGGCGACCCCTTCCCCAAGGTCGCCGGCGGTGGGTTCGCCCGGCTCCGCGCCGCGGGCGTGGAGGTCGAGGAGGGACCGGGGGCCGACGCCGCCCGGCGTCTCAACGCCCCCTACCTGAAGCGGTTAGCGACCGGGCTGCCCTTTGTGACGGCCAAGTGGGCGATGACCCTCGACGGCAAGACCGCCACGGCCTCGGGCGACAGCCGATGGATCTCCGGCCCCCGCAGCCGCGCCCTCGTCCATGAGCTGCGCGGGCGGATGGACGGGGTGCTCGTCGGGATCGGGACCGCCCTGGCCGACGACCCCCTTCTGACGGCCCGGCCCAACGGCCCCCGCCTGGCCGCGCGGATCGTCCTGGACGGCGCTGCCCGGCTCCCGATCGGCGGGCAGCTTGCCCGGACGGCCCTCCAGGTCCCCGTCCTGGTCGCCGTGGACGATCGCGCCCCGAGGTCGAGGACTTCCGCCCTCAACGACCTGGGATGCGAAGTCCTGGCCTTTCCCGGCGGCGGGCCTGTGCCGATCCTCCCGCTGCTGCAAGAGCTGGGCCGGCGGGGGATGACGAACCTGCTCGTGGAGGGGGGTGGCCGGGTGCTGGGCGCGTTCCTCGACGCCGGCCAGGTCGACGCGGTCGACGTTTACGTCGCGCCGATCGTCGAGGGGGGCTCGCACGCCAAGGGCCCCGCGAGGGGGGCGGGGGTCGCGGCGATGACGCAGGCGCTGCGGCTGGAACGGTCCGAGATCAGCGTCATTGACGGCGACGTCCGCCTTCGGGGCACCCTGCCTCGGCCCTGGCTCGCCCCCGGCACAGCTTGATCCGATCGGAGCCTTCCGGTAGAGTCCAGTACGTCCGGGGGTGGTCGGAGACCGGCCCCGGGGCCCTGCCCACCGGAGCCCTCCCCCGTGCGGGACCCGCGTCGCGAACCCTCGGGCGAGAAGCTGGCGCCCAAGGCCGTCGTGGGGCGGGTCAGCCTCTACCTGCGGCAGCTCGAAAGCTTCCAGCGCCAGGGACATGTAACGATCTCTAGCAGCCAGATCGGCGCCTCGCTCGTGATCAACGACGCCCAGGTGCGCAAGGACCTGGCCTTCTTCGGCCAGTTCGGCTACCCCGGCATCGGGTATCGGATCGAGGAGCTGATCGAGGCCCTCCGGCGCATCCTGGGGATCGACCACGTCTGGCCGACGGCCCTGATTGGCTGGGGCAACCTGGGCCGCGCCCTGCTGAAGTATCGGGGGTTCCACAATCGGGGGTTCCACATCGTGGCCCTCTTCGATTGCGACCCGAAGAAGGTCGGCCAGACCCACGAAGGGCTGACCGTCCAGCCGACCGAGGCACTCCCCCAGGTCGCGGCGGCCTTGAAGATCGGCCTGGCGATCCTGAGTGTTCCCGCCGACGCCGCCCAGCGGGTGGCCGATCAGGTGGTCCTCAGCGGAATCCTGGGCATCATGAACTTCGCTCCCTTCCCCCTGATCGTCCCGCCGACGGTCAGCGTCGTGGGCGTCGATCTCAGCGTCCAGCTTGAACACCTCGCCTACAAGGTCCAGAACGCCCACGGGGGCGGCATTTCGCAAGTGGGCTAGCCTTCCCGCGCCCCTGCCCTCGCTGGTAGACTGGTGCGGTCGACGATTACCCGGTGGTGAAACGGTATCACAACAGGTTTTGGTCCTGTTTTTCCAGGTTCGAATCCTGGCCGGGTAGTTTGCCTTAACGACAACCGTCGCCGTAGCGACCCCCTGTTGAACGAGGTGGTCAGGCCAGCGGGTCATACGCATCCTCGACGTCGAGGACTCTCTCCGAACCGGGATCGGGGACCACGGCGAGGAAGTCGCCTCCCGCCTCGTGGATACGTCGGCTGATGGCCGCGGCCCGCGCGGTCGACTCGTGGGGTCCTTGGATATATAACGGCTTGCCTTCGCGACCGAACGTGAATTCGTGCGGGCAAGTCGCGGGATCGATGCCCTGCAGAAGCATCGCGGCATGGCGGAAGTCGGGGTGGGGTCGGAAGCCGAAGGACAGGGCGAATTCGACCGCTCCCCTGACGATCTTCACCAGGCATGCGGGAGCGATCGGCGACATCGTCTGGGTGGTCCCCAACTTCTGGACCAGGTCCGCGAACTCCCCGGCAGTGCCCGCTTGCCAGAAGGCATCTTTCACCCCGAGGCAAAACACATCGACGAGGTAATTGGCGTAGATCAACCGCCCTGCCGACTCCTGGCGGGCGATCACCAGGTAGCCGATCCCATCGTCCCAGAGATCCGCCCCGACCAGGGTCTGGACGATCGGCCATTTCTCCGCGCCCTGGAGCCGGATGGCCGGGTCGTCCGAGTTGTGTCGAAGCAGTTGAGAACTCTTCTCCGAGCGTCTGGCCTTCTGCTTCGCCAGTTTCTTCTGCTGCCTCGCCCCGTGGTTCTTGGCCATTTCCGCCTCTCTTGCTCGCCCTCGCCCTCGCCCTCGCCCTATTCAAGCATTCGCGGTGGGTTACGGGCCTTTGATGGATTTCGGCTCGGTGATCCCGGAGATCAGGTCCTCAGCATCTCCCAACCCGGGGCCTCTCCCTCGAAGGCGTCGATCTTTGCGCCGTGGAGCAGGGTCTCGGCGACCGCGTCCAGGCCGTTCAGCAAGCGGTGGCGGTCGGCGTCGGACACGTCGAAGGCGAAGCTTCGCCCGGCGCCATTTTTAGGATGGACCGTGACCGTGCGATCCTGGAGGTCGATCGTCGCCTCGGTCCCGGGGGTCTTGCCGGCGTCGGCAACGACCTTCCAGTCGGCCTCGGGCAGCTCGATCGGCAGGAGGCCGTTGTTGAAGGCGTTGCCCTCGAAGATGTCGGCGAAGCCCTCCCCCTTGCCGGGGGCGATCAGCGCGCGATAGCCGGCCTGGGCGACGGCCCAGACGGCGTGCTCGCGGCTGGAGCCGCAGCCGAAGTTGCGGCCGACCACCAGGACGGTCGCACCACGGGCGTCGTCGCCGTTCAGCGGGAACCCGGCCTCCTCGGCGCCGTGGGTCTGCGGGTCGTCGGCGGCGGGGGCGCCGCCGGGCTCGTAGCGCTTGTCGGCGAAGAGCAGGGGGCCGTAGCCGGTGCGCTCGACGCGCTTGAGGTAGCGGGCCGGGATAATCAGGTCGGTGTTGACATCGCTCCAGTCGAGGACGGCGACCCGGCCGCGGTGCGTTCGGAACGGTTCCAACGGATCAGCCTCCCTGTCCGAGCAGTTGGCGGACATCGGTGAAATGGCCGGCGACGGCCGCCGCCGCCGCCATCGCCGGGCTGACCAGGTGCGTCCGGCCCCCGGGCCCTTGACGCCCCTCGAAATTCCGGTTGCTGGTGCTGGCCGAGCGCTGGCCGGGCGTCAGCTTGTCGGGGTTCATCGCCAGGCACATGCTGCAACCCGACTGCCGCCACTCGGCGCCCGCCTCGGTGAAGACGCGGTCGAGCCCCTCGGCGACCGCGCGGTCGCGGACCTCCTCGCTGCCCGGCACAATCAGGGCTCTCACCCCCTGGGCGACCTTGCGGCCCTTGAAGACGTGGGCGGCCGTGCGGAGGTCCTCGATCCGGCCGTTGGTGCACGAGCCGATGAAGACCACGTCCACCGGGATCTCGTTGACGGGCGTCCCCGGCGTCAGCCCCATGTAATCAAGCGCGCGCTGCGCATCGTCGCGGCTGGCGAAGGGGACCTGATCGGGCTCCGGGATGCGGCCGGTCACGTCGATGGTCATCGCCGGGTTCGTCCCCCAGGTGATCTGGGGCACCAGCGTCGAGGCATCAATGCGGACGTGCCGATCGAACGCCGACGGGTCGTCGGTCCGCAGGGTCTTCCAATCGGCGATCGCGGCCTCCAGCGCCCGGCCTTTCGGGGCGAAGGGCCGTTCCCCCGTGGAGACGTACTGGAAGGTCGTGTCGTCGGGGCCGATCAGCCCGGCGCGGGCACCGGCCTCGATGGACATGTTGCAGATGGTCATGCGGCCCTCCATGCTGAGGGCCTCGATCGCCGGGCCGTGATACTCCAGGACGCAGCCGGTCGCGCCTCCGGTGCCGATCGCCCGGATGACCGCGAGAATGATGTCCTTGGGTTCCAGGCCCGGGGCGAGCTTGCCGGTGACCTCGACCCCGAAGGCCCAGGGCCGACGGCCTTGCCAGAGGGTTTGCGTGGCCAGGACGTGCTCGACCTCGCTGGTGCCGATGCCGAAGGCCAGGGCGCCAAAGGCGCCGTGGGTGCTGGTGTGGCTGTCGCCGCAGACGATAGTGGTGCCCGGCAGGGTCAGGCCCAGCTCGGGACCGATGACGTGGACGATCCCCTGGTGTCCGCTGCCCATGTCGTAGAGGGTGACGCCGAAGTCCTTGCAGTTCTGCCGCAAGGTTTCCACTTGCCGGCGCGACATGGGCTCGCGGATGTCGAGCTGGTTCTCCGTCGGCACGTTATGGTCAAGGGTCGCGAACGTCAGGTCGGGCCGCCGGACCTTGCGACCCGCCAACCGGAGGCCGTCGAACGCCTGGGGACTGGTGACCTCGTGGACGAGGTGCCGGTCAATATAGAGGAGCGTCGCCCCGTCCTTGGCGATCACTTCGTGACGATTCCAGACTTTCTCGGACAGGGTTTCGGGCATGACCGGACTCTTTCACCTCGATCAAGGGGACAACGGCGCGTGGAGGGCGTCGGCTGGGGACCAAACATTGTAGAGCATCGAGGCCGTCCGTTGCACCCCCGAGGGCGACACCTTTCGGCGCGTCTCGGGCCTGGGCCTCCGCCGCACGACAGACCGAGGCTGGGGGCGGTGGGTTCGTTTCGCAAACGATCTCTCTGGCGTCGTCCGGGGGTTTTACCTAAACCCCCATTGGCTTCGTTCGGCTGGGCAGATGCATTGGATTTTGGATCCGGCAAATTGCCTGTCTTGCCAATGGGTTCGTTCCGCGCCGGACCTTGTGCCGATCCCGGACGAATCAGACGAATCATTTTACCCAGAGTCCCGATTGGGTTCGTTTCGCTGCGGGCGTGACCCTCCCATCAGGCTGGCGGCCCGGTGGGCGGGAGTTCCACGAATGCAATGGAGAAAACAGCCCATCACGACATTGGGTTCGTTTCGCACGGTGAAGCCGTCCCCTTCTCATCGCCTTTGGTCTGGTTTCGCGATCGGGTGCTCCGACGTTGCCGCGGGCCACCGCGCGGGGCGCGGGCGCCGCGCCGGTTGCCGGAATCGGGCGCCGCATTCGACGATCGGGGCGAGAGGCCGAAGCGGCGCGGAAAGCCGCGGGGATTCCGACCCAGCTGTGGGAAGGTCCGCACGCATTGGCGACGGTCAGCGGATCACTTTTCGGCTGAAGGCGACGATGAACAGGCCCCAGAGCAGGGTGCCCAGGAGGGACTCGGCGATCAGGGGCAGGTTCATCCAGCCTTGCGCCGCGTCGCGGATATCGCCGAATCCGGAGGTGAACGACGAAACGCTCGTCAGGGTGCCGATCATCAACCGATTGCCGAGGCCCTGCTTGGGGCCGGCGAAGGGCGGATGCTCCACGTTGAGCGAGTCGATGCCGATGGCATAGATCAAGGCGAACCCCAGGATGATCACCAGGGCCGCGCGGACTGCGCGAAGGGGCTTCGTCCCGTAGCCACAACCGTGGTCCAGCAGCAGCCAGTCGGCCAAGCCGCCGAGTTTCGTCCAGGGGTTGCGCCACGAGCGGGCCTTGCCACGCCGCTGGTTGACTTTGAACATGTAGAAGGCCCAGTCCTCCTGTTCGTAGCGATGCAGCCCCTCGAAGGCCCGTTTCAGCAGGCCGTACTCCTGCATCGCCTGCGCGTGGTCGCCCGCGTTCTCGCTGGCGAGGCGCCCCGCGAGCTGATCGGACCGGATGAGGATCCGCTCGGCGAGGGCATTGGTGAAGGCGAAGGTCTGGCCCTTCCCCTGTTCGATCCCTTCCAGGTAAACGAAGTCGTGAAGTTTGGCCTTCGAGAGGTCCAGTACGCCATCGAATCGCGACGTGTCGGCCTGCCACTTCTTCTGGACCGTCGCCCCGCGGAACAGGGCGTTCGATCGGAAATGGCAGCCCGTCAGCACGAAGCCCTCCTCGGCCTGGGAACTGCGGAAGTCAGCCTCCTCGACGAACTCACATTGTTTGAATTCGACCCAGCCCTGGAAATGCGCCTCCCAGAACCGGACGCGCCCCTCGAAGCGGGCCCCCTCGACCAGCAACCTGCCGCGCGTGCGGAGATTGTCGCACCGGAACACCCCGCGAACCGTCAACCGCCGCAAGCTGGCCTTGATGAGCGTGGATGCCGACAGGTTGAGTCCCTTCTCAAAGGTCGACGTGCGATTGAATTGGAGGCGGTCGATCGTGCAATGCTCGAAGCTGACATCCTCCGCGAAGGCCGCCTTTTCGACGATCGGCTGGACGAGCAGGACGTTTCGAAAGCGCACGGGGTGCGGAAACTCCCCCCGGAACCTCAGGCCCACGATCCTGACCTTCTCGATCAGCTCGCCGTTGCGCAGCCGCTCCAACGCCTCCTTGGGGTGCATCTCGGTTCGCGGGAATGGGGCCCTGAATCCGCCCTCCGCCGCCAGGGAGGGCTGATCCTCGTCGGTCTCGATCGGCTCCGCTTCGAACGTGTCCATGGCTTCAACTCGGGGACGGGGGTTTAGCGATCGGTTCAGGAGCGATTCGGGCCGGGAGGCGTCTTCTTGGGGAGGCTCGCGGGAATTTCCGCCGAAACCCTCGGGAAAATGGCCCGCGCCTCCTCCACGAGCGATTCGAAACGGCCTTCATACCGCGCGGAGAAGTGGATCAGGACGAGTTCCTCGACCCCGGCCTCAAGCGCGAACTCGGCGGCCTGGCTCGCGGTCATGTGCCGATGCTTCTGGGCCAGGAGGATCTGCCCCTGTGAGTAGAAGGCGTCGCAATAGAGCCGCCTGGCCCCGCGGGCAAGGCGCACCAGGCCGGCCCGGACGGACTCGCTCCACGCGGTGTCCGTGACATAGGCGACCCTTGCGCCGGGCGCGTCCGCGAAGTAATGCCCGCGAAGTTCTCCCAGCGGGTGCGACTCGCCACGGATCTTGACGGGCGTCTCGGGCGGGGCCCCCGCGCGGAGCAGTTTCAAGGCTTGCCCGACCCAGGGCCCGGCGCTCAGGGGGCCGGCGGCGATGCGGTCGGCATCCGGGAGGATTTCCGACTTCTCGACCATCGCGAAGGCGAGGCAGGGGACCGTGTGATCGACGTGCATCGCCTCGACGCGGAGGTTGTGCGTCTCGTGGACGACGGGGCCAACCCAATCGTACTCGTGGACCTGCGGCCTGGGGAAGCGCTTCGAGCATTCCAGCCGCGCCGAGCGGAGCCGCCCGTCCAGGATCTCCGCGACGTCGAGGACGACCTTCTGGAAGGGGAAGAACGGGTATTCGTAGCTCTTGATGCGGTCGTAGACCTTGCGGATGGTCCCCTCGGGCCCGACGACCCGGAGGGCCTTGTCGCGGTCGAGATTCGCCCGGACGACCCGGTCGAACCCGATGAAATGATCGACGTGGTGATGGGTCAGGAAGACCGCGTCCAGGTCCCCCAGTGGCTTGGGCCCGAGCGTCGCATTCTCGCCCGCGTCGAAGAGGAGGGCGTCATCCCGTCCTGGGAAATCCAAGAACAGCGCCGGGTCGCCGGTCGAGCCGTTGACCAGAAATTCTTGGAACACGCGTGTCCTGGACATGCCGGCGAGGATAGCACGCCCGATTCTCTAGGCCCATCCCCGACAAGCCGGAGACCTGGCGATTTCAACGACCGGCCTCAACTCGACCAGTCGGGACCGAGCCGACCGCGTTGGCAAAATCGGACCTGAACGAGGCGGCCTGGGTGCAGTGGTGGCAGACGTGATCGAGGAGTTCCACTACCCTCGCCGCGAGCGGGGCGAAGACCCTGGCGGGCTTCTTGACCTCGCCGTCGCGTCGCCGGCAGATCCTCCGCTGGATCAACTCGTCCTCAGCGGCGGGGTCGCACTTGATCCCATCCAGATTGGCGAAGGCCGGATCGAGGGTCGCCACGACCCAGGCGTCGGACGATTGCGCGGGTGTCGCGAGCACCAGGAAGGCGGGCCGCTCGGGGAGGGCGAGCCAGTCCGAAACCATCAATTCTCGGAGCCGATCCGCCGTCGCCGAGGCGGGAGGGCAGGGGGGCACGTCCAGGACGTTGTAGGCCATTGAGCAATCGACGTGGATCACGAGCAGGTCCAGTTCACGCCCGACGACCCCGCGCATCACAAGTTCGAGTTGGTCATGATTTTCTCGGCACCACGCCCGCACGCCCCCCCAACCGGAGGGGGGCTGGGTATTGTCGCGAAAAAGCGGGACGACCTCGATGTTGGGATGCAGCGCCCTGACGATCGCCTCAAGGAGTAGGAAATCCGTCTTCCCCTCGCCGATAATCCCGACCCGCAGGAAGCCCGGTTCATGTTCTACCATAGGTTCGGGGTGCCGCCCAACCGGCCCATCGTCCAGAGTCGTGAGAGGCTCAGGCCCTCTTGCGTCTGGGCCATGAGTTCGGGAGTCACCTGGACGCGATTCACGACGGTCGCGCCGTTCTGGTCGCGATCCACCGCGAAGAGACGGATGCGGTCGTCCGTGAGGTCGAGAGCATCGAGAACGAGCGGGTTGTGCGTCGTCGCCAGCATCTGGCGGGTGCCGTCGCGGAGGATCTGCTCGTTGATCATTTTTGTCAGAGCAAGCGCCAGTCGTGGGTGGAGCGCCTGATCGAAGTTGTCGACAGCAAAGATCGGGGGCGACTCTTTATGCCCCACCAGCGCGAGCAAAAATAGGACGTGGAGCGCGCCCTCGCTCGCGTCGAAGACCGTGATCGCTGGATGATCGGGCCGCATGAAGCGATCTCGGATGCGAATCGCGACAGGGGCTTCTTGAGAGGCTCGGTATGCGGAAGTATGGGCAACATCTTCCACCCGGATGTCATCGGCCCATGCGATCAATTCGAAAACGTCGTCGAGGCCGAATGGTCCGAACATCCCCTCGCCGGCTAGCAACAATGGCTCGATCGCCTTCGCCAATCCACTCCCGCCGAGTCCGAGGGGTTTGCCCGTCTCGTCCCTCTCTTCGCCACGCAGCACGGGAGTTCCGGGGGTGTAAATGCGGTAGCTCGTAAGATCGCGCAATAGTTGATCCGTTCCCTGAAAAATTTCCGATCGATTACCATTGTTCTCATCTCTTGATGATCTCATTCTGTTTATTAGTAGGGCATTGATCGCCACGGAGTAATTCTCATAATTTCCAGAAAGAAAAAATAATTTTGGAATCTGAGATGCGGGGATATCTGATGGACCACCAAGGCTGTTCTCGACGCTCGCCTCTCCCGCCTCCTCGCTGCCGAAACGTCCAATCTCGCCGACGTGAAATGCCAATTCCTCTCTGTTCAGGATGACTTGACCACGTTCACTGAGAAATTCGGCCGAAACCTTCCAGCCCGGCTCGCCGCGTCGTTCTCCGAGACTTACTCGGTACACGGAATCGGACTTGATCGCTCCCAGGATCAGGGAGGTAGATGCAGGTCCGGATAGCGATGTTTTATAAGAAGAGGGAGGGCCCGGCCTCACGCCCCGAAGTCGAAGTGTTGCATCCTCGATCCTCCCGGATGCAATCGCTCCGATCATCCCGAATGCTTCCAGGATATTACTTTTCCCGCTACCATTCGCCCCGATGAAGAAATTAACCGATCCGAGATCGACTGTGACATCCGAGATCGACTTGAATCCCTGGATCTCCAATCGGTCAATCATCGGTGATCCCCCCCGGTCTCGATTCGACGATGCGTGCCCGCCATCGCCATCTCGTCGGCGTGGTAGCTGGAGCGCACGAAGGGCCCGCTTGCCACGTCGCGGAAGCCAAGTTTGCGAGCCATCCGGCCGAGATCGTCGAACTCTTCGGGGGGGAGGTAGCGCTCGACGGCGAGATGCTTCAAGGAGGGGCGCAGGTACTGGCCGAGGGTCAGGAGGTCGCAGCCCACGTCGCGGAGGTCGGCGAGGGTTTCGAAGACTTCTTCGGGGGTCTCGCCCAGGCCGAGCATCAGGCCGCTCTTGGTGCGGAGGTCGGGGCGGGCCTGCTTTGCGTGCTCCAGGACTTTCAAACTGACGGCGTACTGGCTCTTGCGGCGGACGTGGCGCTGGAGGCGGGCGACGGTTTCGAGGTTGTGGTTGAAGACCTCGGGGGAGGCGGACAGGACGACGTCGATGGCCTCGGGGCGGCCGTCGAAGTCGGGGGTCAGCACTTCGACGACGGCACCCGTGCGGGCGCGGACGGCCAGGATGCAGCGTCGGAAGTGGTCG
>JAABUQ010001474.1_pt1 | contig 50341 bp, 38 predicted proteins | sample 5560001 | NCBI WGS metagenome assembly JAABUQ01 (sample SAMN10711888, study PRJNA513371) | rock metagenome | isolation source: Antarctica rocks | place: Antarctica: Victoria Land, Finger Mt nord | collected 2015-12-18
GGATTCGGTTGTGGGGCCGGGGGTGGGGTGAGCCATACGAACGGTGCGGCGGGATTTACGTGCCGTAGGCGCGGCGGAAAAAGACGATGCCGAGCGGCGGCACGGTCACGGTGAGGGCGTGGGAGCGCCCGTGGGAAGGGAGGGGCGCGGCCTGCACGCCGCCCATGTTGCCCTGCCCACTGCCGCCGTACTGCATCGCGTCGCTGTTGAGGATTTCGTTCCAGAAGCCGCCGAAGGGCACGCCGATGCGGTAGTTATGGCGCGGCACGGGCGTGAAGTTCGCCGCGATCACGATGGGATCCTGGCGGTCGTTGCCGTAGCGCAGAAAGGTCGCCACGCTCTGGTTCGCGTCGTTCGCGTCTATCCACTCGAAGCCGCCGGGGTCGAAGTCCCGCTCATACAGCGCGGGAATGCCCTGATAGGCACGGTTCAGGTCCTGCACCCACTGGCGCACGCCCCGGTGCGGCGCGGAATCGAGTGCGTGCCAGTCGAGGCTCGCGTCGTGGTTCCACTCGCTCCACTGCCCGAACTCGCCGCCCATGAACACGAGCTTTTTGCCGCTCTGCGCCCACTGGTAGCCGAACAACAGCCGCAGGTTGGCGAACTTCTGCCAGTCGTCGCCGCTCATCTTGTTGAGCAGGCTGCCCTTGCCGTACACCACCTCGTCGTGCGAGAGGGGCAGCACGAAGTTCTCGAAAAAGGCGTAGATCATGCGAAAGGTCAGCGCGTTATGATGGTAGGTGCGATGCACGGGGTCGAGCGCGAGGTAGGCCAGCGTGTCGTGCATCCAGCCCATGTCCCACTTCGCCCCGAACCCCAGGCCACCGATGTACGTTGGGCGCGATACGCGCGGCCAGCTCGTGCTTTCTTCCGCGATGGTCTGGATACCGGGAAAGGCGCCGTACAACTGCGTATTGAACTGCGTCAGCAGGGCCACTGCGTCGAGGTTCTCGCGGCCCCCGTAGCGGTTCGGCACCCACTCGCCCGCCTCGCGCGAGTAGTCGAGGTACAGCATGGAGGCGACGCCGTCCACGCGGAGGCCGTCCACATGGTAGCGGTCGAGCCATGAGGCTGCGCTGGAAAGCAGAAAGCTGCGCACCTCGTTGCGCCCGTAGTTGAACACATCCGATTTCCAGTCGGGGTGAAAGCCCTGCCGGGGGTCGGCGTGCTCATACAGGTGCGTGCCGTCGAAGTAGTCCAGCCCGAACTGGTCGGTGGGGAAATGGGCGGGTACCCAGTCGAGAATCACGCCGATGCCCTGCTGGTGCAGGTAGTCCACAAGGTAGGCGAAGTCTTGCGGCGTGCCGTAGCGGCTGGTCGGGGCGAAGTAGCCCGTCACCTGGTAGCCCCACGAGCCGAAAAACGGATGCTCCATGATCGGCAGGAACTCCACATGTGTGAAGCCCGTGTCCTTGATGTACTCCGCCAGTTGCGGCGCGATCTCGCGGTACGTGAGCGAGCGGTTGCCGTCTTCCGGCACGCGCTTCCACGAACCGAGATGCACCTCGTAAATGCTCATGGCTGCGGTGAGGCCGTTGCGCTCTTCACGCTGGCGCATCCACGCCGCGTCGTGCCATTCATACGCCGGGTCCCAGATCACGGAGGCGGTCTTCGGCGCGACTTCCGCGAAGGTGGCGTACGGGTCCGCCTTATCCACTTCATAGTTGTCGTAGTTCGAGGAGATGTGGTACTTGTAAATCGTGCCGGGGCCGAGGCCGGGGATAAACCCTTCCCAGATGCCGCTCATCCCCGTCGGCGCGAGGTTGTGTTCCGTGCCGACCCAGCCATTGAAGTCCCCGATCACGCTGACCACGCGGGCATTCGGCGCCCAGACGGCGAAGTGCGTGCCCGCTACGCCATCCACGATGCGCGGGTGCGCCCCCAGCTTGTCGTACAACCGCAGGTGTGTGCCCTCGTTAAAGAGGTACTGGTCGTCCGGCGTCATCAGCGGCACATCGTGGCGCACCGTTGGTGCGGTGGGGAGTGGCGCGGACGCGGGTTTCTGAGGGGTGGATACCGGTTCCGGCGTGGATGCGGGCGGGCGGGCGGGCGTATTCGCGGGTACGAGGGTGGGCACGGATGCGGCCGCAGGCACGGGCGATGGAGTGGCGGGTGCAACGGGTGGGACGGTCGGCTTCGTGTCCGTGTCCGTGTCCGTCACGCCGTCGGCTTCTCGCAGCACATTGGCATCGGTTGCCGGGGTACTCGCCATCGGTGTGGGCGTGATGGGGCCGCGTGGTGTGATGGTTGGGGCCACGGCATCCGGCGCGGTGGTCGGGTGGGTGTCCGTCACGCCCTCCGCCTCCCGCAACGCGGCGCTGCCGGTGTCTCGTATGCTCATCAGTGACGGGTGATTTGCGCCATTCGTTGCGGCTTCGGGCGTATTTGGGGCGGGCGCATCCGGCGCGGCGTCGAACGGCGTGCTGTCGGGCATCGGGGGAGCGACAGGCGGGCGCAGCAAATCCACCGGCACGGCTTCGCTCATGTTCCGGGCCTCCCGTGCGAGGTCGGCGATTTGCTCCTGCGTCAGAGGCAACGGCATGTGTTCCACGCGGGGCGCGGCGGGCGGCGGGGCGTTGGTAGCCCACGTCTGGCTCAGGCGCTGGTTCTGGCTCGCGCCCGTCCCTATTGGCGCGGGAGGCGGGAGCGGTAGTGTCGGCGGGATGGACGCGACCGGCGACGATGGGGATGCGGGGGGCGTCGGGGGGATGGGCAGCACGGGCGGCGCCGGGGAATCGGGGAACGCAGGTGGCAACGGTGGTGTTGCCGCGCTTGCCGGGGTCGTTAGGGGCGGCGGCGCGGGGGGCACGGTGGTCTCCACAGTGTCGGTGGAAAAGCCGCCGGCACCCGGCGTGTCGGCGGTTTCCGGGTGCGTCGTTGGCGCGGCGGGTGGAGCGGGCGCAGCAGACCCCTCCGGTCTGTTAGGCGGGGCAATTTTCGCCGTGCCCACATTCTCCGCGGCGCCGGAAGCACGCTCGGTGTCGTTATCGGTGTCGTCCGGCTCACGCGCGTCGCTGATTTGCGTACTCTCGCTCATACAGTTTCCTCTCGGTTGCCCGCGCCGCGCAGCAAGTCCCGGATGCCGCGCAACGGGATTGCTGCCCACGAGGGGCGGTTGTTCAGCTCATACGACAGCTCGTACAGCGCCTTTTCCAGCAGGCGCGCGTCGAGCAGCACGGTGAATTCGCGTTCGTTCCGGGGCACAAAGGCCGCGTCGCCCGCTGTTTCGCGGTAGGCCGCGAGAAAGGCGGCGCTGACCCAGGCGTACCAGAAGTGCGCCCAGGGTTCGAGCGCGGCGAGGTCTTCGGGACGCACATTGCCGCCGCTCGCCTCCGGGTTGACGAGCGGGCTGAAGGCGGCGTAGTGGAAGCTGCGCAGCATCCCCGCCACGTCCCGCAGCGGGCTGCGCTTGATGCGCCGCTCACTCAGGGTGCGCATCGGCTCGCCCTCGTAGTCAATGATGACGAAGTCCTTGCCCGTGTACAGCACCTGCCCCAGGTGGTAATCCCCATGCGTGCGCTGCCGCGTCGCGTGGATCGGCGTATCACGCACCGCGCCGAAGCGCGCGGTGATCACCGCCGCGTCCGTCAGCATCGCGTCCGCCTCCGCCTGTGCCGCTTCCGGCAGGCTGTGACGCCGCTTGCGCAAGAGTGCAATTACCGTGCTCGCCTGCGCGCGCAACGACTGGTACAGGCCGCGCTGGTACATCGGCGTAAACGGCTCGGCGGTGAAGGCGGGATCGCGCGTTTCCGCCGCGAGGGCGCGGTGCATCTCCGCCGTACGTTGCCCCAGGAGCCGCGCCGATTCGAGGTACGAGCCGATGTACTCACGCGCGAGGTCGGGGAACTGGGTCGGCTCCGCGCCGGTCGCCTGCGACGCTGGGGGCATGTGGCCGGCGGGGGTCACGTCGGCGGGCGCGGCAGCGGCGGCCTCGTAGAACTCACCGAGCATGTCCAGCGTGTACGCCCAGGCGTCGCCCTCGTTCGGCACGAGCGCCTGCACCATCGCCAGCGAACTGAGTTCGCCGCCCGTGCCCCGGTATTCGAGGCTGCCCGCGAGCGGGGGCGTGCCCGCGAAGTGCGCCGTTTCGGTGAGAAAACGCCCGATCTCCAGGTCGGGGTTCAACCCCTCCCCCAACCGGCGGAAGAGTTTCAAAATAAAGCGGTCGCCAAAGATCACGCTCGTGTTGCTCTGCTCCGCTGCGCTGATCTGCGGTTCGAGGTTCGTGTCCGCGCCGCGTAGCTGGCGGAACATGGAGCTTGGCACACCGACCAGTTCACCGCCACGGCCCCGAAAGCGCCGCCGCCCGGAGACCGCGTCGAGCAACGCCAGGGTAAAGGCGCGCTCGGCCATCGCGTCGTACAGCACGCCCGCGTGCTCGCCGATTCCCACCGTGGCGACCACGGCGTACGGCGCGGTGAGGCGCAGGAGTTCGGCGCGCTCACCCGTGGCGTGCATCAGCGGCAGGATGTACAGGTCGGGATCGCCCTCGGAAAACGAGACGCGCACAAAGGCGATCACGGCGTTCCCGGCTTCGGTGAGCATCGTCACCGTGTCCACGATCTCCGTGTTCGTGATGCGCCGCGCTTTGGAAGCGAACCAGCGCCGTTCGGGAATGTAGGCCCGCAGCACGCGCACGAGGTCGCTGCGGCGGGCCACGCCGAACAACTCTTCCCAGCCGCACGTCGCCGTCAGAATCGGCCACCGGTGTTCGGGCGTGCCGTCCGGCCCGGTTGTCTCGACCGGCACTTTCGGCGCCTGCAACTCAAACCAGTAAAACGAGTGCGGCCCCAGCGTGAGAAAGTATGGGCGGTCGGGGGTAATGACGGGGAACTCAGTGTGCCCGAACGCCTCCACGGGCGTGTACCCTGCATAGGCGGACAGGTCAATCTCCGCCCCCTGCACGAAGCGCGAAAGGTTGGCGACCACGAGCACCGTTTGCCCCTCGGTGCGGCGCACAAAGGTGAGCACCTTGCGGTTGTCGGGGGTGAGAAACTCGATATCGCCCGTGCCAAAGGCGGGGTAGCGCTTACGCAGGGCAATCAGCCGCTTCATCCACCACAGCAGCGATTGCGGGTTCGCCTGCTGTGCCTCCACATTGACGCTCTCGTACGAGTATTCCGGCAGGCTGGTAATCGGCAGGTAGAGCCGTTGCGGGTTCGCGTTCGAGAAACCGGCGTTGCGGTTGCCGCTCCACTGCATCGGTGTGCGCACACCGTTGCGGTCTCCGAGGTAGATGTTGTCACCCATGCCGATCTCGTCGCCGTAGTACAGCACGGGCGTGCCGGGGAGGGCGAACAACAGGCCGTTCATCAGTTCGATGCGGCGGCGGTTGTTATTGAGGAGCGGCGCGAGGCGGCGGCGAATACCGAGGTTGATGCGCGCCTCCTGGTCGCTGGCGTAGACGCGGTACATGTAGTCCCGCTCCTCGTCCGTGACCATTTCCAGCGTCAGTTCGTCGTGGTTGCGCAGGAACATCGCCCACTGCGCGTTCGCGGGGATCGGCGGCGTCTGGGCGAGAATGTCCATGATCGGAAAGCGGTCTTCCATGCGCACCGCCATGAACATGCGCGGCATCACGGGGAAGTGAAAGGCCATGTTGCACTCGTCGCCGTCGCCGAAGTACGCCACGGCGTCTTCGGGCCACTGGTTCGCCTCCGCGAGAAACATCCGGTCTTTGTAGTGTGCGTCCATGTGGGCGCGCAAGTGCTTCAGGGCGGCGTGCGTCTCCGGCAGGTTCTCGCAGTTCGTGCCTTCGCGCTCGTACAGGTAGGGGATCGCGTCCAGCCGCAAGCCGTCCACGCCCATTTTCAGCCAGAAGTCGAGCGCCTGAATCACGGCGCGCATCACGGCGGGGTTGTCGTAGTTCAGATCGGGCTGGTGCGCGTAGAAGCGATGCCAGAAGTACTGCTTCGCCACCGGGTCCCACGTCCAGTTCGATTGCTCGAAGTCCTTGAAGATGATCCGCGCCTCGCGGTACTTGTCCGGCGTGTCGCTCCACACGTAAAAGTCCCGTGCGTTCGACCCCGGCCTCGCCGTACGCGCCCGCTGAAACCACGGATGCTGGTCGGAGGTGTGGTTAATCACCAGTTCGGTGATCACCTTCAGGCCGCGCGCGTGCGCCTCGCGGAGAAAATCGCGGAAGTCCTTGAGCGTGCCGTAGTTCGGATGTACGGCGGTGTAGTCCGCCACGTCGTAGCCGTCGTCCCGCAACGGCGATGGGTAAAAGGGCTGCACCCAGATCGCCGTAATGCCGAGGTCTTGCAGGTAATCGAGCTTGGAAGTCAGCCCCCGGAAGTCGCCGATGCCGTCGCCATTGCTGTCCGCGAATGTGCGCACATGCACCTGATAGATAATCGCGTCCTTGTACCAAGGCGCGACCGCCCCCACCGGCTGGCTCGCCTCCGCGCGGGTAGGTGCGCCCGGTGCGTCGGGCGCATCGGGCACATCGGGCGTCTCGGTCTGCGTCGCTATCGTTGTCGCCACTGGGCGTTTCCTCCCCTGGGAAGTGATGCGTAGAGCGTCCTGAGTCCGGTAAGCAGCAAGCCGCGTGCCGTGCGCCGCGCACACTCTATCATGTCCGGTGTCGCAAGATTGGCACCGCGCGAGTTTGCGGGTGGAGGGATGGCACCCACAAGCGCGAAGGCGCGAAGGCGCAAAGGCACGGAGGAAATACGGGGAAATTTTATGAGTTTTTGCCTTTGCGCCTCCGCGCCTTTGCGTCCTTTGCGTTTATTGACACCCGCCCGGATCGCGGTATCGTGTCCGTACGCACGCGACCCCGGTGGCCCACAGAGAACGGAGAGACCATGACGGTAGTGAAAGACCCGATGCGGCAGATGACGGTGGATGAGGTGTTGGCGCAGTTCGGGGCCGATCATCACTACATTCTGGGACCACGCGGACGAGCTTTTCGCGCGCTACCCGGAGGAGTTCATCGGGGTACTTGATGGCGAGGTGGTGCTACACAACCTCTCGCTCGAAGCGTTCTTCGAGGACATGAAGGCCATTGGCCCCGCCGCCGGTCGCCTCGCTATCGAACAGGCAACGCGCACCGAGACGGTCTGGATTCTGTGATTCAATGCCCTAACCCCCAACCCCTTCCCTTTAGGGAAGGGGAGCGCGCCACTGGAAGATTGAGATATATGAGGAACATTGTAACCTCGCCGTGTCTCACTCCCCTTCCCTTTAGGGAAGGGGTTGGGGGTTAGGGCATTCGAGGCCGCGTCTGCTGCTGACGCGGCCCAATACATAGTTTTCCCCCGTGTTTCCTTCGTGCCTCTGTGTCTTCGCGTCCTTTGCATTGCAACCCCTGCGGAAACATGGCACCGCGAAAACTGCTGCGTCCTGCGTTCAATGGAGTAGGGCACGAGTGTGCGGGCAAATCGGGGAGTCATACCCTGATTGGTGTATTGTGGTATGCCCGCGCACCATGTATGCTAGGCGGGTATCGGGACAATCAATCGGGGTAACAGAGGGGGTACGGCATGGGTACAGCGGCGCGGGGCTTTGGCTTTGTGATGATGGTTCTCGTGCTGCTGGGGGCATTGCTTGTGCCGCTGCCGATGGGCGCAGGGGGCGACGCACCGGCGGCTACGGCGACTATGGGTGTAGTCGCGGGGGCGACGGGGGCAGCCCCGGCGTTCACGGAGGCGGGGGCACGGTTTGCCGGGGGGTGGGGCTTGCGCCTCGCCGCCCTCGGTCGGGGTGATGCCCTCGCGGCGCTCGCGCCCGTGGTGCCCACGGACGACGGCAGGCGGGTAGAGTACCGGCACGCTGGCGCGACGGAGTGGTACGTGCGTGACGGGAACGGCGGCGGGATCGAGCAGGGGGTGACGCTGGGTGCGCCGCCTGTGGGTGCTGGGCCACTCGCGCTTATGGTAGACACGGGGGGAGCGATCCCGCTGGTGGATGCGAACGGAGCGGGGGCAACGCTGGTACTGCCCACCGGGACAGGGGGCGGGTACTGGCGGTACGACGGCTTGCGGGTAACGGACGCGACGGGGCGGGTGTTGCCCGCACGGCTGAGCGTAACCGAGGGCGGGCTGGGCATCACCGCCGAGGACGCGGGGGCGGTGTACCCGGTAACGGTAGACCCCTTTGTGCGGCGACAATCCCTCGCCGACCCCGGCAACACGAACGGTGACTCCTTCGGCGTCGCGGTAGCGCTCTCGGGAGACGGCCTGACGCTCGCGGTGGGTGCGTATGGCACGAACAGCTACAAGGGCGCGGTGTACGTGTACCGGCGCGTTGCCAGGGGCCTGTTCCCCACCACTCCCCTCACCACCCTCGCCGACCCCGGCAACACGAACGGTGACTCCTTCGGCTACGCGGTGGCGCTGTCGGCGGATGGCGCGACGCTCGCCGTGGGCGCGTATGACACGACCAGCAGCAAGGGCGCGGCGTACGTCTTCACCGGCAGCGGGTACGGCACCCAGAACATCCTCACCGACCCCGGCAACACGGGCAATGACTCCTTCGGCTACGCGGTGGCGCTGTCGGCGGATGGCGCGACGCTCGCCGTGGGCGCGGTTGGCACGAGCAGCTACCGGGGCGCGGCGTACGTCTACACCGACCCGCCCACGCTCACCGTCGCTGGCGGTTCCTCTCAAAGCGCCACGGTGGGCACGGCTTTTGCCGCGCCACTCTCGGTGCTCGTCGCCGACGACGCGGGCAACCCGCGCGTCGGCGCCTCCGTTGCCTTTACCGCCCCGGCGGCGAATGCGGGCGCGACCGGCACCTTCCCGGCACTTGCGGGGAGCGTGACTGTCACCACCGACACAAACGGGGTCGCCACTGCCCCGGCGTTCACCGCCAACAACGTCGAGGGCAGCTATGCCGTGACCGCGAGCACGACCAACAGCGGCGGCACCACGAGCGTGGCGCTGAACCTCGCCAATACGGCAGCGACGGCGGCGAGCATCACCGCCCTCAGTGGCACGGGGCAATCGGCGCAGATCGGCAGCGCCTTTGCCGCCCCCCTGCGCGTGCAGGTGCGTGACGCCAGCGGCAATACCGTGCCGGGAACAACTGTCACCTTCACCGCCCCCACCGGCGCCAATGCGCCTTCCGCCACCTTTGGTGGCAGCGCAACCACCACCGTGACCACCGACAGCGCGGGCATCGCGTCCGTAAGCGCCACCGCTGCCGGTCGCCCCGGCCTCGTCTCGGTGGTTGCCACGATCCCCGGTGGCGCGACCACGAGCTTTACGCTCACGGACACCGCCAGCCCGGCCACGCTCACGCTCACCGGCTTCTCGCCCTCCACCGGCCCGACGAGCGGCGGCAACGTCGTGACGATCCGGGGCACGAACTTCAGTGGGGCCACGGCAGTCACCTTTGACACCACCCCCGGCACGGCGATCACGCTGGTGAACAGCACCACGATCACGGTAACAGCCCCGGCACACGCGGCAGGCACGGTGGACATCACGGTAACGACGGGGGGCCAGACGGGCACGATTCACGGCTACACGTACCTGACGGCGGGCAGCATCACGACGCAACCGGGGCTGCACCCGCTGCCGGGTGGCGGCAGTGGCGGCGGTGGCATGCCCCTGCCCCAACCCGTGCGCCACGACCCACCGGGCGGTAGCGGCGGGGGCACCGGCGCGGCGCCACAGGGAGCGGGGCAACCAACCGCGACTCCGGCCCCGCAACCGGCGCGGCATTAGGGGAGGGGAGGGGATCATTCACCACAGAGACACAGAGGGCACGGAGGAAATACAGAGAGATTTTTTTGTATTCCTTTGTGTTCTCTGTGTCTTGGTGGTGAAATCCCCCTCCCGTGCCTACAGGAAGTACTCGAAGTCCTGTTCCGTGCGCAGGCGGTGGCGCAGGTGGAAGACGTGCGCGGGCGAGACCTGGGGGTCGAGCAGCACGAAGTTCCACTCGCCGTGCCACTGGTAGTGCGCGTCCGAGAGCAGATCGTGCATCTGGTAGGCCTCTCTCGCGTCAATGCCGAACTCGTCCAGCGGCAGGTGCATCCAGCCGCTCTGGGGGGTGTACGGGTCGAGGTTGACTACGGTGACGATTACGTCCTTGCCGTCGTCGCTTTCCTTTGAGTATGCAATTATCCGGTCGTTATCGGTCTCGTGAAAGCGCAGGCCGGTATTGCGCCGCAGGGCGGGATGGGCGCGGCGCACGCCGTTGACGCGGGCGATCAACTCCGCCAGCGAGTCTTCGCGGTCAGTGTCCCAATGCACGATCTGGTACTTCTCGCTGTCGCGGTATTCCTCGCTGCCCGGCTCGCGCGGCGTATTGACGCCGAGTTCAAACGCGGGGCCGAGAATGCCGTAACTCGCGCCGAGCGTGGCGGCAAGGATGAAGCGCGCCACAAACGCCGGTCGCCCGCCGTGTTGCAGGTACTCCGTGAGAATGTCCTGCGTGTTCGGCCAGAGGTTGGGGCGGAAATACTCGGCCACCTCTGTCTGCGTCAGGTGCGTGAAGTACTCGGTCAGGTCATGGCGCGTGTTGCGCCACGCGAAGTAGGTGTAGCTCTGGGTGAAGCCGAGCTTGGCGAGGCGGTACATCATTTTCGGGCGCGTGAACGCCTCCGAAAGAAAGAGCACATCGGGGAACTCCGCCTTGACCGCCGCGATCATCCACTCCCAGAAGGGGAGCGCCTTGGTGTGCGGGTTGTCCACGCGGAAGATGCGCACGCCCTCCCGCGCCCAGAACCGCACCACACCGCGCAGCGCCGCCCAGAGGTTTTCCCAGTCCGCCGTTTCAAAGTTGATCGGGTAGATGTCCTGGTACTTCTTCGGCGGGTTTTCGGCGTACTGGATCGTGCCGTCGGGCCGCTGACGAAACCAGTCCGGGTGTTCGCGCACCCACGGGTGGTCGGGCGAGCATTGATACGCGAGGTCGAGCGCGATCTCCATCCCCACGCCCGCCGTCGCTTTGACGAAAGCGCGGAAGTCCCGCATCGTACCGAGGTCAGGGTGGAGCGCGGTGTGCCCGCCCCCCTTACTGCCGGAGGCGCCAATCGCCCACGGGCTACCCACGTCGCCCGGTTCGGGCGTCAGGCTGTTATTGCGCCCCTTGCGAAACGCGGTGCCAATCGGGTGGATCGGCGGCAGGTAGATCACGTCGAAGCCCATCGCGGCGATGCGCGGCAGCCACTCCGTCGCCGTTTGAAAGGTGCCGTGCGTCTCGGCGTCCGGCCCCGTGGAGCGCGGAAAGAACTCGTACCACGCGCCGAACACCGCCCGCTCGCGGTCCACGATCACGCCGAGTTCGCGCTGGTACTCTGTGGCGAGGGAGCGGTCGGGGTAGCGCGCCATCGTCACCGCGAGGTCGTCGTCGAGTGCGGCCTCGATGCGGTCGTGCAGGTCCATCTCCGCAGCGGCCAGGGCGTCGGCCCAACTGCGCAGCGCGCGGGCATCGTCCCCACCGGCACGCGCCACGGCGGCGGTGATGTGCTGCGCGCCCGTCAATAGCTCCACCGAAAGGTCCTGGTTGGCGTCCACGCGCTTGACGAAGTCCCGTTGCCAGCCCTTGAAGTGGTCTACCCACGCGACCGCCGTATAGCGGTACCGCCCCTCGCGCGGCACGCGAAAGGCCGCCCGCCAGCGGTCATTGACGAGCGGCGCGAAGGGCATCTCATGCCATACCCCGTCGCTCTCGGCGCAGTACCGCAGGGCGGCGGAAATCGCGTCGTGCCCGTCGGTGAAGATGTCCGCCTCCACGGTCACGGTGTCACCGATTACCCGCTTGATGGGAAAGCGGCCCGCGTCAATTTCCGGGGCCACGCCCTCGATCACGACTCGCTTGCGTCCGTCCGTCTGCATTCGCGTGTGTCCCTCCCCATCGCCTATCGCCGCACTCGCCGCTGTCGGCATCCGGGGAGTGCCGCCGCAAGAACGGTGCCTTTCCATCCACGACGACGCGCGAGCGATTTACGTAATGACAATATCGAAGCCCGCAAGCAGCGCGAGGGCGTCGGGCAGGGAGAAGATCGCGCGGGTGATCGTGTTCGCGGTGGGGTCAATCGTGTAGTCGTGCGCATCGGTGAGGTCGGCACGGGTGAGGTTCGTGTGGTGAAACAGCGCGCCGGTGCAGTCCATCCCACACAGCTTCGCGCCTGTGAGGTTCGCCTCGCGGAAGTCCGTCTCGCGCGCCGTGCAGTCCGCGAAGGTGACACCAGCGAGCGACAGCCCGAAAAAGGCGGCGTAATCGAGGATGCAGCGCGTGAAACCGACGCCGAGGGGAAACTTCACCTCGGCGCGCCCGCGCGTCAGCGTCCAGTCCACGCCCACAAGCTTGCAATCCGTGAAGTACGTGTCCTGAAACGTCGTGTGGCGCGGCTGCATCAGGCTGAGGTCGCAGCCCGTAAAGCGGCAGCCCGTGAAGGCACAGCGGGCAAAGTGGTTCCCCGTGAACACGCAGCCGTCAAAGGTGCAGTCCGTCCAGTCAATGCCGGACAGTTCCCCATCGGGCAGCGCGCGTTTGCGGAACGTCTCGCCTGTGTACTGCTGCCCGTCGGCGAAACTGTGCGTCGTATCCATGATCCCCCCTCGAATCCAATCTCCCATCACGGTTTGGCGATGCGATGGCGGACAGGCCGCGCCCGCTACCCGCGTGGCGGGCCGGGAATCATGCGCGCCACGGCATCGAGCAGGGCGTCGAGGTCGAGGGGTTTGGGAAAGGTAACAGCGTTCAGGGCCACAAAGGCGGCGGCGTGCGCCCGGAGGTACTCCGCCGCGCCACTGACCACGATCACGGGCAGGCGGGCAAAGTGTTGCTCCACCCGCAGCGCGCCGAGCAGCGCCAGCCCTGCCTCATGGGTGCTACCGAAGGCGAGATCGAGCACCGCGAGGTCGGGCCGGTGCGCCCGCAGCAGCAACAGCGCGGCGTCCGGCATGCCCCCCGTCACCACGCGGTACCCCTCGCCCGTGAACAGGTCAACCAGCAGGGCAACAAAGACGTCGTCATCGTCAATGATCGCAATCAGCGGCGCGTCCGGCGCGGGAATGGACATGCTGGCTCTCCTTTCCGGTCGGGCACGCGCGGCTCCCGGTCGCTCCCGCCCCCGCAGATAGCTTGCGGTACTGTATCACAAAGAAAGGATTGAACCGCCAAGACGCCAGGAATTTATAAAAAGAATTGTATTTCCTGGCGTCTTGGCGGTTCAATTTCCCCCGCCTCCTCTTGACATGCATTATGTCAATATGCGAGTCTATACGTATTCGGGGCATTTCACGGTCCCGGTGGGGTTCCGGTGCGGGTGAGGGGATGGCGAGGCGATGGGCTTGGCTCCCAACCGCACCGGGCGTGGCAGGTATGGAAAGAAGGAGTGCCGCGTGATGATTCGCACACTGTTCGGGGCGATTGCTCGCCCACGCCGCCTCGGTCTCGCGCTTCTCGCGCTCGGTTTATGCGTCACGGTGGCGTGGCCCGCCTTTCCCACCACATCCGCCAGCTACTGCCGCGTGCGCGTGTTGATCGCGACGCCCGACCCGGCGAGCGTGGATGTGCAGATCAACTCGATCCGCATCGCGGCGGGCAACAAGCTGGGCGAAATGACGCCGTACATCTCGCGCCCCGCCGACCATTACGGCCTGCGCGTCTTTCCGCCTGGCGCGGTGGAAGGTGGTAACGCCTACGTGATGCATGATGTCTATCTTGAGGCAAATAAGGATTGGACGATCGTGGTTTTCGGCAAGCTGTCGGATAAGACGCTGGATGTGAGCGCCGAAGAAGACACGAACATCGCCGATAGCGCCGGCGCGCGCATTCGCTTCGGCAACTACATCCCCGGCACCACCACGCTCGCGCTGAAGGCCTCGGAAGGCACCCAGAGCACGTCAATCGGCAGCGCCGGTTTCGGTCACATGACCGGGTACACCGCCGTGCCGCCGACCGTGCAACCGGGCACCGCGACGAACCTCGCCGTGACTGACACGGGTAACATGACCACGGCGCAAGCCAATGTGCGCCTGAGCGCGAACAGCGTGATTACCGGCTTCGCCATTCCCGGCGCGGGCGGCATGGGCACAAACCTGCTGCTCAACCTCGATGGCGGCACCAGCAAAGACCCGCTTAACCCCGCGTCCGCCACTGCCAATGCTGCCGCCGCCAGTACCGCCGCCGTCAATGGCACCGCCGCCGCGCTGGTGAACGGCACGGGTACGGCGTCCGCCGCAGCGGCCCTGTTGCCGCCCACGCCACCCGGCGGTGCTGGCCCAACTGCCGTGGTCGCGCCGACACCAGCCTCCGCTGCCGCAACCGGTGGAAGCAGTGCGAGTGCGGCCCTGCGTACGGCCCTCGCTCCCGTGCCGATGATCGCCAACACGGACACGAAAGTCTTCTTCGCCCCCACGGGACATACACTCGGCGGGTCGTTCAAGACCTACTGGGACAGCCACGGCGGCCTCGAACAGTTCGGCTACCCGATTACCGAGGAGTATCAGGAAGTCTCCGCCACCGACGGCAAGACGTACACCACGCAGTACTTCGAGCGTGCCCGCTTCGAGTACCACCCGGAAAACGCGGGCACGGGGCACGAGGTGCTGCAAGGCCTGCTCGGACGCGAAATGCTCAAGCTCCTCGGGGGGTAATTTTTACCGCCAATACCGCCCAAAGGGCACCCGCAAGACGCCAAGAAATACAGGTCACTGTATTTCTTGGCATCTTGGCGTTCTGGTGTCTTGACGGTTCAATCGTTCCTTTTCTCTGGGGGGGGTGTACTCCACAGAAACCATATGCCTATTGACAAGCACAAACGATACACCTATGATGTATTCATCGTTTGGTGTTTACAACACAGGGTTCGCTGCATTGCAGTGGTAATGGACTAGGCGCACGCGACATGCGGGCCGTTCGCATGCCGTGATAGCCAGCGAAAGGATGGACAGCCCGTGACGCACACAGGAGCCAGCCCGCAGTATACCCGCTCATTGTCCCGACGCACGCTCATCAAGGGGGCCGCGACAGTTGCCGGGGCCGCCATCGCACCTGGCCTGGTCGTCGCCCAGACGTCACCGCCAGGTCAGGGGACCCCCCCCAGTGTGATCACCAACCCACCGCGTCAATGGGGGCCGGATGCTCCGCCCAGCATCTACCCGGATCCAGACATTCTCTCTCTGGACCCGTCGTTCGATCCGTACCTGCTGGGCATCACCGCAATCCACCGTGTCTGGACCGGCGGGCGATGGCTGGAAGGGCCAGCTTGGTCCAGCCAGGGCAACTATCTGCTCTTCAGCGATGTTCAGGCCAACATCGAGTACCGTCTCATCTGGGAAGAGATGCGCGTCACGAAGTTCCGCGATCCCTCGTACTTCGCTAATGGTCACACGATCGACTTCCAGGGCCGGGAGATTACCTGCCAGGACGGCTTCCGTCGCGTGATACGCTGGGAGCACGATGGCACGATGACAGTGCTCGCGGACAATTATCAGGGTAAGCCGCTCAATTCGCCCAACGGCGCCGTCCCGCACCCCGATGGCAGTATCTGGTTCACCGATCCCGCCTATGGTGACCAGCTCTCCGAGGGGCAACCAGACGCGCCCGGCGGGTCGGCCAATTCGGGGCACATCAACCCCAGGATCGGCAATCCGTTCGCGGGCGACTACAAACGCCAGCTACCGACCAACACCTACCGCTGGGACCCGAGCGGCAGACTCGATCTCGTCGTTGGAGAGGATCAGGCACCCGATCCGAACGGGCTCGATTTCTCGCCCGATTACAAGACTTTCTACCTGATTAGCACCGGCAAAGGACCGGGCGATAGTGGGACGGGCGGAACGGGCGTCATCTACGCGTTCGATGTTGCGGGCGACGGCAAGTCGGTCTCGAATAAGCGACTGTTCACGGACATGATGGTGAACGGCGTTCACTGTGGGCCAGATGATATGCGAGTTGACGTTGACGGTAACATCTGGGCCAGTTCCAACGCGCCGCTCGGCTTCGCTGGCGTAGTCGTCTTCAACCCACAGGGCAAGGCGATCGGGCGCATCCGCACACCGGAAGTCGTTGCCAACCTCACCTTCGGTGGCCCAGAACGCAACTTCCTTCTCATGACCGGCAGCCAATCTATCTACATGCTCCAAGTCAATACGCAGGGGGCACACCCCGGATAATCGCGTTGCTCGCTAGCGAAATCGCTCGTGGGATCATTACGAGGGCGCCCGCAAGAAATACAAATCTTTTCTTGAATCCCTGGCGCCTTTGCATCGTGGTAGTAAACGCCCCCGCTTTTCTGCGGCGGGCGTTTACCGCGTGGGTAGCGTGTGGTATCGTGGTATCCATCCACAATTTACTCATACCCGGCAGGAGGATCCCGTGTCCATCCGTCCCGCGACCCTTGACCACATCGTCCATGATGTTGCCCGGCAGAATGGCACGAAAGCCGCGATCATCTTCGCGGACGAGCCGATTTCTTATGCGGAGCTTGACGCCCGCATCGAGCGCGCCGCGAACGGGCTGGCGGCACGCGGCATCGGGCACGGCGACCGTGTGGCGCTGCTCCTGCCCAATGTGCCGGACTTCATCGTCGCCTACTATGCGGTGATGCGATGTGGCGCGGTCGTGGTGCCGGTGAACGTCCTCTATAAAAACGAGGAAATCGCGTACATCCTGCGCGATAGCGAAGCCAAAGCGCTGATCGTCCATTCGATGTTCGCCACGTACGGCGTGCCCGCCGCCGCGTCCGTGCCGTCGGTGGCGCAGGTGGTCGTCGTCGGGGGCGAGACGCCGACCGGCGCGACTGTGTGGGATGCCCTCACGGACGGCAGCGCGCCGAAGCGGCGCCCGGTCACGGTTTCGCCCGATGACCTTGCCACGATCTGCTACACCTCCGGCACCACCGGGCAATCCAAAGGCGCGATGCTGACGCACCACAATTTCATCGCCAACTGTGAGCAGATGGACAAGATGCCGCGTGGCAGCGTGTTCACCGACGATACCCTGCTGCTCATGCTGCCCCTCTTTCACATCTACGCGATGAACTGCGGCATGAACGCCTTTCTCCGCAAGGGCGCGACGATCGTGCTGGTCCCCCGCTTCGAGCCGGTGCCGGTGCTCGAACAGATGCAAAAGCACCGCGTCACGTACTTCCATGCCGCGCCGCCGATCTACGTTGCGTGGGCCAACACGCCAACGCTCGGCGAGTACGATCTTTCGTCGGTGCGGGCCGCCTTTTCCGGCGCGGCGTCGTTGCCCGTGCAAATCCTCGAACACTTCAATGCCAAAACCGGCATCGAGATTTCCGAGGGCTACGGCCTCACGGAAACCGCGCCCGTCACGCACACGAACTTCGCGGGCATGCTCACGAAACCGGGCACGGTCGGCCCCGCGATCCCCGGTGTGGAGGTGCGGCTCGTGGATGAAAACGACCATGATGTGCCGCCGGGCGCGGAAGGCGAACTGATCTGCCGGGGCGAAAACGTCACGCAGGGCTACTGGCGCAAGTCGGAAGCCTCTGCCGAGGCCTTGCGCGGTGGCTGGTTCCACACGGGCGATATCGCCACAGTGGACGAAGACGGCTACTACGCGATTGTAGACCGCAAAAAGGACATGATTAACGCCGGTGGCTTCAAGGTCTGGCCGCGCGAGGTGGAGGAAGTCTTTTTTCGGCACCCCGCCGTGCGCGAAGCGGCGGTGGTCGGCATCCCCGATGACTACGCCGGCGAACGCCCGATGGCCTACATCGTCTTGAAGGATGGGCAGGCCGTCACCGCCGAGGAATTGGTCGCCTACTGCAAGGAACATCTCGCTACCTTTAAGGTGCCGCGCCTGATCGAGTTCCGTGACGACCTGCCGAAGCTGCCCACCGGCAAAGTCCTCCGCCGCGTGCTGCGCGATGAGGCGCGGCAACTCGTGGCGAGCCGGGCATAGCAAAATGCGGGCAGGAAACGCAAAGGGCGCAAAGGGCGCAAAGAACGCGGAGGGGAAAATGCAGGGGGCATTTGAAAGTGTTTTTCCGCGTCTTTCCTTTGCGCTCTTTGCGTTCTCCGTGTCCTTTGCGTTTCCCCCGCAAGCGATGGAATCGGCATCGCCCGTTACCCGTTATCTGCTTTGCGATGCCAGCGTAACGTGACCCCGGAACACTGCAACAAAGGAGTTGTCTTCGTGACCACTACCCTCTCCAACCCTGCCACCTCCCAAACCGACGAGACCACGGCAACGGTCACGACGACGCCCGGTGCGGCGACCGCGCGACGGAGCACCACGGTGGTGGGCGACGTGACGCCCCGCGTGGACTTTTACGGCGTGGACGACCTGCTGACGGCGGACGAGATCGGCGTGCGCGACCGCGTGCGTGCGTTCGTGGATGCGGACGTGACGCCGATCATCGCGCCGTACTGGGAGCGTGCCGAGTTCCCGATGCAACTGGTGCCGAAGCTGCGCGCCCTGAATATCGCCGGTGGCTCGCTGCGGGGCTACGGTTGCCCCGGCATGAGCGCGGTCGCGGACGGGCTGATCGGCGTCGAACTGGGGCGCGGTGATGGCAGCGTGGAAGTGTTCTTTGGCGTGCATTCCGCGCTGGCGATGACCTCCATCGCCCTCTGTGGTAACGAAGAACAGAAATCCCGCTGGCTGCCTCTGATGGCGCGCATGGATATCCTGGGCGCGTTCGGCCTCACCGAACCCTTCAATGGCTCCGACGCGGGCCACCTGCGCACCACCGCCCGCCGCGATGGCGACCACTACATCCTCGACGGCGCGAAGCGCTGGATCGGCAACGGGCACCTCGCGGATGTGGTCGTGATCTGGGCGCGCGACGAGGCGGACGGCAAGGTCGGCGCGTTTCTCGTGGAAAAGGGCACCCCCGGTTACACGGCGGAAGTGATGGCGGGCAAGTCCGCCCTGCGCGCGCTGGGCAATGCCGATATCACTCTGAGCGGCGTGCGCGTACCCGCCGACCATAAGCTGGCGAATGGCCGCGACTTCCGCGACACGGGCCGGGTACTCACCGCCACGCGCTACGGCGTCGCCTGCGGCGCGCTCGGCCACGCGATGGCCTGCTACGAAGCGGCGCTCGACTACACTACGAAGCGTGAGCAGTTCGGCAAGCCCATCGCGGGGCACCAACTTGTGCAGGCCAAGCTCGTCTGGATGCTCACGGAGATCACCGCGATGCAACTGCTCGTCTGGCGGCTCGGCAAGCTGCTTGACGAGGGCCGCATGACCGCCGAACAGGCCTCGCTCGCCAAGCTGAACAACGCCGCCAAAGCGCGCAAGATCGCCGCAGATGCCCGCGACATCATGGGCGGCAACGGCATTCTGCTCGACAACATTGTCGCTCGCCATCAGGCGGACATGGAGGCGGTCTTTTCGTATGAGGGCACCGATCACGTCCAGACGCTGATTATTGGCCGCGCCATCACCGGCACACAGGCGTTCGTCTAACGGGTATTGGGAGGGGTAATTGATTACCGCCAAATGTGGTACCACAGACGATGAAACGAACGGAGCGCACAACGTTGGCAACCAATTCCCCTTCCCATACCGCTGCCGTGACTGGCGCTGTCCCCCACATCACGCGCGTCGTGGTGCTTGGCGCGGGCACGATGGGGGCGGCAATCGCCGCGCACTGCGCGAATGTCGGCCTCACCGTGACGCTGCTCGACATTGCCCCGGACACGCTCGCGCCGGAGGAAGCCGCGAAGGGGCTGACGCTTGAGAGCCGCGCCGTGCGTGACCGGATCGCCCGCGCCGGGTTCACGCGGATGCAGAAGGCGTCGCCCGCCGCGCTCGCCACTCCGGCGGTTGGTGAGCGGATCACGGTCGGCAACTTCACCGACGATTTCAGTGCCGTTACCACCGCCGATTGGGTGGTTGAGGCGATCATCGAGCAACTCGCGCCCAAGCGGGAGATTTTGGCTCGTGTGGCGACGATGCGCAAACCGGGCAGCATCGTCTCCTCGAACACCTCCGGCATTCCCCTGCACGAGATCGCCGACGGATTGCCCGCCGACTTCCGTGCGCGCTTTCTCGGCACGCACTTTTTCAACCCGCCGCGCTACATGAAGCTGCTGGAGATCATCCCCACCGGCGACACCGATCCGGCGGTCGTCGCGGCGATGACCGCGTTCGCCACGCGCACGCTCGGTAAAGGCGTGGTGGTGTGCAAGGACACGCCGAACTTTATCGCCAACCGCATCGGCACCTACAGCGGCATGACGGGGATGCGCTACGCCTTCGACAACGGCTACACGATTGAGGAAGTGGACGCGCTCACGGGGCCGCTGATCGGCAGGCCGAAGACGGCGTCGTTTCGTCTCGCCGACCTCGCGGGCATCGACATCTCCAAAAACGTCGCCGACAACCTGTACGCCGCCGTGCCCGACGACGAATCGCGCGAGGAATACCGCCCACCCGCCGCCATCGAGCGGATGGTCGCGGCGGGCAAGCTCGGCAATAAAACGGGTGGCGGCTTTTACCAGCGCGTAGATGGCCCCCGTGGCGCGCGGGCGTTTCATGTGCTCGACCTCGAAACGATGACCTACCGCCCGCCGACGGAGCCGGACTTGCCCCTGATCGCGGAAGCGAGCGCGATCCGCGACCCCGCCGCGCGCCTGCGCTTCATCCTCGAACGGGCCGACGCGGGCGACCGTGCCGCGCGCCTGATCGAAGCGCGCATCGTGCCCACCTTCGCCTACGCCGCCCGCCGCGTGCCCGAAATCACCGACGACCCGGCAGCAATTGACGACGCGATGCGCTGGGGCTACGGGCAGGATGCGGGGCCGTTCGAGACGTGGGACATGCTCGGCGTCGCCGAAACCGTCGCCCGGATGGAGCGGGGTGGTATCGCTGTCGCCCCCTGGGTACGCGAAATGCTTGCGGCAGGGAACGAGACCTTTTACCGCCGCGACACGCACGGCACGGCGGTTTACAGCCCCCTCACCCACCGATACGAACCGCGCCCCGCAGACCCCGACCACCTCGATCTCGCCGCGCTGAAAGCCCAGGGCAAGGAAGTGGAGGGCAACAAGGACGCGAGCATCATTGACCTGGAAGATGGTGTACTCTGCTTCGAGATTCACACGCGGGCGAACGCCGTCGGCCAGCTCGTCAGCGGGCTGATGCATGACGCGCTCGACCGGCTGGAAGGCGACGAGCGATGGCGCGCGATGGTGATCGGCAACGACGGCGAGTATTTTTCCGCCGGGGCCAACCTGTTTGAACTGACGCGCCTCGCCCCCGATGAGATCATGGAAACCCTCGCGGCGGGGCACAAAATGGTGCAGCGCATCCGCTTCTGCACCAAGCCCGTGGTTGCCGCGCCCTTTGGCAACACGCTGGGGCTGGGCGCCGAGCTTTCGCTGGCGAGCGCGGGCATTTGCGCGGCAAGTGAAACGTACATGGGCCTCGTGGAAGCGGGCGTCGGGCTGATTCCCGGTGGGGGCGGCTGCAAGGAGTTCGTGCGCCGCGTGATCTCCCCGCCGCTGCGTACGCCGGGCGCGAACCCGCTCCCCGATTTGCAGCGCATCCTGCAAACTCTCGCGCAGGCAAAGGTGAGCACGAGCGCCCTCGATGCGCGCGACCTGGGTTTTCTCGCACCGAGTGACCGCATCGTCGCGGGGCGCGACCGGTTGATTGCCGAGGCGAAGCGCATGGCCCTCGATCTCGCGGACGCCGGGTACGAGCCACCGACCTCCGGTAACAACTGCTACGCCGCCGGTTGCAACGCCCTCGCCAGCCTGCACATCGCCATCTACCAGTACGAGCAGGGCAACTTCGTCTCGCCCTATGACGCAGTCGTGACGCGCGAACTGGCGAACATTCTCTGCGGCGGCGACCTCTCTGAACCGCAGTGGGTGAGCGAAGACTACTTTCTCGCCCTGGAACGCGACGCCTTCGGTCGCTTGCTGCAAAACCCGAAAACCCAGGAGCGCATCGCCCACACCTTGAAAACCGGCAAACCGCTCCGTAACTAATGGGATGGATTGAACCGCGAAGGCGCGAAGAACACAAAGAAGTGAAATGCTCTTTAAATTTCTCACGACATTTTCCTTCGTGCCCTTCGCGCCTTCGCGGTAAAGAAATCTTTCGACGCATAGAGGAGGCACACGCCATGGTAAAGGAAGCAGTGATCGTCGCGGGCGTCCGCACCGCCGTGGGCAAAGCGCCGCGTGGCACTTTGCGTGCGACGCGGCCCGACGATATGGCGGCGATGGCTATCGCCGAAGTTGTGCGCCGCGCGGAGGGGCTGGACCCCACCGAGATCGAGGACGTGGTGATTGGCTGCGCGATGCCCGAAGGCGAGCAGGGCTACAACGTCGCGCGCGTCGCTACCCTGCGCGCGGGGTTGCCCGAAAGCATCGCGGGGCAAACGGTGAACCGCTTTTGCTCGTCCGGCTTGCAGACCATCGCGCAGTCCGCCGAGCGGATCATGGCCGGGTTCGGGCGCTGCGTGATCGCGGGCGGCACCGAGAGCATGAGCTTTCTGCGGGGCGAGACGATCCGCATGGCCCCCAATCCCGCGCTCGCGGCGGAATACCCGGCGGCCTACCTCGGTATGGGGCTGACGGGCGAAAATGTCGCGCGCGAGTTCGGCGTCTCCCGCGAAGAACAGGACGCCTTCGCCCTGCGCTCGCATCAGCGCGCGTCGGCGGCGATTGACGCCGGCAAGTTTGCCAATGAGATCGTGCCCCTGCCCGTAGCGCGCGTCTGGGTGGATGAGAGCGGCGTGACACGGCGTGAGACAGCGGACTTCATCGTGGACGAGGGGCCACGCCGCGATACCTCGGCGGCGGCGCTGGCGAAGCTCCGGCCCGTGTTCCACGCGCGCGGCACGGTCACGGCGGGCAACTCGTCGCAGACCAGCGACGGCGCGGCGGCGGTGCTTCTCATGGAGCGGGAGTACGCCGAAGCGCACGGCTTCCGGCCCCTCGCGCGCTTTGTCGCCTTCGCGGTCGGCGGCGTGCGGCCCGACATCATGGGCATCGGCCCGCTCGTCGCGGTGCCCAAAGTGCTCAAGCTCGCCGGGCTGAACCTCGAAGACATGGACCTGATCGAACTGAACGAGGCCTTCGCGGCGCAATCGCTCGCGGTGATCAGGGAACTCGGCTTCGACATGGAAAAGGTGAACGTCAACGGCGGCGCCATCGCCCTCGGTCACCCGATGGGCGCGACCGGCGCCAAGCTCACGGTGCAAATTCTCAACGAACTGGAGCGGCGCGGCGGTCGCTACGGCATGGTGACGATGTGCGTCGGCGGTGGCATGGGCGCCGCCGGTATCTTCGAGCGGTTGGCGGCGTAAAGGGGCTGGGGGACAGGGCATATGCGTTCTGGGACGGGTCTTCCTAACCCCCAGCCCCTTCCCTCCGAGGGAAGGGGCTGGGGGTTAGGAAGATTCGGGCCGGGATTTGCGAGAACCCATAAGCCCTGGCCGGAGGAGGGTTTCCCCAACCCCTTCCCCGGCCTGACGGCACATTACTGGATGTGCAGCACGGCCTTGCCCGCGTAGGCGCGGTCGAGCAGGTGTTGCGCGGTTTTTGCCACGTCCGTCCAGGGCGCTTCCACATCGAGGCGCACGGTGAGGCTCCCGGCGGACACGGCCCCCGCGAGCAGCGCGAGGCCGTTGGACGCGGGATCGCGGCGCAGTTCGTGGAACATCGAAAAACCGTAGAGCGTCGCGCCCCCCGTGCCATAAAACTGGCCCAGAGGCAGCGAGACGTCCGCGCCCGCTGAGGTGCCGTAGAGCACGTAGGTGCCGTCCGGGCGGAGCATGGTGAGCGCGTGGGCGATCACGGGGCCGCCCGTGCCGTCTACCACCAAGTGATACGGGCCGTGTGCCGCCGCCTCCGCCGCGTCCGCGCTCACGATCACTTGCGTGATCCCAACTTCGCGCACGACGTCCGCGTGCTTTTCCTGCCGCACCACAGCGACGACCCGCGCGCCCGACTGCCGCGCCAGTTGCGCCGCGAAGTAGCCGACGCCGCCCGACGCCCCCGTGACCAGTACGGGCAGATCGAGCAACGACCCGCCCTGCCGTACCGCGTGCAGCGCCGTCAGCCCCGCCACGGGCAGCGCCGCCGCCTGCGCGAAGGAGACGCCGTCCGGCAGGGGCGCGAGTTGGTCCGTCGGCACCGCCACGGCCTCCGCCCACGCGCCGCCTGCCAACAGGCCGACGACGCGCGTGCCTTCTTTGGGGCCGCTGCCGTTCGCCGCTGCCTGCTCCACCGTACCCGCGAGGTCCCAACCGGGCCGGTACCCCGCCGGTGCGCCGCCGAGCGACCGGCGTACCTCGCCTCGGTTGAGCGAAAAAGCCGCCACGCGCACCCGCGCCTCGTGTGGTCCCGGCGTCGGCCCCGCCACCTCCCGGATCACCAGCGTGCCCGTATCCCCCGGATCTACCACCACCGCCCGCACCCTGCCCGTGCCCATTGTGCCCATCGTGCATGGCCTCCCGCCGCTTTACCGCCTGATTTGCCGCTCGTGATCCGCCGTGCGTCGGCCGCCCGACCCTTCGCCTCACCGCATCGCATCGCCGGGGCCACGCGCCCATCATCGCGCAAACCGTGTCTATCGCCTCAAGCGCCTGCGTTACCGATACATAGCGCATTGGGGCTAATGAGGAAGTGGCGTGCGAGCCGGCGGTGTGTGGATGAATCGCGCACGTTCGCGCACGTCAAGGTGCGCGACGATGCGACGAATAGATGGGGTGGCGAGGGCACATCGGAGTCGAACCGACCCGCGTCGCCTCTCGACGCCGCACAACGGGTTTGAAGCCCGTGGGACGCACCGGCGCCCACCTGCCCCCACAAGGATAGGGGAGTACGCAGTATGCAGTGGGGATCAATGCATTTTGCTGCGTACTGCATACTGCATACTGCGTACTCGCTACTGCACCTTGACGCCGCGCCAGAAGGCGACGTAGCCCTTGATTTCCTTGGCGGCGTCCTTTGGCTCGGCATAATACCACGCAGCGTCGGGGTTTTCCTGCCCGTTCACGGACAGCGTGTAGTAGCTGGCCTGGCCCTTCCAGGGGCAGGTCGTGTGGGTGTCCGTTTCCTTGAAGTATTCGCGGTGAACCGCGTCTGCCGGGAAGTAGTGGTTGTTCTCCACCACGACCGTCCGGTCACTTTCCGCTAGTGTCGCGCCGTTCCATGTCGCTTTCATCGTCTGCCTCCTGTGGGGGTGATTCCTGGTCACGCGGGTACGTGCCGCGTGGGCAATCGTGCCAACGATACCCGGTGCGTGATACCCGGTACAAAGGGTGCAACGGCGTGGCGGGGCATGCATTCCGGGGTGCGCAACCTCTCCACGCCGTTGCCCCAGCCCATGCGGCAGTAGGGAAGGGAAGATTGAACCGCGAAGGCGCAAAGGCGCGAAGAAATCAAGAAAAATACATCTGTTCTTTTGCATTTCTTCGCGCCTTTGCGCCTTCGCGGTTCATATTTCCCGTTGGGCTTGATTCCCCCACGCATCACCTGCTACGCTGAACGCATCAAGGCGGGGGGACGTGCCGGGTGGCCGGTCTCTCTCCCCCGAACGGCAATGCGTGGGCGTGGGTGCGGCGGGCACGCCGCCTGCGTGACCGAAGGGAGCAACGGGATGGCATTTGGCGCGTGGCTGGGAGCGGAACTGGAAAAGCGGGGCTGGTCGCAACGGCAGTTCGCCAAAAAGCTGGGGATGGGGTCGGGCACCGTCTCGCGCTGGGTGGCGGGGGGGGACTACCCGCAGGGGCCGCAGATTGTCAGCATCGCCCGCGCACTCGATGTGCGCCCCGCGCTGGTGCTCGACCAGTTCCCCGACGCCCCGCCGCTGCCGGAGGACGAGGTCTTTTACGCCTCGCTCCCCGGCGACCTCACCGACGAAGAAAAGCGCGGCATCCGCGCCTACATTCGCGGTATGCGCCTGCTGGGCGCGAGTGAGGGCGAACCAGCGGACGACTGACGACCGAGACGGTGGGTGGGCACGGGAGGAAACGCAAAGGACGCAAAGGACGCGAAGGGATCAAGAAAATGATATGTATTCTTTTAGATTTCTTTGCGTTCTTCGCGTCCTTTGCGTTTCCTCCCACGTTCTGAGAAGGGAAGGGGGCAGGGATGCGCGTGGCGCGGGAGGCGGCGGCACGGCTGCGGGCGCAACTCGGCCTCGCGGGGCCGACGGAGGCGTGGGCGGTGTGCGCCGCGCTCGGTGTGCCGGTGGATGTGTTCCCCTTTCGCGGGGCGGTGCGCGGGGTGTACTGGAACGGGCGCGTCGCGGTGCGCACGGGGCTGTCGCGTCGGGAAACGCAGCATGTGATTTTGCACGAGATCGGCCACCACCTGCTCCATGGCCCGGTGGGAGGCGCGGAGTTCTGGGTGCGGCGCGACCCCGGCATGTTGCGCAAATACGAGGGGCAGGCCGAACACTTCGCCTACTTTTTCGCTCTGCCGGGGGACGAACTGTGCGCCCTATGGCGGCAGGAGACGCCCGCGTGGGAGGTCGGCGAGCGGTACGGGCGCACGTACTGGTGGCTGCGCCAGCGCGTCGCCCTCGCCCACGCCGCCGGGGAGTTGGTCCCCCCACCCTGGCGCGACCTGCCCGCCTGACGGCGATGGGCGGGGAGGGGTTCACTCTATTGAACACGCCGCGCGGGCGCAACCACGCCCCGCGCTTTTCGTTGTCTGTGTAGAGGGGAACGGGCGAGCGGGCAGGGCAAGCGGGGAGCGTAATCACGGTGTACATCGAAGAGATCCGCTTGCCCCGTGGGCGGTTGGCCGCGTTCGCGCTGGTGTTCGCGCTGGTCATCGGCGGGCTGGTCGCGCTCGCCCTGCTTGTGCCCCGGCTACCGCCGGTGGTGCGCCTCGTGATCGTGGGCGCGGCCCTGCTCCAGGCCGTCCTGGGCCTCGCGCTCATCCGCATGTTGTCACAGATGCGGATCACGATAGACGACACCCGGCTGGTCGTCGCGTTGCGCCTGCTCGTGAAAACGCGCATTCCCCTGGCGCACATCGCCACCTGTGGGGTGACGGACTGGCGCGGCTGGGGCATCAGCTACACCGGGCGCGGCACGGTTCATCGCCCCACCTCCGACGCGCGGCGCGGCGTCTGGCTGACCCTGACAAGCGGGGCACAGGTGCTATTTACCAGCCGCGACCCCGACGCCGTCTGCGCCGCCCTGCGCGTCCGCCAGCCCGCGATTGAACCGCGCGACGCCCGTTTCCCCCTGTAAGGTATCTTTTTCCACCATATGAAAACATTTCTTTGGCACGTATTCTGCGTAAACGGGTATCAGTGTGGTCTTTGATCGCCCCGGATAAAGGAGTCTTCTTGCATGGCACAAACCGAACGGCCTCCGCGCGCGAGCGACCGCGCCCCGCAACCGCTTCAGGCTCCGCGACCGGACGGCGACGCCTTGAAGCAGCAGGCCGGGGCAGCGGCGCAAAACCTCGCGGACCAGGCACAGGAAACCGCCGGTCAGGTGACGGCGCAGGTGAAGCAAACCGCGCTCTCGCTGCTGGATGCTCAGAAAGACCGCGTGACCGAGAACCTCGGCGCGCTGTCCGACTCGCTGCGGCAAGCGAGTGCGCAATTGCGGCAAAGCGAAGGCGGCGCGGTGTTTGCCCAATACCTCGACACCGCCGCCGCGCGCGTGCAGGGGGTGTCCACGCACCTCGACGAGCGCGCCATGAGCGATTTGTTCAGCGACCTCGAAGGGTACGCACGGCGGCAACCCGCCGTGTTTCTTGGCGGCATGTTCGCGGTCGGCACGTTGGCGGCCCGCTTTCTCCGCAGCACCGGCGCGGGCACGAGCACGGGCGGCGCCATGAGCCAACCCACGCCGCCGCGCCCGTCCGTTGCCCCTGCCCCTGCCCCCGGTAACCGTGACGGCGGCATCACGCAGCCGATCCCACCGGCGCCTATGCATCGGGACGACCCCGACCGCCTCGCGGCGGCCTATCGGAACAATCCCCCGTCCCCGCCGCCCCCAGGGCATATGCGTTCCGGTATCGAGCCTGCCTGACCTCCCACCCCTAACCCCTTCTCTGGAAGAAAGGGGTTAGGGGTGGGATATTCAGGTTCGGGTATGAGAATAGTTTCTCAATTGCACGAGTGCGCGCCGGTTGACGGCAAAAGGAGATCGAGCGATGGCGGAATTAACGGTTGAGCGTAATGATGCGGTGATCGAGCCGGGCGGCGCGGAGGCCGGGCGGGTCGAGCATGTGATCGTGAATGAGTTGACGCAGCAGATTACCGACCTCGTGGTCCTGCGCAAGGACGGCACCGAGTTCATGGTGCCCATCGGGGCGGTGACGCAGCAGGGGCCGGGCGTGTTTCTGCTCCGCACCCCGCCGGAGCGGCTCGCAGGCACGCATCACTTCGAGCCGGAGCGCTTTCACGAGGTGCCTGCGGAGGTCGTGAACACCACCCCCGCCACGGCGTACGCCGCCGATACCACCGCCGATAACGTCATTATCCACGCGACACACGATGCGGTGACCGCCACTGGCATACACGGCGCCGCAACGCCGATGACGAACATGCCGTCCACCCCGTCCATGCCCCCCATGCCATCGCTGACGGCCCACCTACCAACCGCGCATCCCCCGGCGCATGACGCCGATCCGCGCCCGACGCCGCCCCCATCGCCCGCCGCAACACCGGCGGCAACACGCGTCGCCGACACGCGCGATACCGGCGATACGCCCCAAACCGGGCACGCGGCGGGAGGCTTGCGCGAGCAGATCACCGACGCTGTAAGTGAGCAAGTCACCGCCACGAAAGCGCAAGTCACGGATGCGGTGCGCGATACCCTCGCCACGGTGAAAAGCAGCGTGGCGGGCGAGGGCGGGAACAAGACCGCCGCCGTCACCCGCGCCGCAAGCAACGTCGGGGGCGCCGCGTCGGGGGCCGGAAATAGCCTGCTCGATATGGTCCGCGACAATCCCCTACCCGTCGCGCTCATGGGCATCGGCATCGGCTGGCTGCTCGTGCAACACCGGTCAGGCGGGTCGGGTGGCTCAGGCGGGTCGAGCGCGGCTATGTATCGGGACGCCACCTCTATGTATGGTCGGCAGGAGAACGAACCAACTCCTGTGCCCGCGTTCGCGTACGACGAGCCGGATGGGCCGTCTGCCCGCGAGACACTCGGCAACGCCGCCGCGACGGCCACCGCCAGCGTGGGCCAGTTCGTGGGGCAGGCGGGTGAGCGCGTCGGCACACTTGCGGGCGCGGCAGGCGAGCGCGTCAGCGACCTCACGGGTGGGGTATCACAGGGCGTGCAAGGGGCGCAATCGGGGTTTGCCCGCACCGTGCAAGACAACCCGATGAATATCGGCATCGTTGCCCTCGCTCTAGGTTTCGCCGCCGGTTTCCTGCTGCCCGAAACGCCCACCGAAAACCGGTTGTTCGGCGACCGCCGCGATGCCCTGCTCGGTCAGGCGCAGGAACAGATCACTAAAGCGCAGCGCGTGGCGCAGGACATGCAAAAAGTCGTGCAGGACATCCAGGCGACCATTCCCCAGGCGGTGAAGGAGTCTGCCCAGCGCCAGGGGTTGACTGGCCCGACATAATCCCTCGGCGAGGGGCCGGAATAAACTGCGGAGACGCGAAGGAATGAATACATTATTTTGTATTCCCTTCGCGTTTTCGCGTTTTCGCGTTTGTTTTCGTTTGGTGATTGCTTTCGGGGTTACGGGTGCGTGTGTTGTAACTCTTCCAGGATCGCCTCGATCTTGCGCACATCTTCGATCAGTTGCCGGTGCGCGGTATGCAGGTGCGCGAACAGATGCGTCACCGACTCGGCGTGTGGGTGCGTGCGGTGCAGGTGCTGGGCCGCGAGCATCGCCACCGTCAGGTGCGTGCGCACCGTGCGCAGCAATTCCATCGTCTCCTCGTGCGGCAACGACGTGGATGAGGTGAAGGGTGTGGATGGAGTGGAAGAATCATCGGTCATCGATGCGCCCCTTTGAGCCGGATTTGTGTGAGCCGGATTTGTGCCGGAACGGCTGCATGCATTGCGCCGAACATTGTGCCTCCGCCGCATGGGCAGATTGACCGGAAGGCCGGTGCTTCCAACATTGTGCATAGGACATTATGCATAGACGATACCAGCAGACCGGTGTACGACGTTTATTGTCAACTCGAATCTTACTATGTTGGGGAACGAGGCACGCGAACCACTGCGAAAAAAACACAACCGTTGCACAATCTGTTCGTTGATACGAATGTAGGGGAGGGCGTTGCTCCGGTCACCGGGCATGTGCGGAGACGGGGTTTGGTCATGCCTGCTGCGGCACCAAGGTGATGACCGGCGAAACAATCGAATGGGGCAACCCCGCAGCAGGCGGGCAAATGGAGGAGCAGGGGATGGGCGTGATGCGATGGCAGCGGCGGCAGGTACTGGCAACGGCGGCGGCATTGCTGGCGGCACGGGTCGTCGGTGGGGGCGCGACGCCGGTGGGCGCGCAGGGGATGGCTTCGTTGTACGCGCGCCCGACGGGGCACACGATCCCGGCGAACTTTCGCCCGTTGTGGGAGTCGCTCGGCGGCGTGGACGGTCTCGGCTGGCCGCTCGATGAGGTGCAGCCGACCCCCACGGGCACGGAGCAGTGGTTTCAGTACGGGCGCATCTACGGCAACGTGCTCGGCCAGCCCGCGCTCGCCACCGTGGGGCGGGAGGGCGCGCGCTTCCGCTCGGTGATGACGAACTTCGCCTTTACCCCGAAGCCCCCGCCGTTGCCGGGCCTCAATCTGCCGAACGCGCAGTACGTGCCCGTCACGGGCCACACGGCGGCGAACGGTTTTCTCAGCCTCTGGACGGGCCGGCAGGCCCTGCTCGGCGCGCCGATCTCCGAGGAGTTCACCGAGAACGGCGCGCTGGTGCAGTACTTCGAGAACGGGCGGCTGGAGTACGACCCGACCGCGACGCTGGACAGCGGCCCGCGCATCACGATGATCGGCGTGCTGCTGCATGGCCCCGCCGCCCCCGCCGTTGATCCACCTGCCGGGGTGGAGTTCATCGGCACTGCCCCGGTCACGTCCATCAGCGGCGTGGCCGCGCACCCCGGTCATTGGGTGCTCGTCAACCTCGCGCAGCAGCACTTGCAGGCGTACGACGGCATGACGCTCGTGCGCGAACTCGATGTGAGTACGGGCCTGGACGAGCACCCGACGCCCACGGGGTCGTACCAGGTGATGCAGCGCTACGCCGACACGCCGATGGTCGGCCCCGGCTACAACATCCCGCATGTCTACTGGACACAGTATTTCGGCAACGATGACCTGTCGTGGCATCAGGGCTACTCACTCCACGGCGCGGACTGGCACCACAACTGGGGCCACCAGATGAGCCACGGCTGTGTGAACCTGCCCGAAGACTTCGCCGAATGGCTCTGGAACTGGAGCGACACCGGCCTGCCCGTGGAGATCATCGCGGGCTAACCCTTTCCCCCCTTTCATTGCACCAATCGTCTGGACGGTAGACAAGTTCTACCGTCTGACGTTTTCTGCTGGACATTCAACAGGTATTCAACGATGATCGGTACATCGTGTAATAAACGCAGGGGAGGGTTTACGTTATGAGCCAGCAGCCACCACGGCCACCGCAGTACCCGCGAGGCCAACAACCACCGTACCCGCCGCAACAGGGGCAGGGGTATGGCCCACCGCAGCCACAACAAGGGGGGCCATACGGGCAACCATCCCCACAGCGCCCGCCGCAACCACCGCCATACGGTCAACCACCGTCCCGGCAGGGGCAACGCCCGCCGCAACGCCCGCCGCAACCACCGCCGCAACCGCAGTACCCGCCACAAGGGCAGGGATACCCACCGCAGCAGCCGCAGTACGGGCAACCACCGCAGTACGGGCAACCGCAGTACCCGCCGCAGCAACCGTATGGGGAACCGCAATACCCGCCCCAACAGCCCTCCATGCAAGGGCCATACTATGCCCCGCAACTGCCGCCGAAGAAAAAAGGCGGCATCGGCAAAATCCTGCTGATCACGGTTGCGGGCATCATTGGTCTGATCGTGATTGCAAGTATTGCGTCGTCGGCAGGTGGCAACACCACGAACGCAACCGCGACCGCCAACACAAGCGCGGCGAACATTGCCCCTGCCGGTGCCGCAGGCAACGGGCCGACAGCGGTTGCCTCCACACCGAAACCGAATGCCACCGCCGTACCAAAGGTTGGGCAAACGGTGAGCGTGAAAAACTGGGACATGACGGTCACAGGCGTGGACAAAAAGGGATCATCCATCCAAACCAGCACCTACTCGACTGAGACAGCGGTGGGGACGTTCCTCGTGGTAAAGGTAGACATGAAGAACACGGGCATGATGAACTTCGGCGTCAACACGACCGATTACTCGTTGAAAGACGCGAAGGGCAACACGTACTCTACATCAAGTAAATTCTTGTTTAGCGGGTACGGCAAGGATCAGGGGGGCACGGATATTGGTGGGCAAGTGCCTCCCGGTGTCACCGTTCACTATTTCATCGTGTTCGATGTCGCACCGGATGCGGCTGGACTGAAACTGCAATTTAACCAGGACAAGAAGCCTGTCGTAGATCTGGGTATCTGAGATGCCGTAACCCGCATCCTCGGCACTTCTCCCTTGCCGCAACAGTGCAGAAAATACATACCAACGAGCAAAAACGGAAGGTGCTGCGTATCCGACGCACTTGTTGCCTGCGTGGCAAGGGTAGTTTCCAGGAGGCAAATCCGCGTGGTCGCTCCCCCTCCCGCATAGCGACGCGGGAGGGGGCCGGGAGGATGGGTCTCCTACCGCAGGCCGGTGGCGTTGCGGCGGCGGATCAGGGCGTCCACGACCACGGCGACGAGGAGCACGGCGCCTTCCACCATCTGCTCCACATCGGTGCCTTGCCCGGTGAGCGCGAGGCCGTTGATCAGGCTGCCGACGATCAGCGCGCCGATCACCACGCTCCACACCGAGCCGCGCCCGCCGAACAGGCTAACGCCGCCGATGATCGGCGCGGCGAGGGCGTTCAGGATCAGTGTCGGGTCAATCGCCGACGCCACCGAGAGGGCGCGTGACGATTGCAACACGCCGCCCACTGTGGCAAAGAGCGAGGTGAGCATGAACACCGCGATGCGGATCTGCGTCACGTTGATGCCCGCGCGCCGTGCCGCCTCGTTATTGCCGCCCACCGCGTAGATGTGCCGCCCGAAGCGCGTGCGCCGCGTCACCAACCACATCACCACGATCATCGCGATCAGGATCGTCGCGGAGAGCGGCACGCCCCGGTACGACTCCAGCAACGCCACCACGCCGAGCACGACCACCGCCGCGATGCCGATACGCAGCCCCAGTTCCGCCGCGCCTGGCACGGGCAGGCCCGCCCGCTGCCGCGATGCCCGCTCGCGCACGAGGCTGAGGGCATAGAGCGCCAGCCCTACCACGGGCAGGCCGACGCCCAGCCAGTCCGGCAGGTACGTCACCGCGAGAGAGAGCACGGTGGGGTCGCGCACGGGGATCGTGCTTTGCGGCAGCAGGATGTGCAGCAGCAACCCCTGGTAACCGATGGAGGCCGAGAGCGTGACGATGAACGCCGGGATGCGCACCACGGCGACGAAAAAGCCGTTGATCGCCCCGACGAGCAGGCCGACGAGCAGCGCGCCGCCGATTGCCACGACTGCCGGCATGCCGTAGCGCGTGGAGAGCACCACCATCGCCGCCGCGCCCAGGCCGCTCACCGCCGCGAGCGACAGGTCAATCTCGCGGATGATGAGGATCAGCGACGCGCCCAGGGCCAGCGTGCCAATGGTGATGATCTCGCCGATCAGTTCGGTGATGTTGCGCGAGCGCAGAAAGGCGCCGCCCGTAATGACCTCGAAAAACACCGCGATCACCACGAGTGTAGCGATCACGGGCAACTGGCCGAGGTCGCCGCGCAGCAGTCCGCTCACACCCGCGCGGCTCGGTGGGGCGGGCGGGATCGCGGGGGCGGTGGTTGCCGCCTCCGTGAGGTCGCTGCTCTCAGTGCGCATCGTCTGCCTCCGCCATCCCCGCCGCGACGCGCGCCCGCGCCGCCGATTCGCCGAACTCCGCCCCCGTGATCGAGGCCACGATCTGCTCCGAGGTGGACGTGGCGATGTCAAAGGTGCCAATGCGCCGCCCCAGCCGGAGCACGATCACCCGGTCCGCCACCTCGAACACGTCCGCGAGGTTGTGCGAGATCATCACCACTGCCAGCCCGCTGTCGCGCAACCGGCGGATCAGGTTCAACACCTGCCGCGTTTGCGCCACGCCGAGCGCCGCCGTCGGTTCGTCGAGCAGCACGACTTTCGGGTCGCGCAGCACGGTCTTCGCCACGGCGATAGACTGCCGCTGCCCGCCGGAGAGCGCGGCCACGGGCACGCGCACGCTGGGAATCTTGACGTCCAGTTGCTTCAAAATCTGGTTGGTGCGCGCCTCCATGCCGACCTCGTCCAGCAGCTCCACGACGTTGGGGATCAGATTGCGCACCTGCTCGCGGCCCAGGTAGAGGTTGCCGACCACATCGAGGTTGTCGCAGAGCGCGAGGTCCTGATAGACCGTTTCGATGCCCAGGCGCGTCGCGTCCTGCGGCGTGCTGATCGTCACGGGCTGACCATCCATGAAGATTTCGCCCGTGTCGGCGGGCTGCACCCCGGCGATGGTTTTGATCAGCGTACTCTTGCCCGCGCCGTTATCGCCGACGAGGCCGACGACCTCTCCGGCGTAGACCTCGAAGCTCACATCGGTCAGGGCGCGCACCGCCCCGTACGTTTTATTCACTCCCGTGAGGCGCAGGCGCGGCTCGCCCCGCCCTGCCCCGGTGGGCGCCGGTTGTCGCACTTCCGTTGCCATGATTCCTCCATTGATTGATGCGGGAAACGCAAAGGACGAAGGACGCAAAGGACGCGAAGAATGCAAAGGAAGACCAGAAAATCTTTCTCTTTGCATTCTCCGCGTCCTTTGCGTCCTTTGCGTTTCCCCCGCCTGCTTGCCTGCGGTGCCTGCCTAGGTTAGCAGACGCCCGCCGTGCCCGCCGGGATACCGGGGCAGACGTCTTCCTTTTTCACGTAGTTGTCCGCGAACACGGTGGTCTTGAGGTTTTCCGTGGTCGCCGTGACTACGGGGAGCAGGGCACTCGGAATGCTCGCCTTGCCGGTGGTGACGGTCTTTTGGCCGGCGATCATGGCCGTGTCGGTGCCGTTCGAGATCGCGGCGACGAGCTGGCCCACGGTGTCCGCGAGGTTCTTGATCGGCTTGTAGACGGTCATGGCCTGGTCGCCGGCAAGGATGTTATGTATCCCCACGGTTTCGGCGTCCTGCCCGGTAATGAGCACCTTGCCGTTCAGCTTCTGGGTCTTCAGGGCGGCAATGGCGGTGTTCGCCATCGCGTCGTTCGCCATGTAGGCGATCTGAATGTTGTTATTGGTCTGGGTGAGCGCGGCGGCCATCTCGGTCTGCGCCGTTTCGGGGCTCCACATCGGCGTGTACTGCTCGTAGACCTGCTTCAGGTCGCCGCTCTTGATCAAGGGATCGAGCACTTCGTGCGCGCCTTGCGCGAAGAGCAGCGCGTTGTTGTCGGTCATCGAGCCATTGATGAACGAGATGTTGTCGCCCATCTTGTGATGGTCCTTGATGTACTGCCCCTGCGCGCGGCCCACGGCCACGTTGTCAAAGGTAGCGTAGTACGCGAGGTCGTTGTCCTGAATCAGGCGGTCATAGGCGATCACGGGCACCTTGCTCGCCTTCGCCTTTTGCACGATGGAGGAGGCGGACACGCTGTCCACCGCCACGACGACCAGGATGCACGCGCCCTTGGTCAGTTCGGTGGTCGCCTGCGTCAGTTGCGTATCGGCGCTGTTCTGCGCGTTCAGGGAATCGAGCGTCACGCCGGAGAGGTCCTTCTTGATCGCCGCTTCGGTGAGCGGTTGGTCCTGCACAATGAAGCGTGAGCCGGTCGTGCTGTCGGGCAGCAGAAAGCCCACATGCTTGCAGCCCTTGCCGGCGCTCAACGTGCTCGTGCCGCCCGCGCCCGCGCCGCTCCCGCTGCTGCTGCCGCTCCCGCTACCGCCGCCGTTGCCCGCGCCGCACGCGCCGAGCAACGCCACTACCATGACCGCCGCCGTCGCGCGCCAGGTTCGTCCCACTATCATGCCGTTATGCCCTCGCATCATCTGTCTGTTCTCCCTTGTCCGTTCGCCTGTACCAACTAATGAAGCCGCTTCATCCATGCTCGCGTCTGCCGTCCCCTTGCGGTCGCACGCCCTGCCGCCCTGCCGCTGCCCTCCCTCATTGCCGCACGCCGCACGCCGCACACATGGAACACCCCCATACCATCGCCCCGCGCTCAGTTCGCGCGGTACGCGTCGTCCGGGGCTGAACCCGGTCGCCCAATGGTGGCTACATCATGCGAAGGCCTGCGTGCAAAACATTTACCGTAGCAATTCGTATCGCGGCAAACGATACCATAGGCGATAGGCAGGGTCAATCCGCAGCGGGCGGGCGTCAGGGCGGCCCACCTCCCGGCCCCTTCTCTCCCCGACAGTTTCGTGTGGGGCGGTGTCGGGGGGCGAAACCGGGGCGAGGAGCGGGAGTGGCACTGTGTTCGTCCTGCTCCATTCCCCCCGGCACTGCCCGCGTACCCAGGGCCAGGGAGGCGGAGCGGGGGCAGGGCCGGCCCGTTTTTGCCCCGGCACGAGGCCAAAAAGCAAACTGCCGGCGGGCATTGATTCAATGCCGCTCTGGATACAACGACACGCGCATTACGGCCGTAACAGGAGCGGCAGGGGGCCAATGGGGACGTGCGTTTCCCCGCGAAGCTCGGTTGTTGCCCCTGTGAGATCGCGGGTGTGTACGATGTGCCATGCATCAGGCAGGGTGTACGAAAGCGTCTGGTACGGGTTCCAGAGCACCCACTCGCTTGCGTTTCCCTCACGCACCAATTGACAGACGTACGTGTTCGCGCGGTCAACCGTGCAGGAAACCATCTGCCTGTCTACCAGCCACTGCTGAAGCTCCCCATAGGCGAGGCCCGCGAGCGTGGGCTTTTTCTCGTCGGCCTCGGTGAGCCAGAGTGTGGACCACTCCCGGTCGTCCCACGCATACCAGTAGCAGCGTTGCACACCCGCGCTTGCATTGAGCAGGTAGGCACGGGCGAGGTATGCCGCTGCATCCGCCGCTACGGGAAAGGTCGCCGGCAACGCCCAGGTGATCTCGGTGTTCCATAGGGGTTTGTTGCGCACGCCGTACTTCGTCATTATCTGGCGTACCGAGTCAATGAACGGCACGAGCGCCTCCGGGGAGCCTGGGAAAACGTAGAAGTGATGGGCGATCACATCGAGGGACGCGCTGCCGCCCTTCGCGAAGTAGTTGCCCAACCATGCGAGGCCCGTTTCGCTGCTCGTGACGGATGGCCCCACGATGGTCACGGAAGGATCAATGTCCTTCAGTGTCAGGTACGCCGTTTGTGTCAGCGTGAGCAGTTGCCGGATCGGGCCAGTCCAGTATTGTCTGAGGTTCGGTTCGTTCCATACTTCATAGTTGCGGATGCGTCCCTTGTAGCGGGCGCCGACCGTCGCAACGTAATGTTGCCAATCTTCGAGGTCCTGTGGTTCGGCGGATGCCCCGGACGGATAAAAGGGCGACGCTTCATCGGGGCGTGCCGACGCCCAGGCGGGAGAGAAACCGAGCGGCAGGAGCAGTTCGACCCCGTGTTCCTCCGCGAGCGCAACGTATTTGTCCAGTGTCTCGAAATGCCATTCACCCCGGCGTGGTTCGAGATCGAACCACGCCACTTGTGCGTCCCACAGGCGCCATGTCCCGAACGGAACGACCGGCCACGCGGTCGTGGTTGCCGCACGATGAATATGCATCCCGAAGAACGTGCCGGATAGCGTGCCGGGAGAGGAGGGGGAAGCGGTCACAAGCGGAGTCGCCGGGTCGCGTCGCACCATTCCAGCGGTCGGCACGGAAGTTGTTTTGATCGCAGGCGGGGTCGGAACAACGGTGGTTAATGCCGGTTGTGCCATTGCGCTGGCCGGTGTGGGAGCGGTCGCCGTAGGTAGCTGAGTCGGTGGCATGGGAGTCATGAGCGCGATTGGCGATGTTGCCGCCGGGGTGGAAGGGGAGATCGTTGGCGGGTTAGGGAATATGGTGGGGGATGTGGGAGAAGCGGAAAGGGCCGATGTGGCGAACACTCGCAGCCCGACTGGCGGGAGTGTACCGGCGGGAGGCGTGTCGAGTCTCTCACCACAGGCAATCAGAATTGCGGTACCCGCCGTTCCTGCCGCAACACGCAGAAATTGCCGACGGTTCGACCGTGAACGAAGCCGTCCGTCAAGCCCGTTCATGGAAGCGCTTGCGGCTCCTTCTCTTGTATGGTCCTGATCCCTGTGCAAAGGCGTCTGTTTTCCTTGAGGGGGAATGGCCCCGGTTTGGTGAACAGTGAAAGATTACACCATGCAGTAGGTGATTGTCCACCTTCTTTCGCGCGTGATCCGTGAATGGTGGTTGAATACAGCGTGCGGTCGGTGCAGGCAATAAAACATCTCGGTTGCGAAGCCGATGTCGCCGTCATTGCCAGCCTCTCCGGCACGCCGTGGGCAAGCAGGGTACTATAAACCCAAAGGGTGAGGCCGTGAACGTGGGCGGGGCGCAAGGCGGGAAAGCGGTCGAGCAGGGCAGGGTGTATCTGGTAATATGGTGCATGAGCGCGCATGGCAACCTCCGGGTGATGGGTGAGTCAGCACCAACCATCATGCCAGAGACTACCTGCGCGTTCCTCTGTTCGTACACTTCGTCCCCCTCTCAGCATGTCAGGAGGGGCCGGGCGGTGGGTACCCGGTGAGGCACGGGGGTTAGCGCATTCAACGAGAGAACTTTTCGTCGCCCATGGGCGTATCATGTATGGTAGTCTGGCGATGGTCGGCAGACGGCATGCGGGAGGCGAACACGGTGGCGCGCACAGGCACAAGCGCAGGCGCAGGCGCAGGACGGGGAGCGGTACACCGGCGCATGGCCCTCAAGGGCGCGGTGGCGGGCGTGGGCGCGGCGCTGCTCGCGGCCTGCGGTGGCACGGACGTTCCACCCATCCTGCCGACGCGCGTCATTCCTTCCCCCAGCCCCGCGTCGAGCGCGATGCCGCAAGGGCCTGCTACATGCGCCGTGATGACCGGCACGCTCGCGGTTGCCGGTTCCACCGCGCTGCAACCCCTCATTGATGCGGCGGGCAAGGCGTATGGGGCGAAATGCGCCGGGGTGCGGATCACCGTCAGCGGTGGTGGCTCCAGTAGCGGGCTGGGCATGGTGCAGGCAAACCTCGTGCAGATCGGCATGTCCGACATTTTCGCCGAGGAGCAACGCGACCCCGTGCCGGTAATGCAGACTGGCCCCTCGGTGCGCATTGACGCGGCGCAACTGACGGACTTTCAGTTGGTCGTGCAGGGCTTCGCGGTAGTCACCAACGGCAAAGGCGCTCCGGACAGCTTGACGCAAGACCAGCTGATCGCCGTATTTACGGGCAAGACGCAGAACTTCCGCGATGTGGGCGGGCCGGATAGCGGTGTGACGGTCGTGACACGCGAGAAGGGCAGTGGTTCGCGCGCCACCTTTGAACGTTACGGCCTCAATGGACACGTGACGACGGGGCGCGAGTTTACCTCCAATGGCGATCTCGCCACATTCGTGACGCAAACGCCGGGCGCTATCGGTTACGTGGGCCTCGCCACACTCGCCGCGAACAAGAATTTGAAACTCGTCCTGCTCGATGGGCGCGAGCCGAGTGTGGAAAACATCTCCGACAACTCGTACCCGATCTGGAGCTACGGGCACCTGTACACGAAGGCGGTCCCGGCGGGGATGGCGACAGCGCAAGCGAAAACGCTGACGCAGGCATTTCTCGATTACCTGTTGTCCGACGATGTGCAAACCACGCTCGTGCCGCAATTGGGGTACATCCCCGTTTCGCGCGTGAAAAGCCGCAAAACGCCGTAAATGCGTGCCTCACCGCCCAGCCATTCGATGATAATCTGATACCGTACGGTGTGGAACAATCGCCACAATCGCCACAAGCACCTGCAGGGGCGGCGGTCCCGCAAACGGTAGGAGGATAGCACGAGTGACGAGCACGATGCTGAACCGGCGCACGCTTTTGAAGGGGCTTGCGGCAAGCGCGGGCACGGCGATCCTTGCCGCGTGCGCTGGCCCGGGCGCGACCACAGCACCCACCACTACGAGCAGCACCGGTGGTAGTGCAACCAGTGGCGCCGGGACGCGGCCGGCGGGCGCGGGTACAGCGGGCGCCGGCCCGGCAAATATGGGAGGCGGTACGGGGGGCGGCGCGATGACTGCGGTTCCGGGCGGTGCAACGCCTGCGGCGGGTGGCACGGGACCGATGAACGCGGGCGGCGCGGCAATGGGCCGGCCAGGCGGCATGAGTGGCGCCCCGGCGGGTTCAACGATGGGCACGATGACGGGTGGCGGTGCGATGGCCGGTGCGACCGCGGACGGCACGCCCGCAACGATGGCTGCGGGCGCAACCGGCCCAACACCGGTAGGAACGATGGGGCCAATGGGGCCGAGCCTGTGCGCCCAGGGCAATATTGTGGCGCTTGGCTCGACCGCGTTGCAGCCGATCGTAGACGCGGCGCAAAAGGTGTATACCGCCAAGTGCAACGCCGCGCAGATCAAAGTGCAGGGGAGTGACTCCGGCATGGGTGTCACGCAGGTGTTCAATGGGCAGATTGCCATCGGTGTCTCGGATATTTTTGCCGGGGAAGTCGGCGGTATTGATGCGAGACAACTCGAAGATCATCAGGTCTGTATTCAGCCGGTCGCCATTGCCGCAAACCCGAACGTGAACATCACGAACCTGACGCAAGACCAGGTGATCAGCATCTTCACCGGCAAGGTCACGAACTACAGGGATGTGGGTGGCCCGAACCAGGCCATCGTGGTCATCAATCGCCCGGCTTCGTCGGGCACGCGGGCGACCTTCAAGCGGTACGCCCTCAACGGGATGAACGAGGCGCAGGGCAAGGCGCTCACCGATGACTCGTCCGCTGCGGTGGCAGACGCAATCAAGGGCACGCCGGGCGCCATTGGCTACCTCGCCCTTGCCTCCTTCTCACCGAATAAAGACCTGAAGGTGATCAACTTCAATGGCAAAACGCCGATCGCCGAAAACATTTCCGACAACTCGTACCCGCTCTGGAGCTACGGGCACCTGTACACCAAGGGGCCGGCGGCGGGGCTTGCGAAAGGATTGATTGACTACATGCTGTCGGACGACGTACAAACCACGCTCGTACCACAGCTTGGCTACCTCCCCGTGTTGGGCGTGAAAAGCCGCAAAACGCCGTAAACGTTTGCAGCCGGCAGACAAATCTCCGGTGTGGGCTACATCATCGCCTTATTATCAAACGATAACAATGCGGTGATACCGTTCTGGTACCGTGCGGCATGGCAACGCCCACACACGGGCGGAACATCTGCGTGATATGGGCGGTGGTCCATTGAAAAACGGTAGGAGGATGAGACGAATGACTAGCACAATGCTGAACCGGCGCACGCTTCTGATGGGTCTGGCGGCGAGCGCGGGCACGGCGATTCTTGCCGCCTGCGGTGGCACGGACGCGACTACCGCTCCCACCGCTGCGGCGGCCGGCGCAACGGCGACGCGGCCGGCGACTGGTGGCGCAACTACGGCGGCAACGGCCGCAACTGGCGGTGCAACCACGGCGGCAACCGGCGGCGCAACCACGGCGGCGACTGCGGCGACTGGTGGCGCAACTACGGCGGCAACGGCCGCAACTGGCGGTGCGACCACGGCGGCGACAGCAGCAACCGGCGGCGCAACGACGGCAGCGACGACAGCGCCCAGCGCCGCTGCCACGGCCCGACCGGCAACGACCGGTAGTGCTACGGCAGGCACGACGGGCACGGTTGCCGGTAGCACCACGACGACCGGCACGACCGCCGCGAGCGCCCCCGCGATGATGTCTGCCGCGACCGGCGGGATGCCGATGGGGCCGAGCATGTGCGCCACGGGCAACATCGTCGTGCTTGGTTCCACGGCGTTGCAGCCCGTGGTAGAAGCGGCCCAGAAGGCGTACGCCGCCAAGTGCAACGGCGCGCAGATCAACGTCCAGGGTGGGGGATCGGGTACGGGCCTCACACAGGTGTTCGGCGGGCAGGCCGCGATCGGTGACTCAGACATCTTTGGCGAGGAAGCCAATGGTATTGACGCCAAGCAGCTCGAGGACCATCAGGTGTGCATTGAGCCATTCGCGATTGCCGCCAATCCGAGCGTCAATATCACGAACCTGACGCAGGATCAGGTAATCAGCATCTGGACGGGAAAGGTCACCAACTTCAAGGACGTGGGCGGCCCGGATCAGGCAATCGTGATTATCAACCGCCCGGCCTCCTCCGGCACCCGCGCAACCTTCAAGCGGTACGCGCTGAACGGCATGAACGAGAAGCAGGGAACGGCCCTCACGGAAGACTCGTCGGGCGCGGTGGCGGCGGCGATCAAGGGCACGCCGGGAGCCATCGGCTACCTTGCCCTCGCATATTTTCTCCAGAACAAGGACCTGAAAACGGTCAACTTCAACGGCAAAACGCCGACGATCGAGAACATCTCGGACAACTCGTATCCGATCTGGGCCTACGGGCACATGTATACGAAGGGGCCGGCGATGGGCCTCGCCAAGGCATTCATTGACTACATCCTCTCAAACGACGTGCAGAACACGATTGTCCCCAACAACGGCTACTTCTCCGTTGGGCAGGTAAAGGCCAAGCACACCGCCACCTAACGCTCTTTCGTGCGAAGGGAGGAGTGGCGCATACGCGCCCCACCTCCCTTCACCGCATTTTTTTTACACACGAGGGAAAGGGAGAAACGCGAACATGGCAGAGCAAACATTACCGCGGCCCACGGCCGTTCGTGGCCCGGCATCCGGCAGTTCCTTCGCGATGACCACACAGCGCCAGGTTTCCGAGGTGATCACGCGCGGTATCTTCCTCATTTGCGCCGGCTTGCTCGTCGTGACCATTCTTGGCATCCTCTTTTTTATTGGCCAACATGGGTTGGCGACCTTTTTCCATGACCGGGTCAACCTGCCCGCATTTCTGTTTTCTCAGGAGTGGAACCCCGGTGACAACCCACCGACCGTGGGCGCGGCGACTTTTATTGTCGGCTCACTTGAAGTGACGCTCCTCGCGGTGCTTATCTCCGCGCCGCTGAGTGTGGCGGCCGCGCTCTTCCTTTCGGAGGTCGGGCCGAAATGGGCGCAGAACGTCCTTCAGCCCGCCGTGGAACTGTTCGTTGGCATTCCCTCCGTGGTCTATGGCTGGGTGGGAATCACGGTACTCGTGCCGTTTATCCGGGCGCGGGTGGGTGGCCTCGGTTTCAGCATCCTCGCGGGGTGCATTGTGCTTGCGATCATGGCGCTGCCCACGATCACTACCGTGGCTACAGACGCGATCAAAGCCCTGCCCGTGGGCCTGAAAGAGGCATCCGTGGGCCTCGGAGCGACGCGCTGGCAGACGATCGCGCGCGTGCTCCTGCCCGCCGCGCTTCCCGGTTTGCTCACCGCCGTGATTCTTGGCATCGCGCGCGCCATTGGCGAAGCGCTGGCGGTGCAAATGGTGATCGGCAACACCTTTGCCTTTCCGGAGAAACTGACGGACCGCGCCGTGACGATGACGAGCATCATCACGATGGACATGGGCAACACGGTGTTCGGTTCGACATGGAACAACGCGCTGTGGAGCATGGCAATGCTCCTGCTCCTGATCGCGCTCGCCCTGATCGTCGTGATCCGCGTTGTGAGTAGCAGGAAGGCGTACTGATGAGCGCGAATAGTGCCCCCGCCGTTGAAGAGCAGACGCGTACCTTTCCCTGGAACCGGGTCGTGCAGGCGGTAATCGGCTTGCTCCTGCTCGCGCTCCTCGTCACAAATGTTTTTGCGCCGATTAAGCCCGTCGCCTTTGCGGCGCTGGTGGTGTTTGTCGTGATCGTGCTGGCGCAGTTGCTGGATCAGTTCGCGCCTGCTGCAGTCACGGACCGCATCGCCACAGGCGTAATCTGGTTTCTCTCGATTGTGATCGTGGCCCTGCTTGCTTCCTTTCTCATCTACCTCGTGATTCGCGGCTTCAGCATCCTCTCGCCGCACTTTCTCGCGATGAACCCGGCGCAGGGCGCGGATCAGGTCGTGGGGCCGCAGTTGTGGAACTCGTTCTACCTGCTCATTATCACGATGCTGATCTCCATCCCGCTCGGGGTCGGCGCGGGCATCTACATGGCGGAGTACGCACCGGCGAACAAGTTCACCGAGGGCATCCGCCTCGCCACGGAAACGCTCGCCTCGTTGCCCTCGATCATCGTGGGGTTGTTCGGCCTCCTGCTCTTCGTGCAAACCTTTCATATGGGGTTCTCGGTACTCTCCGGGGCGCTCGCGCTCACCGTGTTCAACCTGCCGATCATCGAGCGCGTGGCGGAGCAGTCCATCCGTGCCGTGCCGCCAAGCTTGCGTGAAGGGGCGCTCGGCCTGGGCATGAGCCGCTGGCAGGCGGTGCGCACCGTGGTGCTCCCCACGGCGATCCCCGGCCTCGTCACGGGCTTTATCCTCGCTGCGGGGCGCATCTTTGGTGAGGCAGCGGCGCTTCTCTTCACGGCGGGGCAGTCCAGTTCCACCCTGAACTTCCGGGACATCAGCCTCATCAACTACACCTCCCCGCTGAGCCTCCTGCGCCCGGCGGAGAGCCTCGCGGTGCATATCTGGAAGCTGAACAGCGAGGGGCTGGTACCGAACTACCGCCAGATCGCCGACGGTTCGGCGGCCCTGCTCATCATCTGCGTGCTACTCTTCAATATCATTGCCCGGTTTCTCGGGCGCACCCTGTACCGGCGCATTACCGCGTCGCGCTGATCGCGCTTTTCGTTCCCTGTGCGTGTGCGTGTCGCTCGGCAAGAAAGGATATTCTTCGCATGGCAACTGATCCCGTCACCAGCGCGACGGCTACGGCGCGTCCTCCCGTGGCGGCTCCGCCCCCGCCCACGGTCATGAACGCGGACGCCCCGCAGATTGACGCGGCAGACCGCAAAGTCGCGGTGCATGTCCAGGACTTCGCCCTGTATTACGGTGCGTTTCGGGCAATCACCGATGTCACGATGGACTTCCACCATCAGGAGATCACCGCGATCATCGGCCCTAGCGGTTGCGGCAAGTCTACCCTGCTCCGCTCGATCAACCGCATGAACGACCTCATCAACGGTGTCCATGCCGAGGGGGACATCATGATCAACGGCCAGTCGGTGTATGGGCCAAACACCGATACCGTGGAGTTGCGCAAGCGGGTCGGCATGGTGTTTCAGCGCCCGAACCCGTTCCCGATGAGCATTTTCGACAACGTGGTCTATGGGCCGCGCCTCCACGGTGAGCGCGACAAGCGGAAGCTGGCGGAGATCGCCGAGCGCAGCCTGCGTTCCGCCGCCCTGTGGGACGAAGTGAAGGACATTCTCAAGCAGTCCGGCCTTTCGCTTTCCGGTGGGCAGCAGCAGCGCCTCTGCATTGCCCGCTCCATCGCCGTGCAGCCGGACGTGATCCTGATGGACGAACCCGCCAGCGCGCTCGACCCGATTTCCACCCTGAAAGTGGAAGATCTGATGCGCGAACTGAAGGCGCACTACACGATCATCATCGTGACGCACAACATGCAGCAGGCAGCGCGGATCAGCGACATGACGGCATTCATGCTCGGCAACACCAACGCGAAAGACCGTTCCGGGCGGCTGATCGAGTATACCCGCACGAGCCAGCTTTTCACGCAGCCGAAAGACAAGCGCACCGAGGAATACATCACGGGCCGTTTCGGGTAAAATAGATGGTTATCGTGGAGGGGCTGAATCCTCCTAACCCCCGACCCCTTCCCTCGAAGGGAAGGGGGGTGTGCTACTGGAAGATCACGGCCTATGCGGAAGGTGATCACCTCGCCCCGTCTCACTCCCCTTCCCTTCGAGGGAAGGGGTCGGGGGTTAGGAAAACCGGGCCATATAAACCGTATGAAGAGTATTGCGGGGTTCACGGCATGGTACGGGTATTGCTCGATCAAGGGTTGGCGGAGTTGCACGCCGATGTGCTCACGCTGGGGAGCATGGTCGAGAAGGCGATTCAGCGTGCCGTGGAAGCCCTGCGCACGCGGGACGCCTCGATGGCCCGCCGCATCATCGAGGACGACGCGCAGATTAACCAATTGCGGTACCGTACGGAGGAGCGCGCCCTCGTGCTGATCTCCATTCAGCACCCCCTTGTGCGCGACCTCTGGACGATCACCGCCGTGCTGAACATCATCAGCGACCTCGAACGAATGGGCGATCACGCGGAGGGCATCGCCACGATCAGCTTGATGATCGGGGACGACCAACTCCTCAAGCCCCTGATTGACGTGCCGCGCATGGCGGACAAGGTGACGGACATGCTGCACCGCGCGCTGCACGCCTTTGCCGACCATGATGCCGCCATCGCCCGCCGCATCGCCAGCGAAGACGATGACGTGGACGCCCTGTACAACCAGGTCTACCGCGAACTGCTGACGTTCATGCTGCAAGACCCGCGCACGATCCAGCAGGCGACACTGCTGCTCTGGGCCGCGCACAACCTCGAACGCATCGGCGACCGCGTGACGAACATCTGCGAGCGGGTGATCTTCACCGAAACGGGCCGCATGGAAGAGGCGCTGAAAACGAAAGCGCCGCGCGCGTCGTTGGAGTAAAGATCGGGAACCCCTCCCTATCGCCCGTATACCAGTTCGCCGCCGATCCACGTTTGCATCACGCGGATGGCGGCGATTTCATCCGGTGGCACGACGCGGGGGTCGCGGGCCAGCACGGCGAAATCGGCGAGCATTCCCGGTGTGATTGCGCCCTTGTCGGCTTCTTCAAACGTGGCGTACGCGCCCATCACGGTGTAGGCGTGCAATGCCTCGGCCACGGTGATCGCCTCCCCCGGTGCGTATGACGCGCCGCTGCCGGTGCGCTCCGTGACGCTCACCTGAATGCTGGTCAGCGGCGCAAAGGCGGACACCGGGCAGTCGGACGAAAAGACCATCGGGATACCGGCATTCAGCAGTGAGCGGAAGGGGTAGGTCAGCGCGGCGCGTTCGGGGCCAAGATGACGGATGAACGAGTCGCCATACTCGGTGATAAACACGGGCTGCGTGACGATGACCACGCCGAGCCGCGCGATGCGGGCGATCAGGTCGGGTCGCAGGATGCCGCAGTGCTCGATCCGGTGCCGGTGGTTCGCGCGGGGCACGGCGGCCAGCGCGGCTTCGTAGGCGTCGAGCACAAGCTCGATGGCGCGGTCGCCGATGGCATGAACCGCGACCTGCCAGCCCGCGCGGTGCGCCGCCATCACGATCCCGCCAAATGCCGCCTCACCCATCATCAGCAGGCCGAGGTTGTCCGGTTGTGGGTCGTGCAGAAAGGGCTGTGAGACGGCAGCGGTGCGCCCGATCAGGCTGCCATCAATGAAGATTTTCAGCGGCCCCCAACGCAACCGGTCATTGCCGAAGCCCGTGTGTGCCCCGACCGCCGCGAGGTGCGGCAGGAGCGGGTGGTGTATCATCAGCGATGTGCGGAGTGGGTTCGCGCCCGTTTCCGTCGCGCGTTGAAAAGCCCGCATCGCCTCCGCCGTGCCGACGCGGGCGTCCGCGCTACTCGTGATGCCTGCCGCGAGGTAGGCCTGCGCGCAGCGTCCGAGCGCGGCCACGAGGTCGTCTTCCGATGGCGGGGGCAGGAGACCAGTCACGAGGCCCTGCGCCGTTTCCAGCAGCAACCCCGTTGGTTCGCCGTTCGCATCATGCACGATGCCGCCGCCTTCAGGGGGCGCGGTCGCCGCCGTGATCCCCGCGAGCGCGAAGGCGCGGCTGTTCGCCACGGCAAGGTGCCCGGACGCATTGACGATCACGACCGGATGATCGGGCGCGACCGCGTCCAGATCGGCGCGGGTCGGGTGGCGACGCTCGGCGAGCGCCTGATCGTCGTACCCCCGCCCGCGCACCCACGCACCCGCCGGAGTTGCCGCGACGCGGGCCGCGATGCGCCGCTGCATCTCCGCAATCGTGCCGCAGCCGGGCGCGCGGCAATCCACCTGCGCCAGCGACAGGCCGAAATCTATCATGTGGTTATGCGCCTCGTTCAAGCCCGGCACGAGCGTCTGCCCCGCGAGGTCCACGACTCGCGCACCCGGCGCCGCGAGGGTACGCATCGCCGCCGCGTTGCCCGCCGCCACGATCCGCTTCCCGCGCACCAGCACCGCACCGGCTTCCGGTTGCGCCGCATCCATCGTCAGCACCGTTCCATTAACAAAGAGCGTGTCACCCATCGGCACCGCAACCATCGCACCCTCGCATCCGAAAATTGACTGCCATAACGCCACGCGACCGGGACGGGGATGGCCAAACGCGGGACAAAAGCGCGCGGTAGCTGTCCATCCGTGATCTGTTCCCCTATCCTATAGCGTCTGATGATGTTCTGGTAGCGATATCCCCGGAAAGGCACGATATGGAAGCGCGACCCGTACGAGTTCTCGGCATTGGTGGCAGTATGCGCGCGGGTTCGATGAGCCTCGTACTGCTTAAAAGCGCGCTACGGATGGCGGTGGAAGCGGGAGCGGAGACACAGCTCGCGGATGTGCGTGTGCTGAATCTGCCCATGTACAACAGCGATGTGCCGCTCGATGCATATCCCGCGAGCGCGGATGATACCGCAAACGCGGAGGGGCCGGCATCTCTGCCTGCGTTTCTGGCGGCGGTGCGGGCGGCGGACGCCCTGATTCTCTGCTCCCCGACATATCACGGCACGATTTCCGGCGCGGTGAAAAATGCGCTGGACTTCTTAGAGTTCATGGGGGGCGACACCCCGCGCTACGTCGGCGGGCGCGTGACGGGCCTGCTTGGCATGGGTGGCGCGGGGGCAATGAACGCGCTGAACGCGGCGTACCACACAATGCGCACGCTCAATGCCCTGATCGTGCCCGCGACCGCCGTCGTGCCCAAGAGCGCACTGGGCGCGGAGACGCTAACGATCACTGACCCCGCCCTGCGCGGCCGCGTCGCGGCGATGGTGGGGGAAGTCGTCGAGCTTGCCGCACTGATCCGTGTGCGCCGGGGAGTTTCCTAACCCCCGGCCCCTTCGGGCGAAGGGAAGGGGAGGGTGCTATTGCAACCTTGCGGTGTGCGAGGAACATCGTCACCTTGCCTTGTCTCACTCCCCTACCCTTCGCCCGAAGGGGCCGGGGGTTAGGAAGATTCGAGCCAATCACTCCGCATGTCGCGTGGCTTCGCGGGCGCGCTCGAAGGCGGCAAGCTGGAATTGGAGTTCTTTGGTACGGCGCAGTTGCTCCTCCAGCAGCCGCCGGTTCGTGGCGATGCTGTCCGAGAGCAGCGCGACCGCGCCGATCACCGCGCCGATCATCAGAAAGATCATGGCGATGATCAGCGACTGGACGTGGCGCGGCCCCTTTTCGCCCGCCGCGAAGTACAGCACGCCGAACCGCCCGATCAGGGCGAGGCCAAAGAACAGAAAGATTGCCGCGAAGTACGAAAAGGTCTTTAACGGCTCATAGAGCGCCCAGATGCGCAGCATCGTGGACGCCGAACGCTTGACGTAGCTGCCGATGCTCTTGAACAGGCGCGAGGGCCGCTCGACGCGGTTCGTGGTGACCGGCACGCTCTCCACGGTGAGGTTTTTCTTGCCCGCCTGAATCAGCGTTTCCAGCGTGTATGTGTACCCCGTGAGCACATTGAGACGCATCGCCGCCTCGCGTGAAAAGGCGCGAAAGCCGCTCGGCGCGTCAATCGGCACGTTCACGCCGGAGAGCTTTTGCATCGTCCATGAGCCAACGGCCTGCAAGCGCTTCTTGGTCGGGCTGAAATGGGCGATCTGGTGCGTCTGGCGGTTGCCAACAACGATATCGCACCACCGCTTGACGATTGGCTCGACGAGGCGCGGGATGTCGTCGCCCCGGTACTGGTGGTCGCCATCGGTGTTGACGATGATGTCCGCGCCCAGGCGGAGGCATTCATCCAGCCCCGTTTGAAAGGCGGCGGCGAGGCCCTTGTTGCCCGTGTGCCGCACGACGTGCGCGCCATGCCTCTCCGCGACGGTGGCGGTGCCGTCCTTGCTGCCGTCGTCAATCACAAGCACTTCAATTGTGTCAACGCCTGTAATCTGCTTCGGGATATCGGCGATCACGCCGGGGAGCGTTTCAGCCTCATTCAGGCACGGAATCTGCACGATCAGCTTGACCATTGCCCGCCTGCCTCCAATGCCCTAACCCCCGGCCCCTTCGGGAAAGGGAAGGGAAGTGTGCCGCTGGAATATCGAAGCGATGGGGGAACATCGTCACCTTGCCACGTCTCACTCCCCTTCCCTTTCCCGAAGGGGCCGGGGG
>JAABUQ010001475.1_pt1 | contig 50319 bp, 42 predicted proteins | sample 5560001 | NCBI WGS metagenome assembly JAABUQ01 (sample SAMN10711888, study PRJNA513371) | rock metagenome | isolation source: Antarctica rocks | place: Antarctica: Victoria Land, Finger Mt nord | collected 2015-12-18
GTGTTCAATGCGGGGAAGAGGGGGAGGACGAGGGGGGCGGGGTGGTGATGGGGATTTGGAGGGGACGGAGTTGATCTCAAGCAATATGACAGGGAACGATGCTGACGGGGGACGGTGTTCCTGGAGATTAGCGATGGTGTTCGAGGGGATGTATTGGCACTATGGGAGGCTGGGGGTGGGAATTAAGGTGTCATTGGAGTATCGAATTTTAAAGTGTATCCGGTATTGAGACATTCTCTACCTATACCACTCTATTTGTGCATTATCTTGTGGTGTCTCACAGTTGTCCGCTGGAAATGACCACGTATAGCACCACGTTCGTCGCGTTTCTCGCCGTTGGTTTCCTTTCCACGATCTTGTCTGCTAGGAAGCGGACGGGGAAAGATTCTTGTTTTTCATGTGGCGTTGACTCCGGGGAGCCAACGGATTTTGATACGCGGTAAACATTCGAGGCAGAAGGGAAGCCGACATCACGGTGGATGGTACCGACGATCCTTCCGCCAAAAAGTATACTGTTGCAATCACGCCCGGAGGAGTAGCATTTAGTGGTGTGAGATGATATGCAATGGCTCACCCTCATCAACCCATTTCTGCGTCCTGATAGTCATAATCTATCTCATCATTTGGTTCTTTTGGCTCTTGTGCCTCATGATATTGGATAGCGTCGTCAATGAAGCTTAGGATCGCACCAACACTATCTTCCTTCTGTACGTCCAATTTTAAGAACGATACCATGCTAAAACTGTCAATGAGCTCGGCCACTGCTCGATTGAGTCGCTTGAAGCTGCCCCCGGCCATGACGGAGTCGGACGAGGATGGATCACCTGTTTTGTCATCCGCAGAAACCAATACTGCTTGAGTATCGGATGGATCATCGTCGAGTAAAGAAGTATCTGGATCGATGAATCTCCTGAGCTCTTTCTTCGACACGCTTCCTTTCACCAGGTCCATCTTGCTTAGCACATTCACGTGCGGTACCTCGAGCATGATCATTGCGCTCATTGCTGACAATGTGCCCGCAAAGAACTTTGCTCTGTCTATGACGAATGTGGACTCGAGGAGGTAGGTAGCACAAAGGTTGACGTTCAGAGCACCTATTCGGGTGAGGTGTTTGACAAGGGTGGGAACAATTGGGATGTGCGTGTAGAGCTCAATTTGCCCTGGCATATCGATGATGATCAGATACTCTTCCGTGAGAGGGTCGATGGCTTCCGTCAAAAAGTCAAGGTTCTCGAGGAGGAATCTTAAAAGTCATCAATCAGCACAATTCAGGGCGCAGCAACAGATATACATGCTCGAAACAATATATCAGCCCGCCATTAGGTCCCAAGCCCATTTCTTCCATAACATCCTCGAGAGATATGAGCTCTTTGATGTCCAGGTCTGGCTCATAGGCAAAGTCTTTGGCTGCTGGGTCGAGGTTGATATAGAAACATGATCGCTTGTTCATCCGTAAATGGTTGATTAGGGCGGAACAAAATGTAGTCTTAGTTTTTTCGTTAGAGCTTCATTCGATTGAAAGGAGGGGTGATGCGCACACCTTGCCGGCACCCGCCGGGCCCATGACCATAACTCCGAATTTGCTCATATCGAATATCTGTTATACGAAAGCGCGAAGCTGTACTCGCAATACCCGAATACTTCTGTGGGTGTGTGGTGAGAAAGAAGGTACTGGTTGTAGATTTTAAAGTGCGACCTCCACGATCTTCAGGGCCCCGCGAGCCCCGCCATATAGTTTCGGCCCGGAGATTCCCCGCCGGGATGGTGTCATTCCAACTTACCGCAAAATTTCTTGAAACATCGAAAGCACCGGGGATGTCTGCGCCGCAATCATCTCACTCTATCCGAGACCACGTTGAAAGTACTTCACGGTAAAGACACTGTCTTCGCATCTTGTCAATCAGTCCATACCTTCCAAAATTGCCTTTGCATCAAACAATTGCCTCTTATTTGCGAATTGATAGATTTACGCAATTTCGACGAACAACCCAATCCCTCAACATGGTCCACCAAAGTGGCTTGACCAATGGCACTAAGCCTAGCACCTTCCTCTTCACCTCCGAGTCTGTGGGCGAAGGACATCCAGACAAGATATGTGATCAGGTCTCGGATGCCGTCCTGGACGCCTGTCTCGCTCAAGACCCTATGTCAAAAGTCGCCTGTGAGTCGGCCACCAAGACCGGAATGGTCATGATCTTTGGTGAAATCACAACCAAAGCGCATCTCGACTACCAAAAGATCGTCCGAGACGCAATCAAAGAAATTGGATACGACAGCTCTGAGAAGGGTTTCGACTACAAGACATGCAATGTCATGGTAGCGATTGAGCAACAATCACCGGATATTGCGCAGGGTCTTCAACTTGATCAAGCTCTTGAGAAACTCGGTGCTGGAGATCAAGGTATTATGTTTGGGTACGCCACGGACGAGACGCCTGAATATCTGCCATTGACCGTACTATTCTCGCATGCTCTCAACAAGGCGATGACGGATGCGAGGAAGAATGGCACGATACCATGGCTGAGACCAGATACAAAGACGCAAGTCACCATGGAATATGAGCACGATGGGGGTGCTGTCATACCAAAGAGAGTGGACACCGTTGTGGTCAGCGCACAGCACTCGGAGGACATCACTACCGAGAAGCTTCGCAAAGAGATCAAGGAGAAGATTGTGCAGAAGGTTATCCCAGCGAAATATCTTGACGATCGGACAGTCTACCATGTAAGAAGTTTTCCTGGGGATTCCAAGTAACACACTGATGGTCGTAGATCCAACCATCTGGCCTGTTCATCATTGGTGGACCTCAAGGAGACGCCGGGCTGACAGGGCGAAAGATCATCGTTGACACATACGGAGGCTGGGGAGCACATGGAGGAGGAGCTTTCTCTGGAAAAGACTATTCCAAAGTCGACAGATCAGCCGCATACCTCGCGAGATGGATCGCCAAGTCCCTTGTACATGCAAAGTTGGCACGACGGGCTTTGGTGCAGCTTTCATATGCCATTGGTATTCCAGAGCCTACGTCAATGTTTGTGGAGACCTACGGAACCTCCGACCGCTCGTCGGATGAGCTAGTCGAAATCATCAAGGCCAATTTTGATATGCGTCCTGGTGTCATTGTCAAAGAATTGGACCTTACAAAGCCAATTTACAACAAAACTGCTAAGAACGGTCATTTCACTGACCAGAGTTTCACATGGGAGAAGGTCAAGGACCTCAAATTTTAGAGTCACTGAGGGATCTTCCAACCCAAGAAGTCAGTATTTTGCTTCAACATAACGGCCAGTGCATTCATACCACCAAGGCGCTTTGTTTTCAACAACTCAGGGTGCTAGAGGGGCAAAAAAGCTAGGACATTCAACATAGATCATTGAGTCATGATAGACGGCAGCAACTGCCAGGAGGTACAGTGCCCTCAACGGGCTTCTTGTTGGAGCGGCGCAGCATTGACCGAGCTTTTGCTCAGGACAGGGAGCCTTCAACGAGCTCCTACAAGCATATATAGGTTCATGGAAGGCTACGACATGCCATGGAATTCGAAGCTTGGAATAGCGTATGCTGACACTCGAAAATCAAATCAATATATTGAGTCTCGGCTCCATTTGTTCCAGGAAACGCTGTTGCGGTAGCCTACATATTGACTGAGTACAGGACATCCCTTACTACCTAGGATAAAAGTGTGAGTCTTACACCACCTCGGATTCCCCAACTCAGCCATAACACGCCTGGTTTCTGCGGGACGAGCCTCAAAGCAAACGCTACTGGCTGAGACGCTAGCGATACTAACGGTTGGAGCACCCCGTGACGGTGTGTAGTGACTGCGGCATTATGGTCATCTGCCTGCCTTAGGTACATGCACTGAGCCATGTAGGTAAGGTAACGCATCTGTTCCCAATTCAAAAACGTTCATCGGTCGTTGAACTTTGATCATCTGTCCATTTGCGGCTCTCCGCAGATGCAGCCAGAACAGAAATGGGACTAAAACCCGCTACACCATTGTACCAGCGCCATGAGGAATCGAACCTAATACAAGTAATAAACCATACTGCAAACAAGAACCTCATCCCTTACCAACGGTGTGAAACCACTTTCACGACATCCTTGCCTCTTCCACTGCTCCTACATCTCATTACGCTCAATCAGAGCAAGGACTCCTCAGGTGTACAAATTCCTTCCAATTAGTCACGCACGCACCTGTAGACAAAGCCGAACCACTTCTGATCTTAGTGCGTTGCAGACATGGGTCATGTGGCCATTGGACTGGAATCTTTCCAGAAAGCTTACTCCAGTCTAAGGCATCTTAGCTTCTCACTATCTTTCTTCTATTCCGGACCGGAGAAGTGCTACTGCATAGTGGCCTGGGGACTGTTCGAGGTCAAGCGATGATACCGCTCGCTCGCCGTGATCGTCCAGCCAATCCTATTCGTTGCAGCAAGATTAGAAAAGATGGAAACAAATGTCTGAGAGGCATTCAATTATTACCCCAACACATTCCGCTTACTCAGGTGTTTAATTTGGTATGTATTCTCACGCACGGGGCTGAAATCGAACGGTGTCATGGGCATCGCCCGCAAAGGCAAACATGCGGCGCTCAATTGTCATAGCCGAAAATTGCCACACGAGGACTTAGGCTAAGGTAGATCAAGCGAGTCCCGGGCCAAACATACATCTACACGAACAAAGGAATACGATTCAGCTCATCCTTGGTCATTCGGCACCTACATTTGGGTTAAACATGGGTGCATCTTGAGTGTCAAATAGCCACCTGGCATTCCAAATACTGTTCCATGGCTCACAATGTAGAGGCCAGGTGGCTGTCGGAAGTCTGGAGAAGCAAAGGAAGAAAGGAAGAACAGCAATAGGTTCGCTCCCTTCCGCTGGCGATCTCCGTACCCGTGTTGCGTGCATTTCAACAAGGGTTTGGCCGAGTTTCAGATCAGCACAAAATTCCCCCCCGCGCCCTCTACTCGATGGCGATTTGGTGAGCAGATGCAGACACGGCGTGGCGCGGCCATCGAGGCAACAATAATCGAGCACAGCTCGTATTAGAATATAATCCCGGTGCTTTATCAGATGGTTAGTTTCCACGCCGCCTCCGCCTTTTCTTCCCAATCGCGTCATGTCCCGTCCCCGCGCCGGTGTAGATCTTTGGATCTGTCAAAGACACCAATATTCCTGCCTCTCTTTGTCCATAACGCACTGCTACAATCGGGATCGATAATAAACGAGGAGGTGATTTAAGGTGTCTTCTTGTCGAGTCTCGACAGAGATTGGCCACAATCCTCCTCAGCGGCTACAGCGATTCTGCAGTCCCCGGACGGCCTAGGTGGCGAAGCAAGGAGGTTTTAGTGCGTCAGGAGGGCGGCCCCAGGGACCAGGCTGGTGTAGAAGCACGTTCTGACTTCTGCCTGGAGAACCTGGCTGTGCAGTTTGAAGACTTTTTCGACTGTTCCGCTTGATCCACAAAGCGGCACCTTGCATGAAGCTGCAGGTCGCAAGTCTTCGCAAGCATCAAATCTGCGATGCCACGAAATGCGCCAAGTACCGTGAGGCTAATCTACGCTGTTTAGGTCAATCTCTGCGAGGCCTACTTGGGCAATTGCTCGTAACATTGACTGCAAAACGTCACTCCAGTAGAGGTGTATCTTTGTAATTTGTACATGTAGGATAAAGGAAACGGCTGAGAGTTTCAAATTCTGCAAAGCAAAAGTACAAACCAACGCATGTTGGTGTCTTTGCAATCCTACCTACTGTCCCACCAGAATCCTCTAGATGTTAGGTACTCAGTCATGCTGTGCCCGCACTTGATTCTTTGGCCTGTGAGCCCGTACTCCGTAGATAGATTAAATGATCAACGAGCGCAGTGAGGTAGTGATCCTCGTCTCCAGCCCGAATTATTCCCACTATTTCTACTATTTCCACCATCCTTCCATCATTTCTGCCTGTTCAGCAGCGATCATGCTCTTTTAGCTCATCGACTTATCGGCGGCTTGAGGTGCCACACTGGTTCAGCAGAATTTACTTACTGCGTCTTAGAGGGCTATTAGCAGCGCTCAAGTCGACTGCCCGAATCTTCCTAGGCACTTACTAGAGACTTCTTAGAGTCATTGAAAAACAGACCATAGGCCTTGTCTGATGCCATCGATTGGATCTTTGGAACAAATCATTCCATCCCACATCACACATCTGCACCAAGAGGGGGCCCGCAACGCCCGCGACCTTGCATCAACCCCCAACACCCCAATGTCGATGGTGCAGTTCATGCCCTTTGAACACCCAATAATCGCACTTTGTGCACAAGCTTCCTGTCAGATCGCTCCTCTCCCGTCCGGTGCCAGTCCCACCTTACCCACTTCACGCTTACGCCTGCCATAGCTCCCGCCACGAGGGGTCTAAGCTTCCTTGCGCGACTCCATCCTGCATGCGACGACTCGCGCCGTTGCCCGTTGCCACCAACATCCACGCTGTGGTAAAGCAACCTCGCCGTCGACCGGAATCTTGCTACGGGCGCTGTCGCGCACCAGCAAGGTCGGTGCGACGAGGCTGATGATTACTCAGTCGCCGCTTGCGCAAAATTTGGCCGCCGCAATGTATTCCACCACGTCCCTGCCTCCTACAACAACCATGAACGGCATGGGAGCAGGCATGACCGATGGTTCAGGCTACATCAACCCAGCAGCACTCAATACTCCCGGTGAGTTTCCATCCATTGACTTCCCGTCGCTTGAACCCCTCTCCACTGCTTGTTAGCGACTAGCCGCATCGTCCTCCGCTTGGACATATACAAGAAGTCTTGTGGAAGATCACTTTGACTGATGTTGTCACGGCAATAGCAAACTCCATCTTACATACTACTCCATCCCTACATACGCAGCCGAGTCCACGAGGGCAGAAGCGGAGTCGTTCGCCGGAACATGACGATGAGGCAGGACTCGGAGGTGGAGCCGACGATGGTATGTGACACAAGGCGCAAACAACCTCATGCAAGGGAGGCGCGCACACGACATGCTAGGCAGATGCTTACGGGTCTACAGAAAATCAAAAGGCAAAGAAACGTGGTAGACCTCCAAAGCCTCAAGTGGCTGGTGAGACTCCCACCGCCGCTGCACCGCTAAAGTTCGAACGCGCGAGCCCAGAGGACCAGCGTACTCCACAGCAACAACCAGCATTGCTGCCCCAGGATACAAGTACATCGCCGGCGCATGCCTCGCAACCTAAAACAGTGTCGACAAAGCCTGCGGTCATCAAGGCATTACCAACGGTCAGGGACCATACGACTGATCAGTTGACCGCTGAAGGCGACGAGTATATACCGAGGGAACATGACCCAGATGGAGAGAGGAAGGTTGGGCCCAGTGGGCACCCACAAGAAGGCAGAGAGTTCAAGATGAGGACGTTCTATGTACCGAACAGAGGAGAGAAACTATTCATGCTGGCAACCGAATGTGCCCGAGTCTTGGGCTACCGGGACTCCTACCTACTCTTCAACAAGAATCGATCGTTATATAAGATCATTGCGACGCAGGCGGAGAAAGACGAGCTGATCCATCAAGAAATATTGCCCTACTCATACCGATCACGGCAAATAGCGATTGTCACTGCCAAATCAATGTTTCGTCAATTCGGTGCGAGAGTGATTGCCGATGGCAGACGGGTACGAGACGATTACTGGGAAGGAAAGGCAAAGAAGCAAGGCTTTACTGAGGAGGATATGGCGGGTGATAAACGACCTGGAGCTACCAAGGCAAGGGACGCTGCGGCTCTGGAAGCCGCGAATCACGATCAATCTGGGCTCGCACATCCACCCATTCTTTACAGCGATGACCCAGCCGAGTTGACAGGCCCACCACAACAAACCACGGTCAACCCGGTACCGATGATACAAATGGGCGGCCGAGATTACGGGAACATACCCAGACAGAGACAGGATATTAGCGGTACACCGTATCAGGATCGTACGCAAGCAAGCCCGGCCCTAGACATCGATCATCAAGCCAAAAGTGCATCGGAGGTGAACAAGACCTTTGCCCAACAACGAGGATTTCGGGCTCAGAGTTACAAAGACACCTGGAACAAGGAAATTGACACCCAAGTCTCCTCACCACAGCAAAAGGTCGAGCAAAGTCCTACAGTCAGCCAATCGCCTCATAATCCAAGCGCCATGATGAGTACAAATCGGCAGCCAACGCTCAACCAAGGTCAAATCATGTCTCCTCAACGCTACCCCCACCAGCCTTCACATTCTGCTTCTCAAGGCCAGTCCCCGTCTCGCCAAGCCATGCCTCCAGCTATGCGGCCAGACTACCAACACCAACATCGCTCTTCCGTCTACAACCCAAACCAACACGCACCCCAAACATCACCCTACGGCGCGACATACCCTCCCTCATCGCATCTATGGGGCCAGCCCCCAGCCCATCTACAGCCACAACCGCAGCAATCACCTGTAACACCTCATCACCCTAACCTATCCCACTACAGTCCCTCTCCCCACCAACAATCTGCGCCTCAAATGCACCACCCCTCCCAATCCCCCAATCAGCAACACCCTCAGCCCCCCCAGCTCCACCACCCCCAAAGCAGCGGCTCGATGCACGGCAACATGACCTACCAAAGCATGGCCAGCATGCCAGGCGGTGGCCCTGCTGCCGCTTACGGGGGCATGGGCCAGAGAGGCATGTACAGTCAGTCGCACAGCGGTAGCCCGACGCCTGCACAACAACAGTATATGGCAACGACGGCAAGTGGGCAGGGGACCATGCAGGGCTGGGCGCCGCCACAGAGTCCACAGCAAGGGCATCATGGTGCTGCGGGATGGGGAGGCTACCCAAATAGTACGGGGTATTGAGGAGGCTGACAATTGTTTCTTCTTCAATGGACCAGATGGAGTCAACACGACAACAAATTCAAAGTCGAGGAGCTAAATAATCGATCGATCGATTTTGTGATAGATCACGAGGCATGATTGGACGCACCTACACGGACGGACCAAGACTGATGTACGAGTTCATGGAGGAACGCGGCTTGCGTTTTGTCCCCTGCGGGCATTTCCCTTTTTCCGTTGTCCTTTTTATTTTTTATTTTTCGTTTTTGATACCTCTTGATCTTTGCTTGGGGCGGTATACGGCTGGGCATATTGCAGCATCCCAGCACACAGGCGTTCAATTTATCATTTTCAGCACCTTGTCACTATCATCACCACATCAGCACCACTGTCGGCATCAGTACGGGAAGCAGTATAAGGCGAAATCAAGGACGATCCGCACGAAGAGAAGTGGAGGAAAGGGAAATTGATAATACCCCAGACATCACACATCACACATCACACATCTAGCACAGCACAGCACTTCATCCGTCTCACTTGGCGTTGGGGATAACGGGGGCTGCATCGCGTGTATCACTGGCTGCCGGTTCTGGACCTTTTATTGGGAGGAATTTACAATACTAGGAGACCGGGAGGGGGACTTGCTTTTCATATAAGTTGCATTACTGGTCGATTTTTCTTCCTTCGCTTTTTAGGGTAGGGAATTGGGAGCTGGTGTTTAGTTGTAATACACTTTTATTCGTCTTTGGTGGGAAGAATGAGCATGTACCTTTCCATCTGTGATACCGAATTGATTGTGAGTAGGGGCGATCGCGCAGGGAGTGAATGAAGGAAGAGGTTTGTATGCAGGAACAGGCAAGAGCATCGTGGGCACCCTGGCTTTTCTCTCCTTCGGATATATTTACTCTGTCATCCCAGCTCACAGACGCCTCGTTTCACTCTACCCTCCCTACTCAGATACGCCGAAATCAGAGGGCAGCGCCGAGTGGGAGGATGTGGATAAGTATAACCTAACTCAGAAGACAGGTTGCTATAAACTGATGTTTCTACAGGCCACAACCCATCATTCTCCCGCCACACTCATCAACGGCCATCACAGCCCTTCTACAACACACCGGTGCCTCCACACGAAAGAAGGCAAAAGGATCCTTCATCCAAATCCTGGTTATTATTCGCTACAGGGACTAGCATATTACCATAAGGAGAACCCATTTTCCTAATCCAATGGCATTCCACATCCAGCATTGACTTTCTCATGTACTCATCACTAATCACAATGATGCAAATACTGAACTCCACTCTGTCTCCACTTGAAGTCCAATTCGCTTTTCATCGTTCTTAGGTGCAGAGATTGGGCAAGCCTCAACTCCCGCCACTCAGATCAAGCAGCCCCAAGATTGAAGCTCTTCGATCTTCATGAAATCGGATGCGCTCTTCTCGCACACCTCATTACCTCCTTCTACTCTCAGACCGCTCACTTTTACCCCAATTCTACATATTCCGACCATCAGACACGGTAACGGTTGAAGACACAGTTCCAGCATTCATCCCGCAATCCAACACGATCATACCCCCCCCGCGCATCAGCGATTGCTGCGAGGGAAGGTGGACCCCATGTATGCACTCGACCTACGCGAGAATGATAGATCCGGATGGTTCCTCATCCCGTCTGGAAATATGGATTGTGTCTTCGCTGTCAACTAATTGGGGGTTCACATTTCACACTTCACACCGCCTCGGACGCTGAGCAGCAAACGCTCAGTGTTTAGTTGAGCGCGGGGAAACTGGATCAGGTGTGCTCAAAGCAGCTATATCCCGTCCTTCTCCTCGCGGACTGCCCCTTGGGAACCAACATCAGCGTCACTCCTGCATTTGACTGTCTCCTTTGCGGCCTCGCTGTCAATCTACGAGACCTTGCTTAAACGAATGGCCACGATATCGATTGCCATATCAAATCGACATCCCTAACTACTGCCCAGAGCAGCAGCTGAAGCACTCGTTCCCTACCGTCTGATGCTGATACTGACGTACTACGATCAGCTGGTGTTATACAAACATTCAGATCCTCGCGCTTACGGGTAAGTTTGTAGGTAGAGCCGATCCTCGGATGTGTGTTTTGCGAGATTAGATCGCCAAAGTGATGGTGGGGGTGACGCGTTGCTGGAATGGTCGTACGAGAGGTTGGGCTGCTTGCTCGGTTTTTGGGACTTTGGGGAAGGGGCAAGATTGTGTGAGTGGGGTGGAGGGGGGATGTGTGAGTGGAGTTTTGGGGTTGCGGTGGGATCGAGGGCTTTTGGTGTGTTCGTGTGATCTGATGTTATGCCGTTTTTTTAATCATTCAATCCGCTCTTCCTAGGAACGAGGTCCGAAGCCGTTATGCGTGGCCACTCACTTTTCACACTCGCCATTGTTTTCCCCAGCGTCCTCGCCGGACAATCGTTCACAAAAGCCTAAACGCCTGTGCATACCCCCATCACTCGACCAAGCCCCCCGATCACCCCTTCAGAGCTCCTGGTTCCCCCCTCCCCATCAAAAGCCTCAGAAATCACACCTCATTCGACACATACCCCACCCCCCCCGCTCCCTCCCCCCCAAACTCCTCCTTCACACTCCTCATACTCACAAACCTCCCCAACAAATTACTCGACCCGGCCTTATCATTCGTCCCCGACGCCCTCGCCCCCCCAAACGGCTGCTGCCCCACCACCGCCCCAGTACACTTGCAATTTATATAGAAATTCCCCGCCGCGTTGCGCAAGGCGTCCTCAGCGTGCACGATCGCGACGCGGTCGGTGGCGAAGATGGCGCCGGTGAGGGCGTAGGCGGTGGTGCTGTCGATTAGGGTGCAGGTTTCCGGGAAGGAGGGGGGGGGGTAGGTGTAGAGGACGAGGATTGGGCCGAAGAGTTCGCGGGAGAGGAGGGGGTGCGCGGGGTTGGTGGTTTTGTAGATGGTGGGGTGGATAAAGTAGCCTTGGGAGTCGTCGTAGGTGCCGCCGACGAGGAGCTCGAGCTCGGGGTCGTGCTTGGCGTCGTCGATGACGGTTTTCAGTTTGTTGAAGGAGGCGCCGTGGATTACGGGGCCGATGAAGTTTGCGAAATCGGTTGGGGGGCCGACGCGTAGGGCTTTTGTTTCCGCGATGAGGCCGTCTTTGAAGGCTGGGTAGAGGGTTGAGGGGACGTAGGCGCGCGAGCAGGCGCTGCATTTTTGGCCTTGGTACTCGAAGGCGCCGCGGACGGTGTGCGTGACCGCTGTCTGTACGTCTGCGCTCGGGTGGAGGAGGTGGAAGTTCTTTCCGCCTGTTTCGCCGACGATGCGGGGGTAGCCGCGGTACTTTCCCTCGGCGACGTTGTTGGCTATGGTGCCGTAGAGGCTTCTGAAAACGTTGGTGCTGCCAGTGTAGTGTAGGGAGGAGAAATCAGGGTGGGCGAGAGCGACCTTGGTGACTTCGACGGCATCGCCGGGGATGAATTGGATCACGTCCGGGGGGAGACCTGCTTCGAGGAGGATCTTGTAGATGGTGTAATTTGATGATATTGCGGAGGGCGAGGGTTTCCAGAGGACGACGTTCCCCATTAGTGCCGGCGCGCAGGGGAGGTTCCCGCCTATGGCTGTGAAATTGAAGGGGGTGATGGCGTAGACGAACCCTTCCAAGGGGCGGTACTCGACGCGGTTCCAGACGCCGGGCGAATTGTGCACCGGTTGCTGCGCGTACAAGTCTTGGGCGTATTGCACGTTGAAGCGGAGAAAGTCGCAGAGTTCGGCCGCGGCGTCGATCTCAGCCTGCCAGGCATTTTTGCCCTGCCCCAGCATTGTCGCGGCCATGATCTCGTAGCGGTATTTGCCGCTGATTAGGTCTGCGGCTTTCAGGAAGATGGCGGCGCGGGAGGCGAAGGGGAGGGATTCCCAGGAGGGCTTGGCGGCGAGGGCGGAGGAGATCGCGCGAGAGACATCAGAGGAGCTGGCATTTTGATATTTGGCGACGGCGTGTTTGTGGGAGGAGGGGTTTGATTGAGTCAGGGCGACTGAGTCCCAAAGCTCCTTGCCGTCGATGACCGTGGGGACTTCGAGAATTTTGCCTTGTTGGGCTTCGAGGGCGGCTTGGAGAGCTTTACGGTCCGGAGAGCCCTTTGCATGGTGTTTCTATGCCTTGGGTCAGTGTTTGTTTTTTGAGCAATCAGGGGCTTGCTTGCATACATTGTTCTCATTCTCCACGTTGGGGACTTTGTATGTAGCCATTGTGGCCATTCTGGCAGGATTCAGAAAGATCGAACGCTCTGATGGTATACAATTGAGGACCGTGCACCTATTGATAAACCTTAGTATACTAGGAACGAGTCTATTTGCCATTGACGGGGAGAAAACATGTTGAACTGAAGTTCTGAAGCTTTGAAGCAGATACAACGCGAGAACGGCTATTCGCGGCGACGGGCGACGGGCCGATAGCGGGGCAGATTTAGGGCAGTTTTGCCCCGAAGCTTACCCATAACCACAAATGTCTCCTTTCTGCGGAAGAGGAACGCAGGATACAGGGAGGATGCAGAGCAGGCATAATGGACGAATGAGCTGTCTGGCGATAGAGAGAAAGAGATCTGATTAGACCCAGGGCCGCCTTGGTTGAAGCAAACTCTGAATTCCATTCGCACAAACTATTGAACGCTTGCTCGCCTACAATTCTCCCCCTTTTCCATCGGTGAACAAACCCCAATCTAGGAAACGACTATGGACATCAATCGTATGATTCTTCCACTGCTGAGACTACTTCGCTTCTTCTTCCGCCCAAGTCACGGAAACGAGAGCGAAGGCGATGTGATATCGTCCAGCTTACTCTTCGGCCTCGGCAGGGGCTTCCTCCTCACTGTAGATAAATTTAGCACTTGTGATGTTTGATGAGATGAACGGGAAGGCGACTTACTATTCTTCCTCGCCTTCGGAAACCGAAGCCTCCTGGTATTGCTGGTACTCGGAGACCAAATCGTTCATGTTGCTCTCAGCCTCGGTGAATTCCATCTCGTCCATACCCTCACCAGTATACCAATGCAAGAAAGCCTTGCGCCGGAACATGGCAGTGAATTGGTCACCAACACGCTTGAAGAGCTCCTGGATAGATGTGGAGTTGCCAATGAAGGTGGATGACATCTTCAGGCCCCGAGGAGGGATGGAGCAAAGAGCAGTCTGGACATTGTTGGGGATCCACTCGACGAAGTAGGATGCGTTCTTGTTCTGGACGTTGCGCATCTGGTCCTCGACTTCCTTCATCGAGACCTTGCCGCGACTGTTCACGAGTGAGCGTTAAGCTGTAGGGCTGGATGTTTGAAAGACGTACAAGATAGCAGCGCAGGTCAAGTAACGACCATTTCTAAAGTCAGTGGCAGCCATCATGTTCTTAGGATCGTACATTTGCTGAGTCAGCTCTGGAACGGTGACAGCACGGAAAGAATAGGCGCCACGGCTGGTTAGTGGTGCGAATCCAACCATGAAGAAATGTAGACGTGGAAATGGGACCATGTTGACGGCCAGTTTGCGGAGGTCAGAGTTGAGCTGGCCAGGAAAACGAAGGCAAGTAGTGACACCGGACATGACTGCCGAGACAAGGTGGTTCAAGTCACCGTAGGAGGGGTTGGGGAGCTTAAGAGTCCTCATGCAGATATCATATAGAGCCTAGACGAGTCAGTATCATCAATGATTATGACGAGAATTTGACGGACCTCGTTGTCGATACAGAAGGTCTCGTCGGAGTTCTCGACAAGCTGGTGAACAGAGAGAGTAGCATTGTAAGGCTCAACGACTGTGTCTGAGACCTTTGGCGATGGGACGACCGAGAAAGTAGCCATCATTCGGTCTGGAAACTCCTCACGGATCTTCGAGATCAAAAGCGTACCCATACCAGCACCAGTGCCACCACCAAGAGAATGAGTAATCTGGAACCCTTGAAGGCAATCACAGCCTTCAGCTTCGCGACGCACAACGTCCAAGACTTGGTCCACCAATTCTGCTCCCTCAGTATAATGGCCCTTGGCCCAATTGTTTCCAGCACCAGATTGACCGAAGACAAAGTTGTCAGGTCGGAAGAGCTGACCGAATGGACCTGCGCGGACAGCGTCCATGGTACCGGGCTCGAGATCGACCAACACAGCGCGGGGGACATATTTGTTCCTTGATGCCTATGAAGTGTTAAGCTTTGGAATTGCGTAGACAATGCATGCGGAATTTTACCTCGTTGAAGTAGACGTTCATCCGTTCCAGCTGAAGGTCGGAAGTCCCATTGTAACTAGAAAAGTTTTAGACTTGCGTCCTCCTCAAAGGCAATCTTCATATGCTTACACTCCATTACCGTCCAATCCATGCTCGCCGGAGATGTTTTGCCTATGTCACATCATCAGATGAGTAGGAGGTCGACGGTGAGTTTTGAGGCTTGGAGGTAAACACACCAAAAGGCAGCACCAATTTGGTTACCCTGCAACCTTGTCAGCCAACATCCTCGGTGTAAGAGAGGATTGACCTACGCATTGACCGGTCTGAAGATGGACCTATATGTCAAGAAACGCACTGGTTAGCCATGTGGACTTGACGTGGAGGTGGGGAGAGGTGTGGAGGGGACGCGTTGAGGAAGATTTCAGGTAGGCTAACTTACAATCTCACGCATCTTGGTGTTTGAGCGAGTATACTTGAGAGTAAGTACAGGTGTGGATGAGAGTAGAGAGGAGCAAAGGATATGCTGGGAGAGAGTGTCGAGGTGTAGGGAAGTGGAGTGCTTGGTGGGAAGGAGAAGGTGGACTGGGTTTGGGGCGTGTTGTGGGAAGTCGAGGCGCTTAGCGCGCGAGAAGGCTTGGCGTAAACATTAGCCCCGAGTTTTGGTGGGGAAAGCACAACCATTCAATACTTACAGCAACACTTCGAGCCAAAGATGCGAAAATTACAGAGATCTCTCTCTTCGATCTGTGATGATATTCATCCCTCTCTACCATGCGATATGCTACCGTTCCAATATACTGAAGCATCCCAAAACTATGTCTTTTCGAAGCCTCCAAGTCTCACACTTTCTTCCACGCCAGGAGCCGCTTTATTATGCTAGATCGAGGCGTCCTAGATCCTCTCGATGCCACACGGTGAACTTCACTTGGTTCGGCTGACGACACGTCGAAGTTCCGTAGTGACTTCCCCTGCTCCGCTGCCAGAATTTCGATCTCCCCAATCTTCCAAGCACGCAGCAACCACATACACGAAGCCGCTCCCACGTACATGAATCCTGCATATACCTGAGCGTGAAGATAGATGTTTCCACTCTGTTGTCTCAATTGGAGAGCGATGGGCTCAGAGACTATGAAAGTGTCAGCAAATTGCACGTAAGTCGAGCCATGTCGATTACTCACAAGTAGTGGGAAGGACAAGAAATATCCAAATGAGAGAAAGCGCCGAGGGTAGCTCCTTCAAACCGACAACCTCAGCACCAACAGGTGCAATTGTAGTCCAGAATGTGCCGGACACGGTTCCAACGATGATGGCGAAGAAGATCAGAACTCCGTAACTTTTAGCAAAGATCCATATCAAGAAGCAAAAGAATCCACAGATCAATGTAGCAGCACCAGCAAGGTTGATACGCCCAGCCGCATCACTGAAGACGCCTACCACTGGTCGCCCAAGACCTTGCCCTAGATTGAGTAGAGCACCAATCACCGAGCCTTGTTGAGCGCTCAGTCCAATGCTTACAGCGTAATTGGGGAGAGAAAAGAGCAAGACAATGTAACCCATCATGCTGAAGAAGCCCCAGCCCAGCACCAGCCAGTATTCATAGCGGCCAAACAGTGTGTAGTCGAAAGCCAACTGTTTCGATCCAATAGCCTTGTTGCGGTCCTTCATGAGGAGTGCACAGACAACATTGACCCCACAGGCAAGTATTCCCAGTATCCTAAAAGCCCATTGGACGCCAAGACTATCAATCATGGCATTGGTAGCCAAACTGTACATCATGCCACCAATACCACTGCCCGCCGTGCCAATCCCATTTGCAAGACTCCTCTTCTTTGTGAACCACTGCGGCACAATTCCCACAGAGCCAACAAATAGAAACCCCATGCCAAATCCAAAGCATATTCCTTGGGTTAAGAAGAGCTGCCAAATCTGATGCGTGAAAGAAGCGCCAATCAAGGCAATCGTCTCCCAGAGAACTCCAAGAAGCAACGTCGTCCTTGTCCCATAGACTCTTGTGGTGTACGTAGCCAATGGCGAAATCAATAGGGCCTGAGATATCGACAAGCCTCCAACGAAAGCGAACTCGAGCGAGGATGCACCTGGATAGTAATTATGGGCGAGGTAGTAGGCGAGGAAGACTCCATAGGAAGAATTTATGCCCCAGGTGTGGGCATTGATGAAGAAAGTACAGCCCACACACACCCAGCCGTATCCTCCGTCCGGTGGTTCGTCGACGGGCTTCTCATTTTCAACCTGCGCTCCTTCTGCAGCTTGTTCTGCCACTGTTGTCTCAGAGTCTCGGGAGGAGTTCTGAACAGGGTGGTTGTCATGTGGCGATGATGGAGGTGCCTGCTTCGCTGCCATGTTTGGTGAGAGTGGCCATGGAATCTTGGGCCACAGCGGGGAGATGGCCAGGATGAGTTGACACTGCCCAAGAATTGCGAAACTTTCCCGAGGAGAGGTCGAGAGAATCCATCATACTATTCCTAGAAGCGAACCTTAATCAAGAGGTTGTGGTAAACCCGGCGCGCTATGAACGCTTGATGATGTCGATGTGGTGCGGCTTGTGCCGGGACCGGCAGGCGGCAGATTTGGTCACTGCCGCAACGATCGATGGCATCAACTTTGTGCTCGTCTGTCAGCTCAGATACCTAAGGTACCTAGGACGTGTTTGTGCAAGGGCGTTGCACAGGGTGTCCTGTTTCGCGTGTTAGACTTGCATTGAGTTCTATTGCTAGGTTCAAAGTGAGTGTCTATGCTCTTCTGCCTCCCACCTAGAGACACCATTTCTTGGAGGTGACTATTACCTAACATTCAAGGTCTTAGAGGCACATATTCCTCAAGGCTAAGGAGTCCAGTGTGTTTGACAACGTCTCTTTTTCATGAGACTAAACTAACCGTGTTGCCCTTGCCCGCTTCGTCCTGTCTAGCCAATGGTCTGATCACCACCATCGATAATAATCCTCGTCTTTTTCCACATAAATGCTCCCATTGATGCTATCTTTCGTTTTCTCTACCATAGCACGCTACTTCCTAAAACCGGAGACGCTAGCGATGGAAGATACATTCCCTAGCTCAGTCCCATCGCCGTTCACCAGACCGTCTCGACCGTTCGGTTCCGCGGGCATATCGCTTAAAGTGTTCTTGAGCGTGATCGCTTGGCTGTTCAGCTGCTCAATATTCCGCACTTTCTCCATGTTCACTTTTCCGAGACTGGCCCCAGCCTGTTCTTGACTCTCTTTCCTGCTCGTCATCTCTGCTTCATGCTCTGCCTTTTCGGCCTGATGGTAGTGCTCCCTCTTCAGTGACTCAGATTCTGGCTCGGAACAATTCTTCAATGCGGAGAACATTCCCTCATCCTCTTATATGTCCGTTAATCGATTCGAGCTGAGGTCGGTGATAAGATCGCGAATGCCGGTATCCATTGGGATTGTCCGTTTGGAGGCCGGCTTTGGCAATGGAGGTAAATCTAACTTGTTGGCTTATTTAGTGCATTCGACTATGGCTACGGCTCATCAAGCTTCCTGGGTGTCTATATTGTTCCAAGTCCCACTCTCATGGCCCCGTATCACCGTAACTATGGCCTCCATTACCTCCACTAATACGGCGTCCAATTCCGCGCCCTCTTCCAGTACCCTGCAGAGACAGGGAGGAGGTCATCAGTGGCAGTTCCACCCTCAAGATCTGGAATTCTCCATCCAGATCGCATAATCTTTCATGCGGCTCTCCGCCATCGCAGTCATTTGGGAAAATGGACGCCAAACATCCTCCTCACAGCCTCTGGACGGAAGTCTTTCACCTCATACAGCAAGGTCAAGATTTCTAATTCGAGCCTTGTGAGCGAACTTCACAATCTAGCTTCCACTCGGCACAAAATCGGGCCCCCGCGGCCTGGTGGATACCTGTGCGAAATGCTCCGATCGAGCACATAGCATCGCTCGATGGACCTTCCAGCAAGTTCGCCACAGCTGAAAACCATGTCTGAGTGCTCTTGAGAATTGAGCTTTCCAGCGAGTCCAGATAAGAGGGTTTCAGGGTGTTTCTCGCCGCTACTTCCGGCTTCCCCTGCCAAATCCGCCTGGGAGCCGTGGGACGTCATGGCGTTGAAGCTTGATCTTTACGAGATCAGTAAGCATCATGCTGTCGCGGTGGCGCGAATGTCAGATGACTCAATGAAGGGTTTTTGGCGGGCGAAAGAGAGAGATTGAGGGTGCGTGCAGTCAAGCAGCACGGAGACATGGCAGTGTTATGACGCGAGGGTTCTTGGCTGGAAACATCTCACCACTTACAATCGTATCCTATGGCCCTATCCAAGAGCAAAAGACACCCACATTATGCCGCTCATCATCTTATCGCTATGCTGCGTCGTGGGATCCCGCTGGTCTCCGTAATGCCAGCCGATCTGCACGCATGTGCGTGGTTTCATTCCAGCAAACGAAGACAATGAAAGAGACTCCCACAAAACGCTCATTAATTAGATGCATAGTATACCTTTACCGAATAGGCATTCTCCGGTGATGCCTTGGAAATCGTCGCAAGACTGCATCTACTATCTGGAATATGAGATCAACAGACTAGAGCCGAGTCTTAGTATTCACGGTCATGCTAAAAAATGCGAGAGGCAAACAAGGCACTCATCAAAACACTGTGGCTAGCCTGCAGTGTGTGGTCTTCGTCTTTCGTTTCTGATCAAGTTGATTGCTTGCAGCACACCTCCACCGATCACAAAAACAGCTGATCCACATCAGTCGAACACCGAATTGCTAGTATCATCGACTTCACATGACTACTCGCATGAGTAAGCACTAGCGCTGGTACTGTAAGAGGACTGAGTCTGGAAACGTGACGCGGAAAGCAGGGAACAATCACGAGACCAAATCAAGAAGCTTGCAGCCGAGCAAGCACGCAAAGCAAATCTAGCAAACGGAGCATGTGCATGCTGCTTAGCCGGACCAACTTATTATCCCGCAAGAACGCATGCAGGACGGAGAGATCTAACCCAATCGACTGCTCCGTGCATAACGGCCGGTAGCCTCTGGAAAAGCCTATGCCAATAGGCTAGTACTGCAGCTTCTTCCACAACAGGTTTTTCTAGTATGTACCTGGGCTTCTCCGGGCTTCCCCTTCACCGGCATTATCATCTCGTCCGAAGGGCCCTGGGTGGACTAATCTCCTCTCTGTGAAGCCAGGTAGCCCGAGAGCTCTTACTATGAGAACCAATAGCAAGCGCCTAAAGGCTCAAAAATCATGTAGCAGATACGCCTCTCAGCGAATTCGACTGGGAATATCCTAGAAGCTGCCTTTGGAGGTTCAGTGGTGAGGGATCAATGCTTAGGTAAGAAGTCTCTGATAATATGATGTAGTGGCAAAATGTATAGCCATCTCACATCAAGTCTAGGGCTTTTGACTGGTTACACTATCTTGTCGGCATCACTTAACACGCCCGACTTGAGATTGCTCAACGTTTTCAAGGACGAGGGGATAAGCCTGCAGAAGAGATACGAGGTAGCGAACTCTGTCAGTATCAAGTAGCAGGAAAGGAATCTACGTTCCCACAACATACTTGGGCCCCTTAACTAATTGCCTCAATCATGTGTCGGCGTTCCTCGGTGCACATAACTTGAGTAAATACAAATCAGCGATGCGGCAGCACTTTCGGGTTCCTTTATTGACTGTTTCATTCGTGCATCTGCATCATTCAGGGGGCTTAGCTCGAGTCTGGCCCTCATCCGATGAGCAGATTAAAATGAGGCAAGACACGGGGCGATTGTTCCCGTCAGCATCATGAGCTAAAATAGCGAATCAGCGATCCGGCAGCAGTTTCGGGCCCTTCAATTGGGCGCTTCAACCGTATATCAGCATGGCTCGGTCAGCTTCGATTGAGTATTATCCCCCTCTTCCCAGGATAGTGGCCTGCAGGCAAGGTACGGTCCAACACTCCAACGCCTCTCGACAGAACAGTGGTGCAGCAAAGTTAATAAGGTTTTCGGCACCAAACCTTCCTTTTCGGTCTGGGTGCCCCAGCCTCAAATCCGCGTCACTGGACGGGCTCGACATAACTGTGCTCCAGATTTCGCTTCGACGAGGAGCTGCATCTGCAGGACTTGCGTTCGGTAGCAACATGCGACATTTCTATGACGAATCGACGTTCCTTCCGCGGCTTTCGACCTTTGCATTGGCTGCCCCATTCTAGTGTAGACGGTTCCGAGCGTTGTAGGCGGACGTTCGCCTCAGAAGCCGCATCATCGGATTTACGTAGTGTATAAATTGGTGAGGGGTTCGCTTTCTTGTGTAACTTCAGGAGCAAAAATGACCTGAGAAGGATGTCTGTTTCGGTGTGCCCCGGTGGGGTATTGTCGAAACCTATTTTGTTGCTCAACACACTTACGCAATATAGCAGAACTCTATAAATATAGATATTTGGCCGCCTATGTCTTTCATTACCTCAAGATATTCGACAATCCTCTTCTCAACACTCTGACATTCTTGACCACACGAGACTTCTCGTCTCCAAGTGCTTCCTCGAGCGACTAAACCGCAAAGACGAAGATCACTGTGATGTCTTCTAGCAGCAATACGGAACAGACAGAAGCCACGGGAGAGGTCGGCTCTCTGCATCTGGATGTTCATTTCTCCTGCATGGCTGCTCTGCTAAAAAATGGGACCTACTCCGACTTGTTGATTCGTTGCGGAGAGGAATTCTATAATGTCCACAAGTCGATTGTCTGTCCTCGCGCAGGCTTTTTCGCCGCGGCTTGCGTGAACATTTGGAAGGTGAATACTCCCTCGACTGTGTTGGAGCAATCTTCGGAGTAGCTTACTGAGGAGTAACGAGCAACAGGAGGGCCAGAACTGCGAGATCGTATTACCAGATGAAGAGCGAGAAGCTGCGGGTCGCATGCTTCAGTATCTTTACACGTCCCACTATGACGGTTGCGACCCAGATCCGACAGACCTTTGCTATGCCCGTCATCAAGGATTGATCGACGAGTACATTCGGGAAGACGACATCCAGAAGCACGATGAGACGCCGGCAAAGCTCATGGCGAATGCGGAAGTCTATGCAATCGCCCACAAGTACGACATCCCAGAGCTCATGACGCTAGCGAAAAGCAAATTCACTCGTCTGATGCACTGCCTCGAGGACCCTGACGACCTCCCCGCCGTGGCCAGGGTAGTGTTCGAATCCACTCACACCCAGGCCAACGATCTCAGGGACATCATCTGGGCTTTTTGTGGGAAGTTCCCGTCAAGGATCGTCGACGATGATGACTGGTTGGCTGTGATCGACGAGTATCCCGCAATCCTCGTGGGCATCACAAGAGAAGCTGTGAGGATACACCAACAGGACTTGTGGGACCGTGTGGACGAGTGGGAGGGGAATAGGGAGTACGAGGAACTCGAGCTGGAGTGGGTGATGACACCGGTTTGCAGGCCCAGTTGCCCATCTTGGGACCCTGTCCCGATACCTCGAGGGGATTGGTAGGGGTCAAAGCGTTTTGGGGATGGTGGTGCTGGTGGCATGGAGATGTGATCATAGATCAAGATAATCTTACAACGATCATAAAGAATACAGACATTCTCAAGACACACACGCTCGGAGAAAATATCTGCAGTAATGAGATTCTCCCTTTTCGCATATCGTACGAGATCTGCCATGCCGAGAGAACGCAGCCACCAAGCAGCATCTCTGTATCATGACTAGACGCCAGGGCCCAACAAACAGCGATGCACCGAGACACAACTCGGACTTAGTATTGCCGCCATGAAACCCCATTGCCACCCATCTAGTCAAAACTATACCTCAACCACTCCCCCACAGCCCTCAAACTCTCCCACCTGACCGCCTCATCTTTATCCCCCATCAGCGCCATAACCCTCCCCTTAACCCCCAGCCTCTCCATCTGTCCCCTCTTCTCCGGCGCCTCCTTAACCAAACACCCCACATCATTACACGCCACAGCCAGCACAATCTTATCATCCTCCCACTCCTTCCCTAGAATCTCCACCAGCATCTTCGGCAGCGCACCCCCATCCTCGTCGAGAATCCTCCTCGCGTTTTCAGCCCAGAAGGTGGCGTCCTTGTGGGGTGGGCTCCAGCGCAGTTTGCCGGACTGGACTTCGGCGGCGTATTCGTCGAAGGTGGTTTGGGAGCTTGTGTACTCATCTAGGATTTCTGTGAGGGCGGTGAGGTCTTCTAGTAGATCTGGATCGGTTAGGTGGCGGGATTTGAGGTTTTGGAGGACGGTGGGGAGGCGGGCGGCTGTGGCGCTGTGGAGGAGGGAGGGTTTATTTTTTGAGGGGGTGAGGAGGTTTAGAAGGGTGGAGAGCAGGAGGCGGGTGGTTTTTTCTTTGGGGGAGAGGCGGAGGAGATGGGTGTAGAGGGCGACGATTTCTTGTTCGCTTGTGGGAGGTGGTTAGTGGGAGTTTGAAATGGGTTGTGGAGAAGGATACCTTTCGAGATGGCGGCCGACAAGGTTGGCTTCGAATGATAGTTGCCAGATTGCTAGGAGGACGTGGTAAAGTAATTGGAGGCCGACGCCGCCGCTGAGACCTTCTGTTGCGCTTCGAATGCTTGTACCTCCGTTCCAGACGGTTGAGTCTGTGTCTTTGCCTCCTCCGGTCGCTGCACGGAGGATGTCGATAAGGGGTACTAAAGTTTCCTCACGTTGGCTCCAGAAGAGTTCGCGAGACTTTTTGGTGCGGAGAAGTGAGGAGTATTCTTGTACGGCTATGTCTTGCAGGCCGTTATCTTGACTTTGGGTGAGCGTGGAGAGGTATTTGTAGAGTTTGGGTAAGGTCTTGTCGGTCTGGGGGTTTGATTTCGGATTCTGTGTTTGAGCGGTTGATAGTAGACTGGTCAGGACTGAAGACGCGAGGAGAGGTATTGGGTCTTCGGGGTTGGTAGAATGGCTGAGATAGGGAACGAGAGGTCCGTAAGGATCCGAGTGCTCGAGGAGCTTGGAAGCAAGAGAGGGAACATCTTGCCGTTCGAATTAGTATTCGATTCGAGGAATAATGGGTGAGAAGGCCCACCACTGAGCAAGTCGCCTGTCAAGACAAGCATATATTGAACCACATCAGCTCGTTTCGAAGCAGACTCCAGCACACTTTTCCCTTTACTGCCTCCTAATATCAATGACTGATAGGCATCCATATCATTCTCGACATGTTGGCGTCGTTGGTCCTTTCGGACCTTGTCAACTGCCTTGATAGTCTTTAGATCATTATCTGTGATCGTTCCGGCTCGCACTGCACCTTCCCATGGTATAGGCCTTGCTCGGATGTTGTTCTGTAGAGAATTGAGGTAAGTGGGTGGATCGAGTGACATGGCGCCCTGCTAAAACGCCAGCGAGAATATTCAAGATAGTAGGTAGTGGAACAGCTGTTCTTGGTTCGAGGTTCCAGCTACTTTCAGAGCGGGTGTCGGCTAACCTACCGCATTTGGACGGCCCAACTTTTTCGAGATATCAAACAACAGTCCGAGGGTCCAATCCCATCTTCTTCAGCGAAATTTGTTCACTGGCTAACGTCTTAAGGCTGCTGCCTGCCTTAAGCTATATGCTGATAATTCTGACTGCCCGTGTCATGTAACAACTCTCCGGCCTTGTCTAGACATTGTCACCCTTTGGTGGGAGAACACATTTTTCCAAAATGACAAGTCTTAAGAGAGCTGCTGACCCTTATGCGTCAAACATCTCAAGCAAAGTCTTTGTGCGATCCACTAAGAGTGGCAAAGTTCAGAAGATTGTCAGAGAATTGTATCTCAGACAAGATATACCTTGCTCATCGAAACTATGCTTGGCTTGTTTGGCAAATGCTCCAGCAGACCCGAATGGAGCCCGTAAGAGAAACAAAGCTTCACTTGTACAATATCTTACTGATTATACTAAGTAACCCCCTTCGTGTTATCCGAGAAACCTGCCGGGACGAGGCACTTTCCTACAGGCCACTACCTGATTCCTGACACTAACGCATTGCTCAATGGCATGGATCTCTTTGAGCAGTCATCTGGCTTCTGCGATGTTATCATTCTACAGACCGTCCTAGAAGAATTGCGAAATCGCTCACTTCCCTTGTACAACCGAATCATAGCGTTGACCAGAAGCGAAGACAAGCATTTCTATGTTTTCTTCAATGATTTTCGTCTCGAGACTTACATCAACAGAGAGCAAGGCGAGACGATCAATGATAGAAATGACAGAGCTGTCAGGCGGGCAGTCAGTTGGTACGGAGAGCATCTCCTGCAAGCCGTGAATTATAGCAAGCCGGCTAAGCAATGTCCTATCATGATCATGCTCAGCGATGACAAGGATAATCTACGGAAGGCCAAGGCCGAAAAGCTTTCTGCTTGCTCATTGTCGGAATATGTTTCTGGACTTGCTGATGCCGATCGCCTGCTTGACATGATTAGTGTATCACGACAGATCCAGGACTCACGAGGTACTGCCGCAAAGCAGATCTACCCAGACCACATCTCTTTATCGAAGATGATGACTGGGGTCAAGGCTGGAACCCTTCATCAGGGCGTCTTCAATGTCTCTCCATACAATTACTTGGAGGGCTCTGTCCATGTACCTGCGTTTGACAAGTCGCTGCTCATACTTGGTCGTGAGAACAGCAACAGAGCCGTACAGGGTGATGTCGTTGTTGTTGAAGTTCTGCCGAAACCGCAATGGAAAGCACCTTCGACCAAGATCATCGAGGAAGACACTATGAACAAGAATGAGAATGCAGAAACGGAGGAAGGCGAGGGAGAAGCTGTTGTGACTGAGCAAGAACGCCGAGCGTTGCAGGATGAAGTAAAGAGAATCCACGGCAAGAACGTGGAGGGTCGACCTCAGCCGACTGCCAAAGTGGTTGGTGTGATTCGGCGAAATTGGCGTCAGTACGTTGGCCATGTCGACGGCAATTCAAGTTCGACCGTGCAACAAAGCCGAAAGCAGCAGACTGTGTTCTTGATACCGATGGACAAACGCATACCAAAGATCCGACTTCGGACTCGGCAAGCAGATGAGTTGCTAGGGAAAAGAGTCTTGGTGACCATTGATTCCTGGGACCAAGACTTACGATATCCCGTTGGTCATTTTGTGAGATCACTAGGTGATCTTGAGACTAAAGGAGCCGAGACCGAAGCCCTCTTACTTGAATACGATGTGCAGTACAGACCTTTCCCCAAAAGCGTGCTAGATTGCCTACCCAAAGAGGGCCATGATTGGAAAGTACCCGCAAATCTTGAGGCTACAGGTTGGAGAGGCAGAAAGGATCTTCGAGATCTAATCATCTGTAGTATTGACCCTGTTGGATGTCAGGACATAGATGATGCCCTTCACGCTCGGCCTTTACCCAACGGCAATTACGAGATTGGAGTTCATATTGCAGACGTCTCGCATTTCGTCAAACCTAGTACTGCAATGGATGCAGAGGCAAGCACACGAGGAACCACGGTGTATCTCGTGGATAAGCGAATTGACATGCTGCCTATGCTATTGGGGACTGACCTGTGCTCCCTGAAGCCCTACGTGGAACGCTTTGCTTTTTCCAGCATCTGGGAGATTACCAAAGACGCTGAAATTGTCAGCTCATCGTTCACCAAGTCGGTCATCAGGTCTCGAGAAGCATTCAGCTATGAACAAGCTCAGATTCGCATCGACGACAAAATACAACAAGACGATCTCACACAAGGCATGCGAATCTTACTAACCCTTTCGAAGAAGTTAAAACAAAAACGCATGGATGCTGGTGCTTTGAACCTAGCAAGCCCCGAAGTCCGCGTGCAAACCGAATCAGAAACCTCAGATCCGGTAGACGTGAAAACCAAGGAGCTTCTAGACACGAACTCTCTCGTCGAAGAATTTATGCTTCTCGCCAACATCAGCGTCGCCTCCAAAATCTACACTTCATTTCCCCAAACAGCTCTCCTCCGTCGACACGCAGCACCACCGAAAACCAATTTCGAAGAATTATGCAACCAACTCAAAGTCAAACGCGGCCTCAGTCTCCGCACCGAGAGCTCAAAAGCCCTCGCCGACTCCCTCGACGACTGCACCGATCCCAAAGAACCCTTCTTCAACACGCTCGTGCGAATCATGGCCACCAGGTGCATGATGTCCGCGGAGTACTTCTGCTCAGGCACCCAGTCCTATCCCGATTTCCGACATTACGGTCTGGCTAGCGAGATATACACCCATTTCACCAGCCCAATCAGACGCTATGCGGATCTGGAAGCGCACCGTCAGCTCGCTGCCGCCATCGGCTACGAGACGTTGGATTCGAGTCTACTCAACAAGCCCAAATTGGAAGAGGTGTGCAAGAACATCAACGTGCGGCATCAGAATGCACAGATGGCGGGTCGGGCGAGCATTGAATACTATGTGGGCCAAGCACTCAAGGGGCGAGTGATTGACGAAGAGGGTTTTGTGATGAAGGTCTTCCAGAACGGGTTTGTGGTATTTGTGCCACGATTCGGTATCGAGGGCCTGATACGACTGAGAGACCTGGCGAGCCCGGAGCCGGAGGGAGTTTTTGATGCAGAGGAGTATGTCTTGCGGACGGAAGGAAGTATGAAACTGAAGGTTGAATTGTTTGAGAAGGTTGTGGTCAGGATTAGTGATGTAAAGGAGGAGACGACAGGGAAGAGGAAGATCAAGATGGAGTTGGTCAGGTGAGGAGGTGGGTTAAGAGACGGCTTGTGACATGATCACACCTACTTCTCAAGGGTTTTGCTGTCCTTCGGGAAAGTGCTGAATACCTGCATGAATCTCACCCCTCGAACTTCCCACCTCACCAATAATGATCAATCGTGCTCGAGAACTTTCATTCTCCTTGAGAGGTCGGGAGCAGTCTCCGCCCTCCGAGCAAGCCCATCACCTCATTCACACCCCTAACTTCTATACCCTAACTTCTATACCCTAACTCCAGCATCTTGGGCCACTCGATCCCTACCCAATCTGCTCTCACTCTAGCGTCTCACTATAAGCCCCTCTGACCCACACACTCCATCTTCCCCACCATAACCTCCACATCCTCCCCCACAGCCTGTCTGCCTTTCTCAACCAGCATAATCTGCATCTCAGACACACACAACGCACCCTCGTCCACCGCCTCTACAACGTTCCATCCCCTCCCTTCACGTTCCATCCCCTCCCTTCAAATTCCACCTCCCCCAATCAGCAGAACCTCCAATTGAAACACACACAACACACTGAGTGAAGAAGGCGGGGATCAGTAGCTTGTGACGAAGACGTTCTCGTCCTAGAGAGGGCCAAGGGCTGGCTTAGAAAGTGTAGTGGAAGAACGGGTATGAGCGTTAAGGCGGCACTCGAGGACCAGGGGGGATAAAACGGAGTGCTGTGGGGTCAAGCTGAAATGTGCCGCGTGATCTTTTGGTAGGTGAAGCGATCAGCGTCAATATATGTTCATCGTCTCCTACCCTATCGAGGATGTAAATGGAAGTTCGACTAGCATGCTCTAAAGCCGTGTCCAAAAACATTCCTTGTTCATTGCGAGGCCAGGATTTTGCAGAGAAACGCACTCTTCGCATCCTCTGATCGCGGAAGAAACTATCTAAGCAGGCAATGTCTTTCAACCATCCCACTTCGAAAGCCTCGCCACCCATTCCCGCACCGACTCCCCATCTCCATGTTCCCAGCCCAGGTCACCATCCCCGTCATGTCCTATCCTCTTCCACTCCAGCGCCCCCACCTCGAGATACTCTTGATCCACGCAATCTTGCAGCTTCTCCGTCTTCGCTTCGTGTTTCCGCACGCATGACCCGCAGAGGTCGTAGTCTGGACAGACTCGACACACATAGCGGACACCAGTGATCCTTTCCATGTTACAGAGGTCGCAAGTGATATAGTATATCACTCCACCCGCGTTGTTCCCACTGGCGGCTGCGGAGCTAGCGATCGCGCTCAATTGTAGAGCGAGAAGTGCGTCCGCGGTGTTGGCTGCGCGAAGGAGACACCGTCCTAGTAACCCGGAGGTGTCGAGAGACAAAGTTTCCAACCGCGAGCCTGGATGGAGGAGGCGTTGGGCGAGCTTGGGAATGTTACGAGAGAACGCTGCGGATCGTTGAGCTGCAGTGGTGGGTTTCACACGACGCCATTTCTTTTCCAGGGCGGGATCCGTGGGATATCTGAGTGCGGCCCAGTCTGAGTAGTTCATGCCGGAGCAGTCGATGGAATCAAGTTTTGCTCCTTTCTGGATCAGGTGTCGCGCTACGTCTCCCGAGTGCTTCCAGATTGCGAGCATGAGCGGATTCAGCGGTCCGGCTGCCTCGATGTGAATATCTGCTCCTGCCTTCACGAGAGGTTCTATCAAAGAGATTTGATTGCTAGCAACGGCGAAATGCAACGGGGTGTAGCCGTCGTTATCTTGGACATTAGCGAGCTGGGGATTTTTTTTCAGTAGCTGTTGTAGAGCGTCTTTGTGTCTGTTCGCTGTCGAGAAATGGAGGGCAGTATGTCCTTTGTGATGCTGTATCCTAGGATTTGCATTCCATCTCAGGAGCAAAGTTCCGATGACTTTGGAGTGGCCGTTCGCTGCAGCCAGATGAAGTGCACAATATCCTGTCTCGGTCTGCAAATCAGGGTCACTCTTCGTCAAAGACATTAGTGAGTCTACAATGTGGGCGTGGCCTTTTTCAGCCGCCGCATGTAGGGGTGAAAAGCCTCCCTCTTTCAGAATATGGGGTTCTGCCTCTCCCTTCCCAAGCAACAAAGTCAGCTTATCGACTTGACCACTCATCGCCGCACAATAGAATGGCGTCACTCCATCTGGCATTTGAGCATTCACTGCTGCTCCTGCGTCGAGTGAGAATTCTACGACAGCCGCCTTGCCACTCTCACAAGCAAGATGGAGAGCTCTTGCGCCGTTACCTGTCCCAGACTCAATATCCGCTTCCCTTCTCACAAGCTCGCGAATAACGTCGACTCCGCCATTCTGGGCTGCTGAATGGACGGGCTGATAGAACATTGAATTTTGAGAAGTCTGCTCCACATCCACGCCGGCATCCCACAGTCGACTCACAATCGCCACAGAGTTCTTCTCAGCAGCGACGTGAATGGGTCCGTATCCGCGCTCAGAGACTGTATCGGCTTTCGCACCTACAGATAGCAAATATTGAAGAGCGTTTTTCCTGATTCCATTCCGACGCAATAAAAAGGGGCGTGAAGCCACCTATCGTCGTCGCTGCTGCTGGAGATGCACCGGCTTGTACCAAAGCCTTCATTATTTCAAGATGGCCGATACAAGTTGCAATGTGAAGCGGTGAGTGTCCTTCTGAGGTCATTTGGCAAGGATCGGCTCCAGCGTTAAGCAATGCGTGAACGAAATGAGGGTTTCCTTGAGCAGAAGCCTGGTACAGCAGGCTCTGACCATTTGACGAACACTGCATATAATCACCTTCATTATCCAGTAGCGTATCAAAGTTATCCTCGTAGGGTTTTCGAATGCTATCATTAGGGGCGTTTTGCCGTCATTTCTCGGTATTTGCTTAGCCCCCAACTTGAGAAGCTCTGATATTAATTTCTTGCCTTTGAGGCCCAATAGAGTCGCATGTAACAGCGGTGTCGAACCGTCATCACAGGGAATGTTGGGATTCGCTTTTCCTTCCACTAACAGCTTGAACAGCCGCTTATTCTCCGTTAGAATTGAAATAGACAGCGTTTTTCAGCGAGCATGACAATTCAGCTTCCAAGCCTTTGGTCTTCATCAGACAGGTCACGTATTCCACGTGCAATTTTGCCGCATGACGATTTGCACCCTGTAAATCTGAGAATTGCAATCGCCAGACCCTCTCAAATAGCGGGAGGGCATCTTGGTAATGATTCTGAACAACCATCTCCAAGGCTAATCGTCTTGAAACATCCAGTGTGAGTGGGAAGTCTTCGCCAAGTACCTTGCTCATCTCTTGAAGAATTCTTTGGAGATCCTTAGTCCTTCGAATGCTTGACTTGGATGCTTGATCTGCGCCATCCAATTCCTCAAAAGCTTCGAGTTCGCTTTGTGTATCGATGTCCAACCCTGATAGAAATTTTGATGTTGAATTCACACCGGAGGTTTTGGGAGTAGTTCTCATATTTTAAAGAATACTTTGAAGTGCATCTCTGCTCTCGTTGGTGTCACGATGTTGGTGACCAAGCACACTGCTTCTGTATCCGACAACGCTTCGGAGTAAGCAGACAGCATCTTCAAGACGATCTGTATCTTTGTATAATATTGCTAGATCATGTAAAGAATTAAGCGTCTGAACATGAGCTAACCCAAAAAACTGCTGCCGTTCGGTTGCTGATATTAGTAAGTGGTCCTCAGCCTCTTATTAAGCACCCAGGCGTTGATAGACGAGACCAATCCCATGTTCTGATTGGAGAGTAACACGATGTTTTGGACCAATGATGGCTCGCCTGGTTTCTAATGCAGGCTTTGCAAGACTGAGGGCTTCTGTGAAAAAGCCCGTCTCTTGCAAAAGGTGAGCCAGATCACATTTGGAAGCAGAGGTAAGCAAATAGTTTTCCCCATGTAATTCTATTCTCTTCTCGAAAGCCTCTTCTTGTAACGACTTGGCCAAACTTAGATTTCCCAATCTCTGGTGGACTTGGGCCAGGTGCGTTTGGAACAAGAGGCTACTTTTGTGGCCGAGTCCGTAGCGAGTGATCAGATACTCCCATACCTCGGTATACAAAGTTTTTGCGGTTTCGAGCTCTCCTAGGTCGGCCAGCAGTGCTGCTAGGTATCCTTTTGCAACCACGTAGCTCCGATTCTCCGAACCTAGTACGTTTTTCCCAAGCTCCAGACCTTCTTCTATAGAGGTCCTTGCATCTGCATAATTACCTAGTAGACGGAGATACACTCCTCTATCAAGCAGAGATGTGATGGTATCCGGATGCTGATCACCGAAGACAGAGCGCTCGATCATATATGCTTTGTTCGTCAATTCGAGAGCTGCCCTGAGAAAATTCCTTTCCCAACAATTGGTGGCAAAATTTGTTATGGATGTAGCGACTTCATCATGCTCTGGTCCAAGCTTTTCATGTTGGATTTTCAAAGCTTCCACCAGAAGCCGCTCGGCTTCTTCCCAATTCCACTCTGCTTGACGATGACAGGCTAACCTAGCTGCGTGAAGCGCCAAGTCAACGTCATCGCGTTCGACGGATGGCATAGATTTTAGGATCTGGAAAGTCTTGGATCGGAGCTGCAATGCTTCTTTATCTTTGCCCAAATTCCATAGAGCGTCACCATAATTGCCAGCTGTCATTAACGTTATTCGATGTTTGAACCCAAACCTGCGCGTGGCAAGTTCCAGAGCCTTTTTGTACAAACCCTCCGCATCTTGGTACTTGCTCTGTCGTAGGCACGCAAAAGCCAGATTGTTCAAACTCGTCTGCGTGTCTGCGTGTGATGCTCCGTAGATGACCAACCGACGCTCATATCCCTCTCGGTAGAGATTTTCCGCCTTTTCCATCGAGCCAAACTTATCGTACACGCTTGCTAGATTGTTCATGCATGTAAGCAATTGCGATTCTTCAGAATGGCCCTTTTCCAGGATCATTAAATTTTCTTCTAATGTCCAACGCGCTTCAAGCCATTGCGCACAGCAGCCGTGGCAGACGGCCAGATTATTGAAGATACAGATCGTAGTAGAATCTTCTCTACCTGGATGATGTGTCGCGCTTGAAGCGGCCTCGGTGAACAGCTTCATTGCATCATGGTATCGATGTTGATATCGGTAGCAGCAAGCCAAATTGCCCTGATCACTTACGGTATCTCGAACATCGACGCCACACCTACCTTTTTTAGTTGATAAGGTGTCCTCCAGTATTTCTGCTGCTTCCGCAAGTCACCTGTGATTGATCAAGGTCAGTCCTAGACTCGACTTGATGGAGAGGAGCTCGTCTTCCTTGATATTCGTGCTATCATCTAGAGGGACAATATCCCCGTACATATGCTCAGCTTCGTCAGAAGAGCCTTGTGATGCGAGGAGAGAAGCCAGATACGTCATCATTGATATTTGTGCCAGACTGACTTCGACGGTAGCTTCTTTGTACAGCTCAATTGCACCAGTGAGGAGCACCAACAGCCAATCTTTCTTGCAGGATATTGCCAATCCCACGTTCAAAGACCACTGAAGATCGTCCTTACGGTAGCCAACTCTTCCATCACTAAAGAGACGTGAAATCCACGTGAGACCTTGATTATGATAGATGAAGAAGTAAAAATCAGCGACGAGCCCGTTTGCAGAGTCCAGAAGCGGACCGGCTTGAATTGCGTGGGTCTTGAGGTTAAATGCTGCATACCTAAGCATAGAATTTATGTTCAGAGTCAAATATCTCTTTGTCGAAATCGTCATTCATGATCAAATTGAAATCATTGAATGGCTTTTGTAGGAGGTATGATAAGCAGCCCCGGACGATAGAGCGTGCCGCCTCTGTTGACCTGAGCCTTGAAAGAATCGGACCTAGACTCTGCGAACTCTGACCCAAGCCAGATATGAAGTCTTTGAATGTGGAATGGGCGACAGCTACGGTTTCATCTTGTTGTATCCTAAGGAATGGATAGCAGAGTCTGTTGACTTGCCGCTTTACTGTTGCCATGGCTCCATCTAGAATTGGATACTCACGGTCTGATGTGCTCGGGCCTTGCGCGTGTGTTCCAATTGCCAGTGCAACGCAGAGTTCTTCGATTTTCAGAGATCGAACAGTCCATGTAGTCCAGCAAAGGATACTTGTCACCAAGAGCAAACCCTCCTGGTCATCATTTCGTATAAGGGTCTCTTCTAAACGTCCAAGCATGTGCTTGTACATAGAATGTACACCTTCACTGGGCAGGTCCTCAATAAGGCGCAAGATTTTATCATCATTCTCTTTGGAGTGTTCCGTTATCTTTGTGATGTTTCCCAGGGTTAGTATCGCCCAGAGCACTACGCCATCTGCTTTCTGAAGCAATTTCGCTTTGATGGGCACGATGTTCTTGATGAAGTCTTGGGCTTCACTTTGTTGTAAAGAGCGAGACACGATGAGGTCGACATCTCTTTCACCGTTGACTTTTGCTTGACCGTTGTCCAAGTCAATCTTGGCAGAATCTCCCGTGAATACGCTTGATAGCTCAGAAAGGTTCTGGCTGACAACAAGAACATGGACCTTGGACTTCTCTGAGACGGTCTTGAATGCTTCGACAAGCTCCCGCGCTACTTCACATGGGTTGTGACATTCGTCAAGTCCGTCAACAATGAGGTACGCCACGCGACCAGCGAGAACATCTCTTAGTAACAGAATCAGAGCATACTGAAGATTGCGTCGGGCTGAGTCAGCTGAGGAGTCTTGAGTAGGCTCGACCTTCTGCCAATGAAGGAGAATTTGGGACTTCTCCCTAGGAAGCAAATGATCCTTGTCGATAAGATGCCGAGCTAGTGTTTTAATGACTGCTAGAGCATCACGTTTCTCCTCGTCATTCTTAAGGCAATATGCAATACCGATGGAAGTCTCTGAACCTGACCAAGTATTGCTTGTAAATCTTCGTCGTAAGTCTTGAGCGATGACTGATGCAATCACGGATTTGCCGCACCCTGGTGGTCCACAGATCCAGAGGCGTTGGGTCTTCCTGGTGACCCAACGTTGGTATTCAGACTCATTCAGAATCTACCTGGAAGTCTCATCGTCAGTTCGCGGTCGAAGAACATTACTTTCATTCGAGCGACAATCTGGCGGCCGTATCCAGCTTTTGATTTTGGAAGCTGCTGGCCGAAAACCTGATCAATGGACGTGTACGTTTCAAAAGGAGAGCCTGAAGAGATCAAAATCATCATACATCAAATACTAGCAATTACCCACCAACTCCATCTTCCCCTATCTCCAACTTTTGAAGGATGATCCTCAAAGCTCCGTGCACTTTATTATACCCATCTTCGTCCGTAGTTCCGTACCGGGCCATTTTCTACGTGGTTCGCATCGATGGTCTGGACAGTCTCGTAGGAGCTTTCCATCTTCGAAGAGTAGTCCTCCACCACTTTGCTTGACAGGCCCTTGAATCCCGAGATGCCTCTTTCTTCTTGAAAGGAGAGAATTTGGACCTTGCGGTCATCAAGTATCCTTCGGAATGCTTTCTGGACATTTTCTAGAATTTCGCCGTTTGTGCCCAAAGCTCTCAAAACCTTCTTATCGACGTCTTGGAGTTTTATTGTGGCCACATTTGCAAGGGATTTTCCCCAGCCAGTGATGGAAGCACCTCGATGGGGGGTTCCAAGGAACAGAATATATCGCGTTCGCTCGTACATGCGTTTGTTTATTGGGTCCGGGTCTTCTTTCGATTCGACCAACGCCTTGAGCAGATCAGCTGATCTGTGCTAGAAACCCAAAAAATACCGAGTCTGTAACAACAGAGTTCAATTGAAAGGGGCGCGCTTTCTTGACAGTGATCCCTCCAGGGCTGTGTGCTACAAAGACTATTGGTTTCTTCGGAGCATGTCAGCCATGACAAACATCGAGAGTTGATGAATCTGCCTCATTCAATTCAACTGCAACAGTCCTCATGAGGTTCAATGCGAATTGCGTGATACTCCCTTGGCCTCCTCCGTATACGAAGTTTGCAATGAGATCCGCATTGTATCCGTGAGTGTAAACAGCAGCATTTCATAGATCAAGATCTGGGAATTGCTCTGGCCAGAATATAGTCTGCTCGGAACCAATGTCATCTGAAACTTGCTCTACCCCTTCATCCTTTCGCAACGGCTTGAATAGCGTGGTCAACGATCTTTGCTTCCGATTTGAAGACTGACCAGACCCCGGAGACACCTTCTTCTCCCAGGTCCCCTTTGGATGACGAAGACCATGGACAAATACTATGCTGTTGTTATATTAGTGGCTCTCCCATGCATCAAGTCCGACTTTTGGTAGTGGATCCAATGAACTCAGAAGGGCTTACTTGGCGACGAAACTATCACTGTAAGGCGACTCGGAATTAGCTCTACCTCCCACGGCGCTTATGGAACGTGCCCGGGACATTCAAGATACAGTCAGAGAGGTGTCAGGCTCTAAGAAACAGTCGGATTCTTTTGCCATTTCGCCAATTGCAATCTGTACTCCCAATTCTTATATCACAATTCCAATCCAATGCAGAAAGCTGAGCCAGCCATCTTGATCTCAAAAAAAGTATATACGTAGATGGATCCTTTGATATGGGGGTCAGCCCAATACGCTTGACATTCGCCATTGCAAGCCCTTCTCGGCAAGGCACCTAATGCAGGAAAAGGGCCTTGTCACAGTGTAATAGTTGGAGGTCGCGGCGTTGTATGCCTCAATGCTCACTGGTAGCAGCGGTCGCTAGCTGGAAGATTGAAGATGAGAAACAAATGGAAACACTGGCATGGCCCTCAACCTGTAGGGCTGGATGAGAAGAAGTGCTCCCGTACTACCTTCCTTGAGCGAAGTTAGCGTACATGTAAATGAGCGTGGGGTAAATTACATAAATTACATAAATCCATGGCGGATTGAACGTATGTCACGCTCACATCATATACCACATTTCCTTGCCATTTTACATCTTACGAGGGTCAGATGTATAGGATGCTCTCCTACTAATCACGTCGTTGCACGCAGCTGCAGTCTCCGACCCTCGCCCATCCTCGCCCCCAACTGCAACTTCCATGTGGTATACATCTTCTTCAAAGCAAGACCATGTTTAAAATGCCTTCAATCGTTTCTCGGTGCTCCAAGTTCTTATTCCGGCCTCATGATTCGCAAATGCACAAGAAGGTACAGCCGCAATGTGAGCCGCAGCGACCAGGTCCGCATGACTACCCTACCTTCCCTCCACCGCCGCCACAAGAGATCTTAGCCCACCGCTCGGAATACGAGTACCGGATGCACGCTCGCAAGACCTTGGTACCCAAAGGTGCAAAGGCAGACACACCTCTCTATACACTCTATCGCCTGTACGAGTATTTCGTGATAGACAGCGTCACGGATTACCGCAACACGTTAGAATACTTCTGGAATCACCATGGTTGGGCTGTGAGCAGCATCCCCGATCCTCAAGACGACGACCCATCCCGCTACGCCTTCCTGGCTTGCACAACCGCCTCTATGGTCGAATCTTTCAATGCGAAAATCAAAATGGGTCAAGCCCGGGATGCTCCTGCCATCATGTCTCCGGAGGAAGCCGAGTATTACCGCACACGGCCAGAATCGACCAAAATTTACGAGGAGGTACCTGAATGGGCGAAGCGTGTTCCACCCCTACGAGATCCTCTAATCATGCGTTCCTTTGACGACATCATTCTCGATGGTTTCGATGACCCGAGAGCTTGTGAGCAGTTCAAACCGATGAACATACTGATGTGGGGCCCGCACATCCACTTTACTTGACCAGCCAGAAATAGATCCATAATCGCTAACAAAAATACCATCGCCATCTTGATTTGGACTTGAAAGGACTCAAAGACTGCGATGTACATCGAGAATGAAGCAAGAGTCGACAATTTTGAGGGCTATATGTAAAACCACAGGCGACGCTCAAGACATACAATCAGCTCAAAGTCGCAACGCCCATTTGTCTGCCCAGATCTCGGAGCAGCGCGAATAGTGTATCCCAAGGTCGAAGGCACTGACCACCTCTCAAGTTCGTGCGCGGCCTATCCAACAAGACCATCTCTCCGGTAAACACGCCGGTATTCTTTCCCGACACTCCGTATAACCGCATCACTGGTCTGCTTCGCAAAGACCTGCGCCCATCGTCGAACCTCAGCCACGGCGACCGGGCGGCCCCCATGCCTTTCAATATAACGATGAAGATAATCCGCTGCGTCGCTGAGATCATACGTGCGAATATCTCTATTCGTGACCAATCGATTCATCTTACCACACAAGGCATAATTCCATGGCGCAGCAATGATCCTCAGTCCTCTCCTCTGGAACACAACCTCGTTCTGCTGAATCGCCTGCTCGGTGATGTCTCGATTGACGTTGGCCGGGATCCACAACATCGTCTGATTGTTGAACCAATTCCCACCTAGCGGAGTTCTGCTTTTTCGATTCGCGTATTTCGAGGCTTGATCCAATAGTATACGCTCGTTGTTATTCAGATTCGTTCCCAGGAAATCGATGTCATGCGTTGCCCGTCGCGTTTGCAGCAGCAGAGTGTTGACCGCTCCGCCAACCGTGATGACTGTGATGTTCTGACGCTGACTGTCAATGAAGTCCGCCATGGTCGCCAGCGCCGCTTGGAGGGTGTGTCTGTCGAGCTGGTAGTCTTGGTCTGAGATTATAGGTTCCCCATTATAATCGGCCTCCCTCCGGGGAACGTGTATCATGGCGTTCTGAGGTGTTGAGATGACTCGGCCTCTTTTGGGTTTGGATGGCCCACAGCCCATTGCTGCAATTCTCCTTTTTCCCTGTCTTGGATAGGATATGCTGGCTGCCACAACAGTCTGAAAGGGATCAGCTAGGACGCTTCAAAGTAGCGGCGTTGAAATCGTCCGAGTGCGAGAATATATGATGTTATACCGAGCTTTGCGCTTCCACCTGTTAAGCAAGACCATCGTGAGCAACGCTCGCTTTATCTCTTCCATCTGAGCTACTCACCAACGGGAGTCCTAAGTCCTTGGACTACCCTAATCCCCCACACCCCGCCACCACACAGTTGACCAAACACCCAATCCATGCATCCATCCCCGCCGGTAGCAAAACGAGAGGACATCAAACGAGCTCGAGCCTCAAACCGCGCGACGTGAGCTGGTGTGACAATCCTTCCCGCTGTCCCATGGTTTCGAAACCTGTTCTAAAGATGTCGGCGCTTAGAGATCGTGTTGGCTCGCCTAGACCAGTGGAATGGTGTATCTGCGATAAAGTTTGCACTATGGATTGCCCTTTTTATTTTTATTTTTATTTCTATTTTCTTCTTTTTTATTTTTTGCGGTTGCAGGAATAGGAACGGGGCGAGTGGTTGCTGTGCCTCAATTGGGATTTGGACATTCGCTGAAAGCGAGTCCAAAATAGCCGAAAATGCGATGAAGGCAACGCAAGCGATTCAAAGCTCTGCACTATAGCCCCAGGCGAGACCTTCTAATCCCCGAGCAGATACGCCTTCACCAGCGGGAATGTCACCGCCGAAACTGCCTCCAAAGGAGACGTCGTCGCCATGATATTGGGTTGCTCGACGACTTTTCTGCTCCGATGTGTTCACGACGACGGAAATTATCGCACTGTGGGCGAATGCTATGTCTGTGGCTTGATGGATGGGGAAGCGGTGGAGATGGAAGAGATACCAGCTCGTGATATTAGATTGCGTTGATGCCGAGATTGAAAGTCGGACAATGTCCCATGGTATTATGTGGCTGCGTTTGTCTGCACAGCAAAGATTTTGAGCAGATATTTATCTCGCTCAAGCCAATTTCGTGCCCTTTTTCTCCGACTTCATTTCACTTGAGCAACGCAGGTACGTCTTCGAAAGGACGATGATTGGAAAAGTCTTGAATGATTTCTTGGGGTTGTGTTGGATGCACTGCGCGCCACCAAGGGGAAAGCAATCAGTGAGAAATCGTCTGATTGATGGCTGAGCACGGCTCCTTACATACATGATGATGCCCTGAATAAGGGGCAATGGAACGGAATGATGGTATATTGGGGAACTGTTGGCCATGAAGTGAAGAACAGGGTCTAATAAAGCCTGGAAACGACGGTGTCCTGAGCCAATTCCCAAAGTGGTGCAATGCAATGAAAAATCTTGCTTGGTGCGTCTGACAAGATGATATAGATCTGCTACTGACCAGGATGGTTAGGCGCCGAGGCCAGACCGCTAGGCACTCTCATGCCCAATGACTCGACAATTTCTGTCCAGACCTGTCGCTGCATGAGTTTTCCTTTATCACTCGTGACTAAGTCTCCCGCCCTGTAAATGATGGTCAGACAATCCTAGATGCCAAAAACCGCTATCATGCATTCTCAAGCCTGAAAGGACGCGCAGTTGCCGAGACTTACTGAGTCAAGGCTGTTGTCTTGTACCACCTGCCATGTCCCTCTGAGGGAAGCGCCGCAGCTCGGACGTATGACCAGCCTCCCTGCTCTGTCGGCTTGTTGAACAGGATGTCGAAAATCCGCAGCGCCAATGTTTGAGAAAAGCTCCTGCCAACGAGATCCCTAGTCAGATCTGACTTACACGCCCCGGGACACACAGACGTTACTATCGCCTCCGGCTTGCCACCGAGGCCTGTTGCCAGCGCGGCCAAAGATTCTGAGACATACATGGCGAACAATTTTGATCTTGCATTCTGTAGCAGTGGATTCCATTTGTTGCCATCGCTCGGTTTGGCATTGACAGCGCGGAGTAGATTGCCGTCGAACTGTGCAGTATCGGGGAAGTCGCTCAATTCCAGCCATCTGTGAGCCTCCGAGGTCACGATGACAAGATGAGACAAGTCGTGTGTCGCAGCCGAGGAAGCTCGCAGTATAGGGAGTAGCAATAAACCCAGCAGCGCTGTCGCCATAACGTTGACCTGCAATATCGACTCCCACCCTTCGACGCCGACGACGTAGTCATTAGGTGAGATGCCCGCATTGAGAATAGCCACGTCCAGTCGGGGCATCTCCTTCTCTATTCTCGCTGCGAACCTCTGCACGCTCGCGTCCTCTCCCATATCGAGCTCCCACACATGCACACTCGACTTTCCTTGCCCCCGGGCCTCGATCTTTCGACGCGCTTCCATGCCTTTGTCAACATTGCGGACGGCGAGGATGATGTGATCAGCATCGAGAGAGGCGAACGTTGCTGCGGCTTCGAAGCCAATACCAGTATTCGCTCCAGTCACGAGGACTCTTTTACCGGCAAAGCTATTTGTGGGCTTTGCGACTGCAGCCCACTTCTCGCGGAGAAAAGGAAGTGGATTTGGCTTCATGGTTTTCGATCTGAATCATGGGGAGCAAATTGGGTGGAAAGGCGGAGGGAAACCGAGTATTGACTGTGTAGCTGCTGACTCCGCAGCCAAGATGATGTGAAGCCGTGATGGGTTACAGACATGCATTTATTAAGTGCTGCTGTACTCGATGGTGCTTGCTATTTGGATCAGATCGGTCCACGGAGGAAGGTTCGGTTGATTCGGTCGAATGGTCCGGCTGATTGGTCCGTTACGGCCCGGTTCGGTCGAATTTACATAGCAAGGCAACAACGCAATCTACGTAACGATTTGCTCATTACACACTGAACACTAGTGTCTGGGTCTGGCGTACTGAAGACCATGATTTATCCCAATTCGACCGAGACTACGTTTTGTCGAACGCTTCTCCATCCTCGCAGAGATTGTGTTGCTGGCCTTTGGTAGATCCATCGTGCTCATTGAGGATCGTGTCCTACACTCTTGTCAACAACACTTCCTGTGTTCGTGAAAAGCAAAACTAAGGCATTGACGATCGCACATACAGCCTGTACATACGAACAAAAACAAACACAGGCCACAAAATGCTTGCACGACGAACAAGCGATCTGGACAGCCCCCCACCGAAGCCGATGCGCAAAGGGACACGTAGTTGCCTTGAATGCCGACAGCGGAAGGTCCGCTGCATCGTCGAGCCTCATGCACGAAAATGTAATGCTTGCTCGGCAAAAGACCTGCGGTGCACCGATCAAGAGCTTCGCAGATCTAGATCCCCCGATCTGGGCGAGAGAAAGAGCACCAGAGACCGGGTTCGAGAACTCGAAGGCATGCTCGATCAAGTGCTGCACGACCAGTCCAGAGTCGACGAGGTTGCTTCTTCTCACAAACGTTTTAGTGCGTTTCCTGAGCCATTTGAGCGTCTCCCTGCAGCTGAAGAAAGTGTCCCCGCCAATGAGGTCGAGATCGTGAGTACAAAGAAACCCAGAAAAGCGGATCTTCTTGATCCAAACTTTCCTGAGGTACGTCTTACGAGGAGTCAGGACTTCGGTGATGAGCCATTGCTAGAGCTTTTCAAAGACGTTGACGTGGGCGAGAGGCGAGATCGCCATCCTCAACGTCGTGTTAGAGATGCTCAGGTAGGCCTGCCTGTGGCCGACGAATCAGCGGCTCGCAACCTCCAGGCATTGCGGGTCCAGATTCCAAATTCCAGAGAACTCATGTTGATACTTCGGGCTGGGCAGTCGGCCTTGAATATATGGAGCGGAGCCTTTCCTGATGAGCTAGGAATTGCTGGAAATGGATTTCTTGAGCGGCTGCGAGACCACATCTACAGGTCTTTGCACTCGGACAGCATGGCAGACGCAACCAAGGTCGTCCTCTGTCTTGCACTGCACATCCAACAGCTGCCCACTGAATTTGACTCAACAAAGATCGGCCTCCTAGCGCCGTTGTCCGATCTGCAAGAAACCTACATGATTGCGGCCGAGAGCCTGCTGGCTTCGGATGAAGGTCCTGCAGGGACTGTGGATGGCTTAGAATGCATGATTTTACAATCCGATTATTACATCAACGTGGGCAACTTGCGCAAGGTCTGGCTGATTGTTCGCCGAGCTATCAGTGTTGCTCAGCTGTTGGGCTTGCAACGTAAGATTGATGTTGAACAGAAACCGAAGCTAGCACTGCGCCAGACTGCTATTTGGTCAGAATTGTGGCAGAGAGACAGGGGTTTCTCTCTTATCTTGGGGTTGCCCTATGCTACGCTGGAATCTCAATTACCCCAGCTGACTTCAAACAACGACAACTCTGATCTCCAGAGCACCGAACGGTTCTTACGAGACCTAGGTATAGCGATGGGACACATCATTCGCCGCGACCAAGATCCTAAAGGTACGACGTACTCGATAACGCTTCAGATTGAAGAAGAACTCGAAGAGTGCCAGAGTATTATGTCTGCTAAATGGTGGGATTTTACGCCCATTCCCGACACGCCGACTGACGTCCTCTGCGGTATGTTTGTGGCTAAGATGAGATTTCACACTGTTCAACGACTACTGCATCTCCCGTTTCTGCTCAAGGCTTTCAAGAACGAGAAATACCAAAGCAGTCGATCAGCCACGCTGCAAAGTTCAAGAGAGATGATCAACGTTTATAACGTTCTACGGGATGAGAAGAGACCCCTTCTCAAAACATGCGAAATGGTCGATTTCCAGGTCTTTGCCGCAGCGATGACACTTGTAGTCAATCTTCTAGCCTGTTCGCAACCGCCAGCCCATCGTGATCTGCACGGCAAAGAACACGATTGGCAGCTAGTCCTCCAAACCGCAGGGGAACTCCGACGATTCTCCCAGTCGACGAAAGGGTGCAAAGTAGCTGCGCTGGGCGCTCGGGTATTGAAAGACTTTTCCAGTCTACAGAAAGCGTCTGCTGAAGAGATCTGCAAAGTTGACATCCCTTACTTTGGCAGGGTTGAGATTCAACGGCGTCATACTCGTCACAACGAGCATGTTCCGGACGCACATGCGGTTACCCACACGATCGATCAAACGCAAATTCACCACGATTCCGTGGGTGGTCTCGGGGCCTCCGTTGAGCCGGCGGTCTCAGCCGATAGTTACTTGTTCCCCATGTCTGCGGCTTCTCAGCCTTGGCCAGTAGCAGATGACAGCTGGCTGCACATGCTGGACTCCAGTATGCCTGATGATTGGATGCCAAATTCAAGTATGGCTGATAATGGGCACATGCTAGACTCAAATATGGCTGATGATTGGAGTTGGTTTCCATGCGGCGATGGTAATTAACATAGGCCTTCGTTTTGGGAACTGCCCCCCGACGGTTATAGATAGCCAATTCCAATAGAATCCTCGATTCATCAGAATCGCGCTTTACTTCTAGCGTGTTCCAAGTCATGCGACCTATTTCCCAAGTAATCGAGTTAAGATCTCAGCGATTATACGTGGTTTCATAAGCGTGAACTGTCTTAGCGGCACCAGCGGGTTCGGCGAGCCCTTCCTGTCTTGAATTGCGGAGCAATCGTTTCACATCTATTACTCTCAATATCGATCACAAGCCTTCATTAGGGGCCATTGGAATGGCAAGTGTAAACACCTGGCTGTAACGCGGCGGTCTCGCAATATCGATGATGGAAATCATGAGACCGGAGCAGAGCGAGATTCATTTACGCCAGAAGAGGGCGCAGGGAACGGCCAAAGCCTGGTCAGGGACTCGTTGGCACCCCCCGGGCATACGACAAGCACAGGCAGAATGGCAAGTCAGATCTATTCGTTCTCGAGATCTGGAACAATCTTGGTAGTTGGTATTGCGTCCCCTGCGGCAGGCACCACGGAAGAGGACTGTGGATTTATTCCGTACCGATCATGGGATTTTAGCCGGACAGAACCGATCGACCATGAGTTTTGACGCTGATGCCGAAATCTATGAAGGGTGAGGGAACGCCCGCCCTGCATGTCCATGTAGAATGCTCCTTGGCCAGATCATGGACAGCAGAAAGGAAGGAAACGCGAAGAGATTCAGGATCCCATTCTCGCTGTCTGATTCTCCGATTAAACACTGGTCTGCCATCGGGCATTCTCAGACATATTCCGCGGCCCTGAAATGTGCAACTTGGGAGAGTACGAAGCAGCCACGTTTAGCCCTTACTCTCTTTATCTTTAGCAACTATGACCTGCTCCATCCATTTCGCAAGTTCTTTGCCAATCAAATGCGGATTGTCCTCCTGTAAGTAATGCTTTCCGGGTCCAATATGCACACTCGTCACATTCTTCAACGTCTTTCGGTACCAGCCAGCCAGTTCCTCCCCAATAATGACTCCCGGTGTGGCCCAGAAGAAGAGCTTCGGGATCTCATTTTCCAGCAACCATGCGTGATACTTCTCCGCAATGGCGTACACGTCTGCCGGTTCGCCTTCGATGGGCACCTCATTCGCCCAGCGATAGACCGGTTCGCGATCGACGGGTTCCAAGTACGGGGTTCGATAATGCTCCATTTCCTTCTCCGTCAGTGCTCGCACCACACTTCCCGGTAGAACTTTCTCGACGAAGACATTGTCCTCAATAATGAGCTTCCGCCCGACCTCCGGAGGGCCCCGGAACGCCTGGAACGTGCTCGTCAAGCCACCTTTGTCGAGAGTCTCCTACGTGGGCATTGGCGGAACGAATTCCATAAACGCCAGGCCGGCCACGCGATGCGCGTTGCGACGGGCCCAATGGAACCCCAGTGCGGAGCCCCAATCGTGCAGAACGAGGATGACTGTCTGATTTTGAGGGATGACGTCGGCGATGAATTCGTCGAGATAAAGAGCGTGTTCGATGAAGCAGTATGACAAATGGGGAAGCTTGCCCGATGCACCCATGCCGATGAGGTCCGGAGCGATGCAAAGCGTCCGGCCGGAGACGTGAGGGATTATGTTGCGCCATAAGTACGAAGAAGTCGGGTTGCCGTGGAGGAAAAGCACGACGGGTTGTTGTTGCTGAGAATCCTTTGTCGGTGCAGTGTCCACGTAGGCCATTTCGGTGTCGTAGACTTTGACGCGCTGGAGGGTGAAGAGGAAGTCGGGTGATATTTCATGTTCGACCATGTTTGCTTGCTGTTTGCCCAGTACCCTGAATGGTGGAAGGTGGGATAGGAGCTTTTGCTGCACCAATGTCTTCCGTCTTTCTTCTTTGGGTTGAAAAAGACGGTGGTAGCTGGACGAACACGCGTTGACGGTTGCGAATAAGATTTAGATCATGGACTGTGCGATGCTCAGCTGGAGAAGACCCAAATCAAGGATACTTGGTTGTAATTATCTCGCCGTGGACCCCTCAATTAGCGTCTTGGGTGTTGACTCACGTCTGATAAGTATGTTTCCTCTCTCCATATGGTTAGAATGTACAGCTTCGTCCGATCTTCAACATCGAGCTTCATCCGATCTTCGTCCGAACTTCTTTCGTACGAATGTAGTCTGTCTTCAAGGGGAATCTACGTAGTTCATACTATCAAAGCAACCCCACATCATCCTCATCATCGAGGGGGAAGTCAATAGAACTAGTGGCGGGCCTGAGAATGTGTGAAGAAAGTGATGGAAAAAATTCCGCCCGAGGGTTCACCTCACTTTCGTGCTCTCGCGGTTCCCAGGTGTCAATCAGCACTTGAGGGTGCTTAAGGGAAGCATGGCTATCGTTCTGCTCTCGTTGCTGAAGGTGTTCCGCGGTGTGCTTGGCTTGCTCATCCTAGCCTTCGTAGACTAGTTCACAGGCTTCACGGCGAGTGGGTCATTGTCTGACGAACCCACATCGTCATCCACAGCACTGTAATGTCGAGGGCGGTCGTCTCCTTCTCCTGCAATGCTTGGTGGGGTTTGTAACACATGCAGGTATTGACGATATCTCGAAGTCGAACGTCAAGACCAACGATCGGGCAAGTGGGGCGGGCATCGGCAACGAGAGCAATTTCTCGTGCATTTTTCGTGCTAGCGAGAACTTTAGACCCCACTCGACGCTGGAGGTCAAAAAGCCGCTTGGATAGGTTTGAGGAGGCAGGTCATCCGACCACCACTAAAAAACTCAGACGACTACGCTAAGAATTAGAGTTTGGGTATAATTTATCTTCGTTTTGTTTATAATCGCCTTATTATTTTTCTTATATTATATATCTTTTATATAATTAATTATAAATTTATTATATAATTAATTAATAATTAATCTTTAATTAATTAAATTTATTATAATAGTTAATCTAAAGAAAAGCAATATTTATATTTAATATAAAGCTTTAACCTAATATCTTATAGACTAACTTATATAAAATAAAAAACTAATAAATAAGATAATAATAATAATTCAATTCCAAATTTAATCTTAATTTAATTTAATTTAATTTTTATTTTAAAATTCTATTTATTAAGATTAATTCAAAATTATTTATTAATTAATTCTAATTTAATTTAATTTATCTTTGATATTAAAATTCTATTTATTTAAATTAATTCAAAATTATTTGCTAATTAATTTGAATAGGATAAGTTATATATTATAATAAGCGAACTCTTCTATTATTTTAATATAAACGATAAAAAGCTTTATCTTATTATAATAGAATTAATTCTTATTTAATCTAAATTTAATTTAAAATTAATATAATTATAAGTTTACTTTTTAAATACCCTAGCCTTCTATAAATATATATCGAAAGATTATAAAGTAAATATCTTCTAAAAGAATTATAATTTTTAAAGACTTTAAAATATTATATAATTAATTAGTAAGTTTAATTTTAAATTAATTTAGAATTAAATATTAATTAATTTAAAATTCTTTAAATAGTTTATATATTATTAGCCGGGAGATATAACTCCCAAAACCTTTAATTTAATAAAGAAGATCGCTAAAACCCTAATTAAATAAAAATTACCTTTAAAAAAAGATTAAATAATAATTAATTTAAAATTAAAATAAGATTAATTGCTAATTAATTTAGCCTTATAAGATATATATTTATATTCTATTTAAAATTCTAAAAAAAGAAATATTTTATTATAATTATAAAAATTATAAAATTAATAAGTTTTTAACTTCTTAATAACTTAATTTTAAATCAAATTCGATTTGAATCTAGATTAATTATTAATTAAATATAAAATATTTACGAAATCTTATTTATTATAATTATTTGAAATATTTTAATTATTTAAACTATAATTCTAATATAATAAAGGCTAAGGATATATTTATTATTAACAAATATTCTAATAAAAATAATAGGAATAATAAAGAGGTTGAAAAAGAGACTAAAGGGGAGATTAAAGGAGAGATTAAAGAGGAAGCTAGAAGGGAAACTATAGGGGGGACAGGAGGGGAGATAAGAAAGGAGGCTAGGGGGGAGACGGGGGGGGAAGTTAAAAGGGAGATAAAGGGGGAGGCTAAGGGGGAGACTAGGGGGGGTAAAGGTAATAAGGAATAAATTAATTAAATTAAATCGAGATTAATCCGGGATTAAATAAAGATTAATTTTAATTAATAAATTAAATTAACTTAATTCAAAATAAATAAATAATAAAATTAATTAGAATTATTTCTAATTTAATTTTAATTTAATTATATTCTTTTATTATTTATTTAATTTCTTAATTATATTATTTTTAACTTTGCTTTTTTATTTTTAAGCTTTAATTTTTGAACCTTTATTTCCTTTTATTTTTATTTTAAATTATTAATTAATAATTAATTAAATAAATTCTATTAATTTATTAAAACTATTTATTAAAAAGAATTAAAATTAATTAATAAATAAATTAAAATTAATTAAGATTTAATTTTACCTTTTAAATTTTTAAAAGTTTAATTTTAGTTTTAATTATAATTAAGAATTATTATTAAATATAAAAATTAATTATTTTTTTTAGCTTTTAAAAAATATAAAAGATTTTATATTATTTTCTTTATTAAAGTTTATTTCGATTAATAATTATTTCTGATTTTTGCGATAATTTCCTAATATTTAAATTAATTCCAAATCAAATTTAAAATAAAATAAGATTAATTATTATTCGATTTCTATTTAGATTTATAAAACCTTTTTAATAAACTTATTTAATAATATATATATTTTATATTAAAATCGAAAAATATTAAATATTATTAAATATTATATTAATTAAAGTTTCTAATATTAAATTAAATATAAATTAATTTAAATTTAATTTAAATTTGATTTAGATTTAAGTTTATTTTATAATAATATATAATAATATTAAGCCCTTCTTAATAATATTACTTTTATAATATATTTGCTCGATTATATTAATATAATTATAAATTATAATAAAAACTTCTTTTAGGATTTCGGAATAATATATATTAATACTTAAGGCAATATTAATATTTTGTTTATAACGAGCTTAATTATAAATCTTTAGAGTAGATAATAATAAGTTTAAAAAGATAATAAATATTTAATTTAGATTTGATTTAAATTTAATTTAAATTTAATTATTAATTAAAAATTAATAGATTTTAAAATAATCTTTTTTCAAAGAATATTTTAATAGAATTATTATTCGTTTATAAATAGATCTATTATATTAATTAGTTCTAATACTTTAACGAACTTTATATTTAAAATAGATATTATAATAAATAATTATTTATTATATATATTAATATTAAAGCCAAAAATAAGGGTTAATAAATTAAAAATATTATTTAAATCCTAATTAAATCAATATTGAATTAAGATTGAATCTAAATTATATATACCTTTAATTTATATTTTATTTATATTTATAAAGATTATCTTAAAACTATTATTATAAAGATAAAGTTAATAAATAAAAGATTATAATAATTCGGAAACCAATTCGAATATTTTCGTAAATATTTATTAATAATATTCGCTATTTAACTTATTTATATAGATTCGGTAAAACGTAAAAACTATAGAATATATAATTAATAAGATTTTTAGATTAATTATAAATTAATTCCAAATTAAATTCCTTATATTTTCCTAATTTTAGTTCGAATATCGTAAATATAATTTTATTAATTAATCTTTTTACCCTTTTAAATATTATATCTATTTCGTAAGCTTTTAGCTATAAGAAGATTTAGACTTATTTCTTATAAAAAATAATAATAATCTTAATATTAGCCTTATTAATATTAAGATATTAAATATATCAATATTAATCGATTACGAATTAATTCAAAATCGAATAAAAATTAATTAATAAATAATTAAAATTTTACTCTTTTATTTATATTTCGATATTTAAATTTATATTTAAATTAAATATTATTAAATACTTATTCTTTAGGATAATAAAATATCTTTTATTTCCGAATAATAGCTTTAATTCGGTTTTGATAAATATTTATAATATATTTTATTTAATAATTTGAATAAAATATATTTAATAATAAATTATAAAGGAATTTTCTTATATAATTAATTAGATTCAATTTCAAATTAATTTCGATTTAATTTTAAACCGATTATTAATTCTAAATCTTTTATTTATTTAATAAACTTAAAGAAGTTATCCTATAACTCTAATAAAAGACGATTATATAACAACGGCGGATATATATATATTTTATATAAAATAAAAATAAAATATAAGTAATAAATTAAATTATTAGGGATAAGAATATTAAATTTTATTTAATAATTTATATATTATAAAGCTCTAGAACTAGTTTAATAATCAATATTTAAATTAATTTAGAATTAATTCTAAAATAATTTTAAATTGAATATAAATTAATTATTATAATTCTTCTTTTTAATTAATATATATTTAATAATATAATATAAATTCTCTAGCTTTAATTAAGGATTATTTAACTTTAAAAAAAGATTTTTGAAATATTTAATATAAATATTTTTAATAATATTTAATAATTAGAAAAAATATATTTTTTATTTTAAACTTTTATTATT
>JAABUQ010001477.1_pt1 | contig 50250 bp, 44 predicted proteins | sample 5560001 | NCBI WGS metagenome assembly JAABUQ01 (sample SAMN10711888, study PRJNA513371) | rock metagenome | isolation source: Antarctica rocks | place: Antarctica: Victoria Land, Finger Mt nord | collected 2015-12-18
CCCGTCAGATTGCACTCTGCCCTGGGATACCGATCGCCCATGGCCTACGAAGCAAGCATGCGAACAGCAGAAGCCAACACGTAGCTCCCAAGCCCACAAACCGTCCACGAGAACGGGGCAACCTCACCCTCAGACCTTGCGGGTCGCGCGCACAATCGCGGACTTGGCCGGTTCGAGACGGTGCGCCGACAGGACGTGGCGGAAGCGCTCGCCTTCCGCCACCGGATGCCCGGCCGCCCGATCTAGGATTCGAGCATCGGCTTACCTTCGTGCGCGACCAGCAGGTCGTGCATGTCGTTGGCGTGCTCCTCCTCGACGCCGAGGATGCTTTCGAGCATCACCCGCGTCGTCGGGTCGTCATCGCCGAAGTAGCGGATCAGCTCGCGATAGTGCTCCACGGCGATGCGCTCGGCGATCAGGTTCTCGCGGATCATGTCGACCAGGTTCTCGCCCTCGGCGTATTGCGACGCCGCGCGCGTGGAGAGGCCTTCGGGGTTGAAGTTGGGCTTGCCGCCGAGCTGGTTGATGCGCTCGGCCACCGCGTTCATGTGCTCCTGCTCCTCCTTCGCGTGCTCGGCAAACTCCTCCTTCACCGCATCGGAGGAAATGCCGGTCGCAGCGATGGCGTGCATCGTGTAGCGCAGCACGCAGACGATCTCGGTCGCCAGCACCGTTTGCAGGATCTCGACCGTCTTCTTCGCATCGCCGACATAGGTTGGCGTCACCGCGCCTGACCCGAGATGCTGGCGCGCCCGCTCGCGCAGCGCTTTCACGTCGCTCAGGAACGGCTTGGACGGGTTGGCCTTGGTTTCGCTCATGGAGCTCTCCGGGTTGCCTGCGCGCAGCAACGCGCTAGGGCGGTTATGGTGGCGAGGCCGTCCGCCTCATTGTTCGACGCGGAAGGCGTCCGCAATCCTGCGCACTCGCCCGGCGGCGTCAACCAAGAGCACATCGAAGCGAACACCCCGGCTACCCCAGCACGGATGCTCCGCCATCAACTGCTCGGCCGCGCCCACCAGCCGCGCGCGCTGCTTGACGGACAACGCCGCGGCGGCCTCGGCCAGGGTCGGGCGCGCCTTCACCTCGACGACGGCAAGCAGCCCGTCCCGCTCGGCGACCGCGTCGACCTCGCCCGCCTCGGTCCTGAGCCGCCGGCCAAGAACCGTCCAGCCGTCCCGCTCCAGCGCGGCGCAGGCGAGGGCTTCGGCATCGACGCCGAGATGGTGGGCCCGCCTGCCCCGCTCGCGGCGCATCGACATCGGCGCGAGCCTCGCCGATCCGGCATGGTCCTGGCAATCTCCTCACGGCGCCTTAGGGCGACCCGCGCCGATCCGGCAGCGATATTTCGACGCTCGGATGCTCGGACGACGGAACACGGCCCGAGAGATTTTGGATGCGCCATGTGTACCCCATGTCCGCGAGTTCCTGCCCGAGGCGGCGCGCCCAGGCGTGATGCTCCCGCGCGTAGTAACGAATGATCCCCGACGAGGGGACGTCGGCGGTGGCCCTCGCCTCGATCTGGTCGGGCGGCACGCCGGCCCTCGCGGCGAGCTGTTCCGCGGCCTCCCGGCCGCGATCGGAGTTGGCCGAGTACAGGATGACGAGAGCCGGGGCGCGGGACTTGATGCTGTCCTGCTGGGCCACCGCGTTCGCGGCGTCGGACGGGACAGGAACCCCGGGCGGCGTCGCCGTGCTTGGCTCCGGCCCGGCGGAGGTCCGGGCCCCGGCGGTGGGCGACGGCGCAACGACCGGTCCGGGCTCGGCCGAAACATTCATCGGCGGGAGGGCCGGTCGCCCCTCGCGTTGGGATGACCGGTCGGCTAGCGGCCCAAGCCACTCCAACACGCCCCCGCCCGCTCCCGCGACCGCAAGCACGACCGTCCAGAACCACAGGAGAGGACGCCAGCCGAGGGAAGTCCGGGACCGGTCCGGTCGCAACGCGTCAGGCACCACGAACGGGCGCTGGACGCACGCCGGTGGTTTCCGGCCGGCTGAACGTGCACGTGCAAAGGACGTCGCTGTACGGGCGCATGTCTTCCTCCTCGGCTTCGATGCTTTTGCCGGCAACTAACTACGGGGCGTGAACAACGCCGGCGCCGCACGCTTTGGTTGCGGCCTATCGCTCTTCGACGACCGGACTGCAGTTCGTGCGGCCCGAAGCGAGGCAGTCCTGCATCCGGCCGCTTTCACGCAGACGGCCCATCACGAACACGACGGCCACGATGATCGCCAGCACGATGAGCAAGCCGACCAGGGCGCCTCGGCGGGAACCGCCGTCGGGATCGTCGCTCACTGTTCCGCCCGCCCTTCCTCCACGGCGTGGCACGCGACGGCAACCTCGCCGGCCGTCGTGTAGCCGGGCTTCTCGACCCGGCAGCGAGCGTTCGCCAGCGGGCAGCGCGGATGGAACGGGCAGCCGGGGGGTGGCGCGATCGGGCTCGGCACCTCGCCCGACACCGGGGTGCGCGGCCCTCCCGACATTTGCAGGTCCGGGATCGCGGCGAGCAGCATCCGCGTGTAGGGATGCAGGGGCGCCGCGAAGATCGCCGCGGCCGGCCCGGTCTCGACAATGCGGCCGAGATACATCACACCGAGCCGGTTCGACATGTGCCGCACCACGGCAAGATTGTGGCTGATGAACAGGTAGGTCAGCGCCAGGCGCTGCTGCAGGTCCTTCATCAGGTTGAGGATTTGCGCCTGCACCGAGACGTCGAGCGCGCTGGTCGGCTCGTCGCACACCAGGAAGTCGGGCTCGCTCGACAGCGCGCGCGCGATCGAGACGCGCTGGCGCTGGCCGCCGGAGAACTCGTGCGGATATTTCTCCCCGTCGGCCGGGGCGAGGCCGACTTGCGACAGCAGCGCGCCCACCCGGTCGGCGATCGCGCCCCGCCCGCGCAGCATGTCGAACGCGCGGAGCGGCTCGGCCACGATGTCGCGCACTCGCCAGCGCGGGTTCAGCGAGGCGTACGGGTCCTGAAAAATCATGTTCATCCGCCGCCGCAGCGCCGGCTGCGCGCGCGCCGACGACAAGCTCTGCCCCTCGAAGCGGATCTCGCCCGCGCTCGGCGGAAACAGCCCGACGGCAAGCCGCGCGATCGTCGTCTTGCCGCAGCCGCTCTCGCCGACCAGCGACAAGGTGGTCCCGCGCGTGATTGCAAACGAAACCTCGTCGACCGCTCGCAGGGACAAGCGCTTCTCCCCCGACAGCGTGCGCTGCAACCATGGCCGCGAGACGTCGAACACCCGCGAGACGTCGCGCGCCTCCAGCACGGCCGGTTCAGACATGCGCCGGCGCCTTGTCGTGCAGCCAACACGCGACGCGCGACGGGCCGGCGTCCAGCAACTCGGGCCGTTCGCGGCGGCAGCGGTCGAACACGTGCGGGCAGCGCGGGTTGAACGAGCAGCCGGGCGGGATCGCGGTAAGCCGCGGCATGGCGCCATCGATCTGCCGCAGCCGCTCGGCCCGAAGGTCGAGAGACGGAATGCTGCCCATCAGTCCCTCGCTGTAGGGATGCGCGGGGTGCTTCACCACGGCGCGCACCGGGCCGATCTCGGCGATGCGCCCCGCGTACATCACCGCGACGCGGTCGGCGGTCTCGGCGATGACGCCCATGTCGTGCGTGATCAGCATCACCGACGTGCCCTGGTCGCGCGCGAGCCCTTTCAGCAGGCCGATGATCTGCGCCTGCACGGAAACGTCCAGCGCCGTCGTGGGCTCGTCGGCGATCACCAGGCGCGGCTCGGCGCACAGCGCCAGCGCGATGACCACGCGCTGGCGCATCCCGCCGGAGAATTCATGCGGGTAGGCGTCGATGCGGCGCGCCGCCGCCGGGATGCCGACCCGTTCCAGCCAGGCGATCGCGCGGCGGCGCGCGTCGGCGTCCGATAGCGACAGATGCGTCTGCATCGTCTCGGCAAGCTGCCGCCCGACCGTGTAGACCGGATCGAGCGTGGTCAGCGGGTCCTGGAAGATCGCGCCGATTTGCCGGCCGCGAATCCGGCGGAACTGCGCCGGTCCCAGCGTATCAATGCGCGTTCCGTCGAGCCGGATCCGGCCGCCGGCGATCCGCCCCGGCGGCTCCAGCAGACCGATGATCGCGGCCCCCGTCAGCGACTTGCCCGCGCCGCTCTCGCCGACCACGCCCAGCACCTCGCCCGGTTCAATGGCGAAGGAGATCCGGTCGAGCGCCCGCAACACGCCGCGCCGGGTCGGGAACTCGACCGTCAGCTCCTCGACCGCGAGCAGCGCCATCAGCGCAGCCGCGGATTGAGCGCGTCGCGCAGCCAGTCGCCCAGCAGATTGATCGACAGCACCATGACGACCAGCGCCAGGCCGGGGAAGATCGTCACCCACCACTCGCCGCTGAACAGGAAGTCGTTGCCGAGCCGGATCAGCGTGCCGAGCGAGGGTTGCGTCACCGGCAGTCCGACGCCGAGGAAGGAAAGCGTCGCCTCGGCGATGATCGCCAAGCCGAAGGTCAGGGTCGCGATCACCAGCACCGGGCCGAGCACGTTCGGCAGGACGTGGGTGAACATGATGCGCGCCGAGGAAAGTCCGATGACCCGCGCCGCCATCACGTATTCACGGTTGCGCTCGACCAACGTGGAGCCGCGCACGGTGCGGGCGAATTGCGGCCACAGGCTGATGCCGATGGCGAAAATGATGACGTAGATCTGCAAGTGCTCGTGGAGGTTCTTGGGCAGCGCCGCAGTGACGACGCCGTCGATCAGCAGCGCGATCAGGATGTTGGGGAACGTGAGCTGGACGTCGGCGACGCGCATCAGCGCCGCATCGACGCTGCCGCCGGCGTAGCCCGCGACGAGCCCGAGCGTGACGCCGACCAGCGTTGCGAACACGATCGCGGCGGCGCCGACCAGCAGGCTGATGCGCATTCCGTACATGATGCCGGAGAGCACGTCGCGGCCCTGGTCGTCGGTGCCGAGCGGATAGGTCCAGTCTCCGTCGGCGACGCCGAGAGGCGGGCGGAAGCTGTCCACCAGGTTGAGGCTTGCGAGGTTGAACGGGTCGTGCGGCGCGATCACCGGCGCGAGGATGGCGGCGAGGATGCAGAACACCACGACGAGCAGCGACACCACGGCGATCGGCGAGTGAGCGAGGGCATAAGCGAAATCGCTGTCGAGCGCCCGTGCCGCGGCGCGCCTCATCGGGCACCCTGCACGGCGCGGCGTTCGATGCGCAGGCGCGGGTCGACGGCGTAGTACAGCAGATCGACGACGAGGTTGATAGTCACGAACAGCAACCCGATCAACAACAGGTAGGCCGACATCACCGGCACGTCGGCGACCGCGATCGACTGCACCAGCAGCAGGCCCATCCCGGGCCACTGGAACACCGTCTCGGTGACGATGGAGAACGCGACGACCATGCCGAACTGCAGTCCCGCGATGGTCACGACCGGAACCAGCGTGTTGCGCAGCGCATGGCCGAAGTTGACGGCTCGCTCCGTGAGCCCGCGCGCGCGGGCGAATTTGATGTAATCGGTGCGCAGCACCTCAAGCATCTCCGCGCGCACCAGGCGCATGATCAGCGTCATCTGAAATAGCGCCAGGGTGATGGACGGCAGCACCAGCGCCCTAAGGCCGGAGACGGTCAGCAGTCCCGTGCTCCACCAGCCGAGATGGACGACATCGCCGCGCCCGAAACTCGGCAGCCAATGCAGCACCACGCTGAACACGAGGATGAGCAGGATGCCGATCAGGAAGGTGGGCAACGAGACGCCGATCAGGCTAATGGCGAGGAATAGCCGGGAGCTGGCCGCGGTGCGGTGGATGCCGGTGTAGACGCCCGCCGGGACGCCGATCAGCAATGCCAGGATCGTAGCGATCAGCGCCAGTTCCACCGTCGCGGGCAGGCGCTCGGCGATCAGCCCGGCGACAGGGCGGGCGAGCCGATAGCTGATGCCGAAGTCGCCGTGCAGCGCGGCCCATAGAAAACGCCCGTATTGCACGAAGAACGGCTGATCGAGGCCGAGTTGATGCGCGACGGCTTGGCGATCCGCCGCGGTCGCGTTCTGGCCGAGCATGGTCGCCACCGGGTCCCCCACGAAGGCGAACAGCGCGAAAGCGACGAAGCCGACCACGAGCAGGACCGGGATGGCTTGCAGGATGCGGGAGATGATGAACGCGAGCATGTGTTAGGCAAGTTGTATGGCAGCGGCGCCATGGCCGCCAAGCGTGCCGCTCACCCTCACCCAACCCTCTCCCGCAAGGGGAGAGGGCTCTTCTTCTCCTCCTCCCCTTGTGGGAGGAGGTCGGGAGGAGGGGTGGGCCGCGCCCACTCGTTAGCAAGGCTAAAGCCGACGCCGAGCAGCACGGGGCCGAGGAAGATGCCGAGCAGCCCGAACGCGAGCGCGCCGCCCAGCACGCCGAGCACCGTGAGCAGGAACGGCAGCTTGGCGCCGCGCGCCAGGATCCAGGGCTGGATGACGTGATACGTGCCGGAAATCACGACGACGCCGTACGCGAGCAGGAACACGCCGTGCCCGGTCGCGCCGTCGCTGAGCAGCCAGAGGCCCGCGGGCACCCAGATCAGCGGCGCCCCGATCGGCAGCACGGCGAAGAACCCGGCGATCGCCGCCAGCAGCACCGGTCGGGGCACGCCGGCGATCCAGAGGCCCAGGGCGGTCAGCACGCCTTGCACCAGCGCCGTGCCGAGTATGCTGTAGACGGTGCCCCGGACGGTATCACCCGTGACCGCGATCAGTCGCTCCGCCTGGTCTCCGGCGACGCGGCGGAGAATGCCCCGCAAACGCTCCGCGATGGGTTCGCCGTACACGTAGAAGAAGAAGGCGATGAACAGAGCGAACAGGAACAGCACCACGCCGTTCGCAATGCCGAGCAGCAGGCTCAGGCCGCCCTCCGCCAGCATGCCGAGGTAGGGCCGAAACGCGGCGACCATCACGCCGAGGTCGGCCGCCCAACTGTTCCACAGCTCGCCGATCGTCGGGCCGAACAGCGGGATCGCGAACACCCAAGCGGGCGATTCCGGCAGGCCGGCGCGCAACGCATTCTCCACGATCAAGCGCAGATGGGCGACGTCGGCGCCGCTGGTCGGGGCCGCGACGGCCAGCGGCAGCACGATCACCACCGCCGTCATGGTCACCATGATGGCGGCCGCCCCGCCGTGCCCGACGCGCAGTCGAAGGCGCAGCCACTCGGCGACCGGCCAAGTGGTGAACACGAGGATGCCCGCCCACAGGATCGACGAGAAGAACGGGTAGAGGACCAGCACGCAGCCGATCGCGATGCCCCCGAGCAGCAGCCCCATCAGCACCCGTTCGGCCAGCATCGAAGGTCCGGTTTCCCTGTGACGAGAGCGGCGACTGCGTGCCTTGCCGACCGCCGCTGGTCAAGCCGAGGCCCCGACGCTAGCCTTTGCGTCATCCGGGAGGAGCGATGCGGATGCCGCGCTTGGCCGCCAACCTATCCATGATGTTCAACGAAGCACCGTTCCTCGACCGCTTCGCCGCCGCCCGTCAAGCCGGATTCGAGGCGGTCGAGTTCCTGTTCCCTTACGAGTTCCCGGCTGGCGAAATCCGTCGCCGGCTGGACGACAACGGCCTCGCAATCGCGCTGTTCAACATGCCCCCCGGCGACTGGGCGGCGGGCGAGCGCGGCGTCGCCAGCCTGCCCGGCCGGACGCAGGATTTCCGCGACGGGGTGACGAAGGCGCTCGACTACGCGGGCGCGCTCGGGGCGAAGCTGATCCACTGCATGGCCGGCATCGTCCCGTCCGGTTTGCCGCCGGTCACCGCCGCGAGCCTCTACGCGGCAAACCTCGCCTGGGCGGGCGAGCGGGCGCTCGCGGCCGGCGTGCGCATCGTCATCGAGCCGATCAATCATCGCGACATGCCGGGCTATTTCCTGCACACCGAGGCACAGGGCGCCGCCGTGGTCGAGGCGATCGGGCGTGATCGGCTCGGGTTGCAGTTCGACGTCTATCACTGCCAGATCACCGAAGGCGACGTGACGCGGCGGATGGAGCAGTTCATGCCCGTGATCGCGCACATGCAGATCGCGGACGTGCCGGCGCGCAACGAGCCGGGCACCGGGGAGATCGGCTGGGGCTACGTCCTCCGCCGCATGGACGAGCTCGGGTATCGCGGCTGGGTGGGTTGCGAATACCGGCCCGCTGCGGGGACGGTCGAGGGGTTGGGCTGGCGGAAGCAATTCGGGGTGTGAGCACCCCTCCTCCCGGCCTCCTCCCGCAAGGGGAGGAGGAGAAGCGAAGCCCCTCCCCCTGTGGGAGGGGTTGGGGGAGGGGTGACGGGCGGCAAAGGGGTTGGACAGCATGAAAATCGGTTTCGTCGGCCTCGGCATCATGGGGCGTCCGATGGCGCTCAACCTGAAAAAGGCGGGGCATGAGCTGACGGTGCCCGAGCGGGCCAGCCTGACCGACGAGATCCGGGCCACCGCCGACGTGCTGCCCGATCCGCGCGCCGTCGCCGCCGCGGCCGATGTGGTCATCCTGATGGTGCCGGATACGCCCGACGTCGAGGAGGTGCTGTTCGGCGACCAAGGCGTGGCCGACGGGTTGAACAAGGGCGCCCTCGTTATCGACATGTCCTCGATCAGCCCGATCGCCACCAAGGCGTTCGCCAAGCGCGTCAACGGGCTCGGTTGCGACTACCTCGACGCGCCGGTCTCGGGCGGCCAGGTCGGCGCGACGCAGGCGAGCCTGACCATCATGGTCGGCGGCCCGGGTGCCGCGTTCGAGCGCGCCCGCCCGTTGTTCGAGGCGATGGGCAAGAGCATCACCCACGTCGGCGAGGCGAACGGCGACGGGCAAACCTGCAAGGTCGCCAACCAAATCATCGTGGCGCTGAACATCCAGGCGGTGTCGGAGGCGCTGGTGTTCGCCGCCAAGGCCGGCGCCGATCCGGCGAAGGTGCGCCAGGCGATCTCCGGCGGCTTCGCCGCGTCCCGGGTGCTCGAGTTGCACGCGGAGCGGATGCTGAAGCGCAACTTTGATCCCGGCTTTCGCATACGGCTGCATCAGAAAGACTTGAACCTGGCGTTATCCTCGGCGCGTGACCTCGGCGTCGCGTTGCCGAACACCGCGGTCGCTCAGCAGATGTTCGCCTCCGTGGCGGCCCATGGCGGAGCCGATCTCGACCACTCGGCCATGCTTACCGCACTCGAGGGGCTTGCCGGAGCCGAGATTCCCCGATCCGAATAGGCGTCCGGCGGCATAAAGCCGCGTCGCACCCCGCGACCCGGGGTTTGCATAAAACCGGCGTCCTGGCCATAAGGTCATCCCAGGATCGATTCTGAGACACGCGAGTCGCAGCCGAGTCTGCGCGGCTCGGTTGAAAGGCTGGTCGGCAATGATGCGGTTCACCGAGATCGGTCAGCAGTTGCGGGCCTACCGACTTGAGTCCGGCCTGCGCGCCGAGGAGATCGCCGCCCGGCTCGGCGTCTCACGAGCCGCGCTATATCGCTATGAAAAAGGCGAGGTTATCAAGCTCGACACGATCAAGCGCCTGGCCGAACTGCTCAAGATCTCGCCGCTGTCGCTGCTGGGCATCGGGGTAGAGTATTACAACCGCCCCGTCGGCTTCTTCGAACGTCTTCGGCAGGTGGAGGAGACGGCCGACCAGATCCTCCAGGTGTCGGGCCCGGTCTGCTATCTCACCACCTCCGAGGCCTACGACGCGGCGCTGGCCGAGGCGTTCGACGAGGCGGCGGAGCAGGCGGGCACGGAGCGGACGGCGATGCGTGGCGCCGCCGAGCAAGTGATGGGCCTGCTGGCGGCGCGCAAGAAAGTGTACTCCATGCGGCGGCCGAGCGTCATCGCCATCATCTCGGTGAATGCGGTGGAGCGATTCCTGGCCACGGGGGTCAGCGGCTCCGTCCATGTCGCCGACCGGGTCCGCCGCATCTGCCGCCAGGTTGCCAAGACCGAGGTGGAGAACATCGCCGGGCTGATGGAAGCCGAGCCGATGGGGCTGCAGTTCGGCCTGCTGACCGGAGCCGAGCCGAGTTCCGCCTTCCAGATCCTGCGTGCGCGCGACCGGGCCAGCCTGGCGATCAACCCGTTCCGCACCGACACGCATCCGAGCGGGCAGACCGGGGTCGCCATGATCACCGGCGCCGACGAAGCCATCGCCGCGCATCAGCGTGTCGCGGAGACGAACTGGCGCGAGGCGATGAAGGGACCCGCGGGCGCCGCGCACCTACGCGAGTTGCTCGCCCTTGCCCCCAACTGAGCTGCCGGGCCGTTCTTGCCCGGACGGCCTGCTTGCCTATTGTGGGCGCGATGAACCGGATCGTCCGACCGCTGCCCGCCCATCCCGACGTCACGATCGAAGCCGAGCGGCGCGTCTGGGACGGCCGTTTCCCGCTCGAGGAGGTGCGCTTCCGCCACCGCCGTTTCGACGGCGCCATGTCGGGCAGCCGAAGTTGGGAGCTTTGGCGGCGCGGGCCGGCGGCGGCGCTGCTGCCCTACGACCCCGACCAGGATGCGCTCGTCCTGTTGGAGCAGTTCCGGCTGCCGGCGCTGGCGGCGGGGATCGATCCGGTGCTTGTGGAGCTGCCCGCCGGGCTGTGCGACGCGGACGAGCCGCCGGAGGTCACGGCGGTGCGTGAGACGCGCGAGGAAATCGGTCTGGAGGCGGACCGGCTCGAACCCATCAGCACGTTCCTGCTCACCCCGGGCGGATCGGACGAGTTCGCCACGCTCGTCGCGGGCCGCGTGCGCGCGCCTGAGGCCGATGCCTCGGGCCTGTGCGGCACGGGAGGATTGGCGGCCGAGAGCGAGGACATCCGCGCGCGGGTGTGGCCCGCGGCGCGCGCGATCGAGGCGGTATTCGACAACGCGTTCCCCAACTCCGTGACGGTGATTGCGCTCCTGTGGTTCGCGTCCCGCCACGACTGGCTGCGCGCGCGCTGGAGGCGGGCATGACCGAGCGTCTGTTCCTCGACGAGCCGGGCCGGGCCACGGTCGCCGCCACCGTGGTCGCCAGCGGACCCGGAGGCGTGGAGCTCGATCGCACGGTGTTCTACGCGCGCTCCGGCGGCCAACCGGGCGATACCGGCGAGTTGCGCTGGGAAGGCGGGTCGATGCCGGTGGCCGACACGATCAAGGGCGACGGCGAGGCGATCCTGCACCTGCCAGTCGACGGCAGCACGCTGCCCGCGCTCGGCACAACCGTCGAGGCGGCGATCGACTGGGAGCGGCGGCAGCGGCTGATGCGGATGCACACCAGCCTGCACCTGCTGTGCGCCGTGCTGCCGGGTGCCGGGGTGACCGGCGGGCAGATCGGGCTCGAGCGGTCGCGGCTCGATTTCGACCTGTCCGCGCCGCCCGGCAAGGAGGAGATCGAGGCCGCGCTCAACGCGCTGATCGCGGCGGACCATCCGGTCAGCGCCGAATGGGTCGACGAGGCGGTGCTGGATCGCGACCCCGGCCTGGTGCGCACGCTGTCGGTCAAGCCGCCGCGCGGCGCTGGCCGGCTTCGCCTGGTGCGCATCGGCGAGGCGGATGCCACGGTGGACCTGCAACCCTGCGGCGGCACCCATGTCGCCCGCACCGCCGAGATCGGCCCCATGCAGGTGATCAAGATCGAGAACAAGGGGCGGCAGAACCGGCGCGTGGTCATCGCGCCCCGCGCCGAGGAGGATTGATGGGACCGCTGGTAAGCACCGAATGGCTGGCCGCCGAACTGGGCCGGCCCGACTTCGTCGTGTTCGACGCGACGAAATACCTGCCCAACGAGAACCGCGACGGGCGGGCGGAGTACCGGAGCGCGCACATCCCGGGCGCGCGCTACTTCGATATCGACGAGGTCGCGGACCCGGACACGGACCTGCCGCACATGGTCCCCTCCCCCGCCCGCTTCGCCCGCCTGCTCGGCGCGATGGGGGTGTCGAACGCGAGCCGGGTGGTGTTCTACGACCAGAAGGGCCTCGCTTCCGCGGCGCGCGGGTGGTGGCTGATGGGGCTGTTCGGGCACGATCAGGCGGCCGTGCTGGACGGCGGCCTGCCGAAATGGGTTCGCGAGGGACGGCCGACCGAGGCCGGCGACCCCGCCGCCGCCGCGCCGGCGTCGTTTCGGCCCGACCTCCGGGCGGCACGCCTGCGCGGGATCGGCGACATGATGCATAACCTCGAAAGCGGCGAGGAGCTGGTGCTCGACGCGCGGGCTGCGGGGCGCTTCGCGGGCACCACGCCCGAGCCCCGGCCCGGGATGCGCAGCGGCCACATCCCGGGGTCGCGGAACCTGCCCTACACGGACCTGCTTGCACCCGACCAGACGCTGCTGCCGCCGGCCGAACTGCGGGACCGGCTTGCGCGGGCCGGCGCCGACGGCAGCAAGCCCGTGGTGACGAGTTGCGGCACCGGCGTGACCGCCGGCATTCTCACGCTCGGCCTGGTCGTCGCCGGCTTGCCGCCCGGGGCCGTGTATGACGGCTCCTGGACCGAATGGGGCGGCCGCCCCGACACGCCCACCGAAAGCGCGAGTACATGACGAAGAACGCCGGCCACAGATTTCGCACCCGGCTTTCGCACGGCGGACGCGCGGGGACGCGGGTGCACGGCTTCGTCAACCCGCCGCTCCAGCGTGGCTCTACCGTGCTGTACGGCTCGATCGCGGAACGGCGCGCGGCGGCGACCAAGCGGCTCGACCAGGCGCTGGTCTACGGCATCATGGGCTCCGAGACGCATTTCATGCTCGAGGACATGATCGCCGAGATCGAGGGCGGCACGCGCTGCCAGATCGTCAGCTCGGGCCTGGCGGCGGTGACGATTCCGTTGCTGGCCTACCTCAAGGCGGGCGACCACTGCCTGATGACGGATGGTGTATACGGTCCGGCGCGCAACTTCAGCGATAAGTTTCTAAGAGATTATGGTGTGGAAACAACATACTATAAACCGGAGCTCGACCAGGACGGCATCGCCGCGCTGATCCGGCCCAATACCCGCGTGGTGTACGTGGAGAGTCCCGGCAGCCACACCTTCGAGGTGCAAGACGTCGCAGCCCTCGCCCGCGCCGCCCATGCGCGCGACGCCAAGGTGCTGATGGACAACACCTGGGGGTTCCACTTCTTCCAGCCGTTCCGGCACGGGGTCGACGTGTCGATCCAGGCGCTCACGAAATACGCTGGCGGCCACTCGGATGTCATGCTCGGCAGCGTGACGGTGAGCAGCGACGCGGAATGGGAGCGGGTGCGGAGCACGGCGCTGCTGCTCGGCCAGTACGCCAGCCCGGACGATTGCTGGCTGGCGCTCCGCGGCCTGCGCACGTTGGAGGTGCGCCTGCAGGCGCAGATGCGCAGCGGCATCGAGGTGGCGACGTGGCTGGCTGCCCGGCCAGAGGTCGCGCAGGTGCTGCACCCTGGCCTGCCCGGTGCGCCGGGGCACGCGATGTGGAAGCGCGACTTCTCCGGCGCCTGCAGCCTGTTCGGCGTCGTGTTCCGGCCCGAATACACGGCACTTGGCCTGGAGGCCATGGTGGACACGCTGACCCTGTTCGGCATCGGCGCCTCCTGGGGCGGCTACGAAAGCCTGGTGCTGCCGACCACCGGCTACATAACCCGCACCGCGGGCTCCGGCCGCTTCGAGGGGCCGACGATGCGCATCCATATCGGGCTCGAGGATCCGGCGGACCTGATCGCCGACCTCGAGCAGGGCATGGCGGTGCTGCGCGACCATCATCGCTGAGTCCAACGATGTTCACTTGCCATTGCACGCGACACGGCCGATATACCCCGGCGAGACTTCCGTGATCGCGTAACTGGCGGTCGGCCGTTCGGCAGACCGTCCTCCCGGGACATCTTTTCCGTAGAAAGTCCGCCGCCGTCGTTACGTGGGGCAGGTGGACGACAAGGCGCACGGCCAAGCCGCCTGCGCCGGGGATTTTTTCAGCCTTGTCGAACCCTACCTTCGCCTCCCTCGGCCTCGCCGAGCCGATCCTGCGCGCGCTCGCGGCGCAGAACTTCCACACCCCAACACCGATCCAGGCCGGCGCCATCCCGCCCCTGCTGGCCGGCCACGACCTGCTCGGCATCGCGCAGACCGGCAGCGGCAAGACCGCGGCTTTCGGGCTGCCGATCCTGCAGCACCTCGCCGCCAAGCCGCACCGCGCCCGGCCGTTCGCGACGCGCGCGCTGATCCTGGCGCCGACGCGCGAGCTTGCCTTGCAGATCGAGGCGGCGATCCGCGCCTACGGCGCCGGGCAGCGCCTCACGACCTGCGTCATCCTGGGCGGCGTCGGACGTCGGCCGCAGGAGGAGCGCATGAAGCGCGGCCCCGACATCGTGGTCGGCACGCCGGGCCGCATCCGCGACCTGATGAACACGCAGCACCTCAAGCTCGACGAGGTGACGCATTTCGTCCTCGACGAGGCCGACCGGATGCTCGATCTCGGGTTCATCCGCGACATCCGCCGCATCGTCGCCGCGTTGCCGGCGGCGCGCCAGTCGCTGCTGTTCTCCGCGACCATGCCGGCCGCGGTCGATCAGCTCGCGCAGAGCTTCCTGCGCGAGCCGCGCCGGGTCGAGGTGACGCCGGCGGTGGAAACGCCGCTGAAGATCGAGCAGCAGGTGCACTTCGTCGACACCGCCGGCAAGCGCGCGCTGCTGACCCGGCTGCTCGAGAACCCGGCCCTCGAACGGGTGATCGTGTTCACCCGCACCAAGCACGGCGCCAACCGCGTCGCCGAGCATCTCGAGGCGGCCAGGATCCGCACCGAGGCGCTGCACGGCAACAAGAGCCAGTCGGCGCGCGAGCGCTCGCTCGACATGTTCCGCTCGGGCCGGGCGCGGGTGCTGGTGGCGACCGACATCGCCTCGCGCGGCATCGACGTGAAGGGCATCTCGCACGTCATCAACTTCGACCTGCCAGTGGAGCCGGAAAGCTACATCCACCGCATCGGCCGCACCGCGCGCGCCGGCGCCGAGGGTGTCGCGATCTCGTTCTGCGACGGCTCGGAGCGCGCGGCATTGCGGGCGATCGAGCGGTTGACCGGCGTGAAGGTGACGCCGATCGGCAATGTCCCGGCCGAAGTGCATCACCAGGCGCGGCAAGCGCCGGGGGGAGCGCAGCAGCGTCGCTTCGGGGGTCGCGGACGGCCGCAGCGGCGGATCGCGGCCTGACCCCTCCCGTGCTGGCGTCACCCCTCCCCTAACCCCTCCCACATGGGGAGGGGGACTTCTCCCTCTCCCCTTGCGGGAGAGGGCCGGGGTGAGGGGTTACCCGCCCCGGCACCCGGCGCAGATCCCTTCCGCCTCGATCGTCGCCCGCCCCACGCTGAAACCGGCCCTGGCAGCCGCGTCCGCCAGGGCGTGCGCGACGTCGTGGTCGTCGATCTCGATGACGCGGCTGCAGCTTCGGCAGATCAGGAACTGCGCCGCGTGCTCCTCGTGTTCGTCGGCGACGCAGCCGACGAACGCGGACAGCCGCTCGACGCGGTGGATCAGGCCATGCTCCAGCAGGAAGTCGAGCGCCCGATACACGGTTGGGGGCGCCGCACCCCGGCGCGTCACTTTGAGCCGGTCCAGCAGATCATACGCGCCAGCCGGCGCCTCGGTGTCCAGGATCAGGCCCAGCACCTCGCGCCGCAGATCGGTCATCCGCGCGCCCCGGGCCTCGCAGAGACGCCCGGCGCGGTCCAGCATCGCCTCGGTCTCGGCCGAGAACCGGCCCGCTTCCATGCCAATGTGGCCTTTCCGACAGCTCGTATCCGCACCAAGATAAGCCGAATGAGCGAGCATATCACGAGCACGGCCACGGCCTTGGCCGCAGCCGACGTCATCGGCGCGATCGCCTTCGACGCGAACGGCCTGGTGCCGGCCATCGCGCAGCAGCACGACACGGGCGAAGTGCTGATGATGGCCTGGATGAGCCCCGCGTCGCTGCGAGAGACACTTTTGACGGGACAGGTCTGCTACTTCAGCCGCAGCCGCGCGGCGCTCTGGCGCAAGGGCGAGACTTCGGGCCAGACGCAGCGGCTGGTCGATCTCCGCATCGATTGTGACGGGGACACGCTGCTGCTGCTGGTCGATCAGACGGGGGTCGCCTGCCACACCGGCCGGCGGACCTGCTTCTTCCGCGCCGCGCGCGACGGCGGGTTGCGGGAAATCCTGGCACCCGACATCGCCCCCGAGACGCTGTACGGCACGTCCTGAGCGATCCGTGCCGCTGATCTACGTCGTCGCCGGCGAGAGCAGCGGCGACGCGCTCGGCGGCCGCCTGATGGCGGCACTTGCGACGGCCCGGCCCGACATTAGCTTCGCCGGGATCGGCGGCGCGGAGATGGCGCGGCACGGTTTCGCCAGCCTGTTCCCCATGCGGGATCTCGCGCTGATGGGGCTGCTGGAGGTCGTGCCCCGGCTGCGCCAGTTGCAGCGCCGGCTGCGCGAGACCGAGGCCGACATCGCCCGCCTACGCCCGGATGCGGTGGTGACGATCGACAGCCCCGGTTTCACCCTACGCCTGTTGCGTGCGATCGCCCCGCTCGGCATCCCGCGCGCGCACTACGTGGCACCACAGGTCTGGGCCTGGCGCGAGGGTCGGGTGAAGCGCTTCCCGGGGCTTTGGGAAAGCCTGCTCTGCCTCCTGCCTTTCGAGCCCGCCTTCTTCGCCCGGCACGGGTTGCCGGCCACCTTCGTGGGTCATCCGGTGCTGGAGAGCGGCGCCGAGCACGGCGACGCCGGACGCTTTCGCGCGCGCCACGGGATAGCCGACGCGGCGCCAATCCTGACGGTCATGCCCGGCAGCCGCCATTCCGAGGTCGGCCGCCTGTTGCCGGTGTTCGGCGGCGCAGTCACGCGCCTCGCCGCGCGCATCGTGGACCTCCGCCCGGTGGTCCCGGTGGCCGCCCCTGTGGCGGCGGCGGTTACGGCCGGAACGCGGCAATGGACGGTGCCGCCGATCGTGGTCACGGACTCCTCCGACAAGCTGGACGCCTTCGCGGCGAGCGCCGCCGCCTTGACCAAGTCGGGAACGTCCACCCTCGAGCTCGCGCTGGCGCGGGTGCCGATGGTGGTCGCCTACCGCGCCAACCCGCTGACTGCCGCCATCGTCCGCCGAGTCATCAAGGTGCGCTACGCCTCGCTGCTCAACCTGTTGCCGGGCGAGGAGGTGGTTCCCGAGTTGCTGCAGCAGGACTGCACACCGCAACGATTGGCCGGCGTGCTTGAAGGGCTGCTGACCGATCCCGGTCTGGCCGACACGCAACGCGCGCGCTTCCGGCCCGTGCTCGACATGCTGAGGCCGCCCACGGGTACGCCATCAGAAGCCGCGGCCGCCGCCGTCCTACGCTTGCTCGATCAAGCCTGAGGCGACCGCGCGGGCGCGGCTGTGCGCCATCGAGTCCATGACCGCGAGCGCCGCGGCGAGCGCGCGCCGTCCGGCGGCGGCGTCCACCACGACAGGCGCGCCGTCCAGCACGGAGGCGACGAACGCCTCGTGTTCCGCCGCCAACGCGTCGCGGTCCTCCCAGGACACCTCCTCGGAGCCGAACTCGCCGATCCCCGGGATCGGCTTGCCGCGGCCGCGCCCGATCAGCGTGAGCCGCCGCGCGGCGAAATCCACCGCCGTGTAGCCCTCGGCGGAGAAGATGCGCATGCGTCGCTCGGTGCGGAACGAGATGCGGCTCGCGGTGACGGTCGCGACGCAGCCGTTGACGAAGCGGACGCGGGCGTTGGCGATATCCTCGTGCGCGCTCGCCACCGCCGCCCCGACCGCGTCGGCGCTCTCGATCGGGCTGTTCACCAGCGACAGGATCAGGTCGAGGTCATGGATCATCAAGTCGAGGATGACGGACACGTCGGTGCCGCGCTGCTTGAACGGCGCGATCCGGGTCGCCTCGATATAGAGCGGCCGGCCCATCCGGCCCTCGACCATCCCGTGCGCCGCCGAGAACCGCTCGAGATGGCCGATTTGCAGCACGAGCTTGCGCTCGGCGGCAAGCGAGGCGAGTTCGTCGGCTTGCGCGAGGCTGGCCGCGATCGGCTTTTCCATCAGCACGTGTTTGCCGGCGCGGAGTGCCGCCACGCCGAGGGCGTGGTGCGCCTCGGCCGGGGCGGCCACGATGACCGCATCGCTCGCGTCCAGCAGCGCCTGTAGGCCTAGTGCCGGGGCAGCGGTCTCCCAACCCACGGTCTTGGCGCGCTCGTCGTCGCGATCGTGCACTCCGGCCAGCACGGCGCGCGCGGCCGCCGCGACCTTGAGCGCGTGATAACGACCGAAATGCCCTGCCCCGACCACCCCGATGCGCAACCGCCCATCCGGCATTGCACGACACTCCTTTCGGCGACGATTTACAGCGGCGGCCTGGATTCGGCCACTGGACGCGTCACCGCGCCGGGGAAGCAGTTCGGCGGCACCGGAATCGGTGGGAAGTGCGTAACGGTTGAGTTATTCACCTGTCGGGGCCGCCGCGGGGGACGGTCGTCCCAAGTCAAACCGTGTCGGAAAACCTTACAAGTCGTAAGTTGATCGCTGCGTCAAGTAGCTAACGCCCTGATAACACTTCGTCATAATCCTGGTACGTCTCCTGCATCATCTGGAGCGACCGAAGAACTCAGGGTGTCTATGATCCAACGAGGTTCCGCATCATGAAGATGACAATCCTTTCCCATGCCGGGCTCTCGGTCGAAAGCCAGGGCAAGCAGCTCGTCTGCGATCCCTGGCTGCTGGGCAGCTGCTACTGGCGGTCCTGGTGGAACTATCCTCCGGTCGCGCCCGAACTCATCGCCGCGCTGAAGCCGGACTGGATCTACCTCACCCACATTCACTGGGACCATTTCCACGGGGCTTCGCTGAAACTGTTCAGCCGCGATACGCCCATCCTGGTCCCGTTCGACCGCTACACACGGATACGCGACGACCTCGCCCATATCGGCTTCACCAACGTCGTCGAGATGCGGCATGGCCACCGCCACGTCCTCGCCGACGGAATGGCCGTGACCTCGTACCATTTCTCGCCGTTCACCGACAGCGCGGTGGTGATCGAGGCGGAGGACACCAGCATCCTCAACGCCAACGATGCCAAGTTCATGGGCGGCCCGCTCGGCCAGATCCTGCGCCGCCACCCGCGCATCGACTTCGCCTTGCGCAGCCACAGCTCGGCCAATCCCCGCAGCACCTTCCGCTACCTCGATGCGCCGCAAGAGCAGACGGATGACGTCGAGGGCTACAGTCGCGCGTTCTGCGCCTTCATGTACCGTGTACGGCCGCGCTTCGCGGTGCCCTTCGCCAGCAACCATTGCCATCTGCACAAGGATACCTGGGACTACAATCGCCAGATCACCCCGCCGGACGTCGTGGCCCGCGCGTTCGAAATCTACCAGCGCGAGCATCCCTTCCCCACCGAGCTCAAGGTGATGGCCTCGGGCGACTCCTGGGACACCACGAGCGGGTTTCACATAACGTCGTCGCCGTGGCAGACCGATCGCGAGCGCCAGCTTGCGATCTACGCGGACTCCAAGCGCGAGTCGCTGGAACGAACCTACGCGCGCGAGGCGCGGGCGCGCATTCGCGACGACGTGGCGCAGAAGTATTTGCTCGCCATCATGAACGCGACACCGTTCGTCTTGCGAGTACGGTTCCGCAACCACCCGGTTCTGTTCGATGTGCGGGCGGGCGAGCGCCGGCAGGGTTTCCTCGTCGATTTGTGGGCGCGCACCGTCAACGTGGTCGACCCCGCGGCGGCGGACCCGATGGTGATGCGCGTGATCATCCCCACCGACGTGTTCAGGACGGCGTTGCTCCTCAAGATGTTCGGCCATGCCGGGATCAGCAAGCGGCTGCGCTGGCAGGCGACGAAGGCGGACATGGGGCGCATGGATTTGTTCAGCGGCATCCTGTCCTGGTACGAGGCGGAGGCGATCCCGTTCCGCAAGCTGTTGAACCGCCGCTTCGCGGTCTCCTACCTCGCTCGCTGGCGCGAGGTGTTGCTTTACGCGCGCCTTGCTTCGGGTGTGCTGCGCGGACGCGGGCTGCGCGTGCAGGAGGAACAGCTCTTGAGTGGTCTTTCCACCCCTCTCCCGGCTCGGTAGCGGGTCCGCCCATTGGACGGGGCTACTAGTGGCGCACCCGTTTCCCACGCGGGGCGGCAGTCATCTTGACCGTGACGGCCAAGATCACTGTAAACCGTCTGGCGGAGCGGTCCCGGTAAATGCCGAGGCGCCCGATCGGTGGCGAAAGGGGGATGCGACCGCTGTGTATTTCAGCCGGCTGAAGATCGCACTGATCCTGGGCTCCTGCGTGCTCGGCGTCCTGCTCTGCATCCCGAACCTGCTTGCGGCGCCGGGGGCTTGGCTGCCGTGGCGCACCATCCATCTCGGCCTCGACCTGCGCGGCGGCAGCTATCTGCTGCTGGAGGTCGACATGAACGCGGTGGTGAAGGAGCGCCTCGACGGGCTGGTCGACGCGGTGCGCCAGGCGCTGCGGCCGGGCGACGTCTTCTATCAGACGCTCACGGCACAGTCCGACCAGAACCGGGTGCTGCTGCGGTTGCGCGACCCGGCGCAGCTCGACGCGGCCATGGCGGCCGTGCGGCCGCTCGCCACGTCGGATAACGCCAGCGGCCGCCCCGATCTCGACATCGCCGCGACGCCCGATGGGCAGATCACGCTCGCCCTGTCGCCCGTGGCGCTCGCCGAGCGCGGCACCGCGGCCGTGCAGCAATCGATCGAGATCGTCCGCCGCCGCATCGACGAGACCGGCGTCGCCGACCCGCAGATCACCCGGCAGGGCCAGGATCGCATCGTGGTCCAGCTGCCCGGCATCGAGGACCCGAACCGGATCAAGGAGCTGCTCGGCAAGACCGCGCACATGACGTTCCAGCTCGTCGACGAGAGCGCCAATGCGACCGCCGGCGGCCCGTCGCCCGCCGGAGACGAGTTCCTGCCGATGCAGAACCAGCCGAACCAGAAGCTCGCGGTGCGCCGGCGGGTGGACGTGGACGGCGGCGATCTGACCGACGCCCGCGCCGGCACGAACCAGCAGAACGGCGACTGGGTGGTGAACTTCACCTTCAACTCGGTGGGCGCGCGGCGCTTCGCCGACGTGACCCGCAGCAACGTGAGCCGCCGCTTCGCCATCGTGCTGGACAACCAGGTGATCAGCGCCCCGGTGATCCGCGAGCCGATCACCGGCGGGCGCGGCCAGATCAGCGGCAGCTTCAGCGCGCAATCGGCCAACGACCTCGCGGTGCTGCTGCGGGCGGGCGCCCTGCCCGCGCCGCTGACCGTGGTCGAGGAGCGCAGCGTCGGCCCCGAGCTCGGCGCCGATTCGATCCGCGCCGGGGCGTTCTCGCTCGCCGTCGGGTTCCTGCTGGTGATCGGCTACATGGGCACCTTCTACGGCCTGTTCGGCTGGTTCGCGAACCTCGCCCTCGTGATCAACCTGCTGCTCATGATGGCCGTGCTTTCCTTGCTGGAGGCCACGCTCACGCTGCCCGGGATGGCCGGCATCCTGCTCACGCTGGGCATGGCGGTGGACGCCAACATCCTCATCAACGAGCGCATCCGCGAGGAGGCGCGGCTCGGCCGGCCGCCGCTGCAGGCCCTGGAGGCCGGCTTCAACCGCGCCTACCGCACCATCTTCGACACCAACACGACGGCGTTCCTCGCCCATGTCATGTTGTTCGTGTTCGGCACCGGCCCGGTGCGCGGCTTCGCCGTGACCATCACGGTCGGCATCGCCACCACCATGTTCACCGCCTGGATGCTCACCCGCCTGCTGATCTCGCGCTGGTACGTATCGGCGCGGCCACGGGCCCTGCCGGTCTGACCCCCATGTTCTACCGCCCCCTCGCCCGCCTCGTCCCGGACGGCACCCGCATCCAGTTCATGCGCGGCCGATTCATGGGGCTGCTGGTCTCGGCGGTGCTGTCGAGCGCGTCCGTCCTGCTGTTCTTCTACCCGGGGCTCAATCTCGGCATCGACTTCTCCGGCGGCATCGTCATGGAGGTGCGCACGCCCGGCCCCGCCGATTTCGACAAGATCCGCGCCGCGATCGCCGGCCAGCACGTGGGCGAGCAGGGCGTGCAGCGCTTCGGCGCGCCCGACCAGGTACTGATCCGCCTGCCTACCGCGCCCTCGGAGGCGGCAACCCAGCAGGAAGTGAACAAGGTTCGCACCGCGCTCGAGCAAGCGATGCCGGGCAGCAAGGTGCTGCGCACCGACGCCGTGGGGGCCGCCGTCTCGGCCGAGCTGTTCCGCGACGGGCTGCTCGCCCTCGGCATCAGCCTGCTGATGATCCTCGCCTACATCTGGTTCCGCTTCGAGTGGCAGTTCGCCGTTGGCGCGGTGGTGACCTTGGTGCTCGACGTCACCAAGGCGGTCGGCTTCCTCGCCATCACCGGCATCGAGTTCGACCTCGTGATGGTGGCGGCGATCCTGACCGTCATCGGCTACTCCACCAACGACAAGGTGGTGGTCTACGACCGGGTGCGGGAGAACCTGCGCAAGTACCGGGCGATGCCGCTGCGCGAGCTGATCGACCTGTCGATCAACGAGACCCTCAACCGCACGCTCGGCACGTCGTTCACCGTGTTCCTCGCCGCGCTGCCGCTCGCGCTGTTCGGCGGCGCGTCGATCTCCGGTTTCGCCTGGGTCATGCTGTTCGGCATCGTCGTCGGCACCTCCTCCTCGATCTTCATTGCCGCACCTATCCTGCTGTTCCTAGGGGAAAACCGACTTCGCCGGGACAACGCTCCTGCGCGGCCGGCAAAGGCGACGACAACGGCCCGCCCGTGATTGGCCGTCGTGCCCTGCTGGGAAGCGCGGCGGCCGCGACACTTGGGCGTCCGGCTCGCGCCGATCCGGCGCTGGTTTTGCCGGCGCTGACGCTGATCGTCGGCGCCCCGCCGGGGACCAACACCGACCTGCTTGCCCGGTCCTTCGCACCGTTCCTCGAGCGGCACCTTCCCAGCCGGCGCGTGGACATCCGTAACGTCCCGGGCGAAGGGGGCCTCCTCGCCTATCGGACCCTGGCGGAAACGCGGCCGGACGGCGGCGTGCTCGGCTGGGTCGCGACACCCTCGCTGTCGGCGCGTGCGGTCGACCATGCGGACCGGTCGCTGCTGACCCGGCTTCGGCTGCTCGGGGCGGTGCAGCGCGAACCGGTGGCCTTCGTCTGCCCGGCAGGTAGCCCGATCGCGTCCGCGCAAGAGCTGATCCGGCGGTCGGCGGCGCGACGCGACGCGGTGCCGCTCGGCACGCCCCCGGCCGGCAGCCCCGGTCATCTCGCCGCACTGGAACTGCAGGTCGCCGGCGGCACGCCGCTCAATATCGTCGCGTTCCCCTCCGCCACGGCGGCACGGCAAGCGGTCCTGGCCGGCAACCTGGCCGCCGCCGCAATCGGCCTCGGCGACGTGACGACCGACCTGCGCGACGGACGGCTCACCGTTCTCGGCATTGCCTCCGCCATGCCGAGCGACGCGGCAGCCGGGCTTCCCTCGTCGCAAGAAGCCGGGTTGCAAGGAGCCGGACTGCCGATGTCGGTGACGATCCGTCGTGGCCTCGCCGGACCCGCCGGACTGACCGATGAACTCGTCGCGACCGTCTCGGCCGCGATGCGGGCGGTCGCCGCTGACCCCGAGTTCGCCGCGCAGGCCGGCCACAGCGGGTTCGCCGTCGATTGGCAGGACGGACCAAGCTGGTCGCTTATCGCAATGGAAGAACGCGCAATGCTGGTGAAGCTGTGGCGCGTAAACCCTTGGCTGGTGAGCGGCACGGGTTAGCGCTACTTAAGCGATAGCTATGTTCAGCACGCTATGATACTCACGATGGTTGCTCGAATTTAATCTCCCACCGTTCCCGTCGAAAACTTGAGTTACGATCCAAAATATCGTGATATCGCAATGCTTTTTCGCCGAATCGGTGTTGGGAGACTCAATGCGGCCGGAGGACTTTCGGATTTTGCTGGTCGGCGCCGGTCGCAACTGGTCCAAGACGGTCCACGCGGCCGCGAAGGCGGTCGGCCTCGATGCGCTCGACGCCGTCGCCTCCGGCCGAGAGGCGATCGGCCGGATCGTCACGGCCGAGCGGCCGTACTCGCATGTCCTTGTGCAGGCTAGCGCATCCGACGGCCTCCTCGATGAATTGCACGGGCTCACTTCGGGTGAGCCCGGATCCAGCACCGCTCTGATCCTGCTCGGCGCATCGCGGCGAATGCTGTCCCGTATCCCCCAGATCGCCCTCCCGGACGCGCGATCCGTCGCCGAAGCGTTGCGTCCTCGCAAGACGGCCATCGCGGGCGTGTCGCCTGAGATCGACGACATCGATTTCCCCGACGCTTTCGCACGATCGATGATCGAGGTGCGATTCCAGCCGATCGTGCGCCTCGCCGACGGCGCGTGCGTGTGCCTCGAGGCGCTTGCGCGTCTCAACCATCCGACCCACGGCGTGCTGCCGCCGATCCGGTTCGTCCCGCAAATCGAAGATGCCGGCCTGGGCGGCGACCTGACGCGGGCGATGACGTCGCTCGTCGTGGCGGAACTTGCCGGAACGGCCCTCCGCGCGCAGGAGCTGACGGTGGCGCTCAACGTGCCGCTGGACGTCATCCTGGACCCGGGCAGGATGGCGGGTCTCGACGCGATGCGTGCGACCGCGGGCGTGCCGCGCGAGAGGATCGTCCTCGAACTGACGGAGAGCCGGCCGGTCAGCGACCTCCCCGGCCTAAGCCGGGCGATCGAGCGGCTGCGCGTGGCCGGCTACGGCGTGGCCATCGACGACCTCAGCCCAGGCATGCCGCATCCCTTCGCGCTCCTTAATCTGCCGTTCAGCGCGGTGAAGCTCGACATCGCCGTGATCCGCGACATGCATCTCAGGGACGGAGCCGTATTCCTGGTCGAAGCCATCCGGGCGGCCAAGGCAAGCGGTGCCACGGTCGTGGCCGAGGGCGTCGAGGACGAGGCGACCTGGCATGGGCTCGCCGACCTTGGGGTCGATCAGGTCCAGGGTTTCATGGTGTCCCGCGCGCTGCCCGCCGCCGCTCTCCCGGTCTGGCTGCAAACCTGGCCCGAGCGCCGGCCTCAGCTGGCCGGCACGTTGCGGGGCATGCCGGACCAGACCTCCCGATAAATCCCGACGATCTCGGCCGGCTCAGGCACGCGCGGATTGTTCGCCGGGCTGCCGGAGGCAAGCGCCTGCTCGGACATCAACACCATGCGCGCGGTCCACGCCTGCTCGTCGATGCCGTAATCGGCCGGTGTCGGCACACCGAGTTCCGCGTTGAGCGCCGCGAGGCCGGTCAGGAGCTTGCCCGACGCGACGCCGTCAGGGTCGGACGCCGCGGCGAAGCCGATCCGCCGCGACGCCTCGGCGTAGCGCGCTTCGGCGGCCGATATGCTGAACCGCGTGACCGCGGGCAGCAGCATGGCGTTGGACAGGCCGTGCGGCACATGGAAATGCGCCCCGATCGGCCGCGACATGCCGTGCACCAGCGCCACCGAGCTGTTGGAGAACGCCAGCCCCGCCGTGGTCGCCCCCAGCATCATGCCTTCCCGTGCCGCGGCATCGCGGGGCGAGTGGTAGGCGGTGCGGATGTGGCGCCCGATCAGTTCCATCGCCGACAGCGCCAGCGCGTCGGATAACGGGTTGGCTCGGCGGGAGACGTAGGCCTCCAGAGCGTGGGTCAGGCTGTCGACGCCGGTATCGGCGGTGGTGCGCGGCGGGACCGAGAAGGTGAGCTCGTAATCGACGATTGCGGCCAGTGGCAGTGCGCCGAGGCCGGCGATCAGCATCTTTTCGTCGGTCTCGGTGTCGGTGATGACGGTGAAGCGGGTGCATTCGCTCCCCGTCCCCGCCGTCGTCGGCACCGCGATCACCGGCAGCGCGCCGTGATCGGCATGCACCGGCGCCTTGTAGTCGCGCATCTTCCCGCCGCCCGCGGCCAGGATCGCCATCGCCTTGGCCGTGTCGATCGACGAGCCGCCACCGAAGCCGATCAGGCAGTCGAACGACCCCCGCGCCAGGTCCGCGACGCCGGCTTCGACCACCGTGTCGGTCGGGTCGGAGACGGTGTCGCTGAACACCGACACGGCCATTCCCGCCGGAGCCAGCGGATCGAGGCAGTGCTGCACCATCCCCGAGGAGACTATGAACGGATCGGTCACAACCATCGGTCGTGTCAGGCCGAATTTCGCCAGAACCTCGGCAAGCTGACCGATCGAGCCGCCGCCCACCACCATCAGGCGGGGTGCTGCAATGCTGACGATACTCATGCGCGGGATGATCCGTCCGGCCCGAAAGCCGGTCAAGCGGCAGCGCAAGCGGGAGCGCGAGTTGAACGCCGGCGCGGGCTGCCGTACGGTCCATGCAACAAGACGCGACGGGATGGAACGCATGACGATGAAATCGGCGCTGCGCGCGAGCGCGGTCGCGAGCGCGCTCGCGCTGGCACCCGTGGCCGCTTGGGCGGGGAAGAACGACATCCTGATCGGCATCGATCAGAAGGCGTTCTTCGAGGCGAACGGCACCCGCTTCGGCCCCGGCGGCAATGACGCCCTGGTGATCCTGGACGTGAGCGATGCCGCCGGCCCGCGCATCCGCGCCACTCTGCCGCTCGCCAACTCAGTGCTCGGGCCGCCCACCAACCTGCAGATCACGCCCGACGGGCGCCTCGCGCTGCTCGCGAGCTCGGTCGTGACGAAAGAGAATAACGGCGCCTGGAGCACCGCGCCGGACGACAAGCTGTTCGTGGTCGATCTCGACGCCAACCCGCCCAAGCTGATCGACACGGTGACTGTCGGCAGGCAGCCTTCGGGCCTCGCCATCGCGCATGACGGCAAGCTCGCGCTGATCGCCAACCGCTTCGGCAAGAGCGTGTCGGTGCTCTCGATCGACGGAACCGCCGTGCGCCAGACCGCCGAGGTGCCGATGGACGAGGAGGTCGCGGCCGTCGCGATCACGCCGGACGGCAAGCGGGCCTTTGTGGTGAAGAACCTGAGCAACCGAATCGGCGTGCTGGCGATCGACGGCCAGAAGGTCACGTACGACAAGTCCCTGGATCTGCCGGCGGGCTATACGCCGTACAACGTCGAGGTCACGCCGGACGGGCGCTACGCGCTGTCGGTCAATCAGGGCGGCGGCCTGTCCGGCAACGTCGATACCGTCGTGACGATCGACGCCGCCGCCAACCCGCCGCGAGTCGTCGACCAGACCGCGATCGGGGATTCGCCGGAGGGCATGGCGATCGCGCCGAGCGGCAAATGGCTGGCGGTGCCGCTGCTCAAGGGTTCGTCTTCCAAGCACGATCGCTGGTCGTACACGCCGGGCGGCAGCCTCGTGCTGATGAGCCTCGGCCCGCAAGACGCGCTGCACAGGGTCGGCGAGCTGCCGTTGGGCGGCGTTCCGGAGGGCATCGCGTTCAGCCCGGACAGCCGGTTCGTCTACGTCGGCAACTATGTCGAGAAGAACTTGCAAGTGTTCCGGGTCGACGGCGGCAAGCTGACCGACACCGGCAAGACCCTGTCCCTGCCGGGCCAGCCCGCCTCGATGCGCGGACCGGCGCGCTAGTTTAGGAAGCCGCTTCGCTTCAGTGGATCTCCCCCGACCGCTTGAGCGCCTCGCGCAGCCTGGCAGGGGTGAAATCCTTCGACGCGCACACATCGAGGATCACCCGCTCGCGGCGCGCGATCAGGTCGATCGCCGCCGGCAGCTTCTTCACCGCGTCGGCCGGGATCACCACCGCGCCGTGATAGTCGGCATGCACCACGTCGTCGTGCCCGGCCTGCATTCCGAACACGTTCACCGGCTTGCCGAAATCGACCATGTGGACATGGGCGTGGCTCGGGCCGACGCGCCCGCCGATCATCTGGAAACCCTGCGCCCACGCGCTGAGATCGCGGAACGAGCCGTTGGTGACGCAGCCGAGCGCGCCGAGCGCCTTGTGGATGGTGGAGTTCACCTCGCCCCAGAACGCGCCGTAGCCCGGCCGGTCATCCAGGTCCTGCAGCACGACGATGGTGGGCAGGTCGGCCTCGCCCACGTAGTCGTACCAGTCCTCCCGCTTGGCCACCGGTCCGCGCGGCGGCTCCTTAGCCCGCATGGTGCCGGGCGAGGCCCACGATGGGCGGCGCCTTGGGGTCGACCGCGATCATCGGCTCGACAGTGAAGCCGATCGCGCGCCGCTCGGGCACCACGAGTTCCAGCCCGTTACAGACGGTCGGCGTATCCCACTCGCGCAGCACTTCGAGATCGGACAGCGTGAACGGCCGCTCTGGCATGGCATTCTCTCCCCGGGACCAAGCGGGCGCTAATCTCGCGCGGCGAGTGCCTGCGCGCAATGCTAGCGGACCCGCACCGTCGCACGCGCCGACGCGCCGTCCGCGTCCAGCACGGTCAGCCGGTAGAACCCGGGACCGGGTGGGGTCCAGCGCGCCTCGCGGGTGGAGGGCTCGGCGGGGAGCGGCGCCCCGTCCACCATGAACGCGAATGGGCGGCGCCCGCCCATCAGCCGCACCGTCACCTCGCCTTGCGTCACGACTGCGCCCGGCGGCGGGAACAACATTCTCATTCCGCTTTCCGCCGCCGCCGAGGGCTGCCTTGGCGCGGACGTCGCAGGACGCGGACGGCGCGGCGCGGGCGGCAGCAGATCGAAGGCACGCGCGAGCAGCGGCAGGGCGAGGCTGCGCCCCGTCGCGCCCGGCATCGCGGTGCCGTCAGGTCGTCCAATCCACACCGCGACGACCCGCGCCGCGTCGAACCCGATCGCCCAGGCGTCGCGGCCGCCCCAGCTCGTGCCGGTCTTCCAGGCCACGCCGGACGCGCCGCCGCCTGGAAAGGGCTGGGTCAGCACGTCGGCGACCGCGCGGGCGACGGCAGGCTCGACGAAACCGCGCCGAGGCGGAACATCGTCCCCGGCGACAAGGCGCAACGGGACGACGGACCCGTCATCCGCCAGTCCGGCGTAGAGCGAGGCGATGTCGCGCAGGCTGATCCCCAGGCCGCCGAGCGCCAGCGGCAGGGACGGCGCGTCGCCCGATTGCAGCTGAAGCGCTATGCCGGTCGCCCGCAACGCGGCCGCGTAGCGGGTGGGGCCGATCCGGTCGAGCAGCGCCACGGCTGGCAAGTTGAGCGACCGGCGCAGCGCGTCGCCGGCGGTGACGCGGCCGGCGAAGCCGCGGTCGAAGTTCTCCGGCGCGTAGCCGCCGTACTGGTGCGGCAGGTCGGTGAGCCAGGCGTCCGCCGAGGTGATGCCGTCCTGGAATGCCAGGGCGTAGATGAACGGCTTGAGCGCCGATCCGGGCGAGCGGATCGCGCGGGTGAGGTCGAGCGAACCGCTCCTGCTTTCCGCGCGCCAGACGCCGCCGTAGATCGCGCGCACGTCCCGCGTGCGGATGTCGGCCACGAGCATCGCCATCGAGGCGCGCTCCGGCAGCGCGGGGATTTGCGCGGCGGCGAGGCGTTCGATCGCCCCCTGCAGCGGTAGGTCGAGCGTGGTGGCGATCAGGGGCGCGCCCGGCAACCGGCCGACGACCTGGGGGGCATGGCGGGCCAGCGCCACGCGCTGCGTTGGAACCGGTGCGCCGGCCGCCGCCGGGAGCACGCGGTCGCGCACGGCGCGGGCACGGTCGGGATGCCGGTCGGGCCGCAGCGCCTCCGGGCGGCGCGGGAGGGCGACGAGCAGCGCATTCTCGGCCGGGTCGAGCTCGGCGGCCGGCACGCCGAACCAGGCGAGCGAGGCGGCGCGGACACCCTCGATGTTGCCGCCGAACGGCGCCATCGTGAGCCACATGCCGAGGATGTCGCGCTTGCTGAAATGCGCTTCGAGCTGAAGGGCACGCGCGATCTCGATCAGCTTGGAGCGCACGGTGCGGGGGCGCGGCTCCAGCAGCCTCGCGGTCTGCATCGTCAGGGTCGAGCCGCCGGAGACGATCCGGCCGGCACGGACCCATTGCATCGCGGCGCGCGCCAGCGCGAACGGATCGACGCCGGGATGGCGGTAGAAGTGCCGGTCCTCGGTGGCGACGAGCAGGTCGAGGAGCGCGGGCGAGACATCGGCGACCGTGGTGCGAAACCGCCACACGCCGCCGGGCGCGGGCAGCAGGGCGAGCGTGCGGCCGTTGCGGTCGAGCACCTCGGTGCCGGTCGCGGCGAGGCGGGTGAGGTTGGGCGGATAGAGGTGGTCGAGGCTGACGAGGGATGCGGCGAGGCCGAGCAGGGTCGCGAGTAGCCAACGCAAACCCCTCCCCCAACCCCCTCCCGCAAGGGGAGGGGGCTCGCCTCCCTCTCCCCTTGCGGGAGAGGGCCGGGGTGAGGGGTGTCTCACTCCGCCGGCAGCACGGCAATCCGATTCGCCGCCTGCCGCGCATAGAGCGCCGGGCGATACATGTCCGACAGCTCCGCCCCGGGCATCTCGTAGCTGCCCGGGGTCACGGCGCGCAGCCGGACGGCGAGCCTGAACGCCGGATCGGCGGCCGCGAGATCGACCACGGCGGCGTACCGGTCGTCGGCGGCCGGCTCGCTCTCGGTGTCGGACAGCTTGCCGAGCCATGTCATCCCCGGCACCTCGCCCGCGCCGAGCCGCCCGGCGATCTCCCATCCCGCCGGCAGGCCCTGCAGCAGCATCGCGCGATGGTCCTGCCCGTCCTCGGCGCGACCCTCCAGCAGCAACACGAACGCGGTGTTCTGCCGCAGATGGTCGAGATCCAGCGCCGAGCCGTCGAGATTGAGGAACTTGCGCGTCACCCGCATGAGGTTGCGCGACGCCGCCGAGGCCATGGCCGGCACGCCGGTCACCGATACGGTCTGCGGCAGCGGTGCCGAGCCGAGATTGCGCGCGGTCTCCGGCGCCGTCAGGGCAACGCTCACGAACGGGCCGGGCGGCAGCCGGTTGCCGCCGAGCTCCACGCGCACCGGCGGCGCGCCCTGGCCCAACACCGCGCCGGCCGCGGCGGCCCAGGCCATCTCCTGCGTGCTGAGCCGGCGCGGGTCGAGATCGACGCCCGGCAAGGCGGCGACGAGCTGGCCCAAGCGGTCGGGCATCAACCCGCTCTCCTTCAGCAGCAGCGCGACGGCAAGCTGGTCACGCAGCGCGGTTCCGTAATCCTCGCCCCAGAACTTGCGCGCCGGGGCGGCCAGCGCCGCGGCGAACGCCGACTCGGCGCGCGCCGGGTCGTTGATGCGCGCAAGGGCGGCGCCGAGCTGGGCGCGGGCGAGCGGCGTGGGCAAGTCGTCGAGCCGCTCTGCCAAAACGCGCTCGGCCCCCGCGCGGGGCTGGCCGGCAAGCGCCAGCACGTAGAGCGCGTACGCCCGGTCGGCGAGCGCCTTGGGATCGGACGCTTCGGCGCTGGTCGAATCGGCGACGAACCTGAGCGCGTCCTTCAGGGCCTGATCGGGCACCCCTGCCCCGGCCGCGCGGGCGCGCAGCAGGAACTCAGTGGCGTAGGGTGAAAGCCACGGCTCCGCTTCGCCCGAGGCCGACCAGAGGCCGAAGCCGCCGTCGAACCGCTGCCGGTCGAGCACCTGCTCCACTGCCTGTTGCAGCCGTCCGGCGCGATCCTCGCCGGCGAGCGGCCCGTCCTGCATGAGCGCGAGCGGCAGGCCGCGACTAGTCGCCTGCTCCAAGCAGTTCAGCGGATAGTCCGCCAGCGCCTTGGTCAAGCCGGCGACCGAGTAGCGCACCGCGCCGCCGAAGCTCGCCGAGGCGCGCCAGGTGCCCGGCACGAATTGGTCGGTCGGCACCGCCAACGTCGCGTCGGTGCCCGGATCGAGCGTGCCCGCCAGCACCGCCGTCACCGCGCCGCGGGCGGGGCGGACCAGGATCGCGGTCTCCCGACGGATGTCGAAGCCGCCGGGGCCCGTCACGTGCAGCCGGATGACGCCGCGCCCGACGCCCGTGGCGCGCAGGGTGGTGAACGCGGTCGTCCGCGCGCCGGGCTGCAAGAGGGCCGAAAGCCGGGCCGGGCCGTCGAGCGCGAGCGGGCCGTCCACGGCGATCTCCGCCGCCGTATCGCCGGCCGGCAGGTCGGTGTTCTGCAGCAGCACCGCGAGCCGGGTCTGGTCGCCGGGTGCCAGGAAGCGCGGCAGCAGCGGCTCGGCGACCAGCGCGTCGCGCACGATCATGTCGGCCTGCGCGGCGCCGATCCTGTTGCCCTGCCAAGCCACCGCCATCAGCCGCACCTGGCCGTTGAAATCCGGCAGGTCGAGCGGAATGCGCGCGGTTCCGCTCGCGTCGGCCTGCACCGGCGCGGTGAACAGGGTGACGGTGTGCTGCGGGATTTCGGGGAGCGCCGCGCCGCCTTCGTCGCCGCCTTGGCGAAGCGCCGCGACATCGCCGTCGGCCGGCGCGATCAGCCGGCCCCAATCGTCGCGAATGTCGATGCCGAGCCCGCGGCGGCCGAGGAAGTGGCCGACCGGATCGGGCGAGGCGAACTGCGTCAGGCGCAGGATGCCCTCGTCCACCGCCGCCAGGCTGACCCAGGCGCCGGGCGCGGTCTTGACCGAGACCTCGGTCCGGCCGCGCGGCGTGGTGCGGTCGGCGGCGGCGATGGTGGTGTCGAGCCGGCGCGACGCGGGGTCGATGCCGACCCAGGCGAGCCCGATCGCGCGGCCCGGCTGCTTGTCGGCCGCGGCCGGACGGAAGACATGGACGGCGACGTACGCGCCCGGTCCCCAGGCGGGGTCGACCGTCACGCTGGCGTCGGCGCCCCCCGCCGGCACGTCGATGTTCTGCACGGCGTGAACGCGGTCGCTGAGCACCAGCAGGGTCGCCGGGCCGGCGAACGGGGCGGCGATGTGGATGCGCGCCACATCGCCCGGCGCGTAGAGCTTGCGGTCGGCAAGCACGTCCACCTTGTCCGGCACGTCAGGGCTGTCAGCCGACACCCAGCCGGCGCGGAAGCGCACCGAGGTGGCGGCGAGCCCGCCGGCCTCCGTCACTTCGATCCGGTAGCGGCCGAAGCCGAAGCGGCGGGCGACGTGCAGCACGCCGCTCGCGGGGATCGCGACGTCCTCGGCGAGCAGCGGCTCGTCGCGGTACATGATTTCGTAATGCGCGAGGCTGCCGCTCATCGCCAGCCGCCAATCGGGCCGCTCGCGCAGGACGCGAAGCCGCGCGCGGGCGGCGACGCGCGCGCCGTCCGGATCGACGGCGGCGATGTCGAACGCGCCCTCGGCATCGGCGTCGATCGCCTCGTCGGCGAACAGCGGCTTGATGCCGATCAGCCGCCCGGCCGGCCGCACCGGCACCGAGATGCCTGCGCGCGCGGCGTGCCCGGACGGATCGTTCACCTCGGCGGTGATCTCAGCCTGCAGCGGCTTGGTGGTGTCGGGCGCGCGCTTGAGCGGGACGACGATCGTCGCCCGGCCCTGCGCGTCGGTCTCCGGCAGGTCGAGGTCCTGGGTGTCGGGCGCGTACGCCTCATCCACGCGGCCGATGCGGTAGCCGGCCAGGGCTGGGATTGGATCGGTGGCCACCGTGAGCTGCATCGTCGCCTTGCCCGACAGGCCCGAGGCGGGCGCGCCGTAGAGGAACCGCGCAGCCAGGGGCACGGAGTACGGCGTGCCGGCAACGATCGGGCCTTGCGCCGGGCCGAGATCGACCGCCATGCGGTCGGGCACGAACGCGTCCACACGGAACGCCGCCTGCCCGATCGGCGGCGCGGCGGGGTCGGCCAGCACCTCGACGCTCCACATTCCCGATGGCGCGCTTGCCGACAGCGCGATGGGAAGGTGAACGGATTGGCCCCCGCCATGCGCGGGCACGGTGTCGAGGAACACCTGCCCGTTCGGCCGCTTGATCCGCACCCGCGCCGGGATGTCGGCCTCCTTGCCGGCCGCGTCGCGCAGCAGCGCCATCACCTGCACCGTCTCGCCCGGGCGGTAGATGCCGCGATCGAGCCAGACGAAAGCGTCGAGCGGACCGGGCGGCGGCGGGCCGGCGACGCCGCGGTCGGACAGATCGAAGGCGGCGCGACCGAGGTCGAGTTGGGTGAAGTCGCCGTCCGCGGCGGTGGCGTGCAGTGCCACGGGCGCGAGCGGCCCCTCCCCGTGCAACAGCGGCGCGGCGAATCGCGCCATTCCGTCCGCATCGGTGCGCGACGTGCCGAGGATGTCGTTGTTGCGGGCGATCAGGTCGAGTTGCACATCAGCGCGCACCCGGGCGTCGCCGTAGCCTCGCACCTGGACGGTCAGGCCGTCCTGCCCGCGCCAGACCGTCGGCGCGAGATCGGTGCGCAGTATCATCTGCACCGCTGTCAGTTCCGGCCCGGCCGCGCCGTCGTTGGGCGAGGCGATCAGCGCGTAGAGGCCGGGGCCTGCCGTCTGCAGCGCGTCCGGGATCGGCAGCGCGGTGTGCGCCGGCTGGTTCGCCTGCCAGCGCGGGATGTCGGCCCGGCCGGTCCAGACCACGCGGCCCACGTCGTCGGTGATCGTACTTCCCGGCGCGGGATCGGTGCTGCCGAGCGCGTTGTCGCGCAGGAACGGCGCCATCGCCCGCTCGCTGATGCGTGCCAGCTTGAGCCCGACGGAGCCGACGTTCACCGTCGTCAGGGTCACGCGGGGCGCCTGGCCGCGCGGCAACACGAACAGCCGGGTGTCGAACAGCAGCCGCGGTTGGCGCGCCGCCATCGCGACAGGGACGGTCGTGTCGCGGCGCAGCGCGAGCCCGTCCTCGCCCGGCATCCCGGCGCGCAGCATCACGCGCGTCGTGGCGGCGAGCGGCAGGCCGGAGATGCAGATCTCGTCGTCCTCGCGCGTCACGGCGGCATCGGCGACCGGCGGCTCGAGGCGGACCCAGTCGGCGGCGTGGAAATCGGCGCGGCGGGCGGGCGCGGTGGTGAAGGCGATGCAGGCGCGCGGCGGATCGGTCTCGGGCTCGGTCCGCACCCGGCTGACCAGCAGGCCGGCGGCCTGGCGGAGATCGGCGAGCGCACGGCGATAGTCCTGATTGCCCGGCGCGCGCTGCACCACCGCGTCCATCGCCGCCACGGCCTGGGCCAGCCGGTCGAGGTCGCGCAGCGTGGCGGCAACAACCAGGAGCGCCGGGACCTGCGCCGCCCCCGGCGTCGCCGCTCCATAGGCGAGCCACGCTGCCTGCAGCGCGTGGTTCGGATCGGGCGGCGTGCGGCGACGTTGCGCCTGCGCCAATGCAAGATATTGGTCGGCGGTCGCCTCGCCGGCCGCGACGCGCGCCTCCCAGGCGGCGGCGGCGGCGGCCCAGTCGTTGCGCGCCGTGGCCGCCTGTGCTTGCTGCTCCGCCTGCCGCCGCGCCTTCGGCGTGCCGCCGGCCGGGTTCCGCGCAGCCAGCGCCGACTGGTACGCCGCGCTGTCGTGATCGAGGCCCGGCAGGTCGAAACCCTGGGCGAAGGCGCGGCCGCAAAGCAGGAGCGGCAGCAGCAGGAGGTGGAGCGCGCGTCGCATCTTGGTTCTTTCGGCTGCCCTGCGTAGCGTTTCCTCGCGCAAGTCCTCATCCGCTTGCAACAATTTTCGAGGGAGAAGCCGATGACGTGGCCAACCAGCAGTGGCGTGCTCGAACTCGGCGACTTGGCGCTAGGGCGCGGCGGCGGGATCCGCGACGCGCGGCTGTCCTGGCGCGCGCACGGCACGCTCGCCCCGGCGCGCGACAACGTGGTGCTCTACCCCACCAGCTACTCGGCCCAGCATCCCGACCTCGAATGGCTGATCGGCCCGGACGGCGTGCTCGACCCGACGAACTGGTTCATCGTGATCCCGGACATGTTCGGCAACGGCCTCTCGTCGAGCCCGTCGAATAGGGCGGACTACCCGGCGCTCGTCACCGCGCACGACAACGTTCGCGCCCAGGCCAGGCTGTTGCGCGAGGTGTGGGGGGTGGAGCGGCTGCATGCCGTGTACGGCTGGTCGATGGGCGCGCAGCAGGCGTATCACTGGGCGGCGCTATACCCCGGCGACGTCGAGCGCATCGTGGTGAACTGCGGCAGCGCGCGCACCGCGACGCACAACCGGGTGTTCCTCGCCGCGCTGATGGCGACCTTGGAGGCCGCACCCGAGTACGACGGCCACGGCGGCTTTTCCGCCGAGCCCGCCGCCGCGTTGCGCGCCTTTGCCCGCATCTACGCGACGATGGCGCTGAGCCAGGACTTCTACCGCGAGGACCTGCATCTGACGGCGCTCGGCGCGCCCGACCTGGAGACGTTCCTGCAACGCGACTGGGAGGACCGCTACCGTCGCCGCCGCGCTGCCGACCTGCTCGCCCAGCTACGCACCTGGGACGCCGGCGACATCAGCGACGGCGGCGACCTCGCGGCGGCGTTGCGCAAGATCGAGGCTCGCGTGCTGCTGATGCCGGGCGAGACCGATCAGTATTTCCGCGTCGAGGACAACGCGCGCGAGTTGCCGCATCTACGGCACGGCACGCTCGCGCCGATCCCAGGCATCTGGGGCCACCGCGCCGGCAACCCGGTGCAGAACCCGGCGGACGCCGCGTTCATCCGCAAGGAGGTGCGGGCGTTCCTGGACAAGTAGCCAACAATCTTACGCACAGGCGCGCGCTCACGCTCGAAGTGAGATATTCTTCACCTCGTCCCGAAGGGGCACGGTCTGCAACGGACCATGCCTATTCCCCAACCCTGCTGAACGGAAAGGTGGGATCGAAATGAAGCCATTTCGGTTTGGTGTGAGCATCTGGCACGCGCAATCGCGAGCTGAATTTGTCGAGAAGGCCCGCAAGATCGAGGCGTTCGGCTATGACACGCTCACCCTGCCCGATCACCTCACCGACCGCATCGCACCGATGCCGGCCCTTATCAGCGCCGCCGAGGCGACAAAACATCTCCGCGTCGGCACGAACGTGCTCAACAACGATCTCCGCCATCCTGTTCTCGTCGCGCGTGAGGCTGCGACAGTTGATCTCCTGACGGACGGGCGATTTCAACTCGGCTTGGGCGCCGGGAGCATCCAATCCGAATATGAACAAGCGGGCCTTACCTTCGATACCGGAGCCACGAGGGTCGAGCGGCTCGCCGAGGCGGTCACGATCATCAAGGGCTTGCTGAAAGGCGAACAGGTGACTTTCGCCGGCCGGCATTATCGAGTTACCAGTCACACCATCGCCCCGCTCCCTGTCCAGAATCCCCATCCCCCCATCCTCATCGGTGGCAATGGTGAGCGTCTTCTCACCCTCGCCGCACGAGAAGCCGACATTGTCGGTCTTTCGGGCCTAACCTTCCGACATGGTGGCGCTGTCCCGCCGGACCTTTCTGGATGGCGAGTGTCAGGCGTTGATGACCGGGTTCGGCGGGTCCGCGAAATCGCGGGCGACGAGCGATACGCGCGGCTGGAGTTGAACGCGTTAGTGCAGCAGGTTGTCGTCACGGATGATCGCCGCAGGGCAGCGGAAGAATTGGCGAGCCGTTTGACACAGCTAGGTGCTGACGAAATCCTTCAAAGCCCCTATGTGCTTATCGGAACCGTCGACCAGATGGTCGTAGATCTTCAGGCGCGTCGACAGCGTTGGGGCATTTCTTACTACGTTATTCATGAGCCATACGTAGATGCTTTCGCTCCTGTCGTCGCCCGTCTCGTCGGCAAGTAGGGCGCTTCAATATCTAGTGCTCTTGGGTGCCAATAGACGCGGCGCAGTCCGGTGCGAAATCGTCGCGTCCGCCGGGCGCCACCGGCTTGCGGAGACGCGCGCGACATCGCCTTGAGGAGCAAACGCGTGTGCAACGATTTCGGCAACCGGATTCCCTACAGCGCCTACGTCGAGGCGTTCAGCCATCTCCGGCTGCCGCTGAAAGTGCCGGCCGCGCCGCCGAACCTCGAACCCCTCGACGATATCTGGCCGACCGAGACCGCCCCGGTGTTGCGCCTGAAGGACGACGGGGTCGAGCTCGCGCAACTGCGCTGGGGCTTTGCGCCGGGGCGGCCGAAGGCGGGGCCGGTGATCAACTTCCGCTCCGAGGGGCGCCGGTTCGCGGGCGGCCGCTGCCTGGTGCCCGCGTCCCACTTCTTCGAGTTCACCGGGGCCAAGTCGCCGAAATCCAAGTGGCGCTTCACCAAGGCCGGCGAGGCATGGTTCTGCTTCGCTGGGCTCTGGCGGCCCGCCACGGGCGACACGCCGGAGGCGTTCACCCTGCTGACGACCGAGCCGGGGCCGGATGTCGCGCCGATCCACAACCGGCAGATGGTAGCGCTGGAGCGGGCGGACTGGTTCGCTTGGCTCGATCTGTCTCGACCCGAAGCGGACCTGCTGCGGGCGCTTCCCGCCGGCAGCCTTGACGTCGAACAGGTGCGCTGACCGTCAGCGAAACCGCTGCGGTGCGTACGGCGCGGGGTCGATGACGGAAGGCTTGCCGCTCACCAGGTCGGCGGCGAGCCGCCCGGTGAGCGCGCCGGAGGCGAGCCCGATATGGCCGTGGCCGTAGGCGTGGACGATGTCGGGACTGCCCGACGCGAAGCCGATGCAAGGGAGCCCGTCCGGGGTTGAGGGCCGATGGCCCATCCAGTATTTCACTCGCTCGGCGGGCAGATCGCGCGGCAGAGCGGGCCAGGCGCGCAGCGCGTAGTCGCGCAGGATTTCGGCGCGCCGCCAGTTCGGCGCGGCCTCAAGCCCGGCAAGCTCCACCTGCCCCGCGATGCGCAGGCCGTTGCGCGTCCACGTCGTCGCGGTGTGCGTGTCGCTCGGCATGATCGGATGACGCGGACCGGTGCCGGGATCAGTGATGCTGACGTGGTAGCCGCGCTCGGTTTCGAGGAACACGCGGTCCCCGGCGGCGCGCGCGAGCGGCTTCGAGCGCGCGCCGGCGCAGATCACCGCCTTGTCGCAGCCGATCTCGCCGTTCTCGGTGCGCACGGCGACAAGCCGCTTGCCGTCGATGCGAAACCCGGTCGCGCGCTCCCGGCGCAAGACGGCGCCCTGCGCGCGCGCCTGCTGCACGAGCGCCGCGACGTAGGCGCCAGGGTCGGTGCAGTGCCCGCCGTCTTCCACCATGGCCGCGAAGGTGTAGCGCCGCTCGAGCGCCGGCTCGCGCTGGCGCAGCTCGTCTTCGCTAAGCTCGATCCAGCGCACGCCGTTGTCGGCGCGCAGTCGCCACGCGAGCGCCTCGGCCTCGAAATCGGCGCGCGAGGGATATACGTAAAGCAGCCCGCGCCGTTCGATCAGGTCGCCGACACCCGCCCCGTCGGCCAGCCGCTTGTGCCGGTCCGGCGCGTCGGCGATCAGCGGCCGTAATGCGCGCGCGGTCGCCTCCACTTTCGCCATGGTCGATCCGGCGCGCACGAAGCGGATCAGCCAGGGAAGTAGTTTCGGCAGATACGACGCTCGGATCGCGAGCGGCCCGAGGGGATCGCGGAGGAAGCCGGGCACCTTTCTCCAAAGTCCCGGCATCGAGACCGGCACGACCGAAGCCGTGCTGAGCCACGCGCCGTTGCCGTAGCTCGCGGCCTGCTCGCCCCCGGGCTCGCCCGGTTCGAGGATGGTGACGCGATGGCCGTCTCGGAGCAACTCGATGGAAGTAGCGGCACCGGCGATACCGGCGCCGATGACGACGACGTGCATGAACCCTCACCCCGGCCCTCTCCCGGAGGGAGAGGGAGCAGACACGCCCTCTCCCGCCGGGAGAGGGTTGGGTGAGGGTCTTACCGCCCCGCCGCCTTCGCCACCGCGCGTCGCGCCATGACGCCGATCAGGTGCGCCCGGTACTCCGGGCTGGCGTGGATGTCGCCGTTCAGCCCGTCCGCGGGCGTCTTGATATTGGCGATCGCGTCGGCGGAGAAATTCGACGTAAACGCCGCCTCCATCTCCTTGTGGCGGAACACGCCGCGCTGCCCCGCGCCGGTGATCGCGACGCGCACGCCGGCCGGCCCGGAGGCGACGAACACGCCAACGATGGCGTAGCGCGAAGCGGGGTTGCGGAACTTCTCGTAGGCGGATTTCGGCGTGAACGGGAACTCGATGGCGGTGATCAGCTCGTCCGGCTCCAGCGCGGTGGTGAACATGCCCTGGAAGAACTCGTCCGCCTTGATCGAGCGCCGGTCGGTCTTGATCGTCGCGTCGCAGGCCAGCACCGCCGCCGGATAGCAGGACGAGGGGTCGTTGTTGGCCAGCGAGCCGCCCATCGTGCCGCGATGACGCACCTGGGTGTCGCCGATCCAGGACGCCATCTCCGACAAGCCGGGGATGTTCGCCTTGATCGTGGCGTCCTCCATTATCATCCGATGCGTGCTCATCGCGCCAATGGTGACGGTGCTGCCCGACGACGTGATGCCGCTCAGCCCGGTCTTCGCCAGATCGACGACCATCGAGGGCTTGTTTAGCCGCTGCTTCAGCACCGGGATGAACGTCATGCCGCCGGCCAGCGCCTTGGCCTCGATATCCCCTTTCAACGCGCTGACCGCATCGCCGACGCTGCCGGGCTTCTGATAGGCGAAATCGTACATCGCTCTCTCCTCTACTCGGCCGCCATGCGCGGCCGGCCGGCCTCGATGATCGACCATATCTTCTGCGGACTGGCGGGCATGTCGAGGTGGCGCACGCCGTAATCGCGCAGCGCGTCCACCACCGCGTTGATCACGGCGGGCGGCGAGCCGATCGCGCCGACTTCGCCGACCCCCTTCGAGCCTAGCGGGTTGTGGGTGCAGAGCGTCACCTCGGAGCCGACCTTGATGTTCGGCATCTGATCGGCGTGCGGCACCACGTAGTCCATCATAGAGCCCGACAGCAGCTGCCCGTCCGCAGTGTACACCGCGCTCTCGAACAGCGCCTGGCCGATGCCTTGCGCGACGCCGCCCTGCACCTGGCCCTCCACGATCATCGGGTTGATGACGCGGCCGACATCGTCCACCGCCGTGAAGTTGATCACCTGCGTGACGCCGGTGTCGGCGTCGATCTCGACCTCGCAGATATGGCAGCCGCCGGGGAAGGTGAAGTTCTTCGGGTCGTAGAAAGCGGTCTCGTCGAGACCGGGCTCCAGCTCCTCGATCGGGTAGTTGTGCGGCACGTACGCAGCAAGCGAGATCTCGGCCAGCGCCTTCGAGCGGTCGGTGCCGGCGACGGAGAACTTGCCGTCCTTGAACTCGATGTCCGCCGGCGACGCTTCCAGCAGATGCGCGGCGATCTTCTTGCCCTTGGCGATGACCTTGTCCATCGCCTTGACCATCGCCGAGCCGCCGACCGCGAGGCTGCGGCTGCCATAGGTGCCCATGCCGAACGGGATTTTCGCGGTGTCGCCGTGCACGATCTCCACCTGCGACACCGGGATGCCTAGCTGGTCGCTGACCAGCTGCGCGAATGTCGTTTCGTGCCCCTGGCCGTGGCTGTGGGTGCCGGTGAACACCGTGACGCTGCCGGTCGGGTGGACGCGGACGTTGGCGACCTCGTACAGACCGGCGCGCGCGCCGAGCGAGCCGACCACCGCGCTGGGCGCGATGCCGCAGGCCTCCACGTAGGTGGAGTAGCCGAGGCCGCGCAGCTTGCCCTTCGCCGCCGCCGCCGCGCGGCGCGCCTCGAAGCCGGCCACGTCGGCCGCCTTCTGTGCGGCGTCCAAGGTCGTGAAGTAGTCGCCGCTGTCGTATTGCAGCGCCACCGGCGTTTGATACGGAAAAGCGTCGGTCGGAATGAAGTTGCGCCGGCGCAGTTCGACACGGTCGTGCCCGGTGTCGTAGGCGATCACGTCCATCAGGCGCTCGAGCAGGAACGTCGCCTCCGGCCGGCCGGCGCCGCGATAGGCGTCCACGGGCACCGTGTTGGTGAACACCGCCTTCACCTCGGCGTAGATCGCTGGGGTCTTGTACACGCCGGCGAGCAGGGTCGCGTAGAGATACGTCGGCACGCTCGGCGCGAAGGTCGAGAGATAGGCGCCCATGTTGCAAAGCGTGTTGACGCGCAGCGCGAGGAAGTTGCCGTCCGCGTCCAGCGCCATCTCGGCGGTGCTCACATGGTCGCGGCCGTGCGCGTCCGTGATGAAGCTCTCGCCGCGCTCGGCGGTCCACTTGACGGGCCGCTTCACCTTGCCGGCCGTCCAGGTGACGATCGCCTCCTCGGCATAGTGGAAGATTTTCGAGCCGAAGCCGCCGCCCACGTCGGGTGCCACCACGCGAAGCTGGTGCTCGGGGATGTGCAGCACGAAGGCGCCCATCAGCAGGCGGATGACGTGCGGGTTCTGGCTGGTGGTGTAGAGCGTGTACTTGCCGCTCGACTTGTCGAACTCGCCGACCGCGGCGCGCGGCTCCATCGCGTTCGGGATCAGCCGGTTGTTCACGAGATCGAGCTTCACGGTGCGGGCGGCGCGCGCGAATGCCGCATCGGTCACGGCCTTGTCGCCGATGTGCCAGTCGTAGCACTGGTTGCCCGGCGCCTCGTCGTGCACGAGGCCTGCACCCGGCTTGACCGCGTCGAGCACGGAGGCGACGGCGGGGAGGTCCTGGTAGTCGATCTCCAGCGCCTCGGCGGCATCCTTCGCTTGCTGGCGGGTCTCGGCGACCACCACGGCCACCGCGTCGCCCACGAAGCGCACTTTTCCCACGGCGAGCACCGGGTGCATCGGCTCGGCCATCGGCGAGCCGTCCTTGTTGTGGATCTGCCAGCCGCACGGGATGCCGCCCACATTTTCGGCCGCCATGTCGGCGCCGCTGAACACCGCGACCACGCCGGGCGAAGCTTTCGCCGCCGCCGCGTCGATGCCGCCGATGCGCGCGTGCGGGCGGTCGGAGCGCTTGACGTAGGCGTAGAGCTGACCGGGGCGGTTGATGTCGTCCGTGTAGTTGCCGGTGCCGCTGAGGAACCGGTGGTCCTCCTTGCGCTTCACCGACGCGCCGATGCCCTCGAAGCCCATGCGATCGTTTCCCTCGTTTCTTGTGCGACTTACCCCTCACCCCGGCCCTCTCCCACAAGGGGAGAGGGAGAAGAGCCCCCTCCCCTTGTGGGAGGGGGTTGGGGGAGGGGTCGGCGCTTACTCCGCCGCCGCCTGCGTCGGCGCCTGCTTGCCGTGCATCAGCGGCCACGCCGCCGCCACCGCCTTGACGATGTTGTGGTAGCCCGTGCAGCGACAGAGATTGCCCTCGAGCCCCTCGCGGATCTCCTGCTCGGTCAGCCCGTCGGGATGCAGGTTCACCAAATCGATGGCGCTCATCACCATCCCGGGCGTGCAGAACCCGCATTGCAGCGCGTGATGCTCGCGGAACATCTCCTGCATCGGGTGCAAGGTGCCGTCGGCCGCCGCCAAGCCTTCGATGGTCGTGACCGACTGGCCCTCGACCTGCAACGCCAGGATGGTGCACGACTTGATCGAGTTGCCGTCGACATGCACCACGCACGCACCGCACTGGCTGGTGTCGCAGCCGACATGCGTGCCGGTCAGTCCAAGCGTCTCGCGCAGTAGCTCGACCAGCAGGGTGCGGCCCTCCACGGTTGCCGTTTGCTGCTTGCCGTTCACCGTCAGGCTGACCTGAGGCATCGTAGATCCCTTCGATTGTCGTCTCGCCACCCACGCGCCGGGCCCCGGACCTGCCGGGCCGCGCGTCGGGGGCGGAGTGTGGTCATCCGCCCGGTTTGCGGTCAAGGTCCGCGCAACGATCCCCGCCCCGCTCAGCGCGGCCGGGGCACCACTTCGCCGCCGGGCGCGTGCTCCAGGTGGCAGGCAGAAAGGTGCCCTGCCTCGTCCATCGGGCGCAGCAGCGGCTCCTCGGTGCGGCAGCGGTCGAACACGAACGGGCAGCGGGTGTGGAAGCGGCAGCCCGAAGGCGGGTTGATCGGGCTCGGCACGTCGCCGGTCAGGATGATGCGCTGGCGCTGCGCGTCGGGGTCCGGCACCGGAACCGCCGAGAGCAGCGCCCGCGTGTAGGGGTGGTGCGACGCGGCGAACAAGGTGCGCCGGTCGGCGAGCTCGACGATCTTGCCGAGATACATCACCGCGACCCGGTGCGTCAGGTGCTCGACGATGGCGAGGTCGTGGCTGATGAACAGCAGTGCCAGGCCGAGTTCCTGCTGCAGGTCGGACAGCAGATTGATGATCTGCGCCTTCACCGACACGTCGAGCGCCGAGACCGCCTCGTCGCAGATGATGAGGTCCGAGCCCGGCGCCAGCGCGCGGGCGATGCCGATGCGCTGGCGCTGGCCGCCCGAGAACTCGTGCGGGAAGCGGCGCACCGCGTCGCGCGGCAGGCGGACCGTGTCCATCAGCGCCGCCACGCGGTCCTCGATCTCGCTCCTGCCGTTCGCGAGCCCGAAATTGCGCAAGGGTTCCGCCAGGATGTCGAGCACGCGCATCCGCGGGTTGAGGCTGCTGAACGGGTCCTGGAACACCACCTGCACGCGCCGCCGCAGCGGCCGCAGCTGGGCCGCCGGCAGGTTGTCGATGCGCTGCCCGTCGAGCCAAACCTTGCCGTCGGTCGGCTCGATCAGCCGCAGGATGCTCTTGCCGACCGTCGACTTGCCGCAGCCGGACTCGCCCACCAGCGACAGCGTCTCGCTGCGGTTGATGCTGAAGCTCACGCCGTCGACGGCGTAGACGTTGGCGCTCACCCCGCCGAGCAGGCCCGAGCGGATCGGGTAATGCTTCTTGAGCCCATCCACCTCGAGCAGCGGCCCGCCCGCGTTCATGCCGCGACGCGCGCGTCGGCGTAGTGGCAGGCGGCGAGATGCCCGGGCGCCTTGGGCTCGATCGCCGGGGCCACGGTGCGGCAATGGTCCGTCACCATCGGGCAGCGCCCGGCGAACGGGCAGCCGACGATGCGCTGGCGCTGGCTCGGCACCAGGCCCTCGATCTCGGCGAGCCTGTTGCGGCTGCCCGCGACGAGCGAGGAGCCGAGCCTGGGCACCGCGCCAAGCAGCCCGCGCGTGTACGGGTGCAGCGGGCGGGCGAAGATGTCGCGCACCGAGGCCTCCTCCACCTTGCGGCCGGCGTACATCACCACCACGCGCTCGGCCATCTCGGCGACCACGCCGAGGTCGTGCGTGATGAGCATGATCGCCGAGCCGAGCCGGCGCTTGAGGTCGCGCATCAGGTCGAGGATCTGCGCCTGGATGGTGACGTCGAGCGCGGTGGTCGGCTCGTCGGCGATCAGCAGCTTCGGGTTGCAGGCGAGCGCCATCGCGATCATCACCCGCTGCCGCATTCCGCCGGAAAGCTGGTGCGGATATTCGCGCACCCGGCGCTTGGCCTCCGGAATGCCGACCAGGTTCAGCGCGTCCACCGCCTTCTGCTCTGCTTCCCGTGCGGAAAGGCCCTGGTGCAGCCGCAGGGTCTCGCCGATCTGGCGGCCGACGTTGAGCACCGGGTTCAGGCTGGTCATCGGCTCCTGGAAGATCATGCTGATGTCGTTGCCGCGGATCTGGCGCATGTCCGGCTCGGAGACCTGCAGCAGGTCGCGTCCGTCGAAGCGCACGACGCCGGCGATCTTGGCCGGCGGCTCCTGCAGCAGCCGCAGGATCGACATCGAGGTGACCGACTTGCCGCAGCCGGATTCGCCCACGATGGCGACGGTCTCGCCGGCATTGATCGCGAACGACAAACCCTCGACCGCGCGCACCACGCCGTCGACGGTGCCGAAGTGGGTTTGCAGGTTCTCGACGGAGAGCAGGGGCATTTAGACCCTCACCCAACCCTCTCTCGAAGGGAGAGAGCCTTCCTTCTCCCTCTCCATCGGGAGAGGGCCGGGGTGAGGGCGCTCAAATCCGCTTCGCCAGCCGCGGGTCGAGTGCGTCGCGCAGGCCGTCGCCGAGCAGGTTCACCGCGAGCACCGTCAGCGACAGGAACACCGCCGGGAAGAACACGATGAACGGCTTGACCTGCCAGAGCGCGCGGCCTTCCGCCATGATGTTGCCCCAGCTCGGGATCGTGGGGGGCGTGCCGGCGCCGATGAACGAAAGAATCGCCTCGGTGATCATCGCCGCGGCGCAGATATACGTCGCCTGCACGGTCAGCGGTGCGAGGGTGTTGGGCAGGATGTGGCGCGCGATGATCTTCGGCACCCGCGTCCCCGAGGCGATCGCCGCCTCGACGTAGGGCTGCTCGCGCAACGAGAGCACCACGCCGCGGATCAGGCGCGCGACGCGCGGCACCTCCCCCACGCTGATCGCGATGACGACGTTCTGCACCGAGCCGCGGGTCAGCGCCATCAGCGCGATCGCCAGCAGGATCGGCGGGATCGACATCAACCCGTCCATGATCCGCATGATCACGCTGTCGAGCCAACGCACGTAGCCGGCGATCAGCCCGATCAGCGTGCCCACCACGGAGGCGACGAACGCCACCGCGAAGCCGACGATCAGCGACACCCGCGAGCCGTACATCACGCGCGAGTAGATGTCCCGCCCCAGCATGTCGGTGCCGAACCAGTAGAGCTCGGAGGGCGGGCGCGTGCGCTTGGCCGGCGCGATCGCGGTCGGGTCGACGGTGGCGAGCCACGGCGCCGCGACCGCGATGAACAGGATGGCCGCGAGCAGCGCCGCCCCCATCGCGATCGTCGGGTGCCGGTAGACGAACATCGCGACCCGCCCGCGCCGGCGCACCGGCGGCAGGATGTCGGCAAGCGTCGGGGAGGTGGCGCTCAATAGCGGATCCTCGGATCGAACACGGTGTACAGCAGGTCCACGACGAGATTGACCAGCACGTAGACGAAGCTGAACAGCAGCACGACGCCCTGGATCACCGGGTAGTCCCGGCGCAGGATGGCATCCACCGTCAGCCGGCCCAGCCCCGGGATCGCGAACACGCTCTCCGTGACCACGGCGCCGCCGATCAGCAATGCAACACCCAGGCCAACCACGGTGATGATCGGCACCGCGGCGTTCTTCAGCGCGTGCACGAACAGCACCGATCGCTGGTCCACGCCTTTCGCGCGCGCCGTGCGGACATAATCCTGCGACAGCACTTCCAGCATGGTGGCGCGGGTGATGCGCGCGATCAGCGCGATGTAGACGCCGCCGAGGGCGAGCGTCGGCAGGATCAGGTTGCGCAGGAACGGCCAGAACCCGGCCGAGAGCGGCGTAAAGCCCTGCACCGGCAGCCAGTTAAGCTGCAGCGCGAACACCCAGGCGAGCAGGTAGCCGACGACGAACACCGGCACCGAGAAGCCGAACACGGCGAGCACCATCACCGCCCGGTCGATCCACGTGCCGTGCTTCCAGGCCGCCACCACGCCCATCGGGATGGCGCACACCAGCGACAGGATCAGGGTCAGCACCATCAGCGACAAGGTCGGCTCGATGCGCTGGGCGATCATGTGCGTCACCGGCAGGTTGGTGAAGATCGAGGTGCCGAGGTCGCCGTGCACGATGTGCCAGAGCCAGTCGCCGAAGCGCACCAGGAACGGGCGGTCGAGCCCGAGCGAGACGCGGATGCGCTCCACATCCTCCGCCGTAGCCTGGTCCCCGGCGATGATCGCGGCGGGGTCGCCCGGTGCAATGTAGAGCAGCGAGAAGACGAACAACGCCACGACCAGCATGACCGGGATCGTCGAAAGGATGCGCCGGATCGCGTATGCGAGCATCAGGCCTTCTTCACGTCCCAGACGACGGGGAACGGGGCCTTGACCACCCCCGAAACGTTCTTGCGCCAGGCCTGATAGCCCTTGAAGAAGCCGGTCGGCACGAACGTCGCGAAGTCCATCTCCGCCTTGTTGAGTTCGCGGACCGTGGTCTTCTCCTGCTCCTCGCTGGTCGCCGCGAACCAGGCGTCGATCCTTGCCTGCACGTCGTCGGATTTCGGCCAGCCGAACCAGGCCTTGTCGCCGGTCGTGTAGTAGGCGGGCTGCGCGCCCGGGTTCACGCAATCGACGCCGGCGTGCCAGGTGTGGAAGAGGTTCCAGCCGCCCTTGTCCGGGGGCGCCTTGCTCGCGCGCCGCGCGCCGACGGTGCCCCAGTCGGTCGCCACGTAATCGACGTTGAGGCCGATCTTGGTGAGCAAGTCGGCGGTGACGTCGCTCTGCGCCTTGGTGATGTTGATGTCGGTGCCGACGATCATCACCACCTTGCTGCCCGCATGTCCGGCCTCGCCAACCAGCTTGCGGGCGGCCGCCACGTTCTTCTCCTTGAGGATCTCGCCGCCGTAATCGGACCACAGCGGCGTGTCGGGGGTGAAGAAGCTGGCCGATTCCTGCCAAAGCGCGCGGTCGCCGCCGACCACGGCCTCCATGTAGTCCGCCTGGCTGGTGGCCATCATCACCGCACGGCGGACACGCACGTCGTCGAACGGCGGGTAGAGGTGGTTGAAGCGGGTGTCGCCGATGTTGCCGAGCGGGTCGGCGATGTCGAGCTTCACATCCGGGCTGCCGCGCAGCACCGGGACGAGATCGCTGATCGGGTTCTCCCACCAGTCGACCTCGCCGTTCTGCAGCGCGGCCGCCGCGGTCGCGGCATCGGGGATGATGCGCCACTCGACCCGGTCGAAGAACACGCGCTTGCCGCCGGCGAGCCAGTCGGCCTTTTCCTCGCGCGGCACGTAGCCGTCGAACCGCTCGAACACCGCCTGCGAACCGGGCACCCACTGGTCGCGCTTGAAGCGGAACGGGCCGGAGCCGACGTACTCGCCGATCTGCTTGAACGGGTCGGTGCGGGCGATGCGCTCGGGCATCATGAACGCGGTCGGCGTGCCGCCCTTTGCCAGCGCGTAGAGCAGCTTCGGGAACGGCTGCTTGAGGACGATGCGGAAGCCCTGGTCGCCGGTCGCGGCGATCTCGTTCAGCCGGGCCTGGATCATGTGGCCCATGTTGTCCCGCGCCATCCACCGCTGCAGGCTGGCGACGCAGTCGCCGGCGCGGACCGGCTCGCCGTCGTGCCATTTGAGCCCTGGGCGCAGCTTGAACGTGTAGGTGAGCCCGTCGGCCGAGACCTCGTGCCCTGCGGCCATCTGCGGCTTCGGCTCAAGCTTGCTGTCCACGCCGTACAGCATGTCGAAGAACAGCAGGCTGGCGTTGCGGACGACGTATTGCGTGGTCCAGATCGGATCGAGGTTGGCGAGGTTGGCTTGCGGGATGAACCGCAGCACCCGCGCCTGCTGTCCGCGCGAGACCGCCGGCATCGCCAGGCCGGCCGTGGCGGCACCGAGGAACGTCCGTCGTCGCATGAGGCTCCCGAGCGTTTTGTGCATTGCGGCGGAAGATGACAGGCGCAAGGCAGGTCTGCAAGAAGTTCAGGGCACGCCATCAATCGACGCTCATGGATTGCCGGGCCGAGACCGGGTCGCTAACCAGCGCCCGTGTTCGGGCAATTCCTCAAATTCGGCGCGGTCGGCGCGGTCGGCTTCGTGTTCGACACCGCGACCGTGTACGCGACGCGCGGCCTGATCGGCATCTACGGCGCCGGACTGCTCGCGTATGCAGTCGCCGCGTCGGTGAATTGGGCGCTCAACCGGGTCTGGACGTTTCGCGGCCGCGGCGGCACGGGTGCCGCGCATCGGCAGTGGCTGCTGTTCCTGGCGGCCAATCTGGCAGGATTCGCGCTCAATCGCGGCACCTTCGCGATCCTCGTCACCTTCGTGCCGCTGTGCGCGGCGCAGCCCGTGCTCGCCGTGGCGGCCGGCGCGGTCGCCGGGATGCTGGTGAATTTCGCCCTGAACCGCTCGGTGGTTTTCCCGCAGGCGCGTTAACCGTTCCTTCTTACGCCGTGGCTAGAACCCGCTGCGACGAGACGTTCGGTCTCGGTTTTCGATACCATACCGATTTAAGCCTTTGCTCATTCAAGCAGGCGCTATCTGAGGAGGACGAGCCGGGAGATGAACGGAGCACGCGGCGCACGTACCGGATCCTAGGTCCCGACCGTGCCGGATCTGCCGTTCCCCCTCGCTTCCGACCCTTACCTATTCCTGGCGACCGAAGAACCGGCGCTCGCGGACCGGGGGGAGGTGGCCAAGCGCGCCGAGGACCTGGTTCTCGCAACCCTGGCGCTGCTGCTGTTCGCCCTGCCGATGCTGCTGATCGCGCTGGCCGTGCGACTGGACAGTCCCGGCCCGGTGCTGTTCCGCCAGCAACGCACCGGGCGTCGGGACGCGCCATTCCAGATGCTGAAGTTCCGCACCATGCGTTGCGACCCCGAACCGACGGGAATGCTGGCGCAGGCGACCCGGGCGGACCCGCGGGTGACGCGGCTCGGCGCGCTGCTGCGGCGGACCTCGCTCGACGAGTTGCCGCAGCTATTCAACGTGCTGCGCGGCGACATGTCCGGTATTATGCAGCAACCGCCACGACGAAAGCATTGAAGCCGCGTCCCAGCAATCTAGCCTGACTCTGGGATTGACCCGGTTCCGTGGACACCCTGAAGCTTTCACCAGAGGTGCTCCTAATGCCGAGAACCCGCCGTCCGTATTCGCCTGAGTTCCGCCGTCAAATGGTTGATCTGGTTCGTGCCGGACG